>Ga0100396_1002115_pt1 | contig 13006 bp, 17 predicted proteins | sample CryGeymeta201520_FD_81551 | JGI IMG/M metagenome (GOLD analysis project Ga0100396, IMG submission 81551) | Groundwater microbial communities from Crystal Geyser aquifers in Utah, USA - Crystal Geyser metaG 2015-20 | ecosystem: Environmental > Aquatic > Deep subsurface > Groundwater | place: USA... | reverse complement strand
TCTGTCATTGTATCTAAGTTTGTCTTAACTCCATTACTGTTCATACCGGTAATGATATCTGAAATCGATGGACAACCGGTAAAACCTAAGTTACACCAACCCTTTGTAGCAGTTGCTAAATTCCAACTTCCGGCTCCATCGGGTATTTGGGCAGACTGACTGCTTGATGGCGCCACAGCTACATGAACCGTCTGAGCAGGAGTGTAGGAACCGTATGAGACTGCGTAATAAGTATTGGTGCCTGTAGAATCTTGAAAACTTAAGACCGCTCCCGCGTCGTCTAAAGATTCATAGTCTAAACTAAAGGTCAAAAATCCACCTCGTGGCAGAGAACCAGTTAAAGTTTTAGCGACTGAGGATAGGCCGGAACCTGACCTTTGTAAAATTGCAATTCTACAATTTGATAGATCAACGGAATTATCCGCATCAATATTCATTAGCTCCACCCATTCCGGATTGGTCGCCGATGAAAATTCAGAAATAAATACTTTACCAGTCAGGTCATCACTGCAGGTTAATGTTGCTGCAAAGACATTACTGAACGAGGTAGAAATAAATAATGAAAATAACAAAACAAGAAAAAAAGAGGTGATTTTTTTAAACATTTTGTTTACAAACACTTAATTAAAATAAGCGTAACAAACAATTTTTTATTTGTCAATATTTGCAACTCTCTCCCATGAAAATATGTCTCTGCCGAAATGTCCGTATGAGGCTGTCTTAAAATAAATCGGTCGCCTTAAATTTAAACCTTCGATAATTCCTTGTAAGGAAGTATCAAGTAATTTTTTCATGAAACTATTGATTATTTTTGCTGACTTTTTTTCTGTGCCGTATGTTTCCACTTCCTGCATGACCGGTTTTTTGGCTCCGATAAAATAGGCAAGTCGTACTTCACAACGGTCGGCTAATTTATTAGCAACGATATTTTTGGCTAAAAAACGGGCTGCATAGGCGGCCGACCTATCAACCTTAGTTGGATCTTTTCCGGAAAAAGCTCCACCCCCAACCCTGGCCATTCCGCCGTAGGTATCAACGATTATTTTTCGTCCTGTAACACCTGTATCAGAGGCCGGCCCTCCGATATGCCAAACACCTGTCCCGTTGACAATCAACTGATCACGTTTAATTTTAAAATTGTATTCCTTCAAAATTGGACTGACTAATAAATTAAATAAATCTTCCTTAACCTGAGCAAGTTCTATTTTTTCTTGATGGGGGACGGCTAAGATTACATTTTCAATCGTTTTTGGAATATTTCTTTCATAACCGACGGTTACCTGAGTTTTCCCATCCGGCCTCAAGTAGGGGAGGCCTTTTGAATTTCTTAACTCGTCAATTCCCATCGCCAATCGATGAGCTAACATAATCGGTAATGGCATCAATTCTTTCGTTTCATTACTTGCATAACCGAACATGCATCCTTGGTCTCCGGCGCCAAGATCATCAACCCCCACGGCAATTTCCGGTGATTGAGTATGAATTTTGACAACTATTTTTGATTTCTCGGAAAAATTTAGCGCCGGAATTGTATAACCTAAATCCCTGATAACTTTTTGAGCAATTTTTTTATAATTTAACTTGGCTTTTGTGGTCACTTCACCGGCCATCACTAAGAAATTTTTTGTCACCATCGTCTCGACGGCGACCCTTGAATATTTATCGACTTTGAAGGCTTCATCGAGTATCGCGTCTGAGATCTGATCACAAATTTTATCGGGATGCCCCGCACACACAGATTCTGAAGTAAATGTATTTTTCATATTAATTTCTCTTGCGTCGAGCATATCTTTCTTAGTTTTAGCACCGCTTCCAATTTAATCGGAACGGTTGCTGGATAGATCTTAACGAGCTAAATCTCTCTCCACCTCTCTTGATATTTTTTAACAAATCACTAACCACTAATCACCATTCACTGTTCTAAGTTCCTTCTTGCCAACTATTTAAATATTTTTTCTGTTCTTTAGTTAATTTGTCGATTTTAACACCTTCTGAATTTAATTTCAAGCGGGCAATTTCCGCATCTAATTCTGCCGGTAATGAATAAACTTTATTTTTTAATTTCCCCTTATTTTTCCAAATAAATTCTGCACCCATCGCCTGTCCGGCAAAACTCATATCCATCACTAAGGCGGGGTGGCCTTCAGCCGCCGCCAGATTAACCAATCTCCCCTCCGCCAGCAAGTATATCTTCTTTGTTTTTCCTCCTAACCCATAACCCTTAACCCCTAACGGTATCTGATACTCTTCAACCATCGGTCTGACCCGGGTAATTTTTTTAGACAATTTTTTTAAAGCCACTTTATTTATCTCAACATCAAAATGGCCGGCATTGGCCAAAATTACTCCGTCCTTAGCCACTTTAAGGTGTTCTTCATCGACTACATATTTATCACCGGTTGCCGAAAGGACAACGTCGGCCTGCTTGATTGCCTCTTTTAGAGTCATCACCAAAAATCCATCCATCAGAGCCTCAAGCGCTTTGACCGGATCAACTTCGGTGACAATGACATTTGCCCCCATCCCACGGGCTCTCATCGCCACCCCACGTCCACACCATCCATAACCGCAGACGACAAATTTTTTCCCTGCCAACAAAATATTTGTTGCTCTGATAATTCCATCAATACTTGATTGCCCTGTACCGTAACGATTATCAAAAAGATGTTTGGTCAAATTGTCATTGACGGCAAGAACGGGAATCTTTAAAGCCTTATCTTTTTCCATCGCCCGAAGTCGTATCACTCCGGTCGTTGTCTCCTCAGAAGATCCAACAACACCTGACAACAGATCAATTCTTTTGCTATGAAGCAAACCAACTAAATCAGCTCCGTCGTCCATGGTTAAGTTTGGTTTTTCATCAAGAACAGCATTCAGATGAGAATAGTAAGTCTTATTATCTTCGCCCTTAATGGCAAAAGTGGGAATAGCATAGTCTTTGACAAGGGACGCAGCCACCGCATCATTAGTTGATAGGGGATTGGAGGCGCACAAGAATACTTTGGCTCCGCCCTCTTTTAGAGTAATCATTAAGTTGGCAGTTTCGCTGGTTACATGAAGGCAACAGGCAATTGTGACTCCTTTTAAAGTCTGCTCCTTCTTAAATCTTTTGCGGATAAGGTCCAAAACCGGCATCTGAAGGTATGCCCAATTAATTAATTGATTTCCAAGTGGCGCAAGCTTGATATCTTTGATGTCAGATTTCATAAGTTATTAATATAACAAATATTTTTATAATAACCAATAACCAAATTCCAAGAAACAAACAATTTTCAATATTCAATAACCAATTAACCAAACTGTTTGTAAATTGATTATTGGTAATTGATCATTATTTGGAATACTTGGTTATTGGATCTTGGTTATTTCAATTGTTTAATTCTTTTCCCTATCTCTTTCCTCGTTGGTCTGTGATTCACAGTCCCGTATTTCTCAATGGCAAAACTGGCCATCACATTTCCCAATTTTAAACAATTCCTTATTGAATAATCCATTAAAAGTCCCGCTACAAACCCACCTCTCCATGCGTCTCCCGCCCCGGTCGGATCGACCATCTTTTTGACCTTGAATGCAGGAATCTTTATAGTTTTAAGGTTAAAAGGTTTTAAAGTTTTAAAGTTTATACTTTTGAACTTTTGAACTTTTGAACTTTCCAACCGCTCTTCAAATTCTACCCCTCCCCCTCCCATCGTCGTAATAATTCTTATCCCGCTATCCGCTAATTGCCCTATTGTCTTTCCTGATCTCTTTAATACCATCGCAATCTCATAATCATTTCCAACTAAATATCTACAGTTCATCACTCCCTCTTTTAAATCCTTATCTTTTATCCAGGTCAATGTCATACCCGGATCATAAAAATAGGGAATTTTGTTTTTGATCGCCTCACGTTGAAAATACAAAAAAGAATTTTGATGATTAGCCGAGATGACTAAAAGATCAGTTTCTTTATTTAACTTTTTAAAATCAATGTAGGGAATTTTTTCTGAAGCTCCATAATAAAATCCCCAAATCTGATTATTTTTCGTATCGGTGATGACCGATCCGGCCGATGTGTATAATTTTTTATCAATTATGACACCGTCCGCGTCTATCTTATTTTTTTTAAAAAAATTCAAGAAATCTTTCCCATCTTTTCCAATTGACCCCAACAAAAAGACGTTAGAACGTCCTAACGTTTCAACGTTTGCACGTTTGATATTGTATGCAATATTCGTCGCTGTTCCCCCAAGTTGTTTTTCCAATTTATCTACAACGAAAGAAACATTTATCTGATGAAGCTTCTCCGGATGAAAATAATTCTGGAATTCATGAGGAAAGTTCATAATCGTATCGTAGGCAATCGAACCTGTGATGTAGACGTTTTTGTAGTTGTTCATTTATAAGCAATAATTGTATAAAAGGCGGTAAAAAGCGAGGCGAGAGTGATGACGACTGTTCCGCCAATTGCAAACCATTTCTGAAATTTATTATTAACATATTTACCCATAATTTCATGATTATTAGTAAACTTTATCAGGAAATAAAATATTGGGGGAAGAGCCATGGCATTTAATATCTGGACTGTGACAACAATTTTAAAAAGATCTATGACAGGTAACATCGCGATTAAAAAAGCAATTATTATTTGACCAATAAAAACCGAATAAAATGTCTTACTTTTATTGTATGGAGAATCGAGACTTCCTGTTAGACCAAAGAATTCGGAAAATGCATAAGTAGTTGTCAACCCAACAATAACAACCCCCATAAATCCGGCATTCATTATCCCAACGGCAAAAAGAATTGATGCCAACCTACCGGCAAAAGGCTCGATCGCCCAAGCAGCCTGCGCCCCGTCAATTAATTGAATTTTATTTGCAAAAAGAGTCCCTGCAGTCGCCACGATCATAAAGAATGAAAAAAAATCAGTCAAAAAAGCTCCCCAGTAAGTCTCGATTTGGGAAAATTTGAGTTTAGTTGTATCTATTTTTTTATCAAGACCAAAACTGCTGATAAAAAACTGACCCCAAGGGGTGATCGTCGTACCAAGGACTCCAAGTCCGATGATGATATAATTTTTTAGATAATCAGGAGTGAATTTAACTCCCTGTGGCCAAACTATATTTTTAAAAGCTAAGCCCCAATCAGGTTTTGATTTCAAAGCAGAAAAAACATAAGCCAAATAGAAAAGCGAGGCAAAGAGCATAATATTTTGAGTCAGTTTATAGTTGCCTTTTATAACAAATAAAAATATTAGCCCAATCATAAAAATAATTAATGGAAAAACCGGAAGATGTAGGATTGAGGCAGTAGTTTTGAAAGCGGCCATATTAACGACGATGACACCCATATTAGCAATAAATAGGGCACCAAAAATAAGTATCGATACGCCCACTCCATGATATTCCCTGATTAAATCCCCCAAACCTTTTCTTGAAACCAAGCTGACTCTCATACCCATTTCCTGAGTAATTGCCAGAAGGATTGTCACCCAAAAAAGGACAAAAAGAATCGGGTAACCAAGCTTTGATCCGGCAATTGCATAGGTGGCGACTCCAGCCGCGTCATTATCAGCCATAGCCGTGATCGTCGCCGGTCCAAAAATACCCAAAAAAATCAAAAACTTGACCCGGTTTCTTTTGTAAAAACTAATTATTTTTTCCATATTACACCACATCGGCAAACATCCCTTCTAATTTTTTAAATATTTTGTGTGCAATTTAAAAATATATTTTCTTTACCGTTTAACTCCGGATGAAATCCGGCCCCAAGCTCGATCAATGGCAAAATTCTACCTGAAATGTTTACTGAACCAGAAGTGGGGGAGGAGACACCGTCCATCAGTTTAAGAAGGGTTGACTTGCCGGCTCCATTTTTACCGATGATGCCGACCGACTCGCCTTTTTTTATTTTAAAGGAAATATTTTTGAGAGCGTGGACGCGTTCCAAAGTTTTTTTTTGTTTAAAGATCGCCGCCACTAACTCTTTAATGGTTTTTTGATGTTGAAGAAAAAAATATTTGTCGACATTAACAAATTCAATCTCACCCATAGTAGAATTTTATCACAGAAACTTACTCATTATAGTAAGATAATTTTTGTGGAGTAACCACTTTTTTTATTCTTTTAGTTAATACATCTTTTAATTCCTTACTATTTTTTCAAAACGTGATTTTAGAATATATATTCCCTTTTTTAAAGGGATAATTAATCCATTTTCTGACCAATATTTAATATTAAAGTTCAATGAATCTTCATCTTATTCCCACTGCCTCAAAGATACAGTAACAAATTGTTTAGAACGTCAAGATTAGCTTTTTTTCATGTGTTTCCAAATTGGTAGATTAATTCTACTAAATCGGAAACAGGCTGTAAATCATTAAAAAAAATTAAATCGTTTGCTTCCATATTTCTGATATTATAAAATGTAAGCATGAAAACAAAGCTTGCTGTGAAAATGGGGTCAAAACTTATTGAGATTCTTAAAAGAGAGTCAGCTTATGCTGATTTTGCTTTAAATTCTCTTAATCAAGAGACAACTGCCTATGAAAAAAAGTATCTAATAAGTGGGGATGTTTTTATTCACAAATTTGAAAATGGGGAAATGGGAGATGATAGAGAGCTATTTAATTGGTACGCATTAGTAAAATTTACTCAAGACTGGTATGACACGAAGAGAGAAATTGAAAAAACCCTCCGAGATTCTTAAACTTTATAGTGAAAAGCTTTCTCAAGGATTTGAAAGTAGGCTATCTCCTATTTCATTTGATATTAATTTCAGTTTTAGAAGTTTAAAGACTGCATTTCTCACAGGTTTTGTAGTTTTTCGTAATGGATGGCTATTGGAATTCGATGAAATCATCCAACAAAAAAACAATAATATCGTCAGACTAAAATATCGATATCATGTTATGGATAAAAATAAAGAATTAGTTTTTCGATATGATAATGTTGCTCATTTTCCTGAAATTAAAACCCATCCTCATCATAAACACCTGCCTAATAAAGTAATAGAATCAAATTTTCCAAACCTTCTGGATGTAATAGAAGAGGTTGAAATTATGATAATTACAAATCTCCGACCTTAATATAGCTATCAATGGTTATCAAATAAATTTAAGGGAATATTTGTATTGTGATAGATTATGCTATTGGTGGTCAAGACGAAAAAATTTGAAAATGATTACATTAGACTGGCCTTAACAAACCCCGACACATTTCGCAGTCTCTCAATTATAAAATCTAAATTAAATTTAAACTTCTTTGGGTGTTTGAAAAATAATCTCCACCAGTTGATCATATCCTGGCGGGCCTTAAAGTTACCCATCTTCAAAATTCATAATTTATGTAAGAGTTCAGAATCTTTGACAAAATTGTGTTTTTATTAGTAGTGGAACGATTCACCTCTATAATAAGTCACACCACTGCGTATTCTGTGTCAAAAGTTGTGAAATCTTACGAAATGACCAAGGTTCGGCATAGATAACTAAAAATATGCTACAATATGTTCATGGCAAACAAAGAACGTTTCCTAAAAATTTATGCCAATCTCCCTGTTAATCTCCGTAATGAAATTATTGCCGTCTTGCCAGATGTTGGTCCAATAACTTGGAACGTAGCATATCTTGAGATTTCCAATGATACTAAGTTAGGAAAAAAAATATTGGAAAAATTATCTAATTTTAAAATTATATGACCGATATAGAGAAAAATCTTATAGAGCTAGTTATTTCTCGTCTTCAAACGATGCCTGAAAATCTAGAGATTTCGATTGGCTCAGAAGGAACTTTTAAAAAAAAGGATTTAATTAAGCATGTCAAAAAATCCGACCCAATTGGAAAAAAGATTATTAAGGTGGAGCTCGATTATTTGCGTTCCTTAAAAAATATTACTCAATCTGTCCTTAATAATGCATAAACCTACAATTCTTGTCACGATACCAAGCCATGATGACACCACCCGTTACCTTTCTGCTTGGTCAAAACCAGTAATTGAATTGGCACAGAAAAAAAAAGATCAAATAGTAATCTTAAAAGGCAAGCAAGTAAATCTCAAAGAATTTAAAAACGCCACAGAAAAAAATCAACCTTCATTTATATTTTTCAATGGCCACGGTAACGAAACTACTGTCACTGGACAAGATAATCAACCGCTTGTTGATGCAGATAAAAACATTGATGTCTTAAAAAATAAAATTATTTATGCTCTTTCTTGTCAATCGGCTAAAAAACTGGGGCCAAAAAGCATCAAACATGGCACAAAAACTTATATTGGATACAACGAAGATTTTATCTTTATGTATGATTCAAATAAAAAGAAAGGCCCGGAAAAGGACGAAACAGCAGGATGTTTTCTTAAGGCAAGTAATCAAATTGCAATATCATTATTGGAAGAAAAGACAACTGGTCAAGCTTACGCCGATTCCCAGAATGCTTTTCAAAAAAAGATTCGTGACTTATTAACAAGTGAAAGTAAGAAAGAACAATCTTCAATGATCCGCTATTTGACTTGGGATATGAAGCATCAAGTTTGTCTTGGTGGTCAAGACGAAAAAATTTGAAAATGATTACATTAGACTGGCCTTAACAAACCCCGACACATTTCGCAGTCTCTCCAATATAAAATCTCAGTCGAATTTAAATTTCTTTGGGTGGTTGAAAAATAATCTCCACCAGTTGATCATATCCTGGCGGGCCTTAAAATTACCCATCGTCTTAGTTGTCGTCATATGATTATGTAAAACCTCAACATCATAAGCTATCCCGAAAGACCTGTCCTGAGCGAGCGTAGCGAGTCGAAGGAAAAAATCTACATCCTCCAAATATGCAAAAAAACTTTCATCAAATCCTCCCAGCTTTTTAAATACTTCCGTCCTCACGAGCAAACATGCCGCCGTTATACCATCTATGTTTAAATTCGAAGCACGAAACTCTAAATTCGAAACAATTTTAGAATTTTCTAAATATAAATTTTCAAAACGTTTTGAATTTTTGTCATTAGTATATATAATTTGTTTCGGGTTTCGGATTTCGGATTTTCTTTTACCAATTCGATTTTCCCCATTGGTAAAAGACGATATCCATAGTTTTCCACCTCTCCATCCGGATTCCTGAGAATAGGCGACACCGCATCAAGATTATTCTTCTCAGCAAACTGTATTAATTTTTCAATTGTTTTTTCTTCTTTATGAACTTTACGAACTTTATAAACTTTATGAACCTCCTCAAACTCAATATCATCATTCAATATCAACATCCATTTTGTCTTCACGTTTTCCACTCCCTTATTCACCCCTCCCGCAAAAACCAAGATTTTTCTTATTGACAAACTTAAATATAATAAACTATAATTCTTGTAGTGATATAAATATATCATCAAAAGAATTATGGATTTTCAAACTTTCAGATTAAAAGCTAAAGATTACCCTGTATTCAAATACATTGACTTGCTAAAATGGTTTCCCAACGATAATGAGCAGACAATTAAACAAAATCTTAAATCTTGGGTAAAAAAAGAGTCTCTGGAAAGAATCATAAAAGGCATCTACAAACTTAAGGAAACTGAAATAAAAGAAGAGTTTTTACTTGCTTCATATCTTAATCAGAACTCCTATATTAGTCTTGAATCAGCTTTATCTTTTTATGGAATGATTCCGGAATATTCTTATTCAATTACATCGGTCACTACAAAAAAAACAAAAAAATTTACTACAAATTATGGTGTTTTTTCTTACCGAAAAATTAAATCAGATTTATTTTTTGGATTTAAATTAATTACCGGTGATCATTATTTATATCAAATAGCTACACCAGAAAAGGCTCTTTTTGATTTTATTTATCTTAACCAAAGAGAAATAAATACTTCTGATTATTTCAAGGAAATGAGACTATTTTTATCTAAAGATATTTCTTGGAAGAAACTGGCACGACTGCTTTCGTATCTTAAGAAAAAAGTTATTATTTCCTACCTTAAATCATATGTCAATAGTCAATAAAAACCTCTGGGAACAAATTCTGACAGAAGGAGAAAGATTGGGAATTCCGAAAACTAAAAAAAGAGGAATTATTAGAGAATTTCTCCAAACTCAGATTCTTTATCATCTTTACAATATAAAAGATAGTCGGTATTTTATTTTTACCGGCGGAACCAGTTTACGGTTTTTGTATGATAATAAAAGATTGTCTGAAGATTTAGATTTTGACTTTTTCAAAAAAGATATTTCCATCAAATCTATTTTAGAAAAAATAATTGAAAAACAGACAGGTAATGAAAAAGGCCGGATTGATTTTAAATTTACGTCAAAAGAGAATGGAGTCACTGCTTATTTTAAATACAAAACGCTTCTTTTTGATCTTAAAATAAGTCAAATGATAGAAGAAAAACTTGTTATTAAATTCGATTTTAGTTATCCTGAAGATAAAATAAGCCCTGTTGAAAAAATTTTTTCAAAATTCGGTTTTTTACAAACAGCTCTCACTTATGATTCTTCTTCTCTTCTAAGTTTCAAAACCCGAGCTTTGTTTACAAGAAAAATGGAGAGAGGAAGAGATATCTACGATATTGCCAAGCTTCTCTCGCATAATATTAAACCAAATTTTGAAGTAAAATTTTTAAAAGATAAGAATATAAAAACTATGGATGATTATTTTTTATTACTTAGAAGTTGGTATGAAAAAAATCATAACCTCTTAAAATATCTCAAAAAACAGGTTCAACCTTTTTTAATTGATGAACAAGAATTAAAATATATTGATTTAGTTTTTAAAAAAAATAAATTTCAAGACTAATATGATAGCGCTAAAGCTTACTTCACATTTTCTTTCTCTTATCATCCCTGTCTATAAACAGGAAAAAACCATTGTCAAAGATATCACTCAGATCAAGCAAGTCCTTGATTCTATCCGTTATGACCACGAGATTATCGTTGTCTTTGACGGCGCCTCTGACCAATCGTATGAAAAAGTCAGAGATGCAAAAATTGGTAAAGTTAAAACAATTTTTTATCAAAAAAACCAGGGGAAATCATACGCGATTCAACTGGGGATGAAAAAAGCAGTCGGAGATTATGTAATGTTTATTGACTCCGGTATGGAGATTGATCCCAATAGTATCTCAATGTTACTTGAGCATATGGAGTGGTACAACGCTGATATAATCGTCGGAAGCAAACGTCATCCCGCCTCTCAGGTGAATTATGTTGCCTCCCGGAAATTTTTAAGCGAGGGATATTATTTTATCGTAAAATTTTTATTTGGAATAAAAGTGAGAGATACTCAGGCGGGGATTAAGATCTTTAAGAAAAAAGTCTTGGAAAAAGTTTTGCCAAAAATGGTTGGGAAAAAATTCACAGGTGATTTGGAAATGCTCGTCATCGCCGATACTCTTGGATTTAAAAGAATCTACGAAGCTCCCATCAAACTTGATTATGCTCTCGGGAATTTTTCCTCGGCCGCGACCCTCACTTCTATCTTTAATATTATGAAAGACACCATAGCTATCTGGTATAGAAAAAATATTTTACAGTATTATAGTCATTAAAGCGATTTATATTTTATATATGACAATATATAAAAATATTGAGATATGTTTTTTATTGTAGTGGAACGATTCACCTGCCTGCTGGCAGGCAGGTCGTTCCATAATTGTTCTTTCAATTGATTATTATCAAATAATTCTCTGTGTTATAATGTAAATTATGAAAAAAGAAGCTAAATTATGGATAGATTTAGCAAAAGAAGACTTTGAGGACATGAATTATATGTGGAAGGAAAGAAGATATCGAGGAGCAGTTTTATTTGCTCAGCAAGCAGTTGAAAAAATTATTAAGGGTTACATTGTAGAAAATAAAGGTAAAACACCAAGACGAATTCATGCAATTGAAGAGCTATTAAAAGATACTGATTTAAATATCATAGAAATAGGAAGTCCTGATGTAAAGGAATTATCAAAGGCGTATACAAGAGTTCGATATACTGATTTAAGCATTCAATACTATCCAACAAAGGAAGCAGTTGAACCGCTATTAAAAATGGCTCGCAATTTATACCTATGGGTAGAAAAAAAATTAATAAGGAAATAAAACAATATATCTTGCGTTTAAAAAAAGCAATTGATCCAGAAAAAGTGATTCTCTTTGGTTCATTTGCACGAGGTGAAGCAACTAAATGGAGTGATATTGATCTTTTGGTAGTCGCTCATTTTTCTAAAATCAACTTTGATAAACGATTTGATGTTTTGTATGATCTCCATGATGGGCTTGTTAAAGACCATGATATTCATACTTATGGTATTACTCCTCGAGAATTTAATAGCGTAAAAGAATGGTCAATATTGAATGATGTAAAAAAAGAAGGAATAATTCTTTATCAAAAACATCGATGACTTATTCCAAAAATTCTATCTTTAATATTATAAAAGACACTATAGCCATCTGGTATAGAAAAAATATTTTAAGATACTATAAATGAAAAAGCCCTTAGTTTCCATCCTTATGCCGGCGTATAACGCAGAAAAATATATTGGCAATTCTATTGAAAGTATACTGAACCAAACATTTAAAGATTTTGAATTAATTATCTCCGACGACGCGTCAACTGATAAAACTTGGGATATCATAAAAAAATATAAACAAAAAGATGGTCGAATTGTTGTTACTAGAAATGCAAAAAATCGTTATATTGCTGAAAACAGAAATAGATTGATAAAACTAGCCAAAGGAAAATATATTGCTTGGCAAGACGCCGATGATATTTCGGACTCAAATAGAATTCAAAAACAATACGAATTTATGGAGAAGAATCCAAAAGTCGGAATCGTCGGTGGCTATCTGAAATTTTTTGATGATAGGGGTGTAACAGGGATTAGAAAATATGCAGAAAATGACAAGGAGCTTCGCAAAAATATTTTACAATATTACAAATGAAAAAGCCTCTTGTCTCCATCATTATCCCCGTTAAAGAAATAAGCAATTATCTCCGTGATGAAAATTTGCCCGCATTCGTTGATCAAACATATAAAAACTTTGA
>Ga0100396_1002108_pt1 | contig 13038 bp, 19 predicted proteins | sample CryGeymeta201520_FD_81551 | JGI IMG/M metagenome (GOLD analysis project Ga0100396, IMG submission 81551) | Groundwater microbial communities from Crystal Geyser aquifers in Utah, USA - Crystal Geyser metaG 2015-20 | ecosystem: Environmental > Aquatic > Deep subsurface > Groundwater | place: USA... | reverse complement strand
GACCATGATCTCGCGGCCCTCATGGCGCGCCTCGACCCCCATGCCGGCATGCTCGTCAAGCGTCTCGGGCATCACCAGCGGCCCCAGGGCGCGGCCCGCATCGACAATCGGCCGGCCCAGCGGATGGTCCGATCCCGCCTCGGCGATCGCGGCGAGGCGCAGCACCCCGGCTTCGGCAACCGTCCAGCGGCTGTCTTCCGGTGCCGCGCCATCCCCGGCCATCCCGAGCGCCACGACCGTGGCGACACGCGGCTTGCCTTCGGTCAGCGTGCCGGTCTTGTCGAGCGCCAGCGTGTCGATCCGACCGGCATTCTCGAGGTGCTGGCCGCCCTTGATTAGGATGCCGCTGCGCGCCGCCCGGCCGATGCCGGCGACGATCGAGACCGGCGTCGAGATCACCAGCGCGCCGGGGCAGCCGACGACCAGCAGCGTCAGCGCCAGCCGGATGTCCTGCGTCGCCAGGTATGTCACCACGGCGAGGCCGACGATGGTGGGCGTGTACCACTGGGCAAAACGTTCGATGATTCTCTGGGTCGGTGCCTTTTCCTCCTGCGCCTCTTCCACGCGCTGAACGATCCGGGCCAGCATGGTATCTGCGCCGACGCTGATTGCGCGAATGCGCAAAAGCCCGTTCTCGGCGATCGTGCCGGCATGGACATGGCTGCCGACCGCCTTTTCGGCGGGGATCGGCTCGCCGGTGATCATCGCCTCGTTGACCGCGGCGGCACCGTCGACGACTTCGCCATCCACCGGGATGCGTTGTCCGGCCTTGACCAGCACCGTTTCGCCCGGGCGAACCTCTTGCGCCGCGACCTCGACCGGCTCGCCCTCGCGCAGCACCACGGCCGTGGCGGGTGCCGCGCTCAGCAGATCCTTCAGCGCACCGCGGGTCTGGCCCATGGTCCGCGCCTCGAGCCAGGCACCGGTTATGAAGAGGAATGTCACCGCCGCGGCTTCCCAGTATTCGCCGATGACCAGTGCGCCCACCGCCGCGATGGTGACCAGCAGCTCGATGCTCAGGTGCTTCACGCGCAATGCGTTCCAGGCCCGGACCGCGATGTCCGAGCCGGCAAGCAGCGTCGCCAGCACCATCAGCGTGACCCGGACATTGCCCGCCTCAAACCCGTAATCGGCGAGGAAACCCGCAGCGATCAGGCTGCCGCTGCCGATTGTCAGCCACAGGTGCCGTCGCGCGGGATGCCTGATCATGGCCATCAGGGGTGTGAGTATTCGTTGCATCTTGTCCATCCTTTCCTTGCGGCCCGCCGCGCTGCCGGGGGCGCGGCGAAACGCCCGGGCTGTCAATCAAAACGCCGAAGGGCGCGCTTCGTAGCCGGTGCCGCGCACCGCGCCGATTAGCGCATCGACGCTGGTGCGCGCCGGATCATGCTCGATTTCGATGCGTCCGGTGCCGAAATGGACCTGCGCGCTGGTGACGCCGGGCAGGCCCTTGAGCGCCTTCTCGATCTTCGGCACGCAGGACGGGCACGAAAGCTCGTCGCTGCGAAGAATGGTTTTCACATTGGTTTCTTCGGACATGATCTTCTCCTTTTTTGCGGCCGGGTCGTGGTGACCCTTGCCTTGAGCAGGAAGATATGCTGTTCATTGGCGCACGAGAATTGGCGAAACCTGCAAGGTGTCCTTGCATGAATGCAAAGCTGGAAAACTGGAACGACCTGCGGGTTTTCCTCGCGGTGGCCCGCACCGGATCACTTTCCGGCGCGGCGCGGGTGCTCGGGGTCAACCATTCGACGGTTTTCCGCCGCGTCGCCGCCTTCGAGGAGGCTTTGGGTGTGCGCCTGTTCGATCGTCTGCCGAACGGTTATCAACTCACCCCCGCTGGCGAGGAATTGCGCGATGGCACCCTGCGCGTCGAGGATGAGATCGCGGGGCTGAGCCGCAAGGTAAGCGGGCAGGATCTGCGGCTGAGCGGGACGGTGCGCGTTACCACCATCGACATGCTGGCGCTGTGGCTGCTGCCGCGCCACCTTGCAGCCTTTCGTGCCGCCTATCCGGGCATCGAGCTTGAGATCGCGGTGTCCAACGCGGCACTCAATCTGACCAAACGCGAGGCCGATGTCGCCCTGCGCATCGGAAACGAGCCCCCCGAAACCCTGATCGGGCGGCGCGTGGGCCGGTTGGTCTTTGCCGTCTATGGCTCACGCGGGTACCGCGCCCGACGACCGCAGAAGGGGCTGGAGTCGCATGACTGGATCGGTTTCGATGCCGAGCACGCACCACTCGCCCGCCGCTTCGCCCGTTTCCTGCCTGATGTCCGCCCGGTCTGCCGCGTCAATTCCGTGGCGGTGGCGATTGCTGCGGCAAAGGGCGGCATCGGGCTGGCACCGCTGCCCTGCGGCCTTGCCGACATGGAGCCGGATCTGGTGCGGATCGGGCCGCTGCCAGAGGATTTCAGCCTCGATTTGTGGCTGCTGACCCATGAGGATTTGCGCCGAACGGCGCGCATCCGTGCCTTCCTCGACTTTCTGGCCGAGGCCCTGATGGGTGACGCCGATCTTCTGGAAGGCGGGCGGCCGGACGCCTGGCGCGACGCGCAGGCAAAGGCAGCGGCGCGCGACTGAGTGCGGGGCAACGACCCGGATCATCCCGCCGCCTGCGCAAGGCCGAAATCCTCGGGGCACAGGATCAGGTCGGCCAACGTGTGCCGGTCCATCACCGCCATGAAGGCGGCCAAAGCCTCGCCCACGATACCCGGCAGGCGACAGGCCGACAGGATGGCGCAGTTGCTGCCCGGACCGAAACACTCGACCATACGAAAATCGGGCTCGGTGGCGCGCAGCACGTCGCCCAGCCGGATATCCTGCGGCGCGCGGCCCAGGGTGAAGCCGCCCGTGCGGCCACGCCGGGAGCGCAGAAAACCTTCGTGCGCGAGGATGCCGACCACCTTCATCAGGTGCCCGCGCGAGATGTCATTGGCCGCCAGCACCTCGTCAATCGTCACCAGACGGTCGGGATGGGCAGCGGCAAAGATCAGCACCCGCAGGGCATAGTCCGAGGCCATGGTCAGCCGCATTGCACACTCCCTGTCGCCGTTTCCGCAAATTGTGAGCTTGTCGCGTTCCCGGTTTCCAGCATCGGTCGGGCGGGGGCCGCGGCCAGATACGCCGTGACGGCGGCGGCCACTTCGCGCCCCTCGCGGATCGCCCAGACCACCAGCGAGGGACCAAGCCGCGCGTCGCCGGCCACGAAGACACCATCTGCTGCGGTCATGCGTGTCTGGCGGTCCGCGGCGATGCGGCCCTGCGGCGTCATGGCGACCGCGCCCCCGGTCAGCGCGGCGGCGTCCGCAACTGCGAAGCCGAGCGCGTTGATGACCAGATCAGCGGCGATTTCAAACCCCGAGCCGGGGATCGCCACGGGCTCCATGCGGCCGCCCTTGGCGGAGGCAACCAGCCGGGTGCGATGGGCGCGCACGCTGCGGATCGCGCCGCGCATACCGAAGCCGTCGGGACGCGACGCGATCACGTCAACCGGCACGTCTTCCAGCGCCTCGGGCTGGCTCTGCCAGCCAAATTCAGCACCCTCTTCTTCGGCATGGCCGACCTCGCGGGCCGAGCCGGGCATGTTCGCCCGGTCGCGCCGATAGAGGCAGGTCACGCCCGCTGCACCCTGGCGCACGGCGGTGCGCACACAATCCATCGCCGTGTCGCCGCCACCGATCACCACCACCCATTTGTCGGCTGCGTCGATCCCGGGCGCGTCGGTCTCGCCGATCTGGGCGCGACTTGACGAGACCAGATAATCCATCGCCGGGATCACCCCGGACAGGTCTTCGCCCGTAATGCCCAGCCCGCGTGCCACATAAGCGCCATAGGCCAGCACCACCGCATCGTGGCGCGCGCGCAAATCGGCAAAGCCGATGTCGCGGCCCAGAACCTGCCCGCCGTGAAAGATCACGCCGGCCTCGGTCAGCAGGCCCGCGCGACGGGCGACCAGTTGTTGCTCCATCTTGAATTCGGGGATGCCATAAGACATCAGCCCGCCGATCCGCGCGTGCCGGTCGTAAAGATGCACCGCGTGGCCTGCGGCGCGCAGCTCCTCGGCCGCGGCCATGCCGGCGGGGCCAGCCCCGACGATGCCAACGCTCTGCCCGGTCTCCTGCGTCGGGCGGCGCGCTCTGACCCAGCCCCGCGCCCAGGCGGTATCGCCGATATGGCGTTCGACCGCGCCGATGGTGACGGTGCCGTGCCCTGCCTGTTCCAGCGTGCAGGCCCATTTCGCCTCGCACAACCGGTCCTGCGGGCAAATGCGGCCGCAGATCTCGGGAAAGTTGTTGGTCGCCTGCGCCAGATGATAGGCCTCTTGCATGCGGCCCTCGGCGGTCATCTTCAGCCAGTCGGGGATGTTGTTGTGCAACGGGCAATAGACCTGGCAATAGGGCGTGCCGCATTGCTCGCAGCGCGAGGCCTGCGCGGCGGCGTTCTCGGGCGTGAGGTCGGGCAGGATTTCGCGATGGTCGCGCATCCGCTCTTCCGGCCCACGCTTGTCGGCCATGCGGCGCTGAAGCGTCACGTATTTCTGCATGTGGTCGGGCATCGGCGCCTCCTGGTATTTCCGACTTATAGACGATAAAAGAAATATTGACAATATGTCTTTTAATGGGTAACAAGAACGCGAACCCGTTTCAAGGAGAAACCCATGCCTGCCGCCACCCCAAGCCCGAACGCGCCGGTTGTTGTCGATCTTCGCCCGATGATGCCGCCCGAGCGCCACGCCACGGTCTTTGCCGCGCTCGAGGCGCTGGCACCCGGCGCGAGTTTCGTTCTGATCAACGACCACGCGCCGATCCCGCTTTTGCGGCGGATCGAGGCGACCTGGCCCGATCAATTCGAGACCGAGTTTCTGCGTGACGGGCCCGAGGTCTGGCAGGTGGCGATCACCCGCCACAGTGCCTGAACAGAGAGGAGACGATCATGATACGCCTTGAGCCCACTGAGACAGGATTCCAGATCGATGCCGCCGACCTTGGCCCGCTGCTGGAGGTGGCACCCGAAAATGTTCAGCGCCTGATGCGCGACGGCCAGATCACCAGCCGCAGCGAGGCTGGCCGCGACGGTGATGAGGGACGCCATCGGATCACCTTTCGTTACGGCGTGACCCGGCTGCGCCTGACCGTGAACAGCCGGGGCGAGGTTCTGATGCGTTCCCGGATAACCGTTGCACCGCGCCCCGGTGCCCCGGCCGGGTCTGATCGCTGAACCGCTGTCACACAGGAGCCTGACGCCATGACCAGTTTCGCCCCGATCGACGATTCCGCCGACCTCATCCGCCATATAGAGTCGTGCTACCATGCGCGGCACCGCAAACGGTTTGCCGAACTGGTGAAGCTGGCCGAGATGATCGAAGACCTTCACGATGGCGACGAGGGCAGGCCCGAGGGCCTGACCGACATCCTTCGCCGGATGACCGGCACGTTGGAGGCGCACATGAAGCGGGCGGAACTGACCCTGTTCCCGGCAATCCGCAAGGGCGGCATGCCCGGCATCGGGCAACAGATCGCGGTGATGCGGGCCGATCACGACGGCTTTGGCAGGGACATCGCGCAGATCCGCGAGATCACCGCGGGCTTCACCCTGCCGGATACCGCCTGCACGAGCTGGGAGACCCTCTACGCCGGCGTCGCGGCGTTCGTCGGCGACCTCGCCGAGCACATGCGTCTCGAAGACGAGGTGCTGTTCGCGCGATTCGAACCGGCGGGCGTCGCGCATGTCTGATCTTCGCTTTGCCGGCATCCTGATGAGCGGGGCGAGCGCATGACGGGCCGGTGGAAGATAGCGGCTCTGATGCTGGTGCCGATCGGCTGCGGCGGCCTCGCGCTGACCGGCGTCGTTTCGATCGTCAGGACGATTTCATGATCGGGAGAACTGGCTTTTTCGAGTTCCAAAGAGCCCCAGGTCGAGGGCGTTGCCTGGCAGGGCGAAGGGATTTCCAAATCATCCAGGCAAGTCACCGGCTCAGGAGGCAGTCATGAAAGTAGAAGACCTGTTACCAACCGCGCGCCAGAAATTGGCGACCATCCCCCAGAGCGCGAGGCTCACCGAGGCGGCGGCGCGGCTGGGAACCGCGTGTGGTGGCATCGTCGTCGTGTGCGACGATCAGGGCGTGCTGGCCGGTGTGGTCAGCAAGACCGACATCGTTTCCCGCATCAGCCGGTGCCAGGGGTGCAGCTGCGCCGAAATGGTCGAGATGGTCATGACGCGAGAGGTCATCCACTGCCACGCGGACGAGCCCCTGCAACACGCATGGAACCGCATGAAGGAGCATGGCCTGATGCACATTCCGATCGTGGACCACGAGCACCGCCCACTGGGCGTCCTTGGGGCCCGCGATGCGTTGCAGGCGTTGCTCGGCGAGGTGGAGCAAGACGAGACGCTTCTGCGCGATTACGTCATGGGAATAGGATACCGCTAACGAACCAGAATGGTTTTCTGCAATCCGGTTCGCGACTGCATGAACCAGAGGCCATCCGGCCACGGCGGGCACAAATGACGGGCGTTATCACCCTCACGCTCGGGCAAACCCCGCCGGTGCGATTGGCGGCACGTCTGACCCGCGCGATCCGCGATCTCCGGCTGCGCCGGGGCCGGCACAGGGCGCACGCGGGCATGAGGCGACCCGAGCCCGATACGATTCACTTCAGCGACAGAAAGGAAATTCGCATGCCCGATATCCGCTTTCCCAAGCCAACCCGCGCCGATGCCGAGCGTCGCCGAGCGCTCGCTCCCGAGCCGGAGCAGGCGTTCCGCACGTTCTCCAAGGCCGTCGTTGCGGAGGGGGCACTCGATGCGCGCACCAAGCAGCTCATTGCCGTGGCTGTCGCCCATGTCACGCAGTGCCCGTGGTGCATCGAGGGGCATGTCAAGGCGGCGCGCCGCGAAGGCGCGAGCGCGGAGCAGATCATGGAGGCAATCTGGGTCGCCGCCGAGATGCGCGCCGGCGCGGCCTTCGCCCATTCCGTCAAGGCGCTCGCCCAGATGGACGAGAAACGCGCCAATTGACCGCTGCACCGATGATCGAAATCGCCCGGGCCTGTGACGGTCTGACGGGAACCCCCGGCACCCGCCTTCTGGTCGACAGGGTCTGGCCGCGCGGCCTTCGCAAGGCGGAGCTGCGCCTTGACGACTGGATCCGCGAGGTCGCGCCGAGCAACGACCTGCGCAAGTGGTTCGGCCACGATCCCGACAAATGGGACGCGTTCCGCGAGCGCTATCACGCGGAGCTCGACGACAATCCTGATCCCGTGGGCCGCTGTCTGGCGTGGTGCCGGAAAGGTCCGGTCGTTCTGCTCTACGGGGCGAAGGACCATGAGCACAACCAGGCCGTGGTGCTGCGCGACTATCTCTGCAAGAGGCTGGCGCGGGCGGACATGCCATGACGAACGGCATGGATCCGACACTGCGTATCCCGCTTTGCGACCCGCTGGGCTGCAATGGCTTTGACCGGGTCCATGCCTCGGCTGCCGACCGCGCGGGGCAGGTGCCGACCCCATCACCGACGGCGCGCGTCCCATATCAATCGGGCCCGAGGCTTTCCGACAGTAGTCTCTGGTGAAAGGTCTGATCGGTTTCGCCCGCCCGCGGCCCCCGGCCAAGGGCGAGGGCAAGTTCGAAGAACCCCTTGCCCGGCAGCCCCCCGGACGCGCGGCCCACGACGCGCGCCGCGATGAACGGACGGTCGGCCTGCATGTCTTCACGCATCGTGGCCTCGAGCGCGCCGGTAACCCTGCGGATCGAACCCGGCGCGTACATCCCCAGACCGCGCGCAAGCCGGCGGTAAGTAATCGGCAGGGTTTTGGCTGGCAGATCCTGAAGGTAACGGCGCACCCGGAGCGGGAGCGTGCTGGCCGCAGGTTCGGCTGCCGACAGCGTCCGCGGCGGCGGAACCTCGTGCGCGGTTCCGTCGGGCATGACGTCCGCCGCCCACGCGCGCTGTGCGCTGCGCACGATCACGCGGGTTCGGCCAGCCGATGCAGCAGGGCTGCTTTCGGTGGTGATGACGATCTCGCCGCGCGACAATCCGGCCTGCAATTCATCCGGTATCAGCCCAAGGCGCGGTGCGAGATAGTCCGGGTCGATCGTCAGCTGGCCATTCTCCCACCCGATGCAATCGACCGGAACCGGCCGTATGAACAGCGGGCTCTGCCCCGGCTCCCCGCTGTAGAAAGGACTCTTCCCTTTCGCATGATCGGTTACGTCCACGATGTCGCGGATCGCGGGCAAGGCCGCGCGCAGCATGGTTTCGACGCCTCTGCCGAGCGTCACGGCCGAGGCCGCGCAGCCCTGACAACCGCCGGACATGCGCAGATAGACCGTGCCATCTTCCACGGCCTCGGCACTGATGTGGCCGCCGTGACTGGAAATCGAGGGGTTCGCGCGGGTGTCAAGCAGGCCGGTGACCGCCGCGAGCAGCGCCGCATCGCTGCCCACGGCAGAAGCCGTTGCCGGTATGTCGCCGAGCGGAAGCGCAGTGCTGTCGAGAACCTGACGGATCGCCGCCGCAACAGGTGCCTTGAGCATCTGCCAGTCGCTGCCGGGTGCCGCTGTGATGAGGATTGTCTCACCCGTCACCTGCACCTTGCTCACGCCGCCGATCGCGAACAACGCCCGGGCCAGCGGGGCGTGGTCGGTCGGTCCGTCAAACCTGGCAGCCCGCCCGGCCTGGACCGGCGCATCGAGGATGAAGCGCATCACCTGGCGGTCGCGCGGCGAGGCCTGCGCCCGGATGCGGCGCTGCGTGGCGGTGTCAGACATCCTCGACCTCGGCGCTTTCTATCCCGCGCAACGCGGGGAAGGTGTAGATGCCCGATCGGTGCCCGTCGCTGAAGGCGATGCCGAGTGCATAGTTGCCGACGCTCCAGATCCGGGTCGGGACGACATCGAGCGGCACGGTGTCGGGGTCCAGAAGGCGTTTGCCGCTGACCTCGTCGCGGCAGGCGGCACATTGACAGGCCAGCCGCAGGTCGCGCGCGTCGATTTTCTGCATGTCATCGCCCGGCCAGCGGATCGCCAGACCGGTGGCGTCGTAGTCGAGCGCCATGGGCCGATCCGGGGCGGGCCCGGGCGCTGGTGCGGCGGCGGCGGGTTTGCCGGTGCCTTCCGCAAGATGCCAGTCGAAGGGGGCCGGTATACCGGCGGACGGGCCGATGTCTCGGATCAGAACGTCGGCAATTGCGCTGTAGGCCCGTGCCGCCGGACTGTCGGGCGCCACAGCGACCAGGGGCATGCCGTTGTCGCCACTGTCCACGATGGCCGGATCGAGCGGAATCGCACCGAGATATGGCACACTGAGGCTCTCGGCGATCTTCCGCCCGCCGCCCTGATGGAAAATATGCGTGACCTCGCCGCAGGAGGGGCAGGTGAAGCCGCTCATGTTCTCGATGATCCCGAGGATCGGCACGTTCACCTGTTCGAACATGCGCAATCCCCGTCGCGCAATCTTCAGACTGACCTGCTGTGGCGTGGTGACGATGACGGCACCGCTCAGCGGAAACGACTGCGCCAGCGTCAGCTGTGTGTCGCCGGTGCCCGGCGGCAGATCGAGAAGCAGGACGTCCAGCTCGCCCCAATCGACCTGGGTGACGAACATGCGCAGGTATTTTGTGACCATCGGGCCGCGCAGGATCGCCGGTCTGTCGTCGCCGGTCAGCATTGCCATCGAGATGACCTTGACCCCGTGTGCCGCAGCCGGGATCACCTTCTTGTCGGGTGACATGGCGGGTGGCTGCCCGCCGGGGATACCCAGCATGCCGGGAATTGAGGGGCCATAAAGATCGGCATCGACCAGCCCGACGCGCAATCCCTGCCGCGCCAGCATGACGGCGAGATTGGCCGAGACCGTGGACTTGCCGACGCCGCCCTTGCCACTGGCAATGGCGATCATGCGCCCCAAGGACGACCGAGGCGCGGGCGAGGATGCGTCGGAATGCGGATTGCTTTCGTTCAAGGTTCTGAGCTCCTGTCATTTTGGTTCGCCGCCGCCGCAACGGGCGCAGCGCTGGCGTGATCCAGATCAGTCGTCCGCCAGCATCGGCTTACAATCGTCGAGGTCGACGCGGAAGGTGTCGATCCGGGTGGCTCGTTCGGGCGTCGGCCAGGATTTTCCTTCGACGATGCGCGAGGTCTTCGCCACGCCGAAATCGCGTGGCACCGGAAAGCGACGCGGCCATTTCAGGCGGGGAACCTGATCGGAACGATCAACAATCATGGTGCCTCCGTGAAGGTTTCGACCCCGGCGAGGGCGCGTCAAAGCTGATGGCGATCGGATCGCTGGCAGGGAAGGATTCTCGCAAGGCTTCGTCGAGAAGCTCGTCGAGGCGGGCCCGGCGTGCAGTTTCACTCACGGTCATGGTAAGGGCCCGGGGGAGATCGGCGGCCAAATGCGTGGCGCGACGGAAGCCCATATCTTCAGTGATGCAAGCCCGGCTCGCGGGCCGGGATGGGTGTAATCGCAGGTTTCTCGCCTCCTCGCCAGTGCGGGCGATGACGTTTCCGACACGGTCGAGCGTGACGCGATTCCCGGTATCGGCTGATTGAAAGGTCATGCGCGGCGTGTCGTAGTCACTTTCGCCCAACTCAAACCAGTATGTGGTCGTGCCCACGCGTATGCGGTGCTCCAGTTCAGTGCGGTTGACCCCAAACGCTTCGGCAAGGCGATCCATGTCAACCTCGGTCCTGTCATTGGAAAGCATGATCGGCATCATCGGTATTCACTCCACAATTCCCCTGCACATTGTAAAGGAGCTATTCAGCGGCGATCAGCTTTGTATCCGGCTCGTCGCCGGGCCAGGCGCAGCTTGCTATCGTCGTTCGGTCAAGGGCGGAAAGGAACGCCTCCCGCGCCGCAGCGAGTTGCGGTCGCAAACGGCACCGGGGTTTCAACAGGCAATCGCCGCCATCCGCACGGAAACATTCGACAATGGCGAAACGCTGTTCGAGATGCCGCACGACCTCGCCCAATGTGATCTTCTGTGCCGGCCGCCCCAGCCGCAGCCCACCTGTCCTGCCGCGCTGCGACCGCACGAACCCGCCACGCCCGAGATCGCGCACCACCTTGGCCAGATGATGCTGCGAGATTGCAAATTCCTCGGCGATCTGTCCGGTCGGGAGAGCCTCGTCTGGTGCACCTGCCAAACGCATCAGAACCCGCAGGCCGTAATCGGTGTAAGAGGCAAGGCGCATGGAGGTTCCTTTATTCGGTATTGATAGTGCTGAATATATGGGAAGATAATCGGCATTGCAAATACCAAATACAAGGTGGCTCCGGATATCCGAAGCATGTGAGGGGGTCGTGATGAACATATCCGAGAAAAACCAGGACGTCGGGGCATCTGATGCGGATCGGGATCGGTCCAGCCGACGAAGCGACCGGATCATCTGGTTGACGGTCGCCGTTTTGGCCAGTCTGCTGAGCTTCTTCCTGGCCTCGCCGTGGTCGCGGAATTTCAGCTATTGGGCGGAATCCCGGACCATGTGGGCGATCTATTTCGCCGTCGGCTTCGTGTTGGCGGTCTACGTCTTCTATGCCTTCTTCGGCAGCCTGCGCACGCTTTTCGAGCATGACGCTATCGAAAAAGCGGAAATCGCCGCCCGATCCGCAACCGATAGCACGGAGGACCAATCATGAGCTGTCGCCCGGGCGAGCCTTGCGAAGAAGGCAAGAAGCGGCGCACCGCGCTCGGCGTGCTGGGGATCATGGCGCTGATCTTTGTCGCGCTGTCGTTTATGTCGTTTCTCGATTCGCGCGGGCAGGTGTTGCCGACAGAGATCTCGTACGCAGGCCATGATGCCGTCGAAGGCAAGCGCATATTCCAGGCCTACAACTGCATGGGTTGTCATACGATTGTCGGCAATGGCGCCTATTTTGCGCCGGACCTGACCAAGCTTTATGGCCATGTCGGTCCAGCCTGGCTTGAGGCGTTCTTGCCTTCGGCTGGCAGCTGGCCGGCACGGGCGGCAGTGCAGGTCCAGTTGCAGAAATCAGCCGTTGCCACCGAAGCAGGCGTCGAGTCGATCGAGGCCTATTTCGACAAGTATCCCGCCGCCGCCGAACGGGTCGAGCGGCGCAGCGGCCATCCTACGATCATGCCCAACCTGACGTTTCGCGCGGGCGAAGTCGCCAAGCTCATCGCCTTCCTGAAATACACCTCGCAAATGGACACCGAGGGCTGGCCACCGGTGCCGCGGGTCGACGGGTTGACCTTCCCGCAGGCCACCCAAATGCCCGCCGCAGCGGTTGCAGCCGCAGCCCCGCCCGAGGGCAGCCGCGCAGCGGTGCCTGACGATCCGGTGGCGCTTGGCGCTCAGCTTGTCGAGGATAACGGCTGTAGCGCCTGTCATTCCACCGGGACCAAGACACTGGTCGGGCCGGGCTGGGGCGGGCTTTACGGCAATGACGCCCCGCTGGACGACGGAACGAAGGCAACGGTTGACGACGCCTATCTGACCCGCGCCATCATGGACCCGGATGCGCAGGTCGTCGCCGGTTTCGCCGCGGGCATCATGCCGCCCTATGCCGACATTCTGAAGACCGATGAGGTCGCAGCCATCGTCGCCTATATCCGCAGCCTCGAAGGGAAAAGCCAATGATCCGGATCGAATATCAAACCCAGCGGCTGAGCCTGCGTTTTTTCATGGTGATGTTGGTGCTGTTTCTGGTTCAGACCGGGTTTGGCCTGCTTCTGGTGGCGCAGCATATCGACCCGACGCTGCTGTCGGGCGTGTTCAACTTCAACGTGGTGCGGGCCGAACATCTCAATCTCGCCATCCTGTGGATCCTCTCGGGTTTCATCGGCACGATCTTGTTCGTCGGTCCGTTGCTGTCGAAACGTGAACTGGCCGCGCCGTGGCTGATCAAATTCCTGTTCTATGCGCTGCTGGCGGTCGTGGTCTGGAACAGCGCCACGCAGGTCCTGGCGCAGGAAGGTATCGCCGGTTGGTGGTGGGGTCAGCCGTGGTTGCAGGAGGGGCAGGAATACATCGAAGCCGGTCGCATCGCCGATATCGTGATCTTGATCGGATT
>Ga0100396_1002104_pt1 | contig 13053 bp, 7 predicted proteins | sample CryGeymeta201520_FD_81551 | JGI IMG/M metagenome (GOLD analysis project Ga0100396, IMG submission 81551) | Groundwater microbial communities from Crystal Geyser aquifers in Utah, USA - Crystal Geyser metaG 2015-20 | ecosystem: Environmental > Aquatic > Deep subsurface > Groundwater | place: USA... | reverse complement strand
CGAGTCGTCATGCTTGTTCTTATACCTTTGCTTGGTCTTGGGATTTTCTCCTGGTCAAGACAACTGTACGGGAATGCGGCCGGCATTCTCTCTTTGGTATTGTTTTGTTTCTGCCCGAATATGCTTGCGCATGCCCGGCTCATTACCATGGATTTTATCCTGACGGTTTTTTTCTTTTTCTCGGTATATGCATTATGGAAGCTGTACCGGTCGCCCGAGTACAAGAATATTGTATATGCCGGCACTTTCCTGGGCCTGGCCTCGCTTTCGAAATATACAGGGCTGATGCTGCTGCCCATCTTTGTGGTCATATTTCTATCCATATTCTTGCTGGAACCGGGTTATGCATTTTCTGCATACTTACCCAAGTCCATCAGGAACCGGAGAATATCAAACCTGATCAATGGGACCATCACGATACTGATCCTGTTTGGCATTGCGTTGCTTCTTGTCAATATGGCCTATGGATTTCAGGGGTTTTTTGCCGTGAAGAAAGATCCCTTTCTTTCCGGCTCCCTCCAGCATCTGGTTCTATCCAGTCCAATAGGACAAGCCGCTCTGTTTGTTCTTCCCAAACCCTATGTGGACGGCATAAACCTTCAGATGGTGATGTCTCAGCAGGGATTTCATGCCTTTCTCATGGGAGAGCATTCCACCACGGGATGGTGGTACTATTTTATTGTGGCCTTTCTCATCAAGACACCGATTGCCACGATGGCTCTCGGTTTGCTGGCGCTTTACACCTGGATAAAAGGGCCAGAAGAGAGATTCAAAGAAGCCCTTTTCCTGATGTTTCCCGCTCTCTTTCTGTTTGTATATTTCAGTTTCTTTAACAAGATCAATATCGGTCTTCGTTACGTTCTTCCGGTCTACCCGTTTCTATTTGTCTTTATTGGGCGGGTTTTCAAAGAGTATAAAGAAGCGCCTGTGATACGAAGAGGTTTCGTTGGGCTGATGATGGCGTGGTACGTGCTCGCATCCTGGATGATCCATCCGCATTATCTGGCTTATTTCAACGAGTTCATCGGCGGCCCCAAAAACGGCTATCGTTATCTCATTGACTCCAATCTGGACTGGGGCCAGGACAATCTATTGATCGATGCCTATATTGAGAAGTCACCAAGGCCGATCACCATGCTTACAGATGAATTTCCGGGGCCTGCGAGGGGCTTGGTCGCCATCAACGTCAATACCCTCCAGGGAATCGCAGGACGCACAGGGGATGCCTTCCGCTGGCTGGACCGATACAAACCCATTGATTATGTCGGTTATACCTGGCTGATTTATGACATCCCTTAATATCTTTTGTTAGACACGGTATGTAAACAAACGGAGTTTATATTGTCGCCGAACTATTTTACCACACGATTTACATACGATGAAAAAAGAGAGGCGGTCTGGAAGGAGATCGCCGACTATATCCGGAGGAAGGAGCATACCGAAGAGGCAGCCGTTCTGGAGTTGGGAGCCGGATACTGCTGTTTCATCAACAACATTCAATGCAAAGTGAAGTTCGCAGTAGACCTGAATCCTGAATCTGAAAAATATGCGGAGAAAGATGTCAGATTTTTCTTGGGAAGCAGCGAGAACATGGGAATGGTTCCGGATGGGTCCATGGACATTGTTTTCGCATCGAACTTTTTCGAACATCTGGACCGAAAGGCTTTGTTGGCTACCTTTGGGGAAATCAGGAGGGTTCTTAAGAATTCGGGCCGTCTGATCCTGATCCAGCCGAACTACAAGTATTGTGCCAGAGATTATTTTGATGATTACACCCATCTTGCGGTCTTTACTCACGTGAGTATGAAGGATTTCCTCGAGTCCCAGGGCTTCGTTTTAGAAAAATGTATCCCGAGATTCCTTCCCTTTTCCATGAAGTCCGTGTTCCCGAAAAGCAGATTCCTGGTGAGGCTCTATCTGAAGCTGCCGTATAAATTTCTTGCCAGGCAGATGTATATTTCGGCGAGAAAACGGGAAGCGTGAAACAATCGGAGATATAACCGAGTGGCGATGGGATCACAAAACCAAATTGAATACGGGATCTCCTTCTATCTGAGCATCCTGGTGTCTCTTCTCATCGTGGGCGTTACAATCCTCGTCGTTGATTTCCCGGATCGCACCCTGGAACGGGCCAAGCAGGAAGGGATTGTCAGTCGTACCATTCTGGATAATTATAATGACCACCAGGAATCCCTCAAATACGGTTTTGCCGTCCTGGCATCCCCTCTCCTCTCTCTGATCTTTTTCACCCTGATGCGTCGTATTTCTCCCGGTGTCAAGGAGGAGAAAAGCGAGTCGGAAAAAAAAGACGATACGAAATTGAAACGCGATAAAAATGCTTTTAACCTGAAGAAAAAAATCTTTTTCAGTGTCTTCCAGTATGTACTCCCGGCCATTCTGATTGTCTTTATCACATACGATTCCCATTTCGTTAGCCGCTGGTTTACTATAGGAAATTTGATGATTGACGAGGGCTGCCACCTGGCCTGGATAAACGAAATTCTCTTGGGCAAGGTTCTTTATCGGGACTGTTTTTATCTCTACGGCCCTTTTACCACTTATCCTGCGGCCTACATCATGAAAATATTCGGTGCCCATATTTCTGTCTGGAGGTTCTACATTCTCTGGTCCTCAATCGCCGGCCTTGTAATTTTATTTTATTCTCTCTTTTCTTTTCGCCTCTCTGCAATGGTTCGGTGGATTGTCATTATTTTTCTTGTCGTAATCTACTATCCGGTGCTCCCCGGATTCACCTGGGTTTCCATGAGATTGGCCTTGGGTCTTTCTTCAATCGTCCTGTACCTGCGGCATATGGATACAAGGCGTAATGCTCCCCTGTTGTATTCCGGGTTTGTATCCGGCATCGCCCTGTTCTATAGCCAGGAGATTGGTCTTGCTTCATTTCTTACCATCGGGAGCATCATGATCCTCTCCGAGCGCGACGGTTTCTCTTTCAAACGACTTCTGATTCGAGGCGCTGTTTATAGCTCGGGTGTTCTCGTCATTAGCTTTTTCGTTCTACTCTTTTTTTATCTCCATGGCAGCCTTCGCGAATTTCTATCAGGCTTCCTCGCTGGCCCGCGTTACTTTGTGCTGGGGTGGGGCGCCCTCCGGTTTCCGGATCTTTCCTCGGATCTCATGGCCCTGCTGCACGATCCTAGCTGGAAAGCGGTCATCCAGTTTATGAAAATAGACCTATTTTTTTACTCTCCAATCTTTCTCTACCTGGGCCTTTTGTCCTATTACGCGTTGAAATGGTTTCAGAGAGATCTTGATTCCAGGGATCTGCCGAACCTTTCTCTGCTCATTTTCGGGATCCTCTTGTTCAGGAGTGCTCTTGCCAGATCCGATGGGCCCCACGTCTTTTTTGTTTGTTTTCCTTCAGTGATTCTTTCTTTGCATCTGCTGGATCGCCTTATTCGAAGACATATGGATGTTCCCACGGTTCTCTCTGTTCCTCTCGGAATCCTGTTATGCATGTGTTTTGTACCCCTTCTTATGAGGTCCCAGATGAAAATTACGGCCATTAAGAACCATCTAACCGGAAAACGGCCATACGTACTTGAAATGCCTACCCAACAAGGTGATACCATAGCCGAGTTTGGAACCTTGGATACCGAGAGAGGCAAGGGCCTCAGAGTTCCCCGTCCTTTTAATGAATCCTTTGATCTGGCCGTTTCCTTTATCAGGGAAAATACCGGCCCCAAGGAAACGATTTTCGCCTTCCCCAACGAGGCGCTATTTTATTTCCTGACCGGCCGAGCGAATGCTACTTCCTTTGTCCTCTCCCAGCATATGATCACAAGGAAAATGAGAAAAGAAGCTGTGATGCAGCTTATGATAAACAGACCGCGCTTTGTAATCTTTGGTCTGATTCCCAATACCCGGGTCGACGGGATCTTTCCGGAACAGGATAACCCTGAAGTCTTGAAATATCTTCAGAAAAATTATAAAGTGATCAAGGAATTCCCCGGTATCAAAATAGGCAAAAGGATTGACACATAATATTTTCAAAATGAAAAGGATAAAAAACTGAAAAAACTTGTACTCTACGCTGTTGCTTTTTTTTCCCTGGGGATCCTGCTGCTTAATCTCTGGGTTGTCCTCTATATGATTGACGCCTTGGATTTTCTGCCCGGGTCTTGGCATCTTGCCCTCAATGCCTCTGTGCTTCCCTGGCTTAGCACGTGGTCAAGGCTTCTCATCCTCTTGAGTTTTGCAGAGATCTTTATAGATATCTTTATCGTAAGGATATTCTGGGGGAAGAAACGGGAACTGATAGTTAAAAATCTCAGTTCCAAACGCGTGGTCGTGGGGATGACGGCGTACAATGATGAGCTGCCGATAGGCGGCGCTGTTCACGATTTCCTGAGCCATCCGCTCGTCTCCGAGGTGATCGTGGTAGACAACAACAGCTCCGATAGAACCGCCGAGGAAGCCAGAAAGGCGGGTGCCACTGTGGTCAGGGAAGAAAAGCAAGGGTACGGCTATGCCTGCATGCGAGCGCTGGAAGAGATCAGCAAAAAGGGAGACATCCTGGTCCTGGTGGAGGGAGATCAGACATTCAGCGCCGATGATCTGGATAAGATGATCGCCTATCTTGAAAACGTGGATATGGTTCAGGGGACCCGCACGACCCGTGAGCTGGCCAGCCCTGATTCTCAGCTGGACGTTCTGATGAACCTCGGGAACCAGGTCGTGGCCAAACTGATTCAGCTCCGATTCTGGGGAGTGCGGTTATCCGATGTCGGCTGTACATACAGGATGATTACAAAAGAGGGTTATGAGCACTTCCGCAAGAATCTTAAGGTTGAAGGGATGCATTTTTCGGCCCATCTGATCATCGAAGCCAGCAAAGCAGGCCTCAAGATCCTCGAAATCCCCATCACCTTCAGAAAGAGGGTGGGAGAATCCAAAGGCGTCGGAGGGAGAAGGCTTCGTGGCATGTGGGTGGCCATGCAGATGCTGCGCATGATCTTTTTTTCTTAGATGTCATTTCCGAAGTAGAGACTGGGCCTCTGTTTTCTGTTCGGCCGAGATAACGGACAGACTCAACAATTTTTTTAAGGTTTTATCAGCAATTTTCTTTTCTCCCATCCGGATATAGGTTTTGGCCAGATGCAGTAAGATATCCGGGTTGCCCGCGTTCCTGGACAAACTCTTCTCGAGCACCTCCTTTGCCATCTCATAGTTCCCGAGACGAAAATAGACCCACCCAAGGGTGTCCTGCAGTAAGCTGTTGTCGGGACTCATCCTGTTGGCTTCCTCGGCCAACCTCAGGGCCTCGATCAATCGGTCGGGCTTATGTTCGGCATAAAGAAAGGCCAGGTTGTTCGCGGCCTGAACTCCGCTGGCATCCCTCATCTTATTCAGTGCCAAGAATCGTTCATAGTTCGAGACAGCCGCATCCACATTGTTCCGTGATTCATAGATCATGGCCTTTTCATAAAAACTCTTTGAAAATTCAGGGTTCAATTCCGTGGCCCGATCCAGATGTTCCAGGGCCTTTTCATCGTTTTTTAAAACCTGGTGATAATACATGCCGAGATTATGTTGAGCCCCGAAGTTGTCCGGATTGATGCGGACCAGGGCTTCACAATGGCGCCCGGCTTTTTGAAGGTCTCCCATCCTCACATACAAATCAATTAGACTGGATCGAAGATTTTCGGAAAATGCATCTATTTGCACGGCCTTCTCATAAGCATCTGTGGCCTCTTCAAGTTTTCCTTTTTTCTGATAGACCTGTCCCAGCAGTTCCCAGACTTCAGCCCATTTGCCGGGTTCCGAAAGATCCACGGCCCTTCGAAGGTTATAGAGCGATTTGTCATAGTCTCCCTGCTGGCTATAAATGGAACCAAGGACCATATAAGGCGCAAAAAAATCGGGATCCATGGCAAGACTTTTCCTCAGCCAGAGTTCAGCTTCCTGAAGGCGCCCCTCCTGTTCCAGGGAGGCCCCGTAAGCGTACAAGGTGTGGTAGTTCGGAGATCTCAAAGCGGTATCTTTCCATAAAGTCTCATTGTTCTTCCAGACTTTGGCCCGTTCAAAGGACGATGCGGAGTAGGTCGCGAAAAAAACGAGAGTGATCAGCACTGTAATGATCGCCCGCCGTTTTCTGTTTTCGAGGAGAAAAGCAACGAGATATCCTGCCAATACGGATGGACCTATAAGGGGCAGGTGCAAATACCGGTCCGCCATGATTTTCGGTAAAGGCACGATGTGCAGGTTGGGAATCATCAATATAAAGGGCCAGAGACTCCAGTATCCCATTTCGGAGTTTTTCTTGAAGAGCCTGAAAACCAAAAAAGAGATGATGACCAATAACAAGATGGATCCGATCACCTGCGGATCGGAAATACTATTATATGTGAAATCATAGTATGCTGACAGGTGAAAGGGGAAAAGGAGTTTGAAAATATATTTCCGGACAGCAACGAGAACCGTCAGAAGATTGCTGCGAACGGACCCTCCCCACATCTCGATGGCCGTGACATCTTGCTGGGACTTCACGGCGATCAAACTGAAGACGAGTGATACCAGAAAGAAAGGAATCAGCCTGTATAGCGCGGTCCTGAGAGAATCTCGTTTGAAAATATATATGTATAACAATAAAAGCAAAGGCATGGTAATGGAACTCGCCTTTGAGAGTAATGAGAGAGAGAAGAATAAGAGAGATCCGATTCCCCAGTAAATGTTTTTCCGTTCCTCGCTGATGAGATACATATAGAAGGATAGAAAAAAGAAGACCGCAGCCAGCAGGCTTTTTCTCTGGGCCAGCCAGGCCACGGTTTCCACCTGTACAGGATGGGTGGCAAAGATTAAGGAAGCCACTGTGGCGACGGTCCACTTTCTGGTCAGTTTCAACAAAAGAGCGTAAAGAAGGAATGAGCCCAGGCAGTGAAGGAGCACGTTGGTAAGATGAAAGCCCAGGGCGTTATATTTCCAGATGGCAAAGTCAACCATGTACGACAGCATCTGGACTGGAGCATAATTGCCGGAAAAGTAGTGTGTGAAAACACCCTTGATGTTCGTCCAGTTAATGGCTGTAATATAATGGTTGTTCCATATGTAAAGATCGTTGTCCCAGCTCCCGAGATCAAAACCAAGAGTCTGCATATAAATTGTCCAGATAAGGACCGTCAGAAGAGAGAGAGAGGTGAAATGCTTTTTTTTCATCATTGTTTTGGTTTTAGCAAGATCTGGCGCAAAAAAACCCCTTATTCCATGCCGATACGCCGATAAATTATCATAGTAAATCAAATCTTGTCAATATTTCCATATCCCCGTAAAATAGACATCGCTTTCAATTCCATGGACACTATACTTGAGTCATGGCTATTGAAGTCTAACTGCCGCACTGGCAACATGGATCTCATAACGCTCGGCTGGGGTTGCTCCGAAGATGAATGGCAAGGGGCCACAAGTACGGGGATAGCATCCAGAACCAGCAAAGGAACGTTTGTGCCATGGTTTCCTTGTGTTCAGTACTGGAAAAATCAATAATAGCCAGGTATAAAGAAACTTTAAAGCCAATAATAATATTGCATATTGCAAAAAGGTCTGATAAATAGAAATATGGACGGAGTTGCTGTTAACCGGATGGTTTCACCTTTGTCTTTTCAGGACGGACGCAGTGGAAAAGAAAAAACTCTTAATGGTAAGGTTCGTATTGTGTACACTTTTGTGCGGGCTGGCTTTTTGCGCTTATTTGAACTCCATCCGGGGAGCATTCGTCTATGACGATATCGCTAATGTCGCTCAGAACCAGTACATTCGGAACTTATACAACTGGCAGGACCTTCTTCTGAACCCGGATGCGCGCTCGTCCCTGCCGTCTCTCTCCCGCAAAAACTACCGGCCTCTGTTTAATTTGCTGAATGCCTTTGATTATCATTTCTGGGGGATGAATACATTCGGTTATCATCTCACCAACATCCTGTTGCATATATTGACCGGCCTCCTGCTTTTTGTGCTCCTGGAATATTTGGTCCCCAATCCACTGACCTCCTTTCTGGCAACACTCTTTTTCCTTCTTCATCCGGCAAACGTGGAGGCCGTGGCCAATATCTCCGGACGGTCATCTTCAATCTCGTCCATTTTTTTTCTTGTCTCCCTGCTGGCGTACATCCATTGGGATCGTACCGGTTCGCGAAAAACCGCGGCGTTCGCTTATCTCTTTTTTTTTCCTTCCCTTCTGGGGCGTGAAACCTCGGTTGTTCTTCCCGTATTGCTCTTTTTCTATGAAGTCATGATTGCAAAGAAAGACTGGCGGGCCCGGATGGTCTGGCTGAGGCTTCTTCCTTTTGTCCTGCTGACCATCGGCTACTTGGTTCTTCGAAATCACGTAATCGGGTCCTGGGCCCAGCACAGCTACTGGGGCGGCAGCATGCTGATCAACGATCTGACATCCCTAAAGATCCTCTATCTGTATTTTAAAATGCTGGTCCTCCCGGTACGGCTTATTGCGGAATACCGCGTCCAGACGGTCCAGAGCCCCTATGACTCCGGCTTATGGGCCGGGTTCTTCGCACTTATTTTTCTTGGATACTGGCTCTATACACAAAGGAGAATCAAGCCCTGGGTAACGTTTGGGGGGTTGTGGTTTTTACTGGGACTTCTTCCGGTATTGAACCTGGTACCCCTGGACTCTCTTCTGAATGACCGGTTCCTGTACTTCCCGCTTGCCGGTGCATGCCTTGTGCTTGCCGAGTATCTTAGGAAGGCCATGGTTGCACCGGCAAGGATTCGGGGTGTGATACTATCTTGCGTGTGCCTGGCCCTTGTCTTCACCATGGCCCTTACCATGCGCAGAAATCTTGTCTGGATATCCGAAGAGGCGCTGTACGGTGACACACTGAAAAAGAATCCCTATTCACCCAGGGCATGCAACGGCATGGGACTCCTTCTTCTGAGAGAGAACAGGGCAGAGGACGCCTTGATGTTGTTCCGAGCCGGCCTGCTCGCGGACCCTTATTACGGACAGCTTTTCTACAACTATGTACAGGCCTTAATCCAACTCAGGAGATTTCAGGAAGCCGATGAACAGCTCAAGAAAAACAGCGATCACATGGAGGATCCGAACTACCATCATGTCTATGCCCTCCTCTACAAAGAGAAGGGCCATTACAGGAGGGCCTTGGAGTCCATCAACAAGGCCATTGACCTGAATCCTTTCCTGGCGGATTATTATATCACCCGCTCTAAGATATATTATGCAATGGGAGATCTTGAAGCCGCAGCCAGGGACTTGAACAAAGTCTCGGAAATCGCACGGTAAAATATCTTCAGTCAGACTCTGCAGTGAATTCTTTCATCTGGTTATCCCAGCTTTTTGTTTTCGATTTTTCCGCTCACCGCTCACCGCCTACGGTCTCTTCCTCCTCCAGACCGCCCCCGCCAATCCTGCCAGGCCCGTACCCAGAAGCAGAAGCGATGCAGGCTCGGGAATGGGCGGGACGATGTTGCCTTCCAGATGCAGGGTGTAGACCACGCCATTAAAAATGAAATTTGCATCCGTGGGATGACTGATCAGATGGGCGCCGTCGATGCTGTACGTGCTGGTAGTAGGTGCGGTAAAAGAATAGTCAGTAGTGGAGTACAGGGGGATGGGTCCCCCACCCCAAAACATGGTCCACCCCGAGAAGTCGAGATAATGGGTTTCAGGATCGGCGTAAACGGGGGAGCTTGTATAGAAATATCCTGGGGGATCAAAGTAATACCACGGGGCAAAGATCGCCTTTTTAGGCTGGGTGCTGCCGATTTTGATTCCCCCGTCGGTACCGGGAAGAAGTGCTATCCAACCATCTTGCTTCCCAACGCCGATGCCGTCGCCCATGGTAAACCCCGAACCACTCATCAGGCCGTCTTCTTTTCCGCTGGTGACATACCCCGGCGTGATGGTCAGGAGCGTCCCGCTCGGAATCGGTGCGGCATGGGCGTTGACGGTGTGGCAAAGAAAGAATGCAATCGTGCCAAGTAATAAGCCAACCCCCCTTTTCATAAATTCCCCCTCGTTATACGATTTACATACCTATCCCTTCGGATTTCGCTGTTTTTTCAGGGCCTTTTTATGTACACTGCGCTGATAAATTAAGCAGAAAAAAATAATAAAATAATCCAAAAATTTATTTGCAAAAAACATGCCGTAAATATTCTAAAATCGGACTACCTATCATGGAGAGTCTAACATTCTGAATGATAATGTTTTTTTAAAAAGATTCCGAAGAGGGGGTGATTTTTCTTAGATATTCGTTTTTCCTTATATGTGAAATAATTTTTTTTAAGGAAAACTTTTCCCACATTCGGATAAATATTTTCCTATAAACTAAAACTTTTACATAAACAGGACGGATCGGGTCATGTTTTTAAATATGGTTTTTCTCCCATTTGGTGGGTAAAAAGGGTTCGAGGATTCCAGGGTTCAAGGGGTCAAGTGTCTGTTTCCCAGTAATTTTATCAGAGCCTTGGGCATCCGCTCAACCTCCTCAGAAAATCTTTTTGTTATTTTGTAAATCTCCAAGCATCATTGATAAGACTTCTGCAAAACCTTTAACTCCTTGTAGTGTTTGAGCACTTCAGGGTGTTGAAAAACTTTTCTTTTGAAGAAAAATGTCATGCTCGCGAAAGCGGGCATCCAGTAACATATTAAAAAGGCTGGATTCCCGTTTTCACGGGAATGACAGCAATAGGTGTAAGATGGTATAAAAAACAGTTTTTCAACACTCTGACTTCACTTGCCCCCTGGAATCCTGGACCCCTTGACCCCTGATGTTTTCACCCACTCTTTTGGAGATGATTCATATTTCTTGACAACTCCCATGCCAAAAGTTAATTATTCATTATGGACAAAAAACTCTGCAAGGTCTTTCTTTGGCTTAGCGTTCTGATTTTTCTGCTCAGGGTCCCGTTGACTTTCCAGCGGTTTTTTGACCAGGATGAGTTCGAGCACATCCATGCCGCGTGGAACATTTCACAAGGGGAGCGGATCTATTCGGATTTTTTTGAGAATCATCCTCCGCTGATCCACTACCTGCTTCAGCCTTTTTTCCGGATCACGGGAGATACCATGAAAACCGTGTTCGCCGCCCGTCTTCTCATGCTGCTCTTTACCGCCGGTATTTTCTACTTCACCTACCTGATCGCACGGGACCTATGGGGACGTCTCGTAGGCGCTCTCTCTGTCCTGATGTTGAGCACCATGATCATGTTTCTGGAGAAGAGCCTTGAGTCCAGGCCGGATGTGCCCATGACGTTTTTCTGGTTTGCAAGCCTGTATCTTGTGCTGCGTGGTCTTAAGAGAGAAAGGAAAGAGTTCTTTTCTGCCGGGATACTTCTCGGTATTGGGATCCTTTTTTCGCCCAAGGCCCTGTTCGGTTATCTCGGTGTCCTGTTTGCCCTTTGCATGATCTATTTCAAGGATCGGGAGAGAAAGGCCGCGCCCCTCACCTTGTTTCATATCGGGATCCTAATTCCGATTCTGCTCTTCTCAGCCTGGCTTTTTCGGCTTGGGAATCTGGATTACTTCTGGCGGACCAATGTCCTTTTCAACGCCAAGATGAGTGCAGCGTTCCGGCCACATCTTCTGGGTTTTATCTTTGTGCGGTCTTGTTACCAGAACCTGCTCTTCTGGGTTGCGGGTACTCTCGGCATCATCCGGCTGTGGAGGATGGCTCCGGATCTCGGTCGTGAGAAAACCGTTTTACTCACTTCACTTTTCTTTCTTCTTGCGGGATTGTTCATCAATCCATCCCCCAACAGACAGTACTATCTTTTGTTTCTCCCCGTCCTGTCGATGACCGCAGGCCTTTTCGTTACCGTGCTTCTTCAATGGACATTCGAGAAAAGAGACGCTCTGGGTATTTTCCTCTCAGTGGTGCTCGCGATCTTCTTGCTTCTCCCTCTCAAAGAGGTTTATGCCCAGTTCCTGCAGAAGAACACCGAGCAGATTGAGGTGATCCACTATGTCCTAAAACAGGCCGCCCCACACGAATCCGTGTTTGACTGCTGGACCGGCCTTTATCTTTTCCGGCGAAATGCCTCCTATTACCACTACCTGAATCTGGACATCCTGGAAGCTCTCGATATGGAAAAACTGGGCGACCAATTGATCGGAGAGCTGAGAAGAAATAACTGCAAGGTGGTCATCATGGACCGGCATTTTGAGTATCTTCCGGAAACGGTCAGACGGTTTATTGAGAGCCATTATTCACCTTCACCATCGTATCCGGATATATGGATCCGGAATCTAAAAACGTGAACCCGATTACGCATTACCGAGAATCTCTCTTTTCTCTTGACAACACCTTTGCCTGAAGCTAACGTTTTTTTATGGAGAAAAACCTCTCAAACACGATTCTGATTCTCTGTCTCTTTATATTTCTACTCAGGATCCCAATGGCATTCAACCGTCCTTTTGACCCGGATGAATTTGAACATTTTCACGCGGCGTGGAAAATTTCACAGGGGGAACGGATCTATACCGACTTTTTCGAGCATCATCCGCCCATGACCTATTGGTTGCTTCAGCCCTTTTTTCTGATGACGGGTGATACCATGAACACCCTATATGCGGCCCGTCTTCTTATGGTTGTCCTAAGCGGGGGCATTTTCTTCCTAAACTATTTGATTGCCAGAAACCTGTGGGGACCACTCATAGGCGCTTTTTCGGTCTTGCTGTTAAGTACCATGATCATGTTTCTTGAGAAGTCCGTTGAGATCAGGCCGGACGTGCCCCTGACATTTTGTTGGCTGGCATGTCTTTTCTTAATCCTGAAGAGTCTGAAACGCTGGGATGTCGGTTTTTTTCCTGCAGGACTCTTCCTGGGGTTGGGTCTCTTGTTCTCACCTAAAGTGATATTCGGATACCTGGGTGTTTTGTTTGCACTTTGCATTCTGTGGTACAAAGAACGCGAGAGGGGTGTCGCTCGTTTCTTTTTTTTTCATCTCGGCATCCTGATGCCCACGCTGATCTTTATTGCATGGCTCTTATGGTCCGGAACTTTTGCCGATTTCTGGCGTACGAATGTGGTCTTCAATGCCGGCATGAGCGGTTCT
>Ga0100396_1002095_pt1 | contig 13075 bp, 15 predicted proteins | sample CryGeymeta201520_FD_81551 | JGI IMG/M metagenome (GOLD analysis project Ga0100396, IMG submission 81551) | Groundwater microbial communities from Crystal Geyser aquifers in Utah, USA - Crystal Geyser metaG 2015-20 | ecosystem: Environmental > Aquatic > Deep subsurface > Groundwater | place: USA... | reverse complement strand
GTTTGCTCCGCCGGTTGAGTGGTATCTTCTCAATTCTTCGGGGAATCGCTCGCTGTGGCCGGTCTCCTGACCGAGCCACCGTGGCTCGGTCAGGAGACCGGCCACAGCCACCCCGGATTATTGAGAGGATACGTTGAGTGCTCATCTGGTAAAGAGCCTGAGGTAGACCAGTCAATTCCTGGCTATTCGTTGAGTCGCCATTCGCTGATTCGTTGATTCGCTGATTCGCCCATTCGAGGATTCGTTATGCCTGACCCGGTCACTCTGACCATCGACGACGTAAAAGTAACCGTTCCCGCCGGTACGCTGGTGGTGGATGCAGCGAAAGCAGCCGGCATCGAGATCCCGGTCTTCTGCTCGCATCCCAAGCTCGACCCGCTCGGCGCGTGCCGCATGTGCCTGGTCGAGTTCGTCGGGCCGCGCGGCAGCCGGCTGGACACCGCGTGCACCGTGCGTGTGGCCGAAGGGATGGCCGTCCGCACAAACACCGAGCAGGTGAAGGCCGTGCGCGAGGCCAACCTGGGCTTCATCCTGATCAACCACCCGCTCGACTGCCCCATCTGCGACAAGGGCGGCGAGTGTCCGCTGCAAGATCAGACGATGGAGTACGGCCCCGGCGTCAGCCAGTTCATCGAGCCGAAGCGCCACAAGCAGAAGCACTACCCCATCAGCGACCTGATCATGCTCGACCAGGAACGCTGTATCCTCTGCTGGCGCTGCATCCGCTACCTGGAAGAATGGGAAGACAAGCCGCAGCTCGGCCTCTTCGAGCGCGGCGGCGAGACGATGATTGATATCTTCCCCGAGCGCCCCGTGGACGCGGCGACCTCGGGCAGCATCATTGACATCTGCCCCGTCGGCGCGCTGACCAACCGCGTCTCCCGCTTCCGCTACCGCCCGTGGGAGCTGAAGAAGACGCCTTCGGTCTGCAACCACTGCCCGGTCGGCTGCAACCTGCGGCTGGACGAACGATCGCATGAACTGCGCCGCATCGTCGCCCGGGAAAACGCGGCCGTCAACGACGAGTGGATCTGCGATAAGGGACGGTTCGTCCACCAGTTCGTGGATCACCCGGAGCGGCTAGCGAAACCGATGGTGCGGGATGACGGGGCGCTGCGCGAGGCGACCTGGGATGAGGCGTTGGGCCGGATCGTCGAAAAGCTGGCCGCGGTGGCCGATGCCAGCGGCGCGGCCGCCAGCGGCGGCGTCGCCTCGGCGCGAGTCAGCAACGAGGCGGCCTACCTGTTCCAGAAGTTTTTCCGCGCGGTGGTCGGCACAAACAACGTGGACTTCGCGGGCGGCTCGGCCGTGCGCGCCTGGCCGACCGGCCTCTCGGCCATCGCGGACATCGCCAAGAGCGATCTGATCGTGCTCGTCGGCTTCGATCCGAGCGAGGCCGCCCCGGTACTCGCCCTGCACATCAAGCGGGCCGTCCGACGTACGGGCGCCAGGCTGCTGATCGTCCACCCGCGACGCATCGAGTTGGCGCGCTACACGCCGGCCAAAGGCGCGTGTCTGCCCGTGCTGCCCGGCAACGAGGCGGTGCTGTTGGACGAGCTGGCCGCAGCGGTTCAGGCGGGAAAGGCCAGGGAGCAGGGATTAGGGATTAGGGAGCAGGCGGGCAGGAGACCAGAGGCAAAGGGCAAAACAGACACCCGCACCTCCCAATCCCCAATCCCTAATACCCAATATCCCGCTGCCATCGAGCTTCTGCTATCCGCCAAATCCCCGCTCTTCATCTACGGCCCGGACGCAGCGACGGGCGAGCGCGGGCGGGCGGCGGTGTCGGCGTTGGCCAACCTGGTGACCGCGTTGGGCCAGGGCGAGAAAGTGGCCTACGTCGGCGCGGCAGCGAACGAGCAGGGCGCGCGGGACATGGGGCTGCTGCCCGATACGCTGCCCGGTCACCAGTCTGTGGCGGACGCGGCCGTACGCGAGCGGCTGGGTAAGTTGTGGGGCGTCCAACCGCCGACCGAACCAGGCCTCGCCTATCGCCAGATGGTCAATGGCGGCGTACGGGCGCTGTTCGTCATGGGCGCCGACCCCGGCGCCGATCCGGCCGTTGCGGAAGCGTTACGCGGGCTGGATTTCCTGGTGGTGCAGGATCTGTTCTTGACCGACACGGCGGGATTGGCTGACGTTGTCCTGCCGCTGACCAGCTTTGCTGAGGCGGACGGTACCTACACCAACCTGGAGCGCCGCGTACAACGCGCCCCGCAGGGCATCCGAGCCGTCGGCGAGAGCCGACCCGACTGGGCTATCTTGACCGCCCTGGCCGATCGCTGGCTGGCCGCTCAGGGGCCGGCCACCGAGGCCGCTGAGCCGGACTGGAAGAAGAAGAAACATCGCAAGACGAAACAGACCCTGGCGCCTAAGGCCTGGCGCTATCCCGATGCCGCGTCGGTGCTGGAAGAAATCGCCAGGGCCGTGCCCATCTATGCCAATATCCGGTGGGAGAGCCTGGGCGAACAAGGCGTCCAGTGGTCGGCGAAGGAATTGAGATTAGGGATCAGGGATTGGGGATCGAGCAATCCCCAATCCCCAACCCCCAACCCCCAACCCGGCAGCTTCCTGCTCGTCAGCAGCCCGCTGCTCTGGGACACCGGTCTGTTCATGCAACATGCGCCGGATCAGGTGCGCAAGCTGACGCCGGCGCCGTTCGTGGCGCTCAACCCGGCCGATCTGGCGGCTGCGAAGCTGACTGAGGGCAGCCAGGTGTCTGTCACCTCGTCTCGTGGCAGCGTAACCTTGACCTTGAAGGCCGACGCCTCCGTTCAGCCCGGCACGGCGTGGATTCCGTCCCACCTGGCCGATCTGCCCGCTGAGACGCTTGGTGCAGGGCACGGCGAAGTGATGACTGTAACTATCAACGTCGCCAGTTGAATCAGGGATTGTGAGACGGTAAGTTGGCGCCTTCAACCGAGTCACCAATTTACCAATTTACCAATTTACCAATCTATCGAGTCACCAATCTACGGACAAAAGTCATGGACTGGACTAACCTGATTCTCATTCCGGCCGTCAAAGCGATCGTGCTGATCGTCGTGCTGCTGACGGGCTTTGCCTACCTGACCTGGTTTGAACGCAAGGTCGTGGGCCGTTTTCAACTGCGCTATGGACCCAACCGGGCGGGGAAATTCGGGCTGGGACACCCGATCGCCGACGCCCTGAAGATGATTTTCAAGGAGGAGATCATTCCGGGCCACGTGGATAAGATCTTGTACGTGCTCGGCCCGGCCCTGGCGATCGCGCCGGCCCTGGCGATCTTCGCCGTCGTGCCAGTGGGGCCTGACCTGATGCTGTTTGGCCAGAAGATCCCGATGGTCGTGGCGGACGTCAACATCGGGCTGCTTTACGTGCTGGCGATCGCTGGGGTGGGCACTTACGGCGTGATCCTGGGCGGCTGGGCCAGCAACAACAAATACTCGTTGTTGGGCGCGCTCCGCACCAGCGCGCAGATGCTCTCCTATGAACTGCCGATGGGCATCATGCTGATCGCGATCCTGTTGATGACCGGCACCTTGAGTCTGGTGCAGATCGTGAATCAGACGCTACCGTGGTATTTTCGAGTCTGGATACTGCTGGCCTTTCCGTTCTACTTTACTACGGTCCTGGCCGAGACCAACCGGAGTCCCTTTGACCTGCCGGAGACTGAGAACGAACTGGTCGCCGGCTTTCAAACCGAATATGGCGGGATCAAGTTCGCCCTTTACTACATGACCGAGTATCTGCACATGATCGCGGCCAGCGGTGTGGTGGTGACGCTCTTCTTCGGTGGGTGGCGCGGCCCGTTCGTGGCTCAAGTGCCATTCCTGGGCCTGATCTACTTCGCCATCAAGGTCTTGGCAATGATCTTTCTGTTTATCTGGGTGCGCACCAGCCTGCCCAGGGTGCGCTACGATCAGTTGCTCAAGTTTTGCTGGACGTTCCTGTTCCCGATGTCGCTGATCTACATGGCGATCACGGCAGTGGTGGTGGTGTTGCTGTAGATTGGTAGATTGGTAATTTGGTAGGTTGGTGGGCCAGCCACAGTATGCAATACGCAGTACGGAGTCGTTCCATGTCCAGTGTGAGCATGGTGTTCAAAGAAATCGGCGCAATCGTCCAGGCCATGGGCGTGACGCTGCACGCGCTCTTTCAAAAACCATTGACGGTGCAATACCCGGAAGAACCGGTCGCCGTGTACCCGCGCTTCCGCGCTCGCCATGAACTGCGGCGCTACGAGAGTGGACTGGAACGCTGCATCGGCTGCATGTTGTGTGAAGCCGCCTGCCCGACGGGCGCGATCCATGTGGAGGCGGCCGAGAACGACCCGCAGCACCCGACCAGCCCGGGCGAGCGCTACGCCAGTCTCTACGAGGTCAACCTGATGCGCTGCGTTTTCTGCGGCGACTGCGAGACCGCCTGCCCGGTCGAGGCCATCGTCCTGGGCCATGATTTTGAGTTGGCGGTGTATAATCGGGATGGGTTCTTGTTGACCAAAGAACAGTTGTTGAACCCGAAGACGCCGAATGTGGTGGTGAGGGCGGAATGAGGGGATTGGGGATTGGGGATTGGGTATTGGGTATTGGGGATTAGGGATTGGATCTGCCATATGCAAGACCAGAGGTAGGCATGTTTCTCTTTATTGTGTTTGCTGCGATTGCCGTTGTTGCCGCGTTGGGCGTGATTCTGAGCCGCAAGCCGGTCTACAGCGCCCTGTTTCTGCTGCTGAACTTTGCGACTCTGGCCGCCATGTACATCCTGCTCCAGGCGCAGTTCCTGGCCGCGGTGCAGATCATCGTCTACGCGGGCGCGATTGTCGTCTTGTTCTTGTTTGTCGTCATGCTGATCGGCGGCGGGGAGTTGGGGCCGGGGGACAGGGAAACAAGTAGACAAGGCGCCGCCCTGAGGTCCCTCGTGAGCCTGTCGAACGGCTTGCCGAAGGGAGACAAGGAAACAAGGAAACAGGGGGACGCCGCGACCTCCCTGGCTTCTCCTCACGGTTCCGCGGCTCCGCGGCTCCGCGGCTCCCTGGCGCTCGTGCTGGCGGTTTTGCTGCTGGCTGCTGTGGGCTACGGCCTGGTCACCGGCCACCTGTTTCCTGTGCAAGGCAACGCGGCCGCGTTCGGCCAGGGCAGCGTCGAGGCGATCGGCGCGGCGCTTTACACCGATTACCTGCTGCCGTTTGAGCTGACCTCCGTGCTGCTGTTGGTGGGGATGGTGGGCGCGGTGGTGTTAGCGAAGAACGAGGGATGATATTCGATATTGGGGGTATTGGGTATTGGAGATCACCTGAATACCCAATACCTAATACCCAATACCTTTGACCTGTATCCGAGGACTGTCATGGTTCCGACTTCCTATTATCTCATCCTGAGCGCATTCCTGTTCACCATCGGCGTCGTCGGCGTGCTGATCCGGCGCAACGTGCTGATCATCTTCATGTCCGTGGAGATGATGCTCAACGCGGTCAACCTGACCTTCGTGGCGCTGGCGAAGCATTTTCTCCAGTTGAACGGCCAGATCTTCGTCCTGATGGCGATGGTCGTCGCCGCGGCCGAGGTCGCGGTGGGCCTGGCGATCGTGATGACCGTAGTGCGGCACAAGGACACGACGAATATCGAGGATGTCAATTTACTGAAAGGGTAGATTGGTAACTTGGTAGATTGGTAACTTGGTCTTCTGGTTATGAAAGCTCTCTTTCTACAAGGCGACCAATCTACCAATCTACCAAGCCCCAATCTACCAAGCCGGAGTTCCCATGCTTGATTACGCCTGGTTGATGCTTGCATTCCCCGCGCTGGGGACGTTGATCATCGCCCTGTTCGGTACGCGATTGGGTAAGCGCGTGGTCGGTTGGCTGGCGCCGGCCATGGTCGCGCTCAGCTTCGGCGTGGCCGTTTGGATGTTCGTCACGCTGCTGGGCCTGCCCGCCGAGGAACGCAGCCACCAGGTCATGCTTTGGTCGTGGATGACCGCCGGCAAGTTCCACGTGGACCTGGCGCTGCTGATCGACCCACTCTCGATCACGATGGCGCTGGTGGTCACCGGCGTGGGCTTCCTGATCCACGTCTACTCGATCGGCTACATGCACGATGACCCGCGCGTCCCGCGCTTCTTCGCCTACATGAACTTCTTCATCCTGATGATGCTGACGTTGGTGCTGGCGAACAACTACCTCCAGATGTACGTCGGCTGGGAGGGCGTGGGGTTGGCCTCGTACCTGTTGATCGGGTTCTGGTTCGAGAAGCCATCCGCGGCGGACGCCGGCAAAAAGGCGTTCCTGGTCAACCGCATCGGCGACTTCGGCATGGCGCTGGCGTTGATGTTCATCTGGACCAGCGTGGGGACGCTGCAATTCAGCGAGGTGTTTGCCAGGGTCCAGACGCAGTGGGCCCCGGGCAGCACGATCGCTGTCACCGTGACTATGCTCCTGTTGTTGGCGGCCACCGGCAAGAGCGCGCAACTACCGCTCTACGTCTGGTTGCCCGACGCCATGGAGGGCCCCACCCCGGTCTCGGCGCTGATCCATGCCGCAACCATGGTCACCGCGGGCGTCTACATGATCGCCCGGTCGCACGTGCTGTTCGGGTTGGCCCCCACCAGCGCGGCCTGGGTGGCGGGCATCGGCGCAGCCACCGCGCTCTTCGCCGCCACCATCGCGCTGACACATACTGACCTGAAGCGCATCCTGGCTTACTCCACTATCTCACAACTCGGCTACATGTTCATGGCCGTGGGGGTGGGCGCTTACGCGTCGGGTATCTTCCATCTGGCCACGCACGCGTTCTTCAAGGCGCTACTGTTCCTGGCCGCTGGCAGCGTGATGCACGCCCTGGCTGGCGAGCTGGACATCCGCAAGATGGGCAACCTGCGGGCCAAGCTGCCCATCACCTACTGGACGTTCGCCATCGGCGCGGCCGCGCTGGCCGGCATCCCGCTCTTCTCCGGGTTCTTCAGCAAAGACGAGATCCTGTGGTACGCCTGGCAGAAGTCGCCCGTGCTGTGGCTGGTGGGGCTGGTCACCGCAGTGCTGACCGCGATCTACGCCTTCCGGGCGGTCTTCGTGCCGTTCTGGGGCCAGGAGCGCGATCGCAAGCTGTTCAGTCACGCGCACGAGTCCCCGCGCGTCATGACGGCGCCGCTCGTGATCCTGGCCATCGGCGCGGCGTTGGCCGGCTACATCGGCCTCCCGCGGCTGTCGCTGATCGAAGGCTGGCTGGAGCCGGTCTTTGCGACGCCCGGGGCTGAGGGCGTTGCCGCAGAAGCGACCGCCACCGCCGAAGCGGGGGCCGTTGCGGGGCATGGCTCGATCGAGTGGGTGCTGCTGGCCCTGTCTGCCCTGGTCGCGCTGGGCGGCCTCTACCTGGCCTATCGGGCCTTTGTGGTGGATACTGACATCCCCAAGCGCGTGCGGGCGTCGCTGGGATGGTTTGCCAGGCTGGTGGAAAACAAATACTACGTCGACGAAGCATACAACCTGATCTTCGTGCAGAGCACGCGTGATCTGGCCGGCTGGTTAGCCGACGTGTTCGACCAGCGCGGCATCGACGGCGCGGTGAACGGGATCGCGGGCATCACCGGCTGGGTCGGTGCGCAAGCGCGCCGGCTCCAGACCGGGCTGGTGGGGCTGTATGCTCTGTCGATCCTGTTCGGCGCGGTTGCGTTGGTGGCGTGGTTAGTGATAAGATAGTGGTGGAGTTCCGGCGGGAGGCGGTTGATGTACATTGACGACTTCATCTGGCTGCCCGACATCGTTGAGAAGCTGATTGTCAAACACGGTGTCACACAAGACCAAGCCGAGGAAGTGTTCTTCGATCGGCCGAAGTATCGCTTCGCTGAAGGAGGTCATCGCCCAGGCGAAGACGTCTATGCTGCTTTCAGGCAGACCGATGCAGGACGCTATCTGGTCGTGTTCTTCATCCACAAACGGGCGAATACAGCGTTGATCTTGAGCGCACGGGACATGGACGCGGGGGAGCGGAAACGGTATGAACGAAAATAGCCAAGAACCACTGACCAGCATCTCGAAAGCGCGCACGATCGAGGAGATTGCCGATTTCTGGGATACGCACAGCCTGGCCGACTACTGGGATCAAACACACGAAGTCGAGTTCGAGGTGCGCGCACAAAGAAGGCGACGCGTGACACTGGATCCAGAGGTTTTCCAAAAGGTTGAGGTGCAGGCTCGACGGCGCGGGCTTCTGCCAGAGACGCTAGTCAATTTGTGGGTGGTCGAGCGCCTGCAAGCAACCGCTTGAGCGCATGATGACCAGCGATCGGTGTGAGTTCTGCGAAGGGGAAATGGAACAGCGTCGTATTCCGGCACGCTTTCGCTGCAAGGATCGGACGATCAACGTCGAAGATGTGCCTGCCTGGGTATGCATGAAGTGCGGCGCGGAGTATTTCGATGCACCGGTCTACAAATGACGATCCCAATTACGTGGCTACATCCAGAGCCAGTGCTTACATGAGACGTGACAGTGGGTTGGAGTTTGATGATGACGGTTCTACAGGTATCCGAGACATTAGCCGAAGCGATTCGCTACGAAGCTGAAACTCGTGCCCAGTCAATTGAGGACTTTCTGGCGATCGTGCTCCGTCGCGAGCGCACGCTGGCTGACCGCCGCAAGATCGAGGAAGAACAGGACTGGTGGCTGAGTCTGCCCCTGAGCGAGCGCGCCCAATACGAAGGACAGTTCGTAGCTGTACACAATCGTAGGTTGATAGATCACGACAGGGATGAGTTGGCCTTGCGGCGCCGCGTGCGGAGCAAATACGAAAAAACGGCTGTACTGCTGATGCCCGCCGAAAGGCCGCGAGAGATCCGAGAGGTATGCCAGACTTGGAGAAGGGACTGATCGACACAGGCGTTTTGGCGCCAGGTGAGAATCAGAGTTGGTTTGCCTACGGCCCGAATCTTCAAAGAGCTTTGGACTATATTGACTTGATGGATTGGAACGAATTGAAGAGGTCGATTGCTTCGGGTCAGGAGTGAAGGAACTGCGAAGTGGAAATCCAGATTGACCCGCACACGCTCGCACGTGCTCTTGAACGCGGCACAAACGAAGCGGAAATCGAGGATGTGATCCGCAACGGGTCGCCCATTCCGGCGAAACGGAGTCGCCAGGGAAAGGCGAAGGTCTACCCGTTCAAGCAGGAACGGCACGGCAAGTACTATGAGCAGAAACGAGTTGAAGTGATTTACACTATCGAGTGGAGCATCATCGTAACCGTGACTGTCTACGTGTTTTACGGGAAATGGGGCTGAGCAGATGCAGATTACCTACAATGCGAAAACCGACTTACTCTATATCCGCCTGGACGACCGGAGACAGCCGGTCATCAATCGGCAACTTTCCGATGACATTGTGCTGGACATCGGCGAAAAAGAGCGCATCATCGGCATCGAGATCCTCGATGCTTCCGAGCATCTCAATCTGGGGCAGCTATTGCCTGTGCAGTACGGTGTCGCACGCGAAGCGGTTCCGGCTGAACAGCTTGCGCTTGCTTGAGTGAGTTCTTATGAATCTATCTAGCATTCCATTACTCTCTATCATCACCTTCCTCCCCCTCGCGGGCGGATTGATCCTGCTGGCCCTGCCCAACGCAAAACTCCAGAAGTGGTGGGCGCTGGGGGTGAGCCTCGCCACCTTCGCGATCTCCTGCCTGCTGTTCGTCTGGTGGCGGAACGGCGAGGCCGGCATGCAGTTCCTGGAACGTCAGCCATGGATCCCCCAGTTCGATATTCAGTACCTGCTGGGCGTGGATGGGCTGAGCCTGTTCCTGGTGCTGCTGACCACTCTTCTGACCGCGTTGGTGCTGCTCTTCTCGTGGACGGGGATTGGCAAGCGTCTGAAATCGTACTTGTTCCTGATGCTGTTGCTCGAAACGGGGATGATCGGCGTTTTCACTGCGTTGGACCTGGTGCTGTTCTACATCTTCTGGGAACTGTCCCTGGTACCGATGTACTTCCTGATCGGCGGGTGGGGCGATCCGCACAGCGGCTACAAGTTCCTGGGACGGGAGATGCCGTGGCGCATCTATGCGGCGCTCAAGTTCTTCATCTACACCATGGCCGGCAGCGCGTTGATGTTGGTCGCCATCCTGGTGCTCTATGGCCAGGGCGGCACGTTCGATCTGATCGAGCTGCAAAAGCTGAGCCTGGCCGCGCACCTCCAATTCTGGCTCTTCCTGGCTTTTGGGTTGGCGTTCGCCATCAAGGCGCCGCTCTTCCCGTTCCACACCTGGCTGCCCGATGCCCACGTCGCCGCGCCCACGGGCGGGTCGGTGATCCTGGCCGGCGTCCTGCTGAAGATGGGCACTTACGGCTTCGTGCGGTTCTGCCTGCCGCTCTTCCCGGACGCGACGCGGCAGTTCGTGCCGTGGATCGCGGGGCTGGCGATCGTTGGCATCCTGTACGGCGCGCTGGTGGCGCTGGTTCAGAAGGACGTCAAGTCGCTGGTCGCGTATTCTTCGGTGGCGCACCTGGGGTTCGTGATCCTGGGCATCTTTGCGCTCAACCCCCAGGGCCTGGCGGGCGCGACCTTACAGATGGTCAACCATGGCCTGAGCACCGGCGCCTTGTTCTTGATGGTGGGTATGCTCTACAACCGACGGCACACCCGTATGTTAGCCGACTTCGGCGGGTTGTGGAAACAGGTCCCGATCTTTGGGTTCCTGTTCATCGTCGTGGCGCTGTCGTCGGCCGGGCTGCCGGGGCTGAACGGGTTCGTGGGCGAGTTCAACATCCTGTTGGCCGCGTTTCGGGCCAACCAGCTCTTCGCCATCCTCGGCACCTTCGGCATCATCCTGGCGGCCTGGTACCTGCTCCACGCTGTCCGTCAGATGCTGCACGGGCCGCTGACCCAAGCCGAGAACGCCACGATCCCCGACCTGAACTGGCGCGAGGTGTTGACTCTGGTCCCGATCATCGTGCTGTTCTTCGTGATCGGCCTGTTCCCGAACCTGTTCTTCGACAAGATCAACCCGTCGGCCGAGGCGGTGGTGAAGGCGCTAAACGCCCAGCGGCCGGCGGTGAGTATGATGATGGAGCGGGTACCGTGACTGTTATTGGGTATTGGGTATTGGGTATTGCGCGCAATATCCAATACCTAATACCCAATACCTAATACCTAATACCCAACACATGGAATCAAACGTCTATGACCTTCCCGACTCTGAACCTCCCCGTTATCGCGCCCCAGGTCGTCCTGGTGGCGGCGGCGCTGGTGATCCTGATCGCTGACCTTTTGATCCGCGAGAAACGGGTCTTGGGTTGGCTCAGCCTGCTGGCTGTGATCGCCGCGTTGGCCGCCACACTGGCGCAGCCCGGCGCGGTCGCGTTCCAGACGATGGCGCTGGCCGATGGGCTGGGTCGCGTCACCGGCGTCGCGATCTTGATCGCCGCTGGGCTGGCCATCCTGCTGGCTATCGAGCGCGTAGGCGATTTCACCCGCTTCGACCAGCCTGGCCTTCTGAAGGGACAAGCAAGCCCCGGCGGTCACCTGGTCACCTGGTCACTGTCCGATGCGCAGCATCGGCGTCACCGTGTCACGGATCGGGCCGGCGCATACTACGCGTTGCTGCTGTTGGCAACCGCGGGGATGCAGGCGCTGACGATCGCCAGCGACTTCATGACCATCTTCCTGGGGGTGGAAATCCTCTCCCTGGCGCTCTACGTCCTGGTCGGCTTCAACCCGCGGGAGGCGCGCTCGGCCGAGGCCGCGCTGAAGTACTTCCTGCTCGGCGCGTTCGCCAGCGGGTTCCTCCTGTACGGCATCGCGCTGATCTACGCCGCGACCGGCGCCACCAACCTTGACCAGATTGCCAGGCATCTCCTGGTGATGTCCATGCCCTTGCCCTTTGCCCCCTTGCTCCCTGTGGGGGTGGGCCTGCTGCTGGTAGGGTTCGGGTTCAAGGTGGCGTTGGTGCCGTTCCACATGTGGACCCCCGACGTCTACCAGGGCGCGCCCACGCCGGTGACCGCGTTCATGTCGGTGAGCACCAAGGCCGCGGCGTTTGCGGCGCTGATCCGCGTGTTGGCCGCGCTGACCAGCCACGACCGGCCGTGGCTGCTGGCTTTGGCCGCGCTGGCCGTGCTCACCATGACGTTGGGCAACCTGGCCGCCCTGCGGCAGAGCAGCCTCAAGCGGATGCTGGCCTATTCGAGCATTGCGCACGCCGGCTACCTGCTGACCGGGCTGGCCGCGGGCAATTCCCAGGGCACGCAGGGCGCGCTCTACTATCTGCTGGCTTATACCTTCATGAATCTGGGCGCGTTTGCGGTGGTGCTGGCCGTCCAGCGCCGGGAAGAGAACGACGTCACGGTCGAGCAGGTCACGGGGCTGGCGGGCCGACAGCCGGCCCTGGCCGCGCTCATGGCGATCTTCATGTTCTCGCTGGCGGGCATCCCGCCGCTGGCCGGGTTCTTCGGCAAGCTGTACGTCTTCAAAGGCGCGGTGGACGCCGGGCTGGCGTGGCTGGCGATCGTCGGTGTGCTGAACAGTGCGATCGGCGCGTACTACTATCTGCGGGTCACCGTGCAGATGTACATGGCCGGCGAAGGGGAAACGGTCGCGTCAAAGATCGCCTGGCCGGTGTGGGTGACCGTGGTCCTGGCGGCCGCGGGGACCGTGGCCCTGGGCCTCTGGCAGTGGCCGTGGATGCAGCAGATCACGGCCGCGGTGGCGACGCTGGCGCTGCGGTAGATTGGCGCTATCGGGGGCTTCAGCAGGGGCGCGTGCCTGTGGGTGCGCGCCCTTGCTTTTTTGTCGGGATGTGCTGGGGGTTGTGGTCGCCGTTCGACGAGCTTGGAAGAGCCGCTCACGATGAAGACGGGGGCGTCCGGCGCAAAATCTTGAACCACACCCCGCCGTGGCGCCGTGTTGCACATTCTGCGCACTCCGGGTACAATGGCGGCGGTCTTACTTCTCGGCAAACCGATTCGCAGCGCTGGCGCACCATCGGAGGGAGCTTGCCATGCCGTTCGACGCCGATCCCCTCACCGACCTGCCCGACGATCTATCGGAGGGTGACCGCCTTTTCGACCTCTTCCGATCCACGCGCAGCGCGGCGGAGATGCTGGCGCTGG
>Ga0100396_1002084_pt1 | contig 13124 bp, 9 predicted proteins | sample CryGeymeta201520_FD_81551 | JGI IMG/M metagenome (GOLD analysis project Ga0100396, IMG submission 81551) | Groundwater microbial communities from Crystal Geyser aquifers in Utah, USA - Crystal Geyser metaG 2015-20 | ecosystem: Environmental > Aquatic > Deep subsurface > Groundwater | place: USA... | reverse complement strand
GAATGCTCTTCGTCTGATCGGCCAGTTGGACGCGAGGCGTCAGCACAGAAAGCCAGCGCACGGCGGAGCCATGTTGTGAACCTTGATGGAGGCAAGCGGGCGCTACACCTGGCACAAACAGAATCTCGACAAGCACCCACTCATTATACCACGTTGCTGGACCGGGGCGGAAAACCGTAGAAATGGAAGGAACCAGGTTCTTATCCTCTGAGAACCACGCGGTGGGGTTTGGGTTTGCGCCTGGCTGGGGCCGGTTTGCAACCGTGCCCCCGGCGGCCGGTGGCGCCCAGAAGGTGGTCCGGTCGCAGATCTTCATCGTGAGCGGCTCTTCCGAGCTCGTCGAACGGCGGCCTCAGCACGCGAGAGAGTTGATAGTGCCTAACCCCCGAAATTCCTGTTTTTTGTGCAAGGATTTTGGGAGTGGCGGCTGTCGTCTTTTTGGTTCCGGCTTGTAAGCGCAGCGGCCTTGTCCGGGTTAGGGGCCGGTCTGTGATCGAGCCCCAACTCGATGGGATGAATTGGGTGTGGTCGTGAGTGCGGCACTCACGAGTGCGGCACTCACGAGTGCGGCACTCACGAGTGCGGCACTCACGAGTGCGGCACTCACGAGTGCAAGACGACTACCCTGCGTATTCCTCGCGGAACACTACCGCCACGGTCTTGAGCAAGATCAGCAGGTCTTTGCGTAGCGAGCGCTGGTGGATGTACTCCAGATCCAGTGCGACGATCCTGTCGAAGCCGAGGCTGCTGCGGCCGTTGATCTGCGCCCACCCGGTCAGCCCGGGCAAGACCGCCAACCGCTTGCGATGATGCTCGGTGTACAGCGCCACCTCGTAGTCCATCGAAGGGCGGGGCCCCACCAGGCTCATGTCCCCCTTGCAGACGTTGAACAGTTGGGGCAGCTCATCCAGGCTGGTGCGCCGCAGCCAGCGGCCCACGCGAGTCACGGTGGCGCCATTGGTCGCGGGTTTGTAGACAGTGTGACCGTTGCCGTCCTTCGCCGTATGCGACGAATTCCCGTTGATATAGGCCGTGGCGAACTTGCGATGTTCTTGGGTGTGATCGTGCCCGTTGGTCATGGACCGGAATTTGTAGAAACGGAAGACTCGGCCGTTGAGACCGACGCGGCGCTGGACGTGGATTGCTGGTCCCCGTGAGTCGATCCTGATTGCGATCGCGATAGTCAGCATCAACGGCGCCAGTACAATGAGCAAAATGACTGAAATGAAGAGATCAAAAGTCCTTTTGGCCGCCGGATAGCTGCCCCCGCGTCCGCGGGGGTGTGCCAGCGTGATCGATTCACGTCTTGGTGAAAACCCGATTTGCCACGGCGCCACGTGAGTGCGTTGTGTGAACATGAATTGGCTGCCTTTCCCTTGCCATCCACCCGCCGGGGTGGCGACGCCAGATGTCGCGCAAGGTTGTGTCTCGATTTCCTCAATCCTCCGTAGTTTTATCACGCCTGCGTTAAACGTATCTGTACTTTGCTGCGTTGAAGATGAAACTTTCGCCATAATGTATCTGCTCGATAAGACGGCCCCGAAAAACTAAAAAAGATACCTGGATGATTACGAGAAGCCGGTCCGCATTATGGCGTTGCCGATTTGGGGGCAAGCCAGTAGCTTACGACCAACTGCGGCCGCAGCGCCGGGTCAGCGTGTTCGCGGCTGTTGAACAGGGCTTCGACGTTGGCCGCACTGTCCCCCGCCTGGGCAAGCAGGATCAAGCCGTAGTTCTGGCCGGGATCCCTGACCCAGGCCTGCGCCAGCGAAGTCGTGTCGAAGGTGTACCACTGTTGGCCCAGGGTGATCGGTTGGGCCGCCACGGCCAGGCCCGCGTGATCCGTGTCCACACCCTGCGCGCCTGGCTCGGCCCACGCTTGCCCTGTGCCGGGCAGAGCCCACGTCGCGGTCGCCTCGTCCCAGGCGCGCAGGACCCTGTGGACCTCGGCCCGCAGGTCGTACTTGGGAGAGGTTTCCATGTAGAGCCTGAGATCAGCGTGGACGATGTTTGCCTCGGCCGGGAGCAGCGCCAGATCGAAGCGGAGCAGAGGCGCCATGTGCGTCGTGACCCCCGGTGGCTTCGAGTAGAAGAGGTGGAGCGGGCTCTCGCTGCCGAAGACCCGATCAGGTTCCCACGAATAGAGCGTCGTATCGGCCGTGCCGGTGTAGCCTGCAACGCCCTCCTGCAAGGTGAGCGTGACCGGCTCATGGACGAGGCCAGAGTATACGGGAAAGATCAGCGGCAAGTAATTGAACCGGGGTTGGCGGGTTGCCGTAGGCGTCGAAGTCGGGCCTGGGGTTGGCGTTTGTGTTGCAGTGGGGGTGGGCGATGCGGTGGGCGTCGGTGTGGGCGTCGCCTGCGGCTCCAGCGGACACTCTATCCGCAAGCTGAATGCCCCGGCCGCGCCCTGATAGCCGTCCACTGCCAGGTAGTAGGCGCCGGAGTAGATGTCGAATTGCAGGTAGTTGTCCCCGGCCACCAGGCACGTGTTCGGGGCGTCGGACGGCAGCAAGAAGAGATCCAGATCGGCCGTAGTGGTGATCAGTCGGGCTGTGAAGACCTGGGTGTATTCCGAGTCGATCCGGAACACCACTTCAGGTCCGGTTTCATTCCAGGACGGCTGACACCCGTATCGGCTGACGTTGTTGGCCCCCGCGCGCGTGTCGGCTAAAACGATGCTGCCGCAGACCGCGCGTGTCGCGCCCGCGATGTCCAGCTTGGGGACCGGCGTGGCGGTCGGTGTGGGAGTGGGGACGAATTGCGCCCCAAAATCGAGCGTCAGCACCCAGCCGGCGCTGATGAAGACGTTGTGTGAGGCAGGGGTCGTCCAGCGGAAGCCGGCCGGGGCGGTGGCCACCAATTGGTATAGGCCGGTAGCCAGGGTGGCAAATCGGTAGCTGCCATCGCCACCCGTCGTGGTGGTGAGCAGAGCCTGTCCCCCCTGGTTGTACACTGTCAGCAGCACACCGGGCAGGGGCGGTTCCTCAGCTTCGTGCAGGCCATTGCCGTTGAGATCCTGCCAGGCCATCCCGGCGATGGCCCCTGTGTTCGGGGCCAGGGTGGGCGTGGGGGTATCCGCGGGCGCGGCCAGGCTCGTCCCGCCGGGCGGACTCAAGAGCGCTCCCGTCAGCCCGCTCACCACGCTCAGGGTGAGCAGCAGAAACAGCAGCGCCAGGCGCCAGCGTTTGCCTGGCGCGGTGGATTTCTGAGGCCCATGCCACTCAGATCGGTTTCTCTCGGAGGTGGAAAGAGCAGCCATGCGGGTCCTTCCATTGGATGTCCATGATGCGGAGGTCAGTCAGCATTATAGGCCCACCTACAGTTGGAATTCCTGAACAACCGGCAGGCCCGCTCGTGCGTCAGCACGGCGGGCCTGCCAGACGGTTGACGTGTCCGGTCAAGAGTACCGGTTAGCCATTGATCGTGTACAGCAGCAGCGGCAGATACGTGTGCCGGGGTGTCGGTGTGGCCGTCGGCGTTGCGGTGGGCGTGCTGGTTGGTGTGGCCGTCGGCGTTGCCGTAGGCGTGCTGGTGGCCGTGGCCGTCGGCGTCGGCGTTGGCGCCAACTGGTGCGCGATGTTGATCCCGGACACCGTCTGATTGGCGCTGATGGCCAGGATGAACGGCGTCGAATTCAACTGATAGTCAGGTGGCGGCATCTTCTCGACCAGCACATACTGGCCCGGCGCGACCGCCGGGAACTGATAGGCGCCATCCGGCCCGGATGTCGCTGTATACATCACGATATCACCTTGTTTGAGGGTCAGCACGGCATCCGCCAAGCCGGGTTCACCGTCGTCCTTCAGGAAGTTGCCGTTGAGATCATGGAAGGCGTAGCCCTCGACGATGCCGGTGCTGGGGGTCGCCGTGGGTGTGACCGTTGGTGTCTGTGTCTGGGTGGGCGTGGCCGTGGCGGTTGGGGTGGGCGTCGGCGTGTTGACCGTGCCGATCTTGGCCACATCCACCATGTGCACCCACTCATCGCCGTCGTTGTTGCAGTCCAGCACGAAATCGGCGCCGCCGGTCAGGCCGTTGTTGAACCGGGCGTCGGTCACGGGGAACACGGCATCCTTAAGTTGCCTGGTGCCGGTCTTGGTGATTGTGCCGGCCACTTTCTGACCGGTGGTGCTGTCGTACTTGAGCGACCACGTGTCCGTGCCGATGTCGAAGTACTTGACGGTGATCCTGGCATGGTACACCGCACTGCCGTCGATGTACTGGTTGTCGATCTGGAACCACATGTAGGGGTTGCCGGTGGTCTGATCGGTCCGGCGGACGATGTAGGCCTCCTTGCCCTCCCCCGTCCAATCCTGGGGATTGTAGAAGCCGGTATAGCTCGTCAGGTTCTGGCCTTCCAACGCCGGCAGGTCCGGGTTGTACGGTTGCGAGAAGCACGGGTAGTTCGCCGGGTAGATGCTCGCGTATTGGTTGCCCACCGGGCAGTTGCCCAGCCCGGCCTCCGGCCACCACGTCCCGTTCTGCGGATTGCGGGCGTAGCGGCTGTCCGCGCCCTTATCGTTGGTTTCGGGCACCGTGCGGCCGCCGGCGATGCTGTCGTCTTGATATAGCCAGAAGCTGTAGTTGCCAAGCTGCGGCCAGGTCGAGCCGCTGGTGCTGTCGTTGTAGTATAAGCCTCCCGAACGACAGTTCGAGAGTGTCGGGTTGCGGTGTTCGCGCATCGCGACCCACACACTGGGCGTGTCGCTGGGGGTCTTGCCCAAGAACGGGCGGGACCAGTCGAAGCTCGCCGCGTCTGGCTTGAGATTATAGTTGGCGTCGCGGAGCAGGTCGTCTCCCACCCGGATGTAGTCCGCGTGCTTGTCCAGGTTGTTGAGGACAGCCCAGTAAGACATCACCGGGCTGCACAGGTCCATCAGATAGGCCTCGAACGCGATCGGCACAGACATGTTGTGGCTGCGAATCGGATCGTACGCGCCGCTCAGGTCGTTTTTGTAGACCTGCAGGTAGTCAGGTACCGTGAAGTTGCTGGAAAGACCCACATGCTGATTGGCGGCCCACGTCGTCGTCTGGGAGCGCTCGGTGACGCTCTTGTAAGTGGGCGCGAACTGGAGCAGCAGGCTCTTCGTGGGGGGCTGCCCCGGCGCGGCCGCGAAGGCGCTGGCGTACTTCGAGGTGATATCGTTGACCGTGTTGACCCACATCGCCGAGGTCAGGCCGGCGTTCGAGACGACGTAATCGAGCTCGTTCTGCGTCGGCTGGTTCTCGCCAAACACGCCGGTGCCGACGGCCACGAAGTCGACGCGATTGTCGTTGCGCAAGTGATCGCCCAGCGCCTGGATGAAGGTCTTGTAGAGATTCAGATAGGCGTCGTCCCAGTACTTGGGGATCAGGTGCCGGACGTTGAGGCTGATGTCGTCCACGTAGAAACTGGTGGTCTCGCTGCCGTTGGTGGCCACGCGGAACGCGACCTTGACCTGCTTCTCGTGTGCGCACGAGCTGGAGTCCAGCGTCAGGTTCTGCCACCCGCCCGTGGCGTCCAGGTCAGTAATGTCACGCAGCGTACACAGGAATTGATTATTCTGATTCCACAGTTCTACGTAGAGGTGATCGGCGCCCGGCGCGCTGACCTCGACCGTGTCCACGTAGACCGAAAGCATCACGTTCGACGTCATGCCGCTCAGCCCCGACGGCATGGCGGGGATGCGCTGGGCCCAGTGGTACAGGTTGCCGGTGGCGTTGTCCACGCCGCCCAGCAGCGCCGCGTTGCCAGAAGCCCCGGCCGGCGGGGCCGTCGCAATCGAGACATTCCCTTCCAGCGTCCAGGCGTTGTTGGGCGGGCTGTAGTCGAACCCGCCGTTCTCGGCGGTGCGGCGGTAGTAGTTGACATACAGCGGCGTGACGCCATCGGTCGCTGTCGCTGCGATCACCGCGTTGGGGGTCTTGATCACGTAGTCGGGGGCGGAGCGGATATCACCGGCGGTGGTGCCATCGTAAGTGCTGATGAAGATCCCCGTTTCCAGGCCCAGACTCTGGCGATCGACGATCCAGCTTTCCAGGTTGTTCCAGTCGTAGCTACCACTGGTCGGGTTGAGGGTGCTCCAACCGTAGAACCGGATGGCGCCGTCCACCGGGTAGACGGCCGGATCGAGCCGATAGTAGCCGTAGTCCAGGTAGTAGATGCCCGGATGCGTGCCGCCAACCAGGCGTTCAGGCGCTACACCGACTGGGGCCGCTTTTTCCGCGGCCGATGACGCTTGTGGGGCGCCCGTCTGATGGCTGTTCGATGCGCCGGCGACTGAGATGGCAAGCAGCATCAAGATCATGGCAACGCTGCCGGCCACGATGGTGAACTTTTTCATGTTTGGTATTCTCCTGGTTTCGTCAAATCAGCTTGTAAGCAGGAACCGCAGATACTTCTTGACGTCCTTCTTCAAGCCGGTTTCAGTTGCACAAGAGCTATTGCACCCCTTGCAGATGCGCTCCTGCATGGTCTCTTTGCGATATCGCAGGTTCTTGGGGTCGTAGTAGATGTCGCTGACCGATTGCCCCTGCAGGCAGTTGCCGATCTTGGGCGTGGATAGACAGTAGTATACGTCGCCATAGCAGTCCAGCGCGAGCCCGTCCATGTTGTACGGACACGGCGTCGTGCGCGGCGCGCCGTCCCGGTACATGCGAACCAGATCGTTCCAGAAGAAAGCGCTCAGGTCGATCAACGAACGCCGGGTACCCAACTCCTGCATGAAGCCGATCAGCTCGTCTTGGTCCTCCGGCTTGAAATCGATTTCGTCCTGGAGATCCAGGTTGGAGACGTAGCTGCTGTGGAAGCCGACGGGTTGGAAGCCGATGCTGATGTCGCGCGCAGCCGCCCAGCGCTGAAACGCGCGGGCCTGGCCGAGGTTCTGGTGCATGAGCGTGTATCCGACACCCATCCAGAACTTGTGATCTTGCCGGAGCTTCTGCAGGCCGTCGAGGGTCTGCATGACCTTGTCGAAGGCGCCGTCGACCCCGCGCACCCGATCGTGGTCGGCGCCCAACCCTTCGAGGGAAACCGAGATGCTGAAGCCGATCTTGCGCGGTTCCGTCATCGCCAACATCGCCTCGGTGCTGGTGAGGACGCGCTCTGGCAGGAACCCGTTCGAGATCGTGGACAGCGATTTGAGCCGGGGGAAGCGGTCCACGAACATGCGCGCCAGCGCCACCAAGTCGTTGCGCAGGGTCACCTCGCCCCCGACGATGGTCAGGCGCTCGACGGTGTCAAAGATGGGGTCGTGCAGCACCGCGGCGAACTCGTCGACGGTCATCTCGTGCCGTTTCGGCAACTGCCAGATGTTGCACATGGCGCAGCGCGCGTTGCAGCGGTAGTTCACCACCGCCGTCATCACCTTTGGCGGCAGCGGTTTGAAGTGGGACACGACGTTATAGTCAAGCGCGCCCTGGAGCAACGTGCCCCAATCCGCGGAAAGCGCCTTCTCTAGTGTGGTCTTGTGGTTGCCACTCAATATGAGTCTCCATAATGGGTTCGGATAGAACAGACCGGGGCTTCTGCTCCTTCTCAGAGTCGCAGCCCCGCATAGTTTACTTGATCCAGTTGAAAGGCAGATGAACAGTCAGGCTGGCGAGTATGACTGTTTTGCAATGCTAGAGACAACTTCGCACTTTGCTCGGGCCGGTCTCCCGACCGAGCCCGCTTGTGTTCAGGACTGGCTTCTTTCCAGTTACAAAGGCGTCCTGAACGTGTCGTTTACCAATCCAAATTCTGTTCGTATCCGAGATCGATGAGCAGTTGCCCCCAACGTTCCTTGAACAACGCTTTGTTTTCCCCCGCCAGGTGGTTCTGCCAATCCCCCGCCACCCCTTTGCGGTAGTGGCTGTGAGGATCTTCCGTGCCCTTTTGGCGGCCGGCGAGCCTGGTGAACGATTTTCGGTCGATGATGACGTCCAGCCACGGGCGCGGCAGCACTGGCGTTCGCACCCGGATCCCGACGCGCTTCAAGGCCTTCTTGGCCGCCAGTCGCACCAGCGCGGCGTAGAGCTGGCTGCCCCGCCGGGCAATCGGCAGGCCCATGAAATCGAAGATCCTGGCGAACTCCGCGCGCGCGTCCGTCGTGATGCGCTCGAAACGCGTCTCATAGATCCGGGGATCGTGGTAATTCCAGGCCGCGAGCGCCTCGAATTCGGCCGTCCGACGTTCCAGTTCCAGGCGCAGCCCTTCGTCGAAGCTGACCGCGTTGAGCCTGTCGCGGAACCCGGCGAACTCATCGCGATAAACGGGGTGGGAGTAGCGGTCCGAAAAATAGGAGGAGACCAGGATATCGCGCGGGTCGCGGATCACGTGGAACGCCTTGAACTCGACGCCGGCGAGCTGCTGCACGATCCGCATGTCCGCATTGATGTGGGAAAAGAAGTCGATATCGGGGAGCTGATCGGGCACGCTGCCGTAACGGTCCTCCTGCGTGTACCGCAGGTCCAACTCCCGGCAAACCCCCATGATGATATTGCTGGCCCACAGGGTCGCGCATCTGTGATGGCCAAAGTAAACGTACATGTGGCCGTAACCTTTCGTCAAACCCCGTTGACGTTTAGAATCTGGTGCTGCTGCCCCGATTGGACCAGCTTCTCGGCAAGGTAGACAGCGCGCATCCCCTCCTGCCCGGTGACGAGCGGAGGATGTTGGTTGCGCACCGCTTCGACGAATTGTTCCAACTCCTCCACGAGCGGCTCGCGCTTGCGCACCTCGTACCTGGTGATCCGCCCTTCGCTCACCCCCATCAGCGCGACCATACCTTCCCAACCGTTGGCGTAGTTGTTCTCGTAGAAGTACAACTCCTGGGTCAGGTAGTTCACGTGGAACATGCCGCCCTCCCCCAGGATCGATAGCTCACGGATCTTGGTGGGCGTAAGCCAGTTGATGTCCAGCACGCCCACCGAGCCATTCTCGAACTTGAGCAAGGCAGAGAGCAGGTCTTCGTGGCTGGCGTGGATTTCCTGCTCCGTCTCCGCATACAGGCTCCGGATGGGGGAGTCGGTCAGGTACTCCATGATGTTGAGCTCGTGGGTGGCCAGATCGAAGACCACCCCCACATCCATGACGCGGCTGGGGAATGGGCCGACCCGCCGCGAGCGGATCTGGAACACCCGGCCGAGTTGGCCGCTGTCCAGCCGTCGCTTCAGTTCCAGGATGGCGGGGTTGAAGCGCTCGATATGACCCACACCGAGATGCACGCCGGCAGTCCGAGCCGCGTCGATCATCATCTGGCACTCATCGATGCTGAAGGCCAGCGGTTTCTCGACAAAGACGTGCGCGCCGTAGCTCAGGACATCGAGGGCAACCTCCTTGTGCATCCGCGTAGGAACCGCGACCAGGACCATATCGAGCTGCTCTTGAGCCAGCATCTGCCTGTGATCGGTGTAGGCGCGGGTTTTGTAGGTGCGGGCGATCTGCTGAAGGGTCTCTCCATCGACATCGGCCAGGGAAGCCAGGTTCACGTCGGGCATTTGCGCCAGAACGCGGGCGTGATTGCGTCCCATCGATCCCAAGCCGACCACGCCGGCATTTATCATTTCGAATGCCTCCAGATTAAACAAAAAAGGTGCGTCGAGCAGTATCTGTGCCGGCGCGAGGGCTATTGTAACCCAGCAGACGCCGGAGGGCAAATCCCTGGTCATTCGGGTGGATTGGTGAACCTGCTACCGCAGTGCGCGCACCTCAAGCCAGCGCCGTCCTCCCCCAAGCGCCGGCCGCACACACACACGTAGCCGATCAGCCGGGCGGGATTGCCCACCACCAACCCGTGGGCCGGCACGTCACGGGTAACCACCGCGCCCGCGCCCACCAGGGCAAACGCGCCGACCGTCACCCCGGGCAGGATCACTGCCCCCGCCCCGATCGCTGCCCCACGACAGACCCGCACCGGACTTACCTCCCAGTCGGCGTCCCCCTGCAGGGTGCCGTCAGGATTGATCGCCCGGGGGTAGAGGTCGTTCGTGATCACGACGTGCGGCCCGAGGAAGACGCCATCCTCCAGCGCGGCGCCGTGGTAGACCGAGCAGTTGTTCTGGATTTTGACCCGATCCCCGATGGGGACGTCGAAGTCGATGTAGACGTTTTTGCCGATGATGCACTCGCGGCCGATGCGCGCGCCGTTGCGCACCTGCGCCTGGTTCCAGATGGCGGTGCCTTCGCCGATCTCTGCCTCGGCCGAGACCTCGGCCGTCGGGTGAATCCGAATCATGCTCTATGCTCCTATTCAATGTCATTAAGTTAGGCTGGGGCCGGTCTCCTGACCGTGCCCCCTGGCACGGTCAGGAGACCGGCCAGAACACTAACTTAGTAACATTGTGCCCCCTGGCTCGGTCAGGAGACCGGCCAGAGCACTAACTTAGTAACATTGTGCTCCTGTCAAACGATCGACCAGATCCAGATACCGGGCGCGTTCGCCGGGCCAGTTGTGGGCCTCGGTGAAGCGCCGGGCGCGCGCGGCCTGCGCCTGCGCTGCGACCGGGTCCCGGTAAAGGACCAGCAGCTTCTCCGCCAGGTCGGCCGCATCCCCCGGCCGGAAGAATTGCACCATGCTATCGTCGAAGTAGTCGGCGGTGGTGGCCGTGCGCGAGGCGACGCCTGGGATCCCGAGCGCGACGTACTCCAACAGCTTGGTCGGCAAACCACAGTCGGTGAAGATGTCCTGGCGCATCGGCGCCACGCCCACGTCCGCGGCCGCGATGGCCGGTGGGATCAGTTCCAGCGGCTGCTGGCCGTGGAGGTTCACGATGTCGGCCAGTCCCAACTCGGCCACCATCCGCTCGATTTCGGGCCGAAAGTCCCCGGTTCCGTACAGCTCAAGTTGGAGACCGGGGATCTGGTCCCGCACGCTGGCGAGTGCCCGCACCAGCAGATCCACGCCGTAGCGCTGCATCATGCCGCCGTGGTGGATGACGACGAACTTGCCGTCCGCGGCGTGTTGACCCAGCGGCAACCCGTCACGGCTCAGTGGCGTCTTTGTCGGGTCGAACACGCGCTCGTCCGGGCAGTTCATGACTTCGGTCAACCGGGCATCCGGGATGCCGCGGCCGGTCATGATGCGACGATGCCGCTCGTGGAGCACCAACGCGGCGTTCGCATAGCGGCATGCCCAGCGTTCCAGGACCGTCAGGATGCGCACTACCGCGCTGTGCCGGGCCAGCCCAAAGCGAGACATAAACAGTTCCGGGGTCAGCTCGCGCAGGTCCAGGATCACCGGCACGCGGCTGAGCTTCAACGGCAGCGTGCAAAAGACCAGCGCATCGGGCGGGTTGTGCACCTGCACCAGCGCATACGGGTGGCGCCGGTGCAGGGCGCCCAGTCGCCAGGCTGCCAGCAGGAAAAAGCGGACGTACTCCGCCAGATACATCAGCGGGCCGGCGCCCTGGTGGCGGGTGACCGGCAGACGCATGACCCGCACGCCGTTCACCGTTTCCTCGGTTGGCTGATCCGGCAGGCGTAAACAAAGCACGTCCACACTGTAGCCCCGGGCAGTCAACGCTTCAGCCATGCGCCGGGCGCGCGGCTCGACCGGGTAACCGGAATGGGTGATGATGCAAAGACGCTGATTCGTGTCGTTACGGTTGCGCAACGTTCGTCTCCAAACCTTCGCAAGGCCAACGCTCAAGCTGAATGAAACACCCCTATCGTTTCTTGATAGACCCGCTCCAGCCGGGCGGCGATCGCGTCGAGCGACAACGGCATAATGGCTTCTCGGCCTGCGGTTCGCCTGCCGAAGTCCAACGCGTTGCCGATCTGCGCCGCCAGGTCGGCCGGCTCTCGCCTGGCCAGGTAGCAGCCGGCCGTCCCACTGATGATCTCGGCCACATCCCCCACATCCACCGAGACGATGGGCAGGTTGCACGCCATCGCCTCCTTGATGACCATGGGCGACCCTTCGGCCTCCGAGGCCAGCACTAACACGTCGCAGGCGTTCATGAACAGCGGCATCCGCTCGTGCGGCTCCGCCTCTGCCACCACGAGCTCCACCCCTGGCCGCGCCGCACGCAGTTGGCCGACCGCTGCTGCCACCAGGTCGAACCGCTTCTCCGGCCGGCGCATTCCCGCGAACAGCACCAACGGCGCCTCGGCGGGCATTCCCAGCGCGGCCCGGGCTGCGGCTCGCGGCATGGGTCGGAACAGGTCGGTGTCCACCCCGCACGGAATGATCTCCGCGTCGGCGCGCCCCAGCGCCGCCTGCACCCGGCGCGAAGTGACGATGGTGCGCGCCACGCGCCGGCTGGCCCACCGGCAGAGCGGCGCGGTCCAGCCGAGCTGCGTCTCGATGCCGTGATGGGTCAGCAGCACCGGTGCCCGGCGTTGGGCCAGCGCCAGGATGCCGGAGAACACATAGTGGGCGTGGATCAGGTCGTAGTCCCCCGCCAAGACAGCCCGGCGCACGCGTCCGAACCCGCGCAGATACTCGCCCCACCCGGCCGCGCCGTTTACGAACAGCAGTTCCACGTCCAGACCGCGGCGCTGCAACGACGCTACCTGCTCGGCCACGAAGATGCCGGACATGGGCGCGGCCGGGCTGGGGTACATGTTGGTGACCGTCAGCACGCGCACGGTCAGGCCTCCTCGCGCCAGGGCCGGGGCAGCCGCCGCGGGTTGGCCCAGAACAGGCCGTTCAACAGGGTGCGGTGCGCATCGAGATAGTCGCGCAGGACTTGCGTGACAAGCTCGACGTTCAGCTCGGCCAGCGGCCGCGTGCCATCCAGCCGGGTCGCGCCCATCTCGTCCGCCAGACCGGGCAGGAGGGTTGCCTGGCGCTGCAGGAAGGCCGGGGATTCTTGTCCAGCCTTGCGCGCCAACGCGACTTCGCTGGGCATGTCGAACCAAAAACTGAACCGCGGCCGCGGGGCCAGCAACTTCAGGATGCGGCCGGGCACGGTCCGGCCGATGTCGGGCCTGTCCAGCCGCGCGGCCAGCTCTATCAGTGTGGAGAGCAGGTAGCGGTCCGCGATCACCACCTCCCCGCGCAGCAGCGGCCAGCCGATCCGCCGCGCGTAGGATACGCCAGCCTCCAGCGCAATCAACCAGGGCCACAGTCCCTTCACCAGCGGGTGGCGGAATGTCTCCGCCCGTTCGCGCTCCCGGTCGCCGTGTGCGCGCGAGGATGCAGGGGACGCCGCAGGCTGGG
>Ga0100396_1002082_pt1 | contig 13133 bp, 11 predicted proteins | sample CryGeymeta201520_FD_81551 | JGI IMG/M metagenome (GOLD analysis project Ga0100396, IMG submission 81551) | Groundwater microbial communities from Crystal Geyser aquifers in Utah, USA - Crystal Geyser metaG 2015-20 | ecosystem: Environmental > Aquatic > Deep subsurface > Groundwater | place: USA... | reverse complement strand
TGGTCGATCGCCACCGGGTTCATCGCAATCCGGCAATCGCTGGATCAGGATGACACCAACGCCGCGCTGACCGTCATCATCTCGGGTGTCGTGGTGTTTCTCATCACCCTGCTCATCGGGATCATCTTTTGTGCAGTGGGCTTCGCCGGCGCCGCGCTGACCGGCGCGTTTTCAGGCTAGTTCCGCCACCGTGTCACCGGGTGACGACGTGACCCGTTCACCTTGTCACCCGGTCACCGTGTCACCTTGTCACGGATACCAGGAGGAAAAAACATGCTTGTCGGCAAGTGGATGACCCGCAATCCGATCACGATCGCGGCAGATGTTGGCATCGATGACGCCTTGCATCTGATGCGAGAGCGCAAGATCCGCCGTCTGCCGGTTCTGAACGCGGCGGGCCAGATGATCGGCATCGTCTCGGACAAAGACTTATTACATGCGGCGCCTTCGCCGGCGACCTCGCTGAGCGTCCACGAGCTGCGCTATCTGCTCGCGAAGCTCACCGTGAAGAAGGTGATGTCGAGCCCGGTGATCACCGTGACCCCGGACACGCCGTTGGAACAGGCCGCCCGGATCATGGCTGACAGCAAGATCGGCGGGCTGCCAGTGATCGAGCAGGGTCGGTTGGTGGGCATCATCACCGAGACGGACATCTTCAAGGCGCTGCTGGATGTGTTGGGTACCCGCACCCCGGGCATCCGCGTGACGCTGGCCGTGCACGAGGGCAAGGGGATCCTGGCTGCGCTGACCCACGACGTGAGCGCGATGGGCGCTAACATCATCAGCCTGCTGACCTCTGAGGGTGAGTTGCCCGGAGAGCGGGCGATCACGTTCAAGGTCAATGACGTAGACCCGGCCTTGCTGCGTCAGGCCTTGGACAAGCTGAACGTCAAGATCGTGGACTTCCGAGAAGCATAGTTCGTTGGTGGTCGCTTCGCAACGGAGCCTCCCTGCACCAGGGCGCTCCGTTGTTGCGCCTTGAGGACCCAACCCGATGCAGCAATACCTGGCTCTGATGCAGCACATCCTCGATCATGGGGTGGCAAAGGCTGATCGCACCGGCACCGGCACCCGGTCGGTCTTTGGCTACCAGATGCGGTTCGATCTCCGCCAGGGGTTTCCGCTGCTGACGACTAAACGGCTACATCTCAAGTCCATCATCTACGAGTTGTTGTGGTTCCTGCGCGGGGATACCAACGTCAAGTACTTGCAGGCGCACGGGGTTCACATCTGGGACGAGTGGGCCGATGCAAACGGTGATCTGGGCCCAGTCTACGGCGCGCAGTGGCGGTCGTGGCGGGCAGACGCCGACGGGCAGACGATTGACCAGATCGCCCAAGTCATCGACCAGATCAGAACTAACCCCGCTTCGCGGCGACTCATCGTCAGCGTCTGGAACGTCGGCGAGATCAGTCGGATGGCGCTCCCCCCCTGTCACGTCCTGTTTCAGTTCTATGTCGCGGACGGCGTACTCTCGTGCCAGCTCTACCAGCGGTCGGTGGACGTCTTCCTGGGGTTGCCCTTCAACATCGCCTCCTATGCGCTGCTGACGATGATGGTCGCCCAGGTGTGTGGGCTGGAGGCGGGGGAGTTCGTGCACACATCGGGGGATGCGCATCTCTACGTCAACCACCTGGCGGCGGCCAGGCTGCAATTGGCGCGTCAGCCCCGGTCGTTGCCGCAAATGCAGCTCAACCCGGCCGTCAGGTCGATCTTCGAGTTTGCGTATGAGGACTTCGATCTGCAAGGCTACGATCCCCACCCTCACATCCCGGCCGAGGTGGCGGTGTAGGCGCCCGCCGTCAAGCATTCTACACACACGCTGAGATTTTGCACTGCTCGTCATTTCCGCGCAGGCGGGAATCCAACAGCCTGGTTCCCGCTTTCGCGGGAATGACGTCCCGCGTGCGCGGGTGTGACGCGTGCTCACTGCTGGTCAAACGTCGAACGTCACCGTCGCGGTCCAGGCCCCCGCGCTTTCGGTCACGTTCAAGTCGTAGTAGGTGACAGCCTTGATGGCCGTGTGCGACGCTGCGCCCGGGTAGCCGTACGCCACCGCGCGCAGACCAGTTATCGAAATCTCGTGGATCTCGAACCGGGTGTAGAGCGCGCCGTCCAGCTCCGCCTCCAGCAGCAACTCGTTCAGCCAGGCCACCAGCAGCCCGGCCGGGTCCGTTTGACCGACCAGGTTCACCGCGTGGGCCAGGGTGATGGGGTGAGCCCGATCCGCGTCCTGCATGGCGAACATGCTGGCCGCGGCCCGGGCGAAAAGCTGCCGCTGCGTGTCTCCAGTCACGCGAATGGCCCAGTCCGCGGTGTGAGCGAGCTCCGTCCAGAACGGCGTTCCAACCTCCAGCCGCCAACCTCCAGCTTCCAGCTTCCACCTTCCAGTCTGATCGGGGGGATCGGCCAGGATCCGCCGGGCCGCGTTGGTGTCGCTGCGGATCTGCGCGACCAGATCGGCGATATCGGCGAACCGCTTTTCCCCGCGCAAGCGTTGGATGAAGCTGAGCCCCAGCGTCTCACCGTAGAGATTCTCGTCGAAATCCAGCAGATACGCCTCGACCGTGGGGTGGCCGTTGTCGAAGCTGGGCCGCACGCCCACATTCACCACCGCCGGGTAACCCCGGTCCTCTCGCCAGGCCCAGCATGCATAGACGCCATACGCGGGCGCCAGGCGCTCCGGTGAGACCGCCAGGTTGGCCGTGGGGAAGCCAAGCCGGCGCCCCCGGCGCGCCCCCGCTATCACCTTCCCGGCGATGCGATAGGGGCGGCCCAGCAACGCCGCGGCCCGATCTACGGCCCCCTCCTCGACCAACAGAGCCCGCACCCGACTGCTGCGAACCGGCTCCGCTTGCCAGTCGAAGGGTGGCGCCACCCGAACCTGGTAGCCTGCTTCGCGGCCCAGCGCGGCCAGGCGGCTGGCATCACCCTCACGCCCGCGGCCCAGCGCGAAATCGGGGCCGATCCACAGCTCTCGCAACCCGAGGCGTTGGGTTAGATTGGCCATGAAGCTCGCCGCACTGATCGCCGCGGTCTCGCGTGTGAAGGGTAGGATCAGCACAAAGTCGAGCCCGAGCGCGGCCAGAATCTCCGACCGCTCATCCACGGTCGTCAGGTAGTCCAGGGGGATCTCCGGATGCAGGACGGCCAGCGGGTGGGGGGTGAACGTGAGCAGGCCGGCCAGGCCGCCCGCGGCGTGGGCCGTCTCCACCATGCCGGCGATCAGCGCCTGATGCCCGCGGTGCACACCGTCGAAATTGCCGATGGTCAGGTAGGTGGGCCTATCTGGCAGTTGACTGGGGAACCCAAGGAAAGTCCGCATAGACATGAATCCGCTTATCCGTTTTCATCCGCTGCCGTTTCTATCCGCTGCCGTTTTCATCCGCTGCAAACACCTTGCGCGGCCGCCACTGCATCCGGGTGGCATCGTAGACCAGGATCGCCAATACGCCACCGTCTGGCCCGCACGCAACCCCGGTCTCGTTTTCCGGCCGGGTGGGGCAGGGGATCGCCTGCCCGTGGGCGATTTGCGCCGTGGCTTGGGGGTCCACAGGCACCGGGGTCAGATCGGTCAACGCAGACCGGAGCGGGTGCAGGTAGCGCGCCACCTGGCCGGCCTCGGCGGCTTCTGCCAGGGTCTCCAGGCTGATGGCGTCGGCCAAGGCGAAGCTCCCGCTGCGAAGCCGGGTCAGCGCGGTCAGGACCGCGCCGCACCCCAGCGCCTGGCCGAGATCGTGCGTCAGGCTGCGGATGTAGGCGCCAGGGCCGCAGGTGACCTCGAGGGTCAGGTGGGGGGGCTGCCAGTCGAGCAGGTCGATCCGGTTGATCGTCACCGGCCGGGCCGCGAGCTCTACCACCTGCCCGCGCCGTGCGCGGCGGTGCGCGGGCACGCCGTCCTGTTTGATGGCCGAGTAGGCGGGCGGGATCTGTAGGATGGGGCCGACAAAGGGCGCCAGGGCCAGGGCGAGATCAGCGCGCGTGAGCGGAGGCACGGGCGCCGTGGCCGTGATCGCGCCGTCGATGTCGTAGGTGTCGCTGGTCTCGCCGAGGCGAGCCACCGCGCGATAGACCTTCTGACCGGCCATCAGATACTCGACGACGCGGGTGGCCTGGCCGACGCAGACGACCAGCACACCCGTGGCCAGGGGATCGAGCGTGCCGGCGTGGCCCACACCTCGCTGGTGCAACAGCCGGCGCACGCGGGCCACGACGTCGTGGGAGGTCCAGCCGGCCGGTTTGTCCAGGTTCAGGATGCCGTGGTGGTTTGGCTGCTCGTTTGCGTGTTTCACGGTGGAGGTCTCGTTTTGGGACAGGAGATGCCTCCACGTCATTCCCGCGAACGCGGGAATCCAGACTGGTGGATTCCCGCGTTCGCGGGAATGACGGACATGTTGCCGCGCTGCGCGGCGATGGCGCTCTGGAGCAACGGCAGGACGCGGTCATGCGCTGCGGTCAGCGGCCCAGAGATCGTACAGCCGGCCGCCTGCGGGTGGCCGCCGCCGCCGAGACTGAGCGCGACCTCCGAGACGTTGTAGCCGGGGCGGGCGCGGAACCCGACCTCGACCTGCCCTGCCGGCGTTTCCGAGAAGACGACCGAGACTTTGGCCTCGGGCGCGCGGATCAGGAAACCGGAAAGCCCGCCATCACCATCTTCACCGGCGCTCACCCGATCCCGCATCTCGCGGGTGATGTCGGTCCAGATGATCCCATCCTGCACGCGAACCTGCGCCAGCGCCAGCCCCCACAGCCGCATGGCACTCAGCGGCTTGTAGTTCATGATTTGTTCGGTGATTTCTGCCAGGTTGGCCCCTGCCTCCATCAGCCGCAGCGCGGTGGCCATCACCTGTGGGGTGACATTGCTGGTGCGAAAGCTGAGCGTGTCGGTGACCAGCCCGGTGAGCAAGCAGATCGCCGCTTCTCGACCGATCGGCACGTTCAGCGCATCGGCCAGCTCCACCAAGATTTGGCAGGTGGCGGCAGCCTGGGTATCCACGAAGTTCAGGTCGCCGAACCACAGGTTGGTGACGTGGTGGTCGAGATTGATGATCGTGGCGCGACCGTACCGGTCCGGATGGTAGATGTCACCAAGCCGCTGGGGATCGCTCGCATCCAGCGCGACCACGGCGTCCCACGGCCCAGCGGGGGGGGTGGTGACAATTTTCGATGCCCCGGGCAGGGATCGGTACTGGAGCGGCACGCCGTCGGCGCAGGCCAGGGTGATGCCGCATCCCGCGCCTCGATCGGTGTCGGCAAAACCTGGCCGGCCACACATCAGCCAGCCAAAACCCAACAGCGAGCCGATAGCGTCACCGTCCGGCGTGATGTGGCTAAGGGCCAACACCCGTTCGGCCCCGCGTAGGACGGCCGCGATGTCAGTCAGCGGCGTCGATGTCTGTGTCGCGTTCATGTGATACCCCAGGAGCGCTGGTTGCCAGGTTATCCAAAATCTCGTCGACGCGCTGGCCGCGGGCGCCTGACCTGTCGACCTGGAACGTCAGCTCGGGCACATAGCGCAGGTTCAGATTCTCGACCAGGGCCTGTCTCAGGAAACTCTGTGCGCGGTTAAGTAACTCCAGCACCTGGCGGGATGCTGAGGCCGGCAGGACATGCTCGATATAGACCCGCGCGTTTCGTAGGTCGGAGCTGACGACCACATCCGTGACGTTGATCATGGCGTCCGCCAGCCGCGGGTCGGTCAGCGCGGAGCTGACCAGGATACTCAGTTCCTCGTGCAACAACTCGGAGACGCGTTGTTGACGTCGACTACTACCACCAGGCATGCTCTTGACTCTTGCTCACAGGTTGGCGTTCCGAAGGTAGTCTCTCAAAAAGGCGGGGACAAATCTGCTCAAGCCGAGTCCGTGACTCGGCGGGCGAGCGGCGGATTACGGATCCGCCTTGAGCTGCCCCGGACTATTGAGAGGATACTCCCGAAGGACTCCCGCCGAACCCTGTGGCGTGCGCGCTCAGCTTACACGCTCTTTCTTGTACGTTTCGATGATATCGCCTTCGGCGAAATCGCTGAAGTTGCTCAAATTGATGCCGCACTCAAAGCCGGTCTTCACCTCGGTCGCGTCTTCCTGATAACGCTTCAGCGACGTGACGCGATCCTGATGGATCACTTCGCCGTTACGCTTCAGCCGCGCCATCGAGTTGCGGATGATCTCGCCATCGGTGACGTAGCAGCCGGCGATCTTGCCCACCTTTGAGATGTGGAACACCGTGCGTACGACCGCGTGACCGACCACCACCTCGTGGTAGACGGGCTCTAGCAGACCTGTAAGCGCCTTCTGGATGTCCTCGATCAACTTGTAGATGATGTTGTAGATGCGGATGTCGACGCCTTCCGCCTCGGCCATGCGCTGAGCTGTCGGCTCTACGTTTACCGAGAAGCCCAGGATGATCGCGTTGGATGCCACAGCCAGCATGACGTCCGACTCCGTGATGTTGCCGGCCGCCTGATGCAGGAGCTTGACGCGCAGCTTCTCGTCGCCGAGCTTTTCGAGCGATTGGACGATCGGTTCGATCGATCCCTGGACATCGGCCTTCAGGATCAGGTTCAGTTCCTTGATGTGGCCGGCCGCGGCCTGGGCGAAGATCGTATCCAGTGACAGGGCTCGCGGCGCGGTCGCGACCGTTTCGGCGCGTTTCTGAGTCTGGCGTTCAGCCGCGATGGCCCTGGCCGTGCGCTCGTCGGCCTCCACAGAGAAGGTCTCGCCTGCGGGGGGTACATCGGACAGGCCCAACACCACCACCGGCATGGCCGGCGGCGCCTCGGCGATCTGCCGGCCCTCGTCATCGTACATGGCACGGATTTTGCCGGGGATCTCGCCGCTGACGATGCTGTCACCGACATGCAGCGTGCCGTTCTGGACGAGCAGTGTCGCCATTGTGCCGCGGCTCTTGTCCAGCCGACTCTCGATGACGGTGCCGATGCACTTGCCATTGGGGTTCGCCATGAGCGGGTCGATGTCCGCGACCAGCAAGATGCTCTCCAGTACGTCGTCGATCCCGCGGCGGAGTTTGGCTGAAACGGGCACGCATATGACGTCGCCGCCGTACTCTTCGATCAGCAGGCCGTTGTCCGCCAGCTCCTGCTTGACCCGATCGGGGTTGGCGTTTGCCTTGTCGATCTTGTTGAGGGCGACCAGAATCGGCACCTGGGCCGCGCGGGCATGGGCGATGGCCTCTTTTGTCTGTGGCATGACGCCGTCGTCCGCTGCGACCACCAGGACCGCGATGTCGGTGACCATCGCGCCGCGCGCGCGCATCGCAGTGAACGCCTCGTGGCCAGGGGTGTCCAGGAAAGTGATCTTGCGGTTCTGGCGCTCCACCTGGTACGCGCCGATGTGCTGCGTGATGCCGCCGGCCTCGTTGTCGACGACGCGCGTCTCGCGGATTGCATCGAGCAGGGTGGTTTTGCCGTGATCCACGTGGCCGAGCACGGTCACGATCGGCGGCCGCAGCACCAGCTCGTCCGGGTTTTCATGGGCCATGATGTGCTGGCGCAGCGTCTGCGGGGCCTCCTCCGCGACCTCCACGACCTCCGGTTCGGGTTGCGCCTCCGGCTTGATCGTGATGCCCAGGTCTTCGCCGACCACGGTGGCTGTGTCAAAGTCGATCGACTGGGTGATGGGGACCATGATGCCGTAGTTCATCAACGTCTTGATGACTTCGATCGGGCTGCGGCGCATCTTTTCGGCCAACTCGCGCACTGTGATCTGTTCGGGAATGGTGATCTCGGTGACCGGCGGCGCTTCTACGCGCGCGGGACGCCCGGCGCCACCGCTGCGTGGCGCGACCTCGGTCGAACGGCCCTTGCTGGTCGGTTTGGACGTCCTTGACGAGCTGCCCTGGCTCCGGCCGCCGCTGCGTCCACCGCCGCTGCTGCCACCGCGTCCACCACCACCACCACCACTGCTGCTGCCGCCGCTGCGCCCGCCCCCGCGTCCGCCGCCGCTGCTGGTGCTGCCCCCGCGTCCGCCGCCGCTGCGTCCGCCGCCGCTGCGCCCGCCGCCGCTGCGTCCGCCGCCGCTGGTGCTGCTGCCACCGCGTCCGCCGCTGCTGCTGCCGCTGTTGCTTCGGTCATCGCTGCTGTAGTCCCCGTTGCCGCGGCTACCCCCGTCCGCAGGGAGGGTACCAGGCGCGGCTTTCTGCCGGCTGGTCGGTGATCCAGATGGCTGATTGCGTGCGGTATCGCCTCGGCCTTGGCCCCCGTTGGTGTCATCGGCCGCGTAGTTGCTGCCGGGCTTGGCCATGCTGGCCGGCTTGAGCACCCGATTGGATTGGCTGGAATTCGCTCCGCCCCGACCGCCGCGTCTCCTGGATCGCTTTTTAGGCTGGGGTGTTGCCGGGGTTCGGCTCTGGCCGGAATTGTTCGCCTGATCCGTGTCGGAAGCCTGGTTTGCCGCGGTCCGCTTTGGCGACTGCCCGCCTGGTTGATTGTTCTCTGCCATCTCTGATACCTCCTCGCCGCGTGGGCGGTAATGTGTCGGGCGCCGCCAACGACCGTGGTGAGCCGCGGCGATCTTGTGTGCGTCCTGTTGGGCCTGCGCATCGACGCGTTACCAGTCGAGACCCTGGCTGCTCAGCAGCCACTACTGCTCAGGTCGCGTGTAAGAGGCGCCGACAGGCGCATCGTGTTTGCTTATGGTCGCCGGCGTCTACAGGACAAGGAGGATGCGCTATGGGGATTTGCGAGGGGGTAGGGGGCAGCCGATATGATCAGAACAACTTCATCCCCACCTCACCCTTGACCTCTTCCCTCCGGTGCGCCTCTGGCTTTGCGGCTCTGAGGATGCGCCGGCGCTGTTGCCTCCTGGCCTTATCGGTTCCGCCTGCCCGAGCCGCCCGTGTGCCTTTGCACTCGTTTGGATGCGGGTAAGCCGTATTGGCCAAACGAATTGAACGGATTGCGGTCTTGTGGCCGCCCGCATGGGAAAACTCCTGTTCCCAAATTACCCAGTCGTATCGGGTAGAGTGACTGCGAATTCGCGCAGCGCGGCCATCTCCTCGGCCGTCAGGGTCGTCTTTAAGGCGGCATTCAACCTGAGGCCGCGTAGCGCCTGATCCCAGCACACGCGGGAATGGCACAGGTAGGCGCCCCGGCCTGCGAGCTTGCCGGTCGGATCTATCTGCACGCCCGCCTCCGGTGTCCGCACCACGCGCACCAACTCGCGCTTGCCCTGCGTTTGCCGGCAGATGATACAGGTGCGCAGCGGGATGTGTTTTCGCCGTGGTACCTTAGCCTTAGCTGTCATCGGTCTAGTAGTCGCCGACTTCGTCGCCCCAATCTTGGCGGCTGGGCTTGCGCTTGCGGCGGCTGACAACCTGGCCAAGCCGTTCGTCGAAAACGAGTTGGCGCTTCTTATCCGCTTTGCGGCGCTTTTCGCGCTTCGCCTCGTCGTCTTCCTCTTCCGCTTCGTCAGACAACATCGCCGGCTCGAATTCTGGCTCGAAGAACTCGGGTTCGAGGACCTCTTCAGCCGGTTTTACCGGCGCGGCGCCTTCGGCAGCCGCCGGGCTCGCCGGCGTGGGTTCAACGACCGCCGGCTTCTCGGCATCGAGCATCTCGTCCGTGACCGTGGAATCGGAGTTGGCCAACAGCTTCGCGGCCTGTTCCAGGGTGACAGCCGCCTTGTCTTTCTCGCGCAGCAACCATTCGGCGCGGCTGAGCAGGTCATCGCCCGGCGCGGCGGTCGGCGCTTTCGCTTCCAGCGAACGGGTCTTGAGCAGTTGAATCTGTTGGCGTTTGATCTCGGCCAGTCCTTCGGTGGCGGCTTCGGTCTCGCTCTTGATGTCGATGCGCCAGCCGGTGAGCTTGGCCGCCAGGCGGGCATTCTGCCCTTCTTTGCCGATGGCCAGGGAGAGCTGGCGATCGGGCACCACGACGATGGCGGTCCGCACGTCACCATCCTCGATCAGCACGGTGTCGCTCGGTTTGGCTGGGCTCAGCGCGTTGCTGATGAACTGCCGCACATCGGTGCTCCACTCGACCACGTCGATCTTTTCCCCGCTCAATTCGTCTACGATGGTCTGGATGCGGGTACCGCGCATGCCGACGCACGAGCCCACCGGGTCAACCCCGGCCTGGGTGGCGACCACGGCCACTTTGGAGCGCTGGCTCGGCTCGCGGGCGATGCTCTTGATCTCCACGGCGCCGTTGTAGATCTCCGGCACTTCGCGTTCGAGCAGGCGGCGCAGCATGTTCCGATGGGTCCGCGAGAGGCGGATCTGGGGGCCACGCGTGCCTTTGTGCACTTCGGCCAGCAGGCTACGAACGCTTGCACCCACGCGATACCGCTCATTGGGCAACTGGTCCTCTTTGGCCAGGATGCCCTCGGCCTTTTTGCCCAGGGTAATGGTAACCTGATCGGTGCGGTAGTCGATCGCCTGCACCGAGCCGGTGATCAGTTCGCCTTCGCGCTGGCGATAGGACTCATACACCGCGTCCCGTTCCGCTTCATGGAGGCGTTGCAGGATGACCTGCTTGGCAGTCTGCGCGGCGATGCGGCCGAAATCCGTGGGCTCCCGCTCGACGAGCACGACGCCACCGATCTCGGCCTGTGGGTCGATGGCGCGGGCTGAGGCGAGGTCGATCTCCACGCTGGGGTCTGCCACTGTTTCTACAACCGCCTTTTCGCAGAGGACACGCAGATCGCCGGTGTCCGGGTCGATGTTGACTTTGACCACAGCCGCATTGTTGGCGTAGTTCCGGCGATAAGCGTGCACCAACGCTTCTTCGATGGCGCCCATGATCACATCGAGCGGCAGGTCCTTTTCCGCACAGATCTGGTTGACAGCCATGATGAGCTCGCTTTTCATGCCTCAGACTTCTCCTACAAGATAATCAGTACCCCTGGGTCAAGGCCCTTACAACAAGAAAAGTGGGGGGGACCCCACTTCCTGAGCCTGCGCTTCCATTCCCAATACGGAGAAAGTGTACCACAGGGACGTGGATTACGCAAGTTGACTATGCCGGCTCAGGCGCGGTGACTGTCATTGTATCTTCTCAAAAAGGCGGGGACAAATCTGTTCAAGCCGAGTCCGTGACTCGGCGGGCGAGCGGCGGATCACGGATCCGCCTTGAGCTGCCCCGGACAATGGAGAGGATACCTGTCATTCCCGCGCACGTAGTCCGGCATTCCCGCGGACGCGGGAATCCAGCAGCCTGGACACCCGCGGACGCGGGTGTGACGCGCGCACGCGGCGTCAGCGCAGGGGCACGTGGTGGCGTGTGATGATGGCCTGGCCCGCCGGGCCAAGGACAAAGTCCAGGAATCCCTGCGTGGCGGCGGGGACGGGCAGCGGCGCGCACAGGTAGAGGGGCCGGACCAGGTGGTAAGCGCCTGAGCGGACGGTGGCCGCGGTGGGCGCCATGCCCTCGACCGGGACGGCGCGCACTGGATCGGTCAGCGCCGACATGGAGACGTAGCCCACCGCGGCGCGGTGGCTGGCCACGTATGCGATGACGGCCTGACTGGTGGGCATCACCAGGGCGTTCAGGGTGACGCGGTCGCTACCCATGACCAACGTCTCGAACGCCTGCCGCGTGCCCGAGCCGTCCTCGCGGCTGATGATCAGCGGTTCCTCGGCCAGTCCACCGACCGCGGCCCAATCCAGCGTCTCGCCTCGATACAGCACCCGGATCTGCAGCAGGGTCAGGCCGGGGGTCGGGTTGTGCGGGTTGACCACGATGGCGATGGCGTCGCGCGCGACCGGGAGCGCGTGCGGGCAGGTCGGCTGCGCCTGGTCGGCAGTCTGCCAGGAGACCGCCGCCAGATCCGCAGCGCCGTCCTGTAGCTCCTCCAGTCCGATGGCCGTGCCGCCCCCGCGCACTTCGACCAACACGTTCGGATGGCTGGCCGCGTAGGTCTGCGCCAGTTCCTCCAGCGCCGGGGTCATACTGGTGGACCCCGAGATCCGCAAGGTGACCGGCGCGGGTGGGACGAGAGAGGTCGCGGTACAGGAAGTCGCCAGCAACACGCAAAACGCCGCGAGCCCGACCCAGCAACCCTTCGACAATTCGCGGGGCAGGAAACGGAGATGCCGGTGGCTCATAGCTCGTCCTTCGCCATCTGCTAGACCACCAGGCTGGCAATGAGCGTCAGCACGCCGACGACGGCACAATAGGCGGCGAACACGTAGAGCTTGCCCCTGCGCAGGTAGGCCAGCAAGAACCGGATGCACAGGTAGCCGGCGACCGCGGCGGTCAGAAAGCCGGTCAGCAGGATCGGTAGTTGGCCCGCGATGTCTCCGGCCTGGACCAGCTCGACCAGTTGGAGCAAGCCCGCGCCGAAGATGGCCGGCGTGGCCAACAGGAAGCTGAACCGGGCGGCCGCCTCGCGCGTCAGGCCGCGGCCGAGCCCGGCCGCGATGGTGACCCCGGATCGGCTGAGGCCGGGCGCGATCGCGGCGGCCTGCGCGAGGCCAATCAGCACTGCGTCGGAGAGTCGCAATCCTGTCATGTCACGGGCCCGGCGGCCCAGCCGCTCGCTGAGCGCCAGGATCGCGGCGGTGACCAACAGAAAACCGCTCACTGCGGTGGGGTAGCCGAAAAGATTCTCGAAGAAATCCTTGAGCGCGTAGCCGAGAATCGCGGCCGGAAGCGAGCCGATGATGAGCCACCAAGCCAGCCGGCTGTCTTGGTCCGCCAACCGGCCGCCGGGCTCAGTTCGCCAGGGGCCGCGCGCGGTCAGGCTGCGGATGAAGCCGCCGATGATGCGCAGCCAGTCGCGCCAGAAATAGACGATGATGGCGGTGAGGGTGCCCCAATGGACCATGGTGTCGAAGGTCAGCCCGGGTGTGGGCCAGCGCAACGCCCACGGCGCCAGCACCAGATGGCCGGAACTGCTGACCGGGATGAATTCGGTGAGACCCTGGATCAGGCCGAGGATCAAGGCCTGGAAGAAGTTCATGTTTGCCTCGTTGAAAGGGATCTATAGCTGTGGCCGGTCTCCTGACCGAGCCACCGGAGCCTCGCCAGGGCAGCCAAATCAGGCCTCGAGGCGGGCACGGTCAGGAGACCGGCCCAAGCGCGGGTCACCTGTCTGCCTTGCGGACCGCGGTCTCGCCACGGCGGCGGGCGGCGTGCTGCGCATGGCGCACGGCCTGGTTGGGCAGTTGGTATT
>Ga0100396_1002057_pt1 | contig 13183 bp, 12 predicted proteins | sample CryGeymeta201520_FD_81551 | JGI IMG/M metagenome (GOLD analysis project Ga0100396, IMG submission 81551) | Groundwater microbial communities from Crystal Geyser aquifers in Utah, USA - Crystal Geyser metaG 2015-20 | ecosystem: Environmental > Aquatic > Deep subsurface > Groundwater | place: USA... | reverse complement strand
GCGCCTGTCTCGAAGCGCCGCTCAGCCGACTGCGGACGACGCTGTCGGAGACGCACTACGTCGTCTCCTTCCGCTTCCAGCTCGAAGCTCCTTAGGTCTCCTCAGGGCTCCTGAGGGCCTCGGTCCGACGCCATCAGCGCCCCGCAGTGTACTCCGGCTTGGGGCGTGCCGGACCTTCTTCGATGATGTCCTCGAGCAGCTCGCGACACTCGGGGCGGTCCCGCAGGTGCTCGAGCAGCAGCGTCGAGTCCTCGACGAATTGCTGCTCGTAGCTCAGCGCTTCGCGCACGCGCGTGGCGATGCGATCGCGTCCCGCGGCGAGGTCACTCTCGAGCGCCTCGCTGTAGCGAAGCAGCTGCTTCTTCAGATCGTCGATCTGTGTTCGAAGGCCCTGGGCGTAGACCTCGCGCTCCTCGGCGCGGCCGCGGTAGTCATCCCGCACGCGTTCGAGCACGTCCGCGCGGCCCTCGCAGACGCCGACCTTGCGCAAGATGGGTCCGGTCGCCGTTCCCTCCGCTGTTCGCGCGCGGGCGGTCGCCGCGGCCAGGCCCTCGACGGCGCGTACCCGTTCGGCCTCGAGCTCGTCGGCGCGCTCCGACTGGGCCGTGGCCTCGCGTGAGGCACGCGACTCTTCGCCCGCCAGCTCTTCGACCTTTCGCCCGATCTCGGCGCGTAGCGCCCGACCGCGTCGTTCGATGGCGCCGAGCTTCTTGGAGTGGCTCGCCAGCTCGCCCTCGAGCCGCGCGGCACGGGCGGCCAGATCCCACATATGCTCCGCGGCCTTCTACACGTTCTCGGGTGCGCGTCCATTCGGATAGGCGCGCGAAGTCGCTCGCAGGAACTGCGCAGCTCGGTGGCTCCACTCGACCACGCCGGGACTCGGCGCGGGCGGCGGAGGCGGGGGCGCGGCGGGCGCGTCGGAGTCGTTCACGTCCCACGCCGTCGAGGGCAGAGCACGCTGCAGCGCCTTCAGCTCTTCCTTCAGGTGGTGACCGTCGCGGAAGCGATCCTTCGGATCCTTCTCGAGCAGCCTGAGGCAGATGTCGCAGGCATGCTGCGGCAGCTCGCCGCGCAGCGTCCGCGGAGAGATCGCGGGAGCGCTCCGCTGCATCTCGAGCAGCGTGTCGCGGTCGCTCGACCGGAACGGTAGCTGGCCGGTCATCATCTCGTAGAAGAGGATGCCGAGCGCGTAGAGATCGCTCGACGCGTTCGCGTCTTCCCCTCGAGCTTGCTCGGGGGACATGTACTCCGGCGTGCCGAACACCGCGCCCTTGGGCGCCAGCCGGGAGTCGCGAGACAAGGCGGCCAGACCGAAGTCGAGGATCTTCACGAAGTCGTGACGACCTCCGCGCACCGTCAGCATGATGTTGTCGGCCTTGAGGTCGCGGTGGACGACCCCGAGATCGTGCGCACGCGCCAAGGCCGCCGTCATCTGCTCCAGGATGTCCACGGCTCGCGGCAGGGGCATCGGTCCTTTGACGATCGCCTGCGAGAGCGCGACCCCGATCAGGTACTCCATCACCAGATAGAGTTCGCCCTCTTCGGTCTCGCCCACGTCGTAGATGTCCACGATGTGGGCGTGGTCCACGCGATTGGCGGCGCGCGCTTCGCGCAGCATCCAGGCCCTCAGGTGGGTCTCGCCGCGCAGATCGGGGCGGATGAGCTTCAGGACGACCACGCGATCGATCAGAACGTGTCGCGCCCGATAGACGACACCCATCCCTCCCTCGCCGAGCCGTGTCTCGAGTCGATAGCGCCCGGCGACGACACGGCCGAGGTAAGAATCCTTCCGAGAAGGAGAGGAGGTGGTATTCTGCGTAGCCATGGCTGGGCGATCTTCTCCGAGAATGCGCCAATATACACGCCGGACGCTCGCTGAACTATGGTTGTCGTGACCCTCAACGCCCGAGAGCGAGCATTTCCTGGCCAGCGAGCGCCCCATCGGTCCGTACATCATCGAGCGTCGCCTCGCCACAGGCGGCATGGCGGAGGTCAGCGTGGCCCGGCGCACGGGTCCGCACGGATTCGAGAAACGCGTCGCGCTGAAGCGCATCCTTCCGCAGTTCGCGCGCGACACGGAGTTCGTCGCCATGTTCATCGACGAGGCGCGGCTGGCGGCGCGCCTGACTCACCCCAACATCGTGCAGGTCTTCGATTTCGGGGACGCCGACGGTGAGCTCTTCCTGGCCATGGAGCTGGTCGAAGGCAGCAACGTCAACCGGCTGCTGCGCGCGATCTCCGCTCGCGGCGAGGCCGTGCCCCTCGACCTCGCGCTGCACATCGCCTCGCAGACGGCGCACGCCTTGGCCCACGCCCACGCCGCGCGCGGCGACGACGACAAGCTGCTCGGCTTCGTGCATCGGGATGTCAGCCCCGCCAACATCCTGCTGACCCAGGGCGGTCACGTGAAGCTCACGGACTTCGGCATCGCGACCATCCGCGAGCGCTCGAGTCGCACGGAAGAGGGCCACGTCCGCGGCAAGCTCGGCTACATGTCGCCGGAGCAGGTCCTGGGCAAACCCCTGGACGCCAAGAGCGACGTCTTCACCTTGGCGACGGTGATGGCGGAGCTGTTGATCGCGGAGCCCCTCTTCGGCACGGGCAGCGAGCTCGATGTTCTGGTGCGCATTCGCGACGTCGATCTCGCCGTGCTCGACAAGACCCCGGAGCGCATCCCCAGGGACGTTCGCGCGCTGCTCGCCCGAGGTCTGGCTCGCGAGCCGGTGCAGCGTCCCGCAGCCCATGTGTTCGCGGACGCCTGTGATGAGGTCGCCCGCCGCCGCGGCATGGGCCACGCCCCAGATCGCCTGGCGCGTCTCTTGTCCCGGCTCCACCTGACGGAAGGCGAGGGTCCCGACACCGACATCGACCCCAACGGTCGCACCTCGTGGCTCGACACGGGCATGGTGTCGACGGCCACGGAGGACGTGCTCGCCGGCGGCGATCCCGTCTCCCCCGCGATCTATCGCGTGCAACTCGAGAACGGCCAAGAGCTGGGACCGATGAGCTTCCCGAAGCTGATCCAGATGATCACCACCGGACAGATCACCGCCTCGAGCCGAGTGGCTCGCAATCGCGGCGACTTCCAAGCGGCGGGCAAGCTGGCCGAGCTGACGCGCTTCGTGACCTCGCCCGCGCTGTCCTGGCGCTCGGGCGATCTCGATGGCGCCGTCCGCCGAGGGCCCCTGCAGGCCGCGGAGCTGATCCGCGAGGTCTGGCGCATCGCCGAGGGACGAGAGACCGGCGTGCTTCACCTCTGGAGAGGCGAGCGCCGCAAGAAGATCTACTTCGTCGAAGGGCGCCCCGAGTTCGTGGCCAGCACGGATCGCCAGGAGCTGCTGGGCGAGTATCTCGTGGAGCATGGCTATGTCCTGCGCATGGAGGTGGAGATGGCGCTGGCGCTCCTGCCTCGCTATGGCGGGCACCTCGGCGACGCGCTCGTGGGCCTCGGCTCGTTGCGCCCGGTGCAGCTCTTTCGGGCCATCACCGATCAGGTGCGCAGTCGTGTGATGGAGGCGTTCCGCTGGACTCGCGGCGACTGGGCCTTCGTGGAGGGCGAGATCAGCCACGAGGAGACGTTCCCCCTCGGTTACGAGACGCGTGAGCTCTTGCGCGACGCGGTCGGGCAGGTCCACACGGCGGAGCTCCAGGCGGCGCTCGAGCCCGTGCACGAGACCGTGCTCTTGCCCTCCCCAGCCCTCGACGCGCTCCTGCGTGCCTGGCCGATCCCCGGCGCGTGGCGTCAGGTCCTGCTCGGCGTGCGTGGCGACGCGACCTTCTCCGCCATCCTCGCGCGTCACGCCCAGGCGCCCGGAGCGGACGCGGAGGACGTCTATCGCGCCATCTACCTGGGTCTCGCCTGCCACCTGATTCGCCCCGCGGAAGTCGCCTGAGACCTCGAGCGCAGCGGGTCTCGTTCATGGGCCCGGGCGACGTGAAGCCGACCGATCGGTCGCCAATCACGCCTCCAGAGGTTATGCCCTAGCCATGGGTGCTGCCCACGATCCGGCCGCCGGGCGGTCTCCCTTCCTGCGCACCCCAGCGAGCCATTCGACTGCGGTCTGCGTGGAAGTTCCCCACGCCGGCCTCGCGATCCCGGACGATCCGGCGGTTGCCCTCGAGGTGACCCGACAGGAGCTGCTGCGGGACGCCGACCTCTACGTGGAGAAGCTCTACGCGCAGGCGCCGACTCAGGGCGCGGAGCTGCTCAGCGCCTTCTACTCGCGCTACGTGGTCGATCTGAATCGGTCCGCCGACGACGTGGATCGATCGACCGTCGCGGATCATCCGTCTCCTCGGCTCGGTCAGACGCGGGGCGTCATCTGGCGCACGACCACACGCGGGCGCCCGTGCCTGGGCCGCGCGCTCAGCTACCGAGACTTCAGCCAGCGCATCCAGAGCTACTACACGCCCTACCACCTCGAGTTGAGGCGCCTCTTGCAGGAGACGCGAGCGCGGCAGGGCTTCGCCGTCCTGGTGGCGGCCCACTCCATGCCGTCCCGAGGCCGGCCGTCCGAGGCCGCGCGCGCCGACGTGGTCCCGGGCAGTCTGGGAGGCACGAGCTGCGCCCCCGAGGTGCTCGAGGTGGTCGACCGTGTCTTCGGTGACGTGGGCCTCTCGATTCGCCACGACGTCCCCTATCAGGGCGGCCACACCACCGCCCACTATGGTCGCCCCGCCCTCGGCTGGCATGTGGTCCAGATCGAGCTGAACCGTGCGCTCTACATGGACGAGGACAGCTCCAAGCCTCGCCCCGGCGACTTCGAGGCCCTCCAGGCGATCCTCAGGCGCTTCGTGGGGGAACTGACGGCCTTGCGCCTGCCCCGCGCCGACGGTGCGGAGGAGTAGCCATGCGGAGGGTGCGAGCCCATGGCCCGGAGTCCGGCTCAGCGGGCGGCTTCAGCCAGGGTCTGGTCGCTCGAGCGAATCTCGAGCCGATAGCGGCTGTTGGCGGTCTGGATGAAGTAGGCGTCTCCATCCACCAGCCGCAGCACGCGCCGCACGGGCGTGGTCACGTACTCGTGCAAGCCATCCGGGAACTCGATCACGACGACTGAGCCCTTGCGCGGAGGTCGGAGTAGGCGCCCGACGACTGCGCGCCCAGGTGTCTTGCCGATCTTGCGAAGTACAACCTCCACGAACTCAAGATAGCACACGGCTCGCCCGAGGCAAAAGGGCTGCGGTCCGTGTTCGGGCGCTTTCGGTCAACTCCGTCGGCGTTGCACCACGGGGACGTGAGGGTTACACCGCGCCGGCACCCCCAGCAGAGTCGAGACCGAGACATGAGCAGCGAAGAAGGCTTTGATTTTCCCTCGGACGCCTGGACCGAGGCCTTCAAGGACGCCGTCAACGGGAACGAGCGCTACCGCGAGGCGGGCAAGCCCTGGATCCACGGCGCCGTCGCCATGGTCGTCAGCGCCGATCCCGCCCTCGGCCTCGAACACGACATGGGCATGATCCTGGACGTCGACCAAGGCGTATGCCGCGGCACGACCTTGGTGAAGGGCATGGACGCCGTCGCGGAGACACCCTTCGTGATCGTCGCGCCCTACGCGCGCTGGCGGCAGGTGATCGAGGGCGAACTCGATCCCATCAAGGGCATGATGGAGGGCAAGCTGAAGCTCACGCAGGGCAACCTGCCGATCATGATCCGCTACGTGGAGTCGTCGCGCGAGCTCGTCACCAGCGCGGCCCACGTGCCCACGCGCTTTCGAGGTTAGGGATGGAGCCGTCCATCGTCCTCGCTCCAGGCGCGTCCGAGAGCGGCCTGTGCTCGATGCTCGCGACGCTGATTCGTCAGACCCTCGACGAAGACGCGATCAAGAAGAAAGTCGTGGGCCGCATGATCGGCCGCATCGCCATCGTCGCCCCCGACCTCGACCAGAGCCTGACCCTGCTCTTCGAGGGCGGTCGTGTGGAGCTCTACGCGGGCATCGTCGGCATCCCCGACATCACCGTTCGGGCCAACGCCGAGTGGATCATGAAGATGAGCCTGATCGAGACCACGCCGCGCCTGCATCTGCCGGACCCGCGCGGGAAGGTCGCGCGCGAAGTCTTCGGGGCCAGCCGCGCGGGCGAGATCGAAGTGCACGCCAGCCCGGCGAGCGTTCCCCTGCTCCTGCGCTTCACTCATCTGATGAGCGTCGTCTAGTCCCTCGATCGTGAATCGGCGACTTGATCGTTGATCGTCGGGGCCGGGCACGGTACCAGAGCCGCGATGCAAGTCGTGCAAGCAGGCGTGGGCTGGGTCGAAGTGATCAGCGGTCCGATGTTCAGCGGCAAGACGGAGGAGCTCGTGCGTCGCCTGCGCCGCGCGCAGATCGCGCGTCAGAGCGTGCAGGTGTTCAAGCCGCGCATCGACGACCGCTACGACGCGACGGCGATCGTCAGCCACTCCGCGACCTCCATGCAGGCCACGGTGGTCGACAACGTCGACCAGATGGCGCGACTCATCGATCAGGACTCCAAGGTGGTCGGCATCGACGAGGTGCAGTTCCTCGATCGCACGGTGGTCGATCTGGTGCAGCGGCTCGCGGATCACGGCGTGCGCGTGATCTGCGCCGGTCTGGATCAGGACTACACGGGCAAGCCCTTCGACCCCATGCCCGAGCTGCTGGCCGTGGCCGAGTACATCACCAAGACCTTGGCGATCTGCACTCGCTGCGGCGCACCCGCGAGTCGCTCCCAGAGGCTCGTCTCCGCGGGCGAGCGCGTCGTCGTCGGCGCCGCGGAGTCCTACGAGGCTCGCTGCCGGCGTTGTCATGTGCCGCGCGCGGAGCCCACCACGGGTGAGCTCTTCCGCGACGAGCACTAGCTCGGTGGCGTCGACTCGGGCGTGAGGCTGATGCGCACGGTGCGCTGGAAGACCTGCTCGAAGAGATCCGCCTTGCGACCGACCGTCCACTCCTCGAGCGCCGTGTCCACGTCGGTCGAGAGTTCGAGCAGCACGCTCGATCGCTTCACGCGCACGGTCAGCTCGTCGACCTTGCCCAGGTGACCGCGGTCGAGGGCGTCGGCCACGCGCAGGATCGCCGCCAGGTACTTCACGCGCGTGCGATCCTCTTCGGAGAGGCAGCGAAAACCCGCGTGACGCGTGGAGGGGAGGGCGCGGCGATGGTAGCGCGCGACGGCGGCCGTGAGCCCGCGTTGGGCGGCGGGCAGCCCCATCAGCTCGCTGTTCTCGATGATGTACTGGCTGTGCTTGTGGTGCGATCCCGGGTTGATGAAGTCGCCCACGTCGTGGAGCACCGCCGCCAGGCGCAGGATCGCGCGATCCTCGGCGCCCAGATGATGCAGCTTCGTCAGCGCGTCGAAGAGCTGACAGGCCATGTCGGCCACCGCCAGCCCGTGGCGCTCGTCGAAGTGATAGCGCCGCCCGAGGTGCAGCGCGCCCGCCAGCAGCTTGTCGCGCTCCGCGTCGTAGTCCCAGACGCGGAAGTGCTTCTCGACCAGCTCCTCGACGATGCCTTCCTTCAGGCCCACGCCGGGCGCGTCCATGCGCGAGACGCCGGCCAGATCGCCCAGGGCCACGACCGTGTACAGCGCCGGCACGATCACGTCCGCGCGATCCTCGTTCAGGCTCCACTCGAGCGCCCGCTCCGCGGCCGAGAGGGGCCCCATCTCGGCGAGCAGGGCGCGCGCCGCGTTCAGGTCGATGGCGGGCCCGTCACCCGCGGCGGGGCAGAGCTGCGCCAGCGCCACGAAGTTTCCGCCCGTGCCAATGACCTTGTCCCAGGGCCTGCGGCGGAGCTTCCGCCGATGGGGCGCCAGCAGACGGTCCACGTATTCGCGCACCAGGCGATCCTGACGCGGGTCGACGGGCTCGCCTCCGCTCAGGAAGGCTTCGAGCAGGCGGACCGTGCCGATGGGCAACGAGACCATGAAGCCCCGCGTCGAGTCGTCGCTCTCGCTCAGCTCGAAGCTCCCGCCACCCAGATCGGCGAGCAGGCAATGGCCGGCGAGCGGGACCTTGGACGACACGGCCAGGGCGACGAGACGCGCCTCCTCGCTGCCGTCCACGACGTCGAGACGAATGCCGGCCTCGTCCCGCGTGCGGTGGATCAGCTCGTCGGCGTTCTCGGCCGAGCGCGCCGAGGCCGTCACCACGGCGCGGTAACGTTCGACCCGCGCCTCCTCCATGGTCGCGGCGAAGCGGCGCATGGCGGCGACGCTGGCCTCCAGCGTCTCGGCGTCGAGTCGTCCGGTCTGGAACACGGAGTGACCCAGACGCACGGGGATGCGCAGCGCGCGGTAGGGCGCGAGGTATCCGGGCTCGTTCGCTTCCACGATATGCAATCGCGAGGCGTTGGAGCCGACATCGATGGCGGCGAAGCGCATGGCCGGGCGAGTATACGAAAACTGGCGGGCGCCGCAGCCCGAGGGCTGCTATAGTCGCCCGCCCTCGGCCGAGTGGCGGAATAGGCAGACGCGCCGGATTCAAAATCCGGTGTCCGCAAGGACGTGTCGGTTCGAGCCCGACCTCGGCTACCCAAGGATCTCGCGGGGACTCCGCCCGACCCGGATCGGGGCCGAGCTCCCGCGAAGTGTCCTCCGGCGGTCCTGAAATGCATTTCGTGGCTGCCGAAGCGTGGCGCGGGAACGGCGCCTCCACTTGTCTTCTCCGAAGGGAGCGGTCTAGGCTCATTCCTCACAGTCGGTGCGGGACCGGCGAGGAGCGATCGATGACGCGGAGCAAGTTCTTGGGTTTCGGGCACTACGTGCCGACGAAGGTCGTGACCAACGACGATCTCGCGAAGCTCTTCGACACCAGCGACGAGTGGATTCAGCAGCGCACGGGCATCAAGGAGCGCCGCTTCATCGAACATTCGGGCATCGGCGCCAGCGATCTCGCGGTGCCCGCGGTGAAGATGGCCTGCGAGAACGCGGGCGCCGACGTCGACTCGATCGACGCGATCATCTTCGCCACGCTCTCGCCCGACTTCAACTTCCCCGGCAGCGGATGTTTCCTGGGCGACAAGCTCGGCCTGCCCGGCGTCCCCGCCCTCGACGTCCGCAACCAATGCAGTGGGTTCCTCTACAGCCTGCAGATCGCGGACGCCTGGATCCGTTGCGGCATGTACCGACGCGTCGCCGTGGTCGGCGGCGAGGTGCACTCCACCGGGCTCGACTTCACGGACGCGGGTCGTGACGTGGCCGTGCTCTTCGGCGACGGCGCCGCCTGCGCGCTGCTCGGTCCGACGGAAGACGGAGAAGAGCCCGGCGTGCTGGACGTGGAGATCCACGCCGACGGCTCGGGCGCCAAGGAGCTTTGGCTCGAGGCGCCGGCCTCGGCCTACATGCCCCGGCTCACGAAGGAGATGATCGACGAGCGCAAGATCTGGCCCGCCATGAACGGCAAGCAGGTCTTTCGCTGGGCCACCAAGAAGATGCCCGAGGTCATGCTCTCCGTGCTCGAGCGCAACGGCCTGAGCATGTCCGACATCGATCTGCTCGTGCCCCACCAGGCGAACAAGCGCATCAACGAGTTCGTCTGCCAGAAGCTCGAGTTCCCGGCCGAGAAGGTCGTTCACAACATCGAGCGCTATGGCAACACCACCGCCGCGTCGATTCCCCTGGGGCTCAGCGAGGCCATCCAGCAGGGTCGCGTGTCGTCGGGTGACACCGTGCTCATGGCCGCCTTCGGATCCGGATTTACCTGGGGCGCTGCCCTCGTCCGTCTGTAAACTCGCCGCCCGTGGCCGAACCCCTCTCCATCCCGCCTCCGCGTCGCTCCACCGCGGATCGCGTCGCCATCGTCGTCAACGGCAACGCCAAGCAAGTCACGGACGAGCTGGTGGAGGTCCTCGATCAGCTGGTGCAGAGCGGCGACCTCTACGTCTCGCGTAGCCTCGAAGAGGGCCAGGAGATCGCCGAGACGATCGTCGAGCGCGGCTACCCGACGGTGCTCACGGGCGGTGGCGACGGAACCTTCGTGCAGGTCGTGACCTGGGTGAATCAGGCGGCCAAGAAGCGCGGGCTGCCGCTGCCACGCTTCGGCTTCCTGCGCCTGGGTACGGGCAACGCCCTGGCCTGGGTGGTGGGCGCTCAGAACATTCGCGGGCGAGGCGTGTTCGCGGACCTCGGGCGGCTGCGCAAGGAGGGCGGCAGTCGACAACTTCGATTGCTCGAAGTCGAAGGGCTGCTCACGCCCTTCGCCGGCACGGGCACGGACGCCATCGTGCTCTCCCATTTCGAGGGCGTGAAAGCGATCTTCGCGCGCACGCCCGTGCTCGAGCGCTTCGCCACCGGTGGCGCCGCCTACGCCACGGCCATCGTCACGCGCAGCATCCCGGATCAGATCGCGCGGCCCAGTCGCAAGGTGCGCATCGTGAACGAGGGCGAGGACACGCGTCGCATCGGCCCCGACGGTCAGCCCACGGGCAGTCTGGTGCGTCGGGGTGAGGTCATCTACGAGGGCCCCTCGCGCATGGTGATCTTCTCGACCATCCCCTACTGGGGCTTCGGCGCGCGCATCTTCCCCTTCGCGGCGGATCGCGAGGACCGCTTCCAGCTCCGCGTCGTGGACGTCGGGCCGCTGATGCTCGCGAGTCACGTGCGCGCCATCTGGAAGGGCACGTACACGCACCCCGGGATCCACGACTTCCTGGTCGACCACATCTCCGTGCACTACGAGCAGCCCATGCCGCTGCAGGTCGGTGGCGACCTCATCGGCGAACGCAGCGACTACGACGCGAGGCTGTATCCGGAGCCCATCCGCGTCGTGGACTACTACGGACCGCCGCCCGTCGACTGACGTCGTTCGTCCCAGCGCACAGCTGCTGCCGGTCGATGGTGCTCGTCCACCGGCCACGGTGCGGTAGCCGACGATCGTCCCGTCCGCCATGCGCTGGCTGCGACCGGAGATCACGGCGACCTGGTTGGGCGGCACGACGAAGTGGAGCTGGGACACTCCCACCATCATCAGCGTCAGCGCCAGGCTGACCAGCCCGGCCATGCCCAACGCGATGCCCACCGGTTCGCCCACGCGCCCACTCACGACGAAGCCCGCGTAGTAGGCGCCGCCCAAGCAGGAGAGCGCGAGCGCGCTCAGCAGCGGGGCGGCGATCGGAAGTGGCCGCGCGAGGCGGCGGTTCGTGCGTCGCTGGGCCCGGTCCACCGCGGTCCACCGTCGTCACCATTGACCCCTCGTCCCGCCGGTCGGTACCATGGCCATCGATCTCGCCGTCAGGGCAAAGGGGCTTCATGATGTCCGGAAAACCGCGCCCTCACGGCGCCACAGCTCAGGTCGAGAGTACCGCAGGGCGACGGGCCCGTGCCGCACGACACGCCCGACCTCGCCCGCTCGTGCTCGCCAACGTGTTCGGCTCAAGTCTGCTCGCGCTCCTGGCGGGCGCCCTCTTCCTCGTGCCCGGCATGGCCGCCGCGGTCGCAGTCTCGGGCACGCTCGGCCTGCCCGAGAGCTTGGGTGACGCGACCCCCGTGCCGGATCAGTACTGGGAGGTCCGCAACGGCATCCTGGCGACGCTGCCCGACCATCGGGATCCACGGCGCGAGCTGCTCGTCGTGCTGCGCGGTGCCGAAGGCTCCGAGAACAACGGCTGCGACTATGGCCTGCGCGGCGGCGACCTGATGCCGCGGACGATGGTCGTGGAGGCGGGCAGCACTCTGCGCATCACCAACCACGACGCCACGCCTCACGAGCTGCACGTCGACAACCTCGATGGCTTCACCGCGCTCTCCACAGCGCCCGGCATGGCGCGCAGCGAGCGCATCCCCGCCGGCGGTCCCTACGACGTCGAAGACAAGCTGTATCCGCACATCCAGGGCAGCATCGTGGCGGTGACGGGGCTGGTGGCGTGCGGACATCTCGACGCCCACGGCGCCTATCAGTTCTCCGACGTCGCCGCGGGGACCTATCAGCTCGAGGTCTATCGTGCGGGGGAGGTCGTCGCCCATCAAGAGGTGGAGCTCGCGGCCGGTGCTGCCGTGACGTTGCCCGAGCTCAGTGTCGCTCCTTCCCAGGCTGAATGATCAAGCGCTAGCGCGTATTGAGAGGCTCCATGTTCTCGCGTTTCTGGTACTTCGTCCTCGCCGCGCTGACAGGCATCGCAATGGCTGCGGTCCTGCTCGCACACGTCTCCCTCGAGCGGCGCACGGGCCGTGTGCTGGACGGCGATCTACGTCGCGATCGGACCGAGGTGGAGCTCTCCTTGCGGACGGAGGCGCGCCAACGGCTCGACTCGATCCTGCCCATCGCCGTCAACGCCGACATTCGCTCGGGCTTGCACGCGGCGACGGAGCGTCGTGATCGCAGCACCATCGACGCGACCGTCCGCGGCGCGTTGAACCGCAAGCTCGTGGAGCTGAACGGACAGCTGCGAGACGGCCACGCGGATCTGCTCTTCGCGGTGGACGGCGAGGGCGAGATCATCAGCCAACTCGGTGGCACCGCACCCCAAGCCGGCGCGGGCCTCGGGGCCTTCCCCTTGGTGCGGCGCGCGCTCCTTGGTTACGCGGGTGACGACACCTGGATCTACCAGGAGAAGGTCTACCGCATGGCCGCGATGCCCGTAATCGACGGCGGCCGCTACGTCGGCGCGATCGTCCACGGCATGGAGATGGGTCAGCCCTTCGCCGAGATGTTGGGGCGGGGTCTGCCGGGCGTGACCCTCGCGTTCTATCGCGACGCGAGCATCCTGGCCGTTCATGTGGGTACGTTCGAGGGCGCCGAGTCGGCGGACGTGCACAACAACGCGCTCACGCGCCAGGATCTGACGACGGGCCTGGCTTCAGCGCTCAGCGATCCCGCGCTGACCGAGTCGGGGCACACCTCGCCGCTCGCAGCCGGAGACGCCGGGCGCGGCATCTATTCGCGCGTCATCGGCAGCGCAGGTCGCGCGGGCGTGGGCTACATCGTCGCGCGGCCCAAGGAGACCTTGCTCTCCCCCGTGGACTCACTGCTCGCGGCGCCCACGGCCGACGTGGGGGCGCTGCCGTGGCCGCTGATCGCAGGCGCACCAATGGTGCTCTTCCTGCTCGGCCTGCTCTTCTTCTCCCTCGAGCGCGAGCGTCCCTTCCGTCGGCTCGAGGTTCAGGTCGAGGCCGTCGCCGATGGCTCGCGCGATCGCCTGAACGTGCCCGACCATCGTGGACATTTCCGGAAACTCTCCGAGTCCATGAACCGTGCCTTCGACAGCGTCATGACCAAGGCCGGGGGAGCGGC
>Ga0100396_1002047_pt1 | contig 13220 bp, 9 predicted proteins | sample CryGeymeta201520_FD_81551 | JGI IMG/M metagenome (GOLD analysis project Ga0100396, IMG submission 81551) | Groundwater microbial communities from Crystal Geyser aquifers in Utah, USA - Crystal Geyser metaG 2015-20 | ecosystem: Environmental > Aquatic > Deep subsurface > Groundwater | place: USA... | reverse complement strand
AGCCAGCCGATTTTTAGTTACCATTTCTCCAGAAAATAAAGATGCTTTTGAAAAAATAATGATTGAAAATGTTCTTGGAGAAATTGGAAAGGTGAGAGATGACAATATTTTTAAAATTATTACAAATGGAAAATTAATTATTGAAGAAGACATTCCCAAACTAAAAGAGGCCTGGCAAAAACCTTTTAAAAATTTTTAAAATGAAGCCTAAAGTTTCAATTTTATATGGATATGGAATAAATTGTGATAATGAAACTCAGTATGGATTTGAATTGGCGGGAGCAGAAGCTGAAAAAGTTCATGTAAACCAGCTTATTTCTGGGGAAAGAAAGCTTAGAGATTATCAAATTTTAGCCATTCCTGGAGGTTTTTCATTTGGCGATGACATTGGAGCAGGAAAGGTTTTGGCAACCAAAATAAAATACAATTTAGCCGCCGAATTTTCGGAATTTATCAAAAAAGGAAAATTAATTATCGGAATTTGTAATGGCTTTCAAGTTTTGGTAAAATTAGGAATTCTTCCTGGATTTAATGGAAATTATGATCGGCAAGAGGTTACTTTAACTTTTAATGATTCTGGCAGATTTGAAGATAGGTGGGTTTGTTTAAAAATAAATCAAAAATCAAAATGCATTTGGACGAGGGGAATTGAGAGACCTTATCTTCCGGTGAGACATGGCGAAGGGAAATTTGTTTCAAGAGAGGAAAAAATTAGAGAAAGATTAATTAGCCAAAATCGAATTGTCGCTCAGTATATGGACGATAAAGGAAATTTAGCCGGTTATCCCTGGAATCCCAATGGTTCAGAATTAAATATTGCTGGAATTTGTGACGAAACTGGTAGAATCTTTGGCTTGATGCCTCATCCCGAAGCCTTTTTATTTCCTCAAAACCATCCCAGGTGGACACGAGAGAAAATCCAAGAGGGCGAGGGGTTAAAAATTTTTAAAAATGCAATAAATTTTGTAAAAAATAAACTATGAATTACAAAAAATTTATTGATAAAAAAATAAAAGAAATTAGAGAAATAGTTGGGAAAGAAAAAGCCATCAGTGTGCTTTCGGGTGGGGTAGATAGTTCAACGGTGACTGTTTTAGGTCATAGAGCTTTAGGGAGTAGACTAAAAACTATTTTCATAAATAATGGTTTAATGAGAGAAAATGAGCCAGAGAATGTTGTAAAGGTTTTTAGAAAGATTGGAATAAAAGTTGAGGTAATTGATGCCAAAGATAAATTTTTTAAGGCTTTAAAAGGGAAAATAGATCCGGAAGAAAAAAGAAAAATTATTTCCGATGTCTTTTATAGAGATGTTTTTAAGAAAATCCTCGAAAAAAATAGAGTCAAATTTTTATTACAGGGGACAAACTTAACCGATATTGAAGAGACCGTCGCTGGGATTAAATTCCAGCATAATGTTTTAAAGCAAATAGGAATTTCCACGGAAAAGAAATTTGGTTACCGTCTTATCGAACCCTTAATTGAACTTCGCAAAGATGATATAAGGAAGGTTGCTAAGCTCCTTGGCTTGCCCGAAGAAATTCATCAAAGAATTCCCTTTCCTGGCCCAGCCTTAGCTGCTCGAGTAATTGGCGAAGTGACCCAGGAGAAAATTGCTATTGTTAGAAAAGCAACTGCTATTGTCGAAAAAGAATTAAAAAATTCGGGCGCTTTTCAATATTTCCCGGTTTTAATGGAAGATAAAGCAACTGGAGTAAGGGGTGGAAAAAGAGAATTTGGTAATATTATTATCATTAGATGTGTTGAAAGTATTGATGCAAGGACAGCCACTCCAACAAAACTTTCCTGGAAAGTTTTAGAGAAAATCACCAAGCACCTAACAAATGAAATTGCTGGGATAAATCGAGTTTGTTATGACATAACTCCTAAACCTCCAGCAACAATAGAATACATCTAAATTTTTTTTGACAATTATCTTAAATTTGATAGTTTCAAGAAAGGAGGGTTAGCTCCTTTTTTTCGTGGCTAAAACGTCACGAAACCAGAACCTTCCAAAAATATATAAGGAAAGAGGTGAAACATGATATCCCGATATGTCAGAAAAGAAATGGGAAGAATTTGGTCAGATCAGAACAAATATGACAAATGGTTGACGGTAGAACTAGCTGCTCTTTGGGCAAGACGCAAGATGGGAGACCTTTCTCGTTACGCCTGGAGGAGAATTTCCAGCCGCGCCTCTTTTACGGTTGAAGAAATTGAGGCGCTAGACAAAGAGATTGGTCATGATATGAATGCCTTCATTGGAGTGGCCCAGGGATACATTCAATCAAAACATGCTGGTGAATTCCACAAAGAGCTCACTTCTTATGATGTAGAAGAGCCCGCTCTGGCTATTTTAATGAGGGAGTCGACCGACCTTATCAAAGAAGGCATTGAGAGATTAAAAGCAGCACTTCTTGAACGAGCTAGAGAACATAAATGGACCATTATGGCTGGTCGAACTCACGGCGTTCAGGCTGAAGCCATTACTTTCGGTTTTAAACTCTTGGTTTGGTACGAAGCTCTAAATCGTCGATTAAAGATGATAGATGAGGCCAGAGAGGTAATTAATGTTGGAAAGATTTCTGGGGCTGTTGGTACCTACACCTTACCGCTGACAATAGAGGAGATGGTTTGTAAGAAGTTAGGGATGAAACCAGCCAAAATCTCAACTCAAATTCTCCAAAGAGATCGCCATGCTCAGGTTATTTCTGCTTTAGCCATTACCGCTGGTACAATAGAGCAAATTGCTCTCGAGTTAAGGCGGCTTTGCCAAACAGAGATTGGCGAAATCCAAGAGCCATTCACCAAAAGACAAAAAGGTTCTTCAGCAATGGCCCACAAGAAAAACCCGGTTGTACTTGAACGAATCTGTGGATTAGCTCGGGTAATAAGGCACGATGTCGGCGCTGCTTTAGAAAACATTGCCACTTGGGCAGAAAGAGACATTAGCCATTCCTCAGTAGAGCGAGTAATTTTCCCTGACTGCTTTCAGGCCCTTGATTATATTATTGAGCGACTCACTTGGGTCATAAAAGAGATGGAAGTTTTTCCTGAGAAAATGCTTGAAAACCTGGAAAAGACCCAAGGAACAATTTTCTCTCAGCAAATCAGGGTTTGGCTTCTCGATAAGGGAATGGAGCCAGAAGCTGCCTACCGGCTTACTCAAGACGCTTGCTTTGAAGCTATTAAAACAAGCACCCCCTTGGTTTATATCTTGAAGAAGAGACCAGAGCTTTCGGAGTATCCAGAAGAAGAACTCGAGAATCTCTTTAACTATCAAAACCAACTAAAACACATTGACCAGATTTTTGCCCGTTTTGGAATCTAATTTAACAAAAGGAGGAGCAGAATGGAGGCTAGAAAAGACGCAGAAGGTAAGACAAAGGTAATCTGGCCCACTTCCAATAAAGATGTGGTGCTAATTGAGAATAAGGACGACATCACTGCTGGGGATGGGGTCAGGCACGATGTTATTGAACATAAAGGTGTGCTTGCTACCGAGATGACCTGTAACTGCTTTTCTTTACTCAACACAAAAGGGATTCCTACTCACTTCATTGAACGGGAAAGCGAAAGGAGATTCCTTGCTCTAAGAGTAAAGATGATTCCTATTGAGCTGGTAGCTCGGCGTATTGCCACCGGTTCCTATCTGAAGCGCCACCCTGAAACAGTTGAGGGTACCATCTTTGACCCGCTTGTCTTTGAACCATTCTATAAAGACGATGAACTTCACGATCCAATGATGGTTTGGAGTGACAGGAGAGGATGCTTCGAACTCTATAACGCCAAGAAGCCAAAAACAGCAGGTTATCTTTTTGACCTAGACCCGAGAAATATCTTGACGCCCCGGGGCCGTCCTCTAGGAAAACAAGAGATGGGTGAACTCTGCGATATTACCTGTAATGTCTTCCTCATTTTAGAAAGAGCCTGGAAGGAGTTGAATGTAGTCTTAGTAGACCTAAAGATTGAATGCGGTTGGACTCCAGTTGCTCTAATAGTTGTGGCAGACGTTATTGATAATGACTCTTGGCGTATCTGGCCTGGCGGAGATAAAACCCAGATGATGGATAAGCAGGTCTATCGCGACTTGAAAGGCACAACCGTTGAAGCATTAGGAGCGATCAAGAAGAATTATACTTGGGTTGCCGAAACAACTAGGAAGTTTCTTCGCTGACTACTCGCAAGGCATGAAAATGCCAGATAGGGCAGTTGCCTCTTTTGAGCAGCTGCCCTTTTAAATTGCCAAAATGAAAAAAACGAGCTAAAATGAAAAATCATCTATGCCTTACAATCCACAAAAAATTGGAAAGAAGTGGCAGAAGATTTGGGGAAAGATAGGAATTTTTAAAGCCCTAGATAAGTCAAAAAAGCCGAAGTTTTATTGTCTGGATATGTTTCCCTATCCTTCAGCTGAAGGATTACATGTTGGCCACTTGAGGGGTTATACCTTTTCTGACGTGATTTCCAAAAAGAAAATGATGGAAGGATATAATGTTTTACATCCGATGGGTTGGGATGCTTTTGGCTTACCAGCTGAAAACTTTGCGATTAAAACCGGAATTCATCCTGTTCTTACTACTAAAAAAGCTATTAAAAATATTAAAAAACAACTTATTTCAACTGGTTTTGGCTACGATTGGCAGAGGGAAATCAATTCTTCTCAGCCAGAATATTATAAATGGACTCAATGGATGTTTTTAAAACTTTACAAAAGAGATTTGGCTTATAAAAAAGAGGCACCAGTAAATTTTTGTCCTTCCTGTAAAACGGTTTTGGCCAGAGAACAAGTGATTGACGGAAAGTGCGAAAGATGTGATAGTTTAGTAGAAAAAAAATATTTAAAACAATGGTTTTTCAAGATTACTGATTATGCCGAAAGATTATTAAATGATTTGGAAAAAATAGATTGGCCAGAAAAAATTAAAGTGATGCAGAGAAATTGGATTGGGAAATCAGAGGGAACAGAAATAAAATTTCTAATTTCTAATTCCCAATTTCTAATTGATATTTTTACGACCAGAGCCGATACCCTTTTCGGTTGTACTTATGTAGTGGTAGCGCCAGAATACCCCTTAATTGAAGAATTAAAACCGCAAATTTCAAATTGGAAAGAAATTGAAAAATATATGGAAGAGGCGAAGAAGAAAACTGAAATTGAAAGGTTAGCTGAAGACTACAACCCACCCACCGCCCAAGCAAAAACCGGAATAGAATTAAAAGGAATTAAGGCAGTTAATCCAATTAATAATCAAGAAGTTCCAATTTTTGTTGCTGATTATGTCTTGATGGAGTATGGAACCGGAGCTATAATGGCTGTTCCAGCCCACGACCAAAGAGACCTTCTTTTTGCTAAAAAATATAATTTACCGATTGTCGAAGTCATTAAATCAGTCGATGGGAAATCTTCGGTTGAAACAACTGCCTTTGAAGAAGATGGAATTTTAACCAATTCAGGAGTTTTTAACGGATTGGATTCAACTAAAGCTAAGGAAGAAATTACGAAATATTTAGAAAAAAGAAATCTAGGAAAGCGAGCTATTCATTATAAACTTCGGGACTGGTTGATTTCTCGACAAAGATATTGGGGGGCTCCCATTCCAATCATTTATTGCCCAAAATGTGGTGGAATACCTGTTCCGGAGCAGAATTTACCGGTTTTGCTACTTAAAATTAAAGATTTTAAACCAACTGGAAAAGGGGAAAGTCCTTTAGCTAAAGTAGAAAAGTTCGTCAAGGTTAAATGTCCAAAATGCGGAAAGAGTGCCAGGAGGGAAACTGATACCTTAGATACTTTTGTTTGCTCTTCTTGGTATTTTTTGAGATACGTCGATCCGAAAAATCAAAAAGAGTTTGCCTCAAAAGGAAAAATTAAAAATTGGTTGCCGGTTGATTTATATATTGGTGGAGCTGAGCATGCGGTGATGCATTTACTTTATGCCCGATTTTTTATTAAAGCCCTTTTTGACCAAAAATTAATCGACTTCAATGAGCCATTTCTAAAATTATTTAACCAGGGAATAGTTTATCGAAAAGGAGCAAAAATGTCTAAATCCAAGGGCAATGTGGTTACTCCAAATTATATATTTGAAAAATTTGGAGCAGATACTATGCGACTTTACGAACTTTTTATAGGTCCCTCAGATCAGGCTACTGAGTGGTCAGACAAGGGAGTAATAGGATGTTATCGGTTTTTAAATAAGGTCTGGAATTTACAATCGAAAGTGAATTACGAATTACGAATTACGAATTACGAATTAGAAAAATTAATTCATAAAACTATTAAAAAAGTGACCGAGGATATCGAGGATTTCAGATTTAATACGGCAGTTTCAGCTTTGATGATTTTAGCTAATGAATTTGAAAAAGCAAAAGAGTTATCAGTCATCAGTTATCGGTCATTAGTCAAACTTTTGGCGCCAATGGCTCCTCATATTGCCGAGGAACTCTGGCAAAAATTAGGAAGTAAAAAAAGCATCTTTTTCCAACCGTGGCCAAAATATGAGCCAAAGTTAGCTAAAGAAGAAATCATCATTCTGGTTATCCAAGTTAATGGCAAAGTCCGAGACAAAATAGAGGTCAAAATCGATGTCTCAGCTAAAGAGGCAAAAGAGCTTGCAATTTCTCAAAAAAAAGTGCAAAAATGGATAGAGGGAAAAGAAATAAAGAAAATCATTTTTGTTCCGAGGAAACTTATCAATATAGTAATATAATTAAAAATTGGCAGGCGATGAGAACTTCGTTCTCATCTTCACCTTCGCTTCCTTCGGAAGCTCGGTAATTAATTAATATCGTAATCTAATTTTATGTGTGGAATAGTAGGTTATATTGGTAAAAAACTAGCCTTTCCAATTTTACTCTCTGGATTAAAAAGATTGGAATATAGGGGATATGATTCTTTTGGCTTTTTCGTTTTGGACTCCAACCCACCCGCCACCCCCAATAAGCCATTTTTATTTAAAAAAGTGGGAAAAATTTCAGAAGCCGAAGGCGAGCTTTCGAATCTTAAAGTTGATGGGGGAATTGGTATTGCTCATACAAGGTGGGCTACCACCGGAGCTGTTACTGAAGTTAATGCTCACCCCCATTTTGATTGTCGGGAAGATATTTTCCTTGTTCATAACGGAATTATTGAAAACTATCGAGAAATAAAAGAAAAATTAGAAAAAGAAGGTCATAAATTTCGTTCCCAATGCGATAGCGAAGTTTTATGTCACTTAATTGAAAAATATTTTAATGGAAATTTGGAAGAAGCAGTTAGAAAGACTTTAAAAGAAGTGAGGGGAGCTTATGGAATTGCGGTTATTTCTAAAAAGGACCCTCAAAAAATTGTGTTAGCGAAATTATCTTCTCCCTTGCTTTTGGGAATAGGCGAAGATGAATTTTTAGTTGCTTCTGATCCAGCAGCTGTTATTACCCATACAAGGCAAGTGATTAATTTAGATGATAATGAAATTGCCGTGATTAAACCGGATAATTTTTTCATTTTAAAAGAAAAACCCCTAGTTCAAATTGAATGGACTTTAGAGGAGGCTGAGAAAAAAGGCTATCCCCATTTTATGTTAAAAGAAATAATGGAGGAGCCGGAAGCGATTGAGAATGCAATTAGGGGTAGATTGATGATTGAGGAGGGTTCAGTAAAGCTAGGAGGTTTAGATTCTATTTCAGAAAAACTAAGAGAAATTAATCGTCTAATTTTAGTTGCCTGTGGCACCGCTTCTTTTGCTGCCCGAGTCGGAGAATATATGTTGGAAGAATATGCCGAAATTCCTGCCGAGGTTGATATTGGTTCGGAATTTCGTTATCGAAAACCGGTGGTTGATAAAAATACGGCTGGAATCTTTGTTTCTCAATCAGGAGAGACTGCCGACACTTTAGCTGCCCTAAAAGAAATGAAACAAAAAGGAATTTTAACCTTAGGTATTACCAATGTTGTTGGTTCTGCCCAAGCCAGGGAGACCGATGCCGGGGTTTATACCAGGTCTGGCCCGGAAATTGCTGTTGCTTCAACTAAAGCATTTTTGGGACAACTGGCAACCTTAGCTATGCTTACTGTTTATTTGGGAAGACAGAGAGAGATGGCACTCGTTATGGGAAAGAGAATTGTTTCTGAATTGGCGAAACTTCCAGAACTGGCCAAAGACGTTTTAAAATCAGCCCCGGAGATTGAAAAATTAGCAAAAAAATACAAAGATTACAAAAACTTCTGGTTTATTGGAAGGAAATATAATGCACCGATTGCTTCAGAAGGAGCTTTAAAATTAAAAGAGATATCTTATCTACATGCCGAAGGAGTAGCTGGCGGAGAATTAAAACACGGCTCCCTGGCTTTGATTGATGAAAATTTCCCAACCGTAGCCATTTGTCCTTCAGATTCAGTTTATGAAAAAATGGTTTCAAATATCCAAGAAATCAAAGCCAGAGGAGGACCAGTTATTGCCGTTGCTACTGAAGGCAATGAAGATATCAAAAAAATTGTTGATGATGTAATCTATATTCCCAAAACCTTGGAGATGCTCACTCCAATGCTTTCAGTTATTCCCCTCCATCTTTTCTCCTATTATGTGGCAGCTTTGCTCGGACACGATGTCGATCGGCCAAAAAATTTGGCCAAATCGGTAACGGTCGAGTAAAACAAATATGGAAATTTTACTTAATAAACCAGGTCAAAAAATAATTTTATTAGGAAACGAAGCAATTGTTCGGGGCGCCCTGGAAGCAGGCGTTCAATTTGTTTCGACTTATCCAGGGACGCCAGCTTCAGAAATCGGAGATACTTTTTTTAGAATTGCTAAAAAAGTTGGTGTTTATTTTGAATATTCAACCAATGAGAAAGTGGCTTTGGAAGCCGGAATTGGGGCCAGTTTTTCCGGATTGAAAACTTTGGTAGCAATGAAAGATTTTGGTCTAAATGTCTGTTTAGATGCTTTAGGCCCTTTTGTTTATACTGGCTCAAGGGGTCCCACAGTAATTGTGGTAGCAGACGACCCTTCTTGCTATAGCTCAGCCCAGTGGGAAGAAAGCACCAGGGGCCTGGCATTAGTAGTTCGTATTCCAACCTTAGAACCCTCTGATCCTCAAGAATGCAAAGATTTTACTAAATTAGCATTTCAAATTTCGGAAAAGTTTAAAATTCCGGTGATGATAAGAACAACTACCAGAGTTGCCCACCAGAGAGCTCCAGTAAAACTCTCAAATATTCAACACCCGAGGGCGAAGAAAGTAAACTTTCTTCTTCCCCCTTCGCTATCGCTCGGGAGGTTGATTAAAGGTGAATTTGTAAAAGATCCAAAAAGATTTGTTACTCTGCCGCCGAGGGTCTTAGAGATGAAATCAGAGCTTTTAGCAAAGATTGAAAAAATCCAACAATTTTCCGAAAAAAGTGAAATAAACAAAGCTACAATTGGTCAAGAACAGTTCTTGACCAATTCTAAAATTGGGATAATCACAGCAGGAGTGCCTTATTTATATGTAATGGAAGCATTAAAGGAGCTTAATTTAAGTTTGCCAGTTTTAAAACTGGGATTTTTTTATCCTTTACCAGAAAAGAAAATTCAGAATTTTATCAAAAATTTAAAAAAAGTTTTAGTGGTTGAAGAATTAGAACCTCATCTAGAAAAAGAAATTGGGAGATTAGCAAAGGATGCGAATTGTAAATTAGAAGTTGCGGGAAAGAAGCTGATTCCCGAAGTTGGCGAATTAAAACCCGAAATCGTCACTTCAGCCATTGCCACATTTACCAATACAAAATACAAAATACAAAATACAAGATACAAGATACAAGCTCCTAAGCGTTTCCCTCAACTCTGTCCCGGTTGTCCTTATTGGTTAGTTTTCAGCGCAATAAAGAAAGCTGTTGATACTAAAGAAGTTGTTTTTGGCGGCGATATTGGTTGTTATATGTTGTTTGGTACGCCGGCTATGAACATTCAAGATTACTTATCTTGCATGGGTAGTTCTATTGGTATTGCCCATGGCATCAAAAAAGCGACCAAGCAAAAATTAATCACTTTTATTGGCGATTCAACTTTTTTTCATGCCGGCATTCCAGCTTTAATTAATACTGTCTTTAATAAATCAAACCCCTTAATTATTATTTTAAACAATCAAACTACCGCCATGACCGGCCTTCAACCCCATCCCGGAGCACCAGCCGGGTACCCGCAAAGCGGGTGCGACGGAATTAAAATTGAAGAGATGGTGAGAGCTTGCGGAGTAAAAAATCTCAAAATACTTGACCAAATAAACCAAAAAGAATTTATTGAGGCGGTTAAAGAATTTTTAAATAAAAAAGAAGTATCAGTAATTATTGCCAGACGTCCCTGTATATGGATAAAAAAGTAAACCAATTTAATATGATAATTGTTGGTACCGGCGGCCAGGGTCAGATTACTCTTTTACAAATTTTAGCTGAGGCAGCCTTTTTAGAAGGCAAAGAAATTAAAACTTCAGAACTCCATGGTTTATCTCAAAGAGGAGGCTCGGTTGAAGTTCACATTAGATTTGGCAAAGAGATATATTCTCCTCTAATTTCTCAAGAAAAAGCAGATTTAATCTTGGGGTTGGAAATGCAAGAAGCGCTTCGAGCTTATTCCTTTGCCTCCCCCAAAACAACCTTTTTAGTTAATAAAGAAATTGTTCCTATCCCTTTGGTAAAAAACCTGACCGGAGAAGAAGTTTTAAAAAACTTAAAGAAAATTAGTAAGAATGTTATTTTAGTTCCAGCGGCTGATATTTGCCAAAAAGAGCTGGGTAATCGCGTGGTGGCCGGGATTTATCTAATTAGCTTAGCTTCTTTTAAAAATTTAATTCCTCTAAAACCAACTTCAATTTTAAAAGCAATTAAAAAAATAATTCCAGAAAAATATCTGGAATTAAACTTAAAGACCTTTGATTTAGCCAAGATTAAATCTTCTCAATCTTAGCTCCAAGCTTTCTTAATTTCTCTTCAATTTTCTCATAACCCCTTTCTATCTGAGAGACATTTTCAATTAAAGTTTTTTCTTTTGAAACTAAACCGGCTAAAATCAAGGCTGCTCCAGATCTGATATCTGTTGAATTGACTTTATTGCCGATTAATTCCGTTTTCCCAAAAATTAAAGCTCGATGGGGGTCGGTAATTTCAATATCGGCTCCCATTTTTCTTAATTCTTGTAAATACTGGAAGCGATTTTCGTAGAGGGGGTCATGAATTAAACTTTTTCCTTGAGCCTGGGTTAAGATGACTGAGGTTTGAGGTTGTAAATCAGTTGGAAAACCAGGATAGGGAAGAACTTGAATCTTAGTTGGCTTAAACCTCCCACCAAAATTTGGTGGGGGGGATTTTTTAACTAAAATTTCGTTTTCTGAAACTTCAAAATCCACTCCGATTTCTTTCATCTTTTCTAAAAAGAAAATTAAATGTTCGGGATTTACATTTTTTATTCTTCCTTCACCGCCAGTTAAGGCGAAAGCTAAGAGAAGGGTACCCGCCTCTAAAAGATCGGGGCAAATTGAAAATTCTGCGCCGTGTAGTTTCTCTTTCCCTTCAATTTCAATAGTATGAGTTCCTATTCCTTTAATTTCAGCCCCCATTACTTTTAAAATTTTGCCAGTGTCCTGAACTTGGGGTTCAGCTGCAGCAATTTCAATTTTTGTTCTACCCCGGATTAAAGAAGCAAACATCATTACATTTTCAGTGGTCGTGACTGAGAATTCTTTTAAAACTATCCTTTTTCCTTCGATATTTTCTGGCGTTTCAAAATAATAAAACCCCTCTCTTTCCGTTACTTTTATTCCGAAATCTTTAAGAGCTTCTAAATGGGTATCAATTGGTCTTAAACCAATTTTATCTCCGCCGGGATGGGGGACCCTGAAATTTTTAAATCTGGCTAAAAGAGGCCCCACTAATAAAACCGAGACCCTCATTTTTTCAAAAAGCTCAATCGGGATTTTTTCCGGATTAATATTTTTGGGATTAATTTTTATTTTTTTAGGGCCTAGCCATTCAATTCCTGCGCCCATTTGTTTCAAAATCTCAATCTGGTCTAAAACATCAGTTACTTGAGGCAAATTGTCAATAATCGACGGTGTCTCCGAAAGCAAAGTAGCAGACAGGACCGCTCCAGCCGCATTTTTATATCCCGAAATTTCAACTTCTCCAGAAAGCGGAATGCCACCCTGAATGAGAAATTGATTAGCCATATATTTTGACTTTAAGTCAATTTTAGCTTAATATAAAAATTAGATTATGTCAAAAAAAATTGTTTGCTTTGGCGGAGGAAACGCTGTTCCTAAATTGATGGCCGAACTAAAAAAATATCCAGTTAACATTACTGGAGTTACTTCAATGGTTGATAATGGAGGTTCTGCCGGACAACTTCGAGAAGATTTCAATGTGTTACCAGCTGGAGATATTCGTCGGCACATCATTGCTTTATCAGAGGCTCCTGAATGGAAAAAGGAACTTTTTAAATTTAGATTCGGCCGAGAAGAATTTCCCGGCGGGCATAAGGGGCATAATTTTGCAAATGCTTTTATCGGCGGATTGGAGTATATTTTAAAAGATTATCAAAAAGTTTTAAAAGTTATCTATGATTTTATGGAAGTAAGAAATCATCAGGCTTTACCAGCAACTGTTGATAAAGTTCAGCTAATAGCTGAATTGGAAAATGGAAAAATTATTGAGGGAGAAGATGAAATTGATGTACCTCGAAAACATAATCCCAAACTAAAAATTAAAAAAGTTTATTTAAAACCAAAAGCCAAGGTTTTTCCACCAACTAAAAAAGCAGTTACTGAAGCGGATTTAATAACTTTCGGGCCGGGCGACCTTTATTCAAGTACTATTCCTTGTCTTTTGCCAGAGGGAATGAAAACAGCCCTAAAGAAATCGAAGGCAAAGAAAATCTTTATTTGCAATGCAATGACAAAACTTGGTGAAACGAATAATTTTTCAGTTTTAGATTTCATAAATGAAGTTGAAAAATATATGGGCTGTTCCCTTGATTTGATACTTTATAATACCGAAGTCCCTAATAAAAAAAGAATTGAGGAATATAAAAAAGAGGAGCCCTTAATTTTAGATTTGGTGAAAATTGACCCCGAACTACAACCTTCGGTTGGGTACGGGGCAGGTAAAAATCTGAATAAAAAGAAATTCATCGGCAAAAACCTTCTATTAAAATCCGGCCCAATAATTTACGATCCTCAAAAAATAGTTAAAACTTTAATTAACCTAATTT
>Ga0100396_1002043_pt1 | contig 13232 bp, 16 predicted proteins | sample CryGeymeta201520_FD_81551 | JGI IMG/M metagenome (GOLD analysis project Ga0100396, IMG submission 81551) | Groundwater microbial communities from Crystal Geyser aquifers in Utah, USA - Crystal Geyser metaG 2015-20 | ecosystem: Environmental > Aquatic > Deep subsurface > Groundwater | place: USA... | reverse complement strand
GGGTGCAAGTTTCTACCCATGTAGTGCCTAACCCCCGAAATTCTTGTTTTTTGTGCAAGGATTTTGGGAGTGGCGGCTGTCGTCTTTTTGGTTCCGCTTGTAAGCGCAGCGACGCTTGTAAGCGCAGCGGCGCTTGTAAGCGCAGCGGCCTTGTCCGGGTTAGGAAGGCATTTTATCCCATAGATTTTATGGTTTATCAATGTCGGTTCAACGAGGAGGTAAACTGGACACATGAATGCCACAAAGATTTCGCGAAGACAGTTCATAAAGCTCGCTGGGACAGCAACTGGTTCGCTACTCCTACCATCGAGCGCGGCGCTCGCAGCGGCAGGATGGCTGAATTTCCCGCTGCATAAACCAGTCGGCGAGGCGCCAAGCATCTGCTGCTTCTGCGCTGTGGGCTGCGGACTCATCGTCGCCGCTGATGCTGAGGGGAAACGGGTGATCAACGTCGAGGGTGACCCAGATCATCCCATCAATCGAGGCAGCCTGTGCAGCAAGGGCATGACCTTATCTCAGCTCAACACGGTAGACGGCAAAGTCAACCCGCGGCGCCTGCAAAAAGCCAAGTATCGCGCGCCGGGCTCCTCCTCTTGGGAGGAAAAATCCCTGGACTGGGCCCTCGATCAGATCGTCCAGCGTATCAAGACGACTCGCGACAAGCACTTCATCTCGCAGGATGGTGGCGGCCGCACGGTCAACCGTTTGGAAGCCATTGCTTCGCTGGGCGGCGCGGCATTGGACAACGAGGAGTGCTCGCTTATCGTCAAGGCCATGCGATCACTGGGCCTGGTGTATATCGAACACCAGGCGCGCATATGCCACTCCTCTACAGTTGCGGCTCTGGCAGAGTCGTTCGGTAGAGGAGCGATGACCAATCACTGGTGTGACATCCAGAACAGCGATTGCGTCATCATCGTCGGCAGCAACGCGGCTGAGACTCACCCTGTTTCCTTTAAATGGGTGACCAAGGCCATGGAACAGAACGGGGCCAGGCTCATCAGCATCGATCCCCGTTTCACCCGCTCGTCGGCCAAGGCGGATATCTATGCCCGCATGCGCTCCGGCACAGATATCGCCTTCTTTGGCGGCATGATCAAGTGGGTGCTCGATGACATGGCGGCCAATCCGGGCCGCTACAACATGACCTATGTCACCGAGTATACCAACATGTCGTTCCTGGTCAATCCCGAGTTTGAGACTGCTACTGAGAACGACGGCAAGTTCTCCGGTTTCGTCCCGGGCGCAGATCCGAACTACGGCAAGTACGACAAGTCCACCTGGACCTTCCAGAAGGACGAGAAGGGGATCATCCTCAAGGACAAGAGCTTGCAGGATCCCAACTGCGTCTTCCAACTGCTCAAGAGGCAGTACGCGCGCTATGATCCCGACACCGTGTGCGCCATCACCGGGACGGACGTGGAGACGTTCCTCAAGGTCTGCGAGACCTACGCCCGATTGACCGGCCCCGTGGGGAAAGCCGGCACGATCATGTACGCGATGGGCGCTACGCAACACACGCACGGCACCCAAAACATCCGCGCCTATGCCATCCTGCAACTGCTGCTGGGCAACATCGGCGTGGCGGGTGGAGGTATCAACGCGCTGCGCGGCGAGTCCAACGTGCAGGGCTCCACCGATCACGCCCTGCTGTATCACATCCTGCCCGGCTATCTCTCCCCACCTGTGGCCACCCAGACGACCTTGCAGGAGCACCTGGATGCCAAAGTGGCCAGCTTCGCCACGGCCGATCCCAAGAGCGCCAGTTGGTGGCTGAACTATCCCAAGTACTATGTGAGCCTGCTAAGGAGCTGGTACGGCGACAACGCCACGGAGGCCAACGAGTTCGGCTACCAATGGCTGCCCAAGCTTGACCCGGCCGCCAACTACTCTCACATCGCTCTGTTCGAGGCGATGGCAGCCGGTGTCATCAAGGGGCTGATCTGTTGGGGACAGAACCCGGCTGTGGGCGGCCCCAACAGTTTTGCGGAACGCCAGGCGCTTCAGAAGCTGGACTGGCTGGTGACGGTGGACCTGTGGGAGACGGAGACGTGCGCCTTCTGGCAGGAGCCAGGCGTGGACCCTGCTGACATCCAGACCGAGGTCTTCCTGCTGCCCGCGGCCGCCTCCTACGAGAAGGAGGGCAGCATCGTCAACAGCGGCCGCTGGAGCCAGTGGCGCTGGAAGGCGGTGGATCCAGTCGGGGACGCCAAACCCGACTTGGAGATCATCAACGAGCTGATGCTCAAGGTGAGCGAGCTATACGAGGCCGAGGGCGGCGCGGCGCCGGAGCCCATCACCCGCTTGCGCTGGAAGGGCTGGTACGATGCCTCTCCCCTGCCGCGCGGGGCCGAGAGCCTGGTTGATCTGGTCTCGCGCGAGATCAACGGCTGGGCCGAGAGCCAGATCAACAACGCCGATGGTACAGTGCAGTATGAGGAGGGCAAGCTGCTGGGCTCCTTCGCCCACTTGCGGGCCGATGGCGCCACATCATCGGCCAACTGGCTGTACACGCAGTCATACAACGAGAAGGACGGTAACCGCCAGAAGTGGCGAGATAACGTGGACTACCACCCCGCGGGAATCGGGACCTACGCCAAGTGGTCCTGGTGCTGGCCGCTCAACCGGCGGATCATCTACAACCGAGCGGCGGTGGATCTGGACGGCAATCCGTGGGACCCGGAGGACTTTGTCATCAAGTGGGATCCGACCCTCAGCGATGGCAAGGGAGGGTGGGCTGGCGACGTGCCTGATGGTGGCTGGCCACCGATGAACATGGAGGGCACACGCTATCCCTTCATCATGAAGCCGGAAGGCCATGGCCACATCTTCGGACCTGGCCTCGTTGATGGGCCGTTCCCAGAGCACTACGAGCCATTGGAAAGCCCCACCATCCACCCGCTCTCGGGCACGCAGCACAACCCGGCCATCAAGGTCTGGCGCCCGGACGAGATCGGCACGCCGGACGAGTACCCCATCGTGGCCACCACCTACCGCGTCACCGAGCACTGGCAGGCGGGCCAGATGACCCGCAACCTGCCCTGGTTGGTGGAGCTGATGCCGCAGATGTTCGTCGAGATGAGTGAAGAGCTCGCAGCGGAGATCGGAGTCAAGAACGCGGAGCTGGTTACCGTTGAGTCCAGGCGTGGCTCGATCCAGGCCGTGGCGATCGTCACCAAGCGCTTCAAGCCGATGCAGGTGAACGGCAGGCTCGTGCATCAGATCGGCATGCCCTGGCACTGGGGATTCCAGGGTCTGAGCGTTGGGGATAGCGCCAACAAACTCAGCCCACACGTTGGCGACGCCAACACCATGATTCCGGAGTACAAGGCGTTCCTGGTGAGAGTAAAGAAGGGAGGGTTATAAGATGGCTAAGGCTATGCTGATAGACGTATCCAAATGCACCGGCTGTCGGGCCTGTCAGGTGGCCTGCAAAGCGTGGAACGACCTGCCCGGTGAGGTGACCACCTGTCTGGGTTATTACGACAATCCCCCTGACCTTTCCCCGAATACCTGGAACCGGATCGCCTTCTACGAGATCGAGCGTGAGGGCGGTCAGGTGGCCTGGCTGTTCCGATCAATTCGTTGTATGCACTGCACCGATGCGCCGTGCGTGAGGGTCTGCCCCACGGGCGCGCTCTACAAGGACCCGCTAGGCTTTACTGCTTACGATGAATCCAAGTGCAACGGTTGCGGCTACTGTACTCAGTTCTGCCCCTTCCACATTCCTCGTCTGAAGGATGCGACCGTGTGGGGAAAGGGTAAGGTTGCCAAGTGTACCTTCTGTCAGGATCGCGTGGTCAACGGGCTGATCCCGGCCTGCGCCCAGGCTTGTCCCACCGGAGCCATTGAGTTCGGCGAGCGGGATGAGTTGGTCGCCGAGGGCCGAGCGCGGGTGGACACGCTGAAGGCCAAGGGCTACGACGAGGCTAACCTCTACGGCAAGAATCTGCTGGGCGGCCTGGGCACGATGTATGTCCTGACAGACCCGCCTGATACCTTTGGCTTGCCCGAGGCTCCCTCGGGGGCGCTGGCGGAGGTATGGCAGCTCCAGACGTTGGGTGGTATCGGTATCGCCGTGGGTGCAACAGCCCTGGGTTTGCTGATCAACTGGCTGATAGCGCGTAAACAGATCAAGGTGGAGGAGATGTAAGATGGCAGACAAACGACAGGAGCTCTTGATGTTCAATACGACGCAGCGGTTTGTGCACTGGCTGCACGCGGCCGCGTTCTTCGTGTTGATGGCAACGGGGTTGATGCTCTACATCCCCTGGTTTGGCAACTCGATCGCCCTAGGGGACGGAGGGCATGCCATACGCCTCATCCATCGCATCGGCGCCATCGCTTTCATGCTGGTGCCCATCTGCTACCTGGTCTTCAACCCCAAGGGGCTGTTCGATGCGATGAAGCGCATCTTCACCTGGGACAAGGACGACCTGGGCTGGCTGCGAGCTGCCCCCGCCTACTACTTCTTGGGCGACGAGGAGGCCATGCCACCGCAGGACAAGTATAACACCGGCCAGAAGCTCTTCTATCTGACGGTGGTCATCTGCATGGTGGGCTTTATCGTCACCGGGCTGATCATGTGGTTTGGCAAAGGCACGGTGCCGGCATGGATGTTCCGGTGGAGCGTGATCCTGCACGACCTGTGCGCCATCGCCTACGCAGCCTTCTTCCTGGTGCATTTCTACCTGTCGGTGATGCATCCGCTGATGAAGGGTGCGATCAACGGCATGCTCTTCGGCTGGATGCCGGAGGAATATGTCAGGCGGCACCATGCCAGGTACTATGAGGAGCTCAGAAGCAAGGAGGTGCTCGGAAGCAAGTCATAGCATCATGGTCGCTGCGGGCACACACCAAGGAGCAAGGGCTTGTTATCCCCTTGCCCTTTGTTGTGTTATGGGATATAATTTTGAAGTGCGGCTGATTTCTTATCAAGCGAGGTGATGATCTATGGAGACCATGATTGTCGAGCGCGAACAGGTGCTATCGCTGGTTCAAGAACTTCTGGCGCAGTTGGCGCCAGGCGAGAGGGTAGAGGTCGCCCGATATAACGGTACCCTCATCCTCCGGCGGGAAAGAAGCATAGACTCAGAGATGATGGAAAGGGTGAAGAAGGTATCCGAAAGGTACCATGACGTCTTCCAAAGATTGGCTGAGTCGTGAAAGGGTGAAGTACCTGACTGTCGAAGAGGTCATTGCCATTCATGACCATGCCATTCGGGAGTTTGGCCGCTCTCCCGAGATCGCCAGTGTAGCCCGTCTGGAGTCGGCTGTGGCCACACCACGACAGACAATGTTCGGCCAGGACCTCTACCCAGACTTGTTCTCCAAAGCGGCTGTTTTGATCTATCTGCTCATCAAGAATCATCCTTTCGTTGACGGCAACAAGCGAACAGGGCTCTTCGCCCTGTTCGAGTTCCTGGAGAGGAATAGCTATACCATCGTGGTGCCCAGCGACGAACTCTACCGGTTCACCGTTGACATCGCTACTTCAGCGCTGGACAAGGAGCAGATCGAGGAATGGCTGAGGACGCACACGGTTCCTATACCGTGAGAAATGCCCGGCGATAAATCACCGGGCTGAGAGGGCAAAGCCCCTTCGGGGCTGGATTTTTAGCCCGCAGGGCTTCGCTCTTTCAGCCCGGACGTTCACGTCCGGGTCTTCTTGAGACGAAGCAGGGAGGTTATCAGTGCAGACAATATCAGAGGCATTGACCGAGGCCGCGCGGCGGGAGCCTGACCTGGCTTCCTACTACGAGTTCCACCGCACGCTGCTCGAACTGCAGGAGAAGGTCAAGGGGGAGATCGCGGCTACGCTGGAGATGGCGGACGAAGAGGCCCTGCGGGCACGTGTGCTTCAGGGTTTGCCACTCATCTCCTTCGCTCAATTACCCATCGAAGCGGAGCGTTTCGCCAAACTGGTCTCGACCGCCGCGCAGTTGTGGGTGGAGTACGATCCGGAGCTGGCGGCACAAGCGGTGCCCGACGATCCTGCCGAATGTCTGGCTCTGGCTCGACAGCGGTTCGAGGAGGGCCAGGCCCGCGAAGAGCATGATAGAGAACAGGGCGAGATAACGCTGGCCCAGGTGTCTGTGGACCTGGCCTTGAAGCCCTATCTGGAATGGGCGGCGGAGCAGGTATTGCCCCACCTGAACCAGGAGCTTTGGAAGCGGGGCTACTGTCCTGTCTGCGGTGGCGCTCCGGATTTCGCCACATTGGACAAGGAAACGGGTGCGCGCCACCTCCTGTGCTCGCGCTGCGACAGTTTATGGCTCTATCGGCGGCTGGGATGCCCCTTTTGTGGCACCACCGATCACACCAAGCTTTTCTACTACCCCAGCGAGGATGGCCTTTATCGGCTTTACGTGTGCCAAGGGTGCCGACGCTACTTGAAGACCATTGACCTGCGCCAGGCGGGCCGTGCAATCCTGCTGCCCGTGGAGCGGGTGACTACGGTGGCCATGGACGCGGCGGCCCGGCAGGCCGGATACCGGTAGTGATGTCTGCTCAGTTTAACCTTGCGAAGGTTCGATTGACCAAAGGAGCCAGAAAGGTGGCGTTCAAGGCCAACTCGAAGGCTGTTTTCAGCATCATCGGGGTGATGATTATATTGGCCGCCACCGGCTTCCTGTCTTCCAGTCTGGCCAACTCCTCATCCAACCCCGGATGTGTGGGGCAAGGCGCCTGTGTGCTCTATTTCTACGCCAATTGGTGTGAGGCATGTGAACAGATGACGCCCGTCGTGAGTGGGCTGGAGCAGGAATACGGCGGAAGAATTCGCATCGTACGTGTCAACACCGATAGGACGCAAGGCAGGAAACTGGCGCGGGAACTCGGCGTCATCGGCCAACCCACGTTTGTCCTCTTCGATGCTTCCGGGCAGGAAGTCCGCCGTCTGATGGGGGCCCAGACCGGCGCAACGCTCCAACGGGAGTTTGAGCGCTGCTTGAGTTGTGGCGATGGGGGCATGAGCGCCTGGCTCTACTGGGGGTGATAGGGGTGGTGGTTTTGGCCGCCCTGGCCTATTTCTTGGTCATCAGACCAGGTCAGATCTCCGATCGTCCCACCCTGCTGTACTTTCGCCTGAAGGCCTGACCGTTTTGCCAGGAAATGAACCCCATCGTGAATGGGATCAGGAAAAGTTACGGTCACAAGGTCAATTTCGTTTATGTTGAAATGGACCACCTGGGCGGCAAGGAGCGGGCCAGGGAAGAGCGCATCATGGGAACCCCCACATTTCTGTTCTTGGACCGTGCGGGGGAGCGTGCCTATCTGTTTCAAGGCGCGCAGTCGCGCGAAACCCTTGAAAAATACCTTGATATCCTGCTCGCCCAAGAGTAAGCCTGGGCAGCGGGCACTGATGCCCGAATAGGTGTGCGCCCGCGATATAATTTTAATTCACCCGTGCAGCAAACTCATCCCGAAACAGCCTCAACCCCGACGCGACTGGCTCGCACATGCCCGTGCCCAGAGGGCAGAAGGTGATGCCGCCGATGTTGTGAGCCAGCGCCTCCAGCTCTTCCAGGTCGTTGGGCCGGCCGGCGCCGGCCGCGCAGCGTTCCAGCGCGTCCAACATGCGCCGGCCGCCTACCCGACAAGGCACACAGTGGCCGCACGATTCGTGCACGTAGAAGCGGGTGATGCGGCGCACAACTTCCACCATGTCGGTGGTCTCATCCATCACGATCACCGCGCCGGTGCCCAGCGCCGATCCGGCCGCTTGTAACGTCTCGAAGGCCATGGGTACATCCAGTTTGTCTGGAGGCAAGATCGGGGTGGAGGTGCCGCCCGGGATCACGGCTTTGATCGACCGCCCCATCCGCACACCTCCGGCGCGGTCGATGACCTGGCGCAGGGGGGCGCCCATCGGCAATTCGTAGTTGCCCGGACGATTGACATGTCCGCTGACGCAGAAAAGCTTCGGTCCTGTGCTTTTCTCGGTGCCAATGCTGGAGAACCAGGCGGCCCCGCGCTGGACGATGTGGGGCACGTTAGCCAGGGTCTCGACGTTCTGCACGAGGGTGGGCTGATCCCACAGGCCGACCTGGGCGGGGTAAGGCGGCTTCAGACGGGGTTTGCCGCGTTTGCCTTCCAGCGATTCGATCAGGGCGGTTTCTTCGCCGCAGATGTAGGCGCCAGCCCCGCGATGCACTGAGACATCCAGGTCGAAACCACGGCCCAGGATGTCTTGGCCCAGGAAGCCGTGTTGGTAGGCCTCCGCAATGGCCTCGACCCACCGTTTGGCGCCCAGGACGAACTCGCCGCGCAGGTAAATAAATGCGCGGTGGATCCCCACGGCGTACGCGGTGATGATGCTGCCTTCCAGCACCGCGTGGGGGTCGCGCTCGATAAGCAGACGATCTTTGAAAGTGCCGGGTTCTCCTTCGTCAGCGTTGATGACCAGATATTTGACCGGCGCGTCTTGGGGTATGAATCCCCATTTCATGCCGGTCGGGAAGCCCGCGCCGCCGCGACCGCGCAGCCCAGAGGCCCGCACTTCCTGGACGATCTCATCCGGGGCCATCTTCAGCGCTTTACGCAAGGCCTGATAGCCGCCATGCTCCATGTAGGTGGCGATTTTCTCAGAATCCGCACGGTTGACGTTAGCCAGCAAGACCGGTTCCCAGTTGCCCATCTTCATACCTCCTCCGCCAGTTGTTGCAGGATCGCGTCGATGCGGGTTGGCGTCAAGTTTTCGTAAAGCTGATCGTCGATGCGCATGACCGGCGCGGCGCCACACGCCGCCAGGCACTCGACTGTCTCCAGCGTGAAACGCCCATCGGCCGTGGTCTCGCCGGGCTGGATGCCCAACCTGGCGCTGATGTAATCGGCCACCTTGTCGGCGCCGTCGAGCAGATAGCACGTGATGCCGTCGCAGACCTGGATCACGTAGTGGCCGACCGGCTTCATGTGGAAAAGTGTGTAGAAGCTGGCTGTACTGTGCACCTGCCCCCGGTTTAGACCCATCTGCTGGGCGACTTGCTCAATCGCTTCGTTAGGTAGATAGCCCGTTTGCTCTTGTGCCGCATACAGGGCAGACAACAGCATGGACTGTTTAGCAGGGTCGATCAGCGCCACGCCGTCAGGCTTGACCATGGGATCCAAAGGGTTCATACAAGCTCCTTGTCGTTTATCAATGGTAACTCCTCAGGCCACCTGCGCAGTTACTTTCTTCAATGTATAGCAAACCTTCTCAAGGCTGATGACCACAGCGTCACTGCGTAGGTACTGTAAATTATAAGTTTTCCGCCGGACAAACGCTATGACAGGCATCACATACGCGGAGACATCCGCGGCTTGCATTGTATGCGCCATGTTTCCATGATATAATCTTTATCGGGTATCATCGCAGTTCTTTGGGGCTTGCTGTGGCCGTCGTTCGACCCGCTCACGATGCAGTCTGGCCCGTGCCCGTCCGTGGCACGGTTACAAACCTCATCGTGAGTTTATCGAACGGCGGCCACAGCCCTCGGATTATTGAGAAGATACTTTCTCGGCGCCTATGCTTTGGCGCCTATGCCTTGAGTAGGAAGGCTGAGCGATAGAAAGGGCGACTGATTATGGCATATGAAGAGAAATTTCAGGTAATCGCCGCCGAGTACGGGCTGGATTGGCATCTCCTGGCCGAACAGGCGTATCGTGAGAGCCGCTTCGATCCGCTCGCCGTCGGCGCGGCCAACGACATGGGGCTGATGCAGGTGCTGCCGGCGACCTGGGACGAGTGGGCGCCCAAAGTCGGCGTGTTCGACCCCTTCGACCCGGAAAGCAATGTCCGGGTAGCCGCGGCGTATCAAGTCTGGCTCCGGGAGCAACTGGTGAAGGTCGGTCGCCCCGAGTACTACTGGGTTCTGGCGGCGTACAACTGGGGGATCGGCAATGTGCTGCGGCTGTTGAAGAGCGGCGGGACGTGGGCGCAGGTGCCCAAGGAACGCCAGGACTACGCCAACGACATCATACTGGCTGCTGAGACCAACGCCATCGCCAGCGAGATGAGCCCGGCAAGGTGACGGGGTGACAGGGTGACACGGTGACACGGTGCACATTGCCGTCCGGTGGCTCTCGACTCACCCTTCTACCAATCTACCAATCTACCAATCTACCAATCTACCAATCCACCAATCCACCAATCCACCAATCCACCATCTTCAGTTCGCGGAGGAACAATGTTACCGAAAACAGCCGGCGTCGTCGTCATCGGCGGCGGGGTGATGGGGGCCAGTACGGCCTACCATCTCGCCGCGCGCGGTTGCCGGAACGTGGTGTTGTTGGAGAAGCACGAGTTTCTTGGCGCCGAGGCCACCGGCAAATGCGCCGGCGGCATCCGCTATCAGTTCAGCACCGAGATCAACGTGCGCCTGTCGCTGCTCAGCCTGCCGATGCTGGAGCGCTTCGAGGCGGAGCTCGGCCAGAGCATTGACCTGCGCTGGCCCGGCTATCTGTTCTTGTTGGACAACGCGCGTGACCTGGCGACCTTCCGGGCCAACGTCGCCATGCAGAATCGGCTGGGCGCGCCGTCGCGCATCCTTTCGCATGATGAGGTTGCCGCCAAAGCACCGTTGTTGCAGTTGGACGACATCGTCGGCGGCGCGTGGTGCGCCCGCGATGGCCTGGCCGACCCGAACGGCGTGGTGCAGGGCTATGCGGCCGGCGCGCGGCGGCAAGGCGCAGCCATTTTCACCGGGGTGGCGGCCACCGGCATCCGTGTCAAAGCAGGCCGGGTGACCGCCGTCGAAACCACCCAGGGCGCCATCGCGACCCCCGCGGTGGTGGACGCGGCCGGGCCGTGGGCGGGGCAGGTGGCCGCGCTGGCCGGCGTGGATCTGCCCATCGCGCCGATCCGTCGCCAGATCGTCGTCACCACGCCGCTGGCGGGCATCCCCGACGATTTCCCGTTCGTGATTGACTTCAGCCGCAGCCTCTACTTTCACCGGGAAGGCGGCGGCCCCGAGGGCCGCGGCATCCTCACCGGCCAATCCAACCCGGACGAACAGCCCGGCTTCGACCAGTCCGTGGACCACGCCTGGACCGAGCAGCATTTGGAACAGGCCATGGCGCGCTTCCCGCTGCTGGAACGGGCGGGGCTGCTGCGCGAGTGGGCCGGGCTATACGAAGTCACCCCCGACGCCCATCCTGTGATCGACGGCCTGGCCGACCCGACCGGTTTCTACATCGTGGCGGGCTTCAGCGGCCACGGCTTCATGCATGGCCCGATCGCCGGCCAGCTCATCGCAGAGATGATCCTGGACGGCAAAGCCCGGAGCCTGGACGTCTCCCAACTGCGCTTCAGCCGCTTCGCGGAGGGGGATTTGGTGCAGGAGCACAATGTAGTGTGAGTACTGGTGGATTGGTGGATTGGTAGATTGGTAGAAAGGTGCGCTTTTGGGCGTCTGTCATTCCTTCGACGGGCTCAGGACACCGTCTGAGCGGGTCTGCCCCTAACTTCTCGTGACGACAAGCATCCAGCGAAGCCTGCCCTGAGGCCCCTCCTGAGGCCCCTCCCGAGGCCCCTCCCGAGGCCCCTCCCGAGTTCATCGAGGGGTTCATCGAGGGGTTCATCGAGGGGTTCATCGAGGGGTTCATCGAGGGGTTCATCGAGGGGTTTATCGAAGGGCCCCAGGCCGAAGGGAATCCGTTGTCGCAACGAGACCCTTCGTTGGATTTTCACCGCAACGCACGTCACGGGACCCACCCGCTCAGAGCCTGCCCTGGGTGAAGCGAAGGGGTGACATAGCCACTGTTCCCGGACTCGAAAAAACGCAGTTTGTGCCCGTGTGCAGTACATGAACGAAGGCGCACGCTGCGGCGTTCAGGTCGCGGTATCGCCCACCCAAAAAGATCGCGAGCAATGCCTCACGTTGACCGACGGCCTGCGCTGCGCGTTCAAGTGCCGCCGCGGGATACCCTTGACACGTGATGGCGGTCACTGTACAATGTTCCTGTACAAAACCATCGTTCAGCATCGCAAGGCACATGATCATGACCTACCAAACGACCTATTCCCAGGCACGCGCGAACCTGGCAGCCCTGTGCAACCGCGCTGAAAACGACCGCGAGGTGATCCTGATCCAGCGCCGCGGCCGCGAGGACGTGGCGCTGATCGCCGCCAGCGAGCTGGCCACCTGATGGAGACCGCGCATTTGCTCCGTTCGCCGGCCAATGCCGAACGGTTGCTGACCGCCCTGGCGCGCGCCCGAGCGGGCATAGCTCCTCCAGGGACGGTGGAGGAGTTGCGCCGCGAGGTGGGGCTTGGCGAGGCAGCCTGAGGCACCGGCGGGCGGCGGGCCGCGCGACGCGGTCTTCCAGCCGGAGTTTCGCGAAGATCTTCGCTACTGGGTGGAGGTTGACCGCAAAACCGCCCCGCGCGCGTTGACCCTGGTCGAAGCCATCCTGCGCGATCCGTTCTCTGGCATCGGCAAACCTGAGCCGCTCAAATACCTCGGGCCGGGCCTCTGGTCACGCCGGCTGACGCAAGAACACCGCATCGTCTACCTGGTCAGCGACGACCGGATCGACTTTCTTCAGGCGCGATATCATTATTAAGGGATGTGCAATGACATACCCGCTTCGCCGGTTGTTGCTTCTGCCTCTTTGTGCCTGGTTTCATGAGCGCCCATCGGGAACGGCTACCTGGATATACCCCCATCTTCCTTCGCCTGCGAGATCTCAAGGATGTGGCCCGACTCGAGGATGCATTGCCTGCCGAGTTTGCCCGCAGGCGTTTCCCCGTATCCTCTCAGTTTTTCGGGGTATGCTGTGGCTCGGTCGCAGACCGGCCACAGCCCCCGGATTATTGAACAGATACGAATCAGTGAACGTGGCGCAAATCCTGGATTGACCGGAGTTGTAACTGGGCGTATACTATGCGTACCGATTCGATGCAAACCCCCGCGAAAGGTGGTGTTGAAATGACGATAGCTGAAATGGTTAGAACTCGATGACTTACGAGGCCGCACGCTTGAGGAGATTCTTCAAGAGGTAGCCGCGCGACAAACGGTGCTTACGGTGCGCTTGCCCAAGGGCGACACCGTTGCGATCCAGTCTGCTCCGCGCTTGAAACCGTTGCCTGTGCTCGACGGTTTTGTTCCCCAGGGTTGGAAAGACGCGATCTATAGTATTACCCCGCGACATTTGCGTTGATCGCGAGAATCTTCCTTACCACGAAGACACCAAGACACAAAGCTTTTGAGACCTTCGTGTTTTTGTGCCCTTTCGACAGGCTCAAGACATGC
>Ga0100396_1002041_pt1 | contig 13234 bp, 9 predicted proteins | sample CryGeymeta201520_FD_81551 | JGI IMG/M metagenome (GOLD analysis project Ga0100396, IMG submission 81551) | Groundwater microbial communities from Crystal Geyser aquifers in Utah, USA - Crystal Geyser metaG 2015-20 | ecosystem: Environmental > Aquatic > Deep subsurface > Groundwater | place: USA... | reverse complement strand
CGGCCAACGCCCTGCGGGTGGACCTCTTCCCCACCCGGGCCGTGCAGGGCCAACTCACCGTCTCGCTGCCGGGCATGGATCCCGTGGTGCGCAAGGTCGAGATCAGCCCGGCCAACCCGTTCGGCCAGGAAATCGTCTACGCCGCGGCCGTGCCAGCCCAGGGCCAGGTCACCGTCACCCTGACCGACGCGCGCGGCAAGACCGTGCTGTCGTACCGGGGGCAGATCACGTTGAGGTAGTGGTTCCGGCGTATCTACTCAACAATCCGGGGCTTGGGCCGGAAAGGGCGCGATATCATGGCGACCGTCTTCATGAAGTGGCTGGAGACCAGCCTCCAGGACTACGATCGGGGCAAGGTCTGCCCGGTGGGGTGCTGGACCCCGGCCGCCGCGTCGTCGTCTTCCACGATGGGAAGAAGTGCATCGCCTGCGGCGCGTGCGTGCTGCAATGCCCGGAGGATGCGATCGAGCTGCGCTAAGCGCGCGCTGATGGGCCGCGTCTTTGACGTTGGGAAACATTAAGATATACTTCAGCAAACAGGACCATCGATAGACCCCTCATTATGTAGATCCAGTCCCAACTGTGGGCGTCAAACTGGGGTAGCGGGTGCGTCAACGCAACGAACGCAACATGCGAGGACTGGGGGAGGGTCAAAGGGGTAAACAAGCGCCGAATCCTGCTCAAGGCGCTGGCTAAATCGCGCAATATCCGTTTTGACGAGATGGTTGCCCTTGTGGAGGGGTTCGGATTCCACCTGTCACGCACCAGCGGAAGCCACCACATCTTCGTCCATCCAGAGGTAAGCGAACTAGTAAATCTTCAAATCGTGGATGGCAAAGCAAAGCCGTATCAGATACGGCAGTTCCTGAAGCTGGTTGAGAAGTATGACCTGAGACTGGAAGACGACCGATGAAGGATTATCACATCAACATTTTTTACAGTGAGGCCGATGGCGGCTATATCGCCGACATTCCCGATCTGGGGATGTGCTCGGCTTTTGGCAAGACGCCTGCAGAGGCGTTGGTGGAGGTGGAGGTCGCCAAGGCGGCCTGGCTAGAAGTTGCTCACGCTGAAGGGAAGCCCATTCCCCGCCCGCGCTACCGGCCTGCCATTTATCAAGTCGCGGCAAGCGCGGGATAGGTCATACGAAGTCTAGTGTATGGCCGCGCACTGATGCGTCGCGTCTTTGACGGCAAAGGCGCTTTGCGATATACTTCTCTCAGTTCGGGGCGTGGCGCAGTCCGGTTAGCGCGCTTGATTTGGGTTCAAGAGGTCGGAGGTTCAAATCCTCTCGCCCCGACTGACACGGGTGTAGCATTGTGGCGCTCTCAGGTTAGTTGCCAGCCTTCCAGGGCGGAACCACGCGATGGCCTACGGTAGAGATGTTATTCTCTTCCACCTCCTCGCCATCTTCCCAGGCTTCGCCTCTGCAAATCGAAAGGATCTGGTTGATCTCGCCGATGCGCTGACCAGAATCGAGCAGGAACTTTGCCAACGCGAGTCGCGCCCTCATCGTAAACCCTCCGATTCACCCCGTTCTGGTTGTCATTTCAGTCAGTGATCTCGAAAGTCCCAAACGAGTATTCAATCAGCGGCAACAGGTCGTCTCTGCTGTCGTTGGGGATGATGAAAGTCGCATTGAACCCTATGCCTTCATGGACGTACACGAATCGCCTGGATTCAAACAGCCCGCCAACATCTATGGCGATGACTTCTCCCGCCAACCCCTTCGCTGTCGTGAATTTTTCTCGCGACAATAACTCAAAGTCAAGAACGCTCTTTTCAAGGGCTTTGAGGTAGAGATCAACGTATTCCTCTACCGTAGGATTGCCCAGAACAGACAGTTTTTCTTCCATGATCACCAGCGCACCGTCGCCGACAAAACAGGCCGTAGCCATTGAGCAGAAAACCTGCCAATCACCCATTCGCGCTCGATCATTTGTCCACCTCGCCGGATATTGGATGCCAAAAGGTGCAACATCACTCCTGTATTCTGCCATCGGTCCGAATTCACTGTGAATGGGTGTCGCCGTCGGCTTCGGCGCCATCGGTGTCGGCGCGCCGGCGTAAGGCTCCCTGACTTGAAGTGAATAACCACCTGTCTGGTAACCGGTGACATCCCGAACGATCACCAGATAGACAGCCGAAATCGGGGCCTTGAATGTCAGTTCGGCGTTGTCACCAAAAACCCCGCCACCCGAGTCGTTATCAACAACCAACTGTTCCTCTTCATCACCTGGTCGTCCAATGACAAGATACGGATCGACCAGGATCGAATCCGCGAGGATATTGACCGTCTCTCCTTCTCTCAGGGGAAGCGTAAAGTAGTCGACATCGCCAGGATAGTCCAGGTGGCCGACAACCGCCCTCTCTTTTGGGAAGCCCCGGTTATCATCCAGATCGACATAGGGGATAAGCTCATGACTTGCTTCCACAGTCATGGCCAGCCCATGCCAGGAGTTCCGATACACAACTACGAAGTAAGGAGCATCCAGATCGGTAACGAATTCACCCGTCTCTGCTCCGGCGTATCCCCTATCCCCATAGACTTGCGTCCTGCCATATACATCCAGAACCATAAAACCAACATCACCCGATTGAGCATCCACCTTGATCTTGACTTCCGTGTCTATTGGCTCGCTGATCACGTAGACTCGGCTATCCCATTCGTGCTGCACAGACACGAACTCATGCCTCTTTTTCCCACCTTCCAATGGCGCCCGACGATTACCAAGCCCCGCCACACTATCCCCGGCGATCAGGCTCTCTACACGCGGTAGTACGTCTGAAGCCGAAGCAACGAGGCCAAAACCAGCGTCACTAAAGGAGAAACCGGAGATGCCGATCACGTCACCCAATTGGGAGACAAGAATGCCCCCGCTTTGACCGCCACCAATGGTGGCGTCCGTCTGGAAATACGTTACTTCCGTCGGCGCCCATTGGCGCAGACGCGAAATCAGCCCACGGGTGATGGTTGGCTGCGGGAACTCATCAACTTCTCCAGGGTAACCGATCAAAAAGACCTCACTACCTGTGGCCAGAGCCTCGCCATCTACCAGGTCTATCGGCGCGGTATCCGTCTCGATTGGGCCGATGACAGCCAGATCCCCCAGTAAGTCCCAGTGCAGGACCGGGGCATCAAGGTACTCTGATCCATCAGGAAACACAACCCGCACCTTTTCAAAGGGCCAAACGACATGTGAATTTGTGACAATGTAGCCATCGTGAATCAGTACCCCACTTCCTGTTCCGGCGGGCGTATCGATGAAAACCACGGCAGGTGATATGAGATCAAAAATCTGCGCCGAAGACAAGATGCCCGGCGTAGGCGTGGCCGTGGGGGCTGGTGTTGGTGTTGCGGAAGGCGCCGGAGTTGGCGTTGCTGTCGAGGGGGCAAGCGTTGCTGTGGCAGTGAAAGACGGCGTGGCAGCAGGAATTGGTAGGAGTATCTGTGCTCCATTGCACGCCGTAACTGCTAAACTAAAACACACCACGATCAGTATCAGGCAAATCCGTTTCGGTGGCCGTGTGCCGGATGCATGAACGCTGCTCTCAGCGTTGCTGACATGGATAGGTCTTGTCGTGGGATTCATGCTTGATGGAAAGCTCATTGTTCTGTCCCCCCTGATTGCTGTGCGGAATTCTTCGTTTGCGAGCAACTCCGTGCCCTGGCGAGCGGAAGTCACAGACTTAGCGGAACTCGATGCCAGGACAGCCCGATCCTCGAAGCCTGACCAGGTATCGCCGGTGCGTTGGCTGGCGCACCCACGATTCGGAAAGTGGCGGTGGGTCCGTGCTGAGCCCAGTCGAAGCGGTGGGCGCGGCTTTCGGCCTGCACCGGCTCCTGGCGCAGCAGGTCTTTGTCGAGCGCGAAGTTGTCGAAGAGCTGGTTGTCCAGGTCGTTGCGGTCGGTCAGAACGACGATCGTGGGGTTCTCCATGGCGGGGTGCTGGACGATCTTGCCCGCGTAGAACGCCATGGTCAGGCTTTTGCCGGAGCCTTGCGTGTGCCAGACCACACCGATGCGGCGGTCGCCGGGCTTGCGCGGCAACCCGGCATCGGGGCCGCACACCAGGTAGACCCCGCGCATCTCGCCCAGCCTGAGCGCTTCCGGCGACGGGGCGCAGGCGCGCAAGGTCTCCTCGACGGCCGCGTTGACCGCGTGATACTGGTGGTAGCCAGCCATCTTCTTGACCAGCACGCCGTCCCCCGCGTCCTCGAAGACGATGAAGTAGCGGATGAGGTCGAGGAACCGCCGCCGGTCGAAGGCCCCCTCGATCACCACTTGAAGCTGGCTGAGCCGGTCGTCCGCCAGCCCCGACCCGTCAATCGTCCGCCACGGCATGAACCGCTCGCGGTCGGCGGTGAGGGTGCCGATGCGCGCGTGAATGCCGTCGGAGATGACCAACGCCTCGTTGAAGGTGAACAGGGATGGAATCTGCCCTTTGTAGGTCTGGAGCTGGTTGAAGGCGGACCAGATGGTGGCGTTCTCGTCCGCGGCGTTCTTCAGCTCCATGACCGCCAACGGCAGGCCGTTGACGAACAACACGACGTCGGCGCGGCGTTCGTGGCGGTTCTCGACGACCGTGAACTGGTTGACCGCCAGCCAGTCGTTGTTGTCGGGATCCTCGAAGTCCAGGACGCGCACCAGGTCGCCGCCCAGCGAGCCATCGGGCCGGAAGTATTCCACCGGCACGCCCTCGACCAACATGCGGTGGGCGGCGTGGTTGTTGGCGGCCAGGGTGGGGCGATCCGAGCGGGTCAGCTTGCGGTAGGCCTCGTCCAGCGCGGCGGCGGGCACGTGTGGGTTGAGGCGGGCGAGCGCGTCGCGCAGGCGGCGCGGCAGCACGCCCTGGGCGTAGTCGTCCCGTTCCGCGGCCGCTTCGCCCGGCGCAATGACCGGCCCGAATTGCGCCGCGTAGCCCAGCCCATCCAGCCAGGCCAGCGCGGCCTCTTCGACGACCGATTCGGTGAAAGCGGTCATGGTTTGCCCCTCTTTGCTGCGCTGCGGACGCGGTACAGCCGCTCGGTGAAGCCGCCCTCCTTCTCGAAGGCCGCGGCCTGGGCGGCGAGTTGGCGGTCCAATAGATAGCAGGCTAGGTTTAATAGGGAGAGCGCCGCATTGGCCACCAGTACTGGGGAGGAAAGGGCCGCGCACGGACCAATACCGACCGACACGGCCGATTCAGCGTCGACGGCCTGTCCATGCTTGTCCGTGCCAGTCCGTGCCTGTCTTAATTCCTCCTCCACCCAAGAACGGACATCTTCCAGCGTGGCACAGCGTTTCGCCTTGAAGCGCACCAGCGCCGGATGGTTCGGCGCCAACAGAGGCAGCCCTCTCTGCCTCAAAAAATCCTCATAATCCAGCCTCAACTCCTCCAAACTCGCCCTTGCCACATTCGTTAGCTTCAGCTCCATCTTCTTCGAGGTGCCGCTGGCCTGGCTCCCCTCGGCGATATTCTGAACGCCGCTGCGCGCGGCCTGCACCATCTGATCGTGCGTCCGGCTGCGCGGATCGATGTAGCGATCGCAGAACCGCACCGTGACGTCATAGACCAGTTGCGCCACCTGGAAGCTCTTGAGGTTCCGGTAGCCGCCGTGCTTCGGGATGAGGGTTTCAGGTTCGGCCATCTTCACACTGCCAAATATCGCGCCGCGTCCCCCACCCGCAGCTCGCCAGAGATGAGTTTTGGCAGCAGCGCGTCGCGCAGCGCGGCGAGGGTGCGGGATTCACAGATACAGTTGAGTGTCTTCTCGTGCAGCGGCCCAACTATACGACCAAAGGTTTCAATCAGCTCTGGGCTTGGCACGACAATGCGCATTACGGCCACATCCTCCGGCCTTGCGCGCTGTCGACTGCCCGTGCTTCCTGTGACGCGCTCCTGAATCCCTCTTTGGACAACATCCGACTTCATCAATTCATACAGGAAAGGTCGCCAAGCATAGTGCAACGGTACAAATGACATGAACTCTGTAGAACAGACTGCCGCTTCTTCATCTTGCACGTCAGGCAACCAGACGCGAGGGAACCGGGGGTTCAGCTTTGACACCAGGATACTGGCTGTCGGTACACGATATTTGCTGCTCTTGATATTTGCCCCTGTTTCAACGGCAGGTGCCCTGCCAGCATCAAATGCGGGAATGCTATAATGCTCCCAGAGTTTCGCTGGTGCTTGCATCGGCTTGACAGACTCCTTCTTGAGGACAGCCACAGCATGCAGACCAGTTACTTCCCACCCCTCCGGCACGTCCCCCAGTTCCGAATCCTCGAACCCATCCGGGAACAGATCGGCGATCTCGCGCGGCAGCCCTGTGTCGCGCCCCTCCGCTCCTTCGACTTCGCTCAGGGCAAGCTTAGCTCTCACCGGGTCGAAGTCCACGAACCACGACTTGAACACCGCCCGCGCCATCTCCTCCAGGGTCGCGTTCATCCGTTGGTTGAGTTCGATCTTGTCGTCCAGCGTGCCGAGGATGTGGGCGATGGCACGCTGTTCGGGAAGCGGTGGCAGTCGGACGGGGGTGTCTCTGAGAATGCCGAGATTCGTGTGTGGCACGCCAGTCTGAATGGCGTTTTGCCGAATGTGCTCCTGCTGCTCCCGGGTATTGAACAGATAATACACGAAGAGTGGGTCCGCTTTCTTGGAATCAACCGTGAGCTTCATCTGACTTTGAGAGATGATATACCGATCAAAGGGATGTTCAGGAACGACAGCAACCTGTCCCAATGTGCCACGCTGAGTGAACACGAGATCACCGGGCCGCGCGGTGTTTGCTGACAGAGCCTTGGCTTTTTCAAGGCTCACAAACACGAAGTCGCCTTGAACCCACCGCCCACCGCCCATATTCTGCCCACGGATGACGGGAATCCCCATGGGAACATAGTCGTTGGATACCAGGTTAGAGCCGAACGGACCACCAACAAGAGAGTTCTTTGTGGGAGCAGCGATATCGCTGACAGAGCACTCTATCCACTCACCCGCCATACCCCAGCTCCTTCAGATCGGTGCCATGCACGTGGTCACTTTGTGGGACGATGTTATGCCGACGACGTCGGCATATCGTTCGAATATACCGACAAGATCACTGTTTTGTCGGTATATCTTCGCACTCATAGCTTCATGCCTTGAGTACCTCCAAGAGCGCCGGATGTCGGTAGAGCACTTCTCGCCCGCGTTTTTCCCGCTGCAGAACGCCGATTCGTTCCAACTCCCGCAGATAATCTGAGGCCGTGTCTCGTTGTCTCCAGCGCCGCACGCGGCGGCAACAGTGGCAGATCATTGTAAGGCTCGTTATTCCGGTAGGCCATATCCCAACGCCTCCAAATTGCGCCAGATCGCTGCGTCCAGCCGGACGGCCTCGGCGGTTTGCGAGCGCAACGTCTCCACCAACCGTCCCATCTTCTCCTCGAACGGCTCGCCGTCGTCCTCGACTTCCTCCGCACCGACATAGCGTCCCGGCGTGAGCACGTGGCTGTGCGCCCGCACAGCGTCCAGCGGCGCGCTCTTGCAGAAACCGGGCATATCGGCGTAACCCCCTCCCCTCGCAGGGGAGGGGCTGGGGGTGGGGTCCCCGCGCCACGCGTGGTACGTCCCCGCAATCCTGGCAATGTCCTCGTCGGTCAGTTCGCGGTGGACGCGGTCGATCATCGTGCCCAGCTTGCGGGCGTCGATGAAGAGAATTTCGCCACGGCGGTCGCGAAAACGACCCCCACCCCGGCCCTCCCCCTGCAAGGGGGAGGGAGCTTTGTTGCGGGCAACGAACCACAGGCAGACGGGAATCTGGGTGGAGTAGAAGAGCTGGCCCGGCAGCGCGACCATGCAATCCACCAGGTCGGCCTCGATGATGTGCTTGCGGATCTCCCCTTCGCCGGACTGGTTGGAGGACATCGAGCCGTTGGCGAGCACGAAGCCCGCCAGGCCGACCGGCGCCAGGTGGTAGATGAAGTGCTGCACCCAGGCGAAGTTGGCGTTGGACGCCGGCGGCGCGCCGAACTGCCAGCGCTTGTCGTCGCGCAGCAGATCGCCACGCCAATCGCTGTCGTTGAACGGCGGGTTGGCCAGCACGTAGTCGGCCTTGAGATCGGGGTGCAGGTCGCGGTGGAAGCTGTCGGCGTGCTCCGGCCCCAGGTTGCCGTCGATGCCGCGGATGGCCAGGTTCATCTTGGCCAGGCGCCAGGTGGTGTGGTTCGACTCCTGGCCGTAGACGCTGATGTCGCCGACCTTACCGCCGTGCTCCTCGATGAATCGCTCCGATTGCACGAACATCCCGCCCGAACCGCAGCAGGGGTCGTAGACGCGCCCCCGGTACGGGGCCAGCATCGCCACCAGCAGGCGCACGATGCACCGCGGGGTGTAGAACTGGCCGCCTTTCTTGCCCTCGGCGCTGGCGAACTGCGAGAGGAAATACTCGTAGACGCGGCCCAGGATATCCTTCGAACGGTTTTCCTTGTCGCCCAGGCCGATGTTGCCGATCAGATCGATGAGCTGGCCCAGGCGCTGCTTGTCCAGTCTTGGATGGGCGTAATCCTTGGGCAGCACGCCCTTGAGCGACGGGTTGTCGCGCTCGATGGCGAGCATGGCGTCATCTACGGTTTTTCCGATGGCCGGCTGCCTGGCGCTGGCGAGCAGGTAGGACCAGCGGGCTTCCCTGGGTACCCAAAAGATATTGACGGCGCGGTATTCGTCGGGGTCTTCCGGATCGGCGCCCTGGTCAACTTCGACTTCCAGGAGGGCGTGCTGTTCCTTGAAGGCATCGGAGATGTACTTGAGGAAGATCAGGCCGAGCACAACGTGCTTGTATTCGGCCGCGTCCATGTTGCTGCGCAGCGCATCGGCGGCTTTCCAGAGCTTGTCCTCGAAGCCCAGGTTTGCGGAGGAGTTGCCGTTTTTGTCGGCCATGATTGCAGGGTGACCTCTTGCTCAATTCGGGGCGCTTCATTTCTTGGCATGATCTGTTTTCCCGGCAAGTATAGCACATCTGCTCGGCAGGTGACAAGAGGAGGGTATCACGATGGCCAACCGTCTTACCGCAGTCAACCTCTATCGTCCCAAGATCAAATTGGGACCCACTGTCCAGCAGCCGGAGTTGGTCCGCTACCGGCCGACCGCACCGGGCTCAACCAGGGCGAGGTGGGGCGTCTCTTGCGACGAAGCAGTCTCCTTTGAGGGGGAGATTGCCCCAATCGAAGATTGCCGCAATCGAAGATTGCGAGGCAGACTGCGCTTCGCAAAAGGTGCCCCCAATGACATCTTCAGGGATGTGGGTAATCACCAGCAGTTTCCCTAACCCGGACAAGCCGGAACCAAAAAGACGACAGCCGCCACTCCCAAAATCCTTGCACAAAAAACAGGAATTTCGGGGGTTAGGCACTATTGACTGCGGAGTGAATCCCTGATATGATAGTCGCGTGTTATCGCGCGTTGCTCCGCCACCGCATCAGCCTTCATCTCCAGCCACCAGCACTGACTTCGGGAACGGATTCGTTCCCTGGCCTCTTGGTCGGCCCAGGAGCAACCCCTCTCTCCAACAGCCCGATTCTCCATCGACCAACTTGACCACCCGAGTTGGATTCTCACCACATCAACCGACAATCATGCGGCTCAAGAAAGCGTCCACAAGAGCCGGGCCGTTGAGTCAATGACGCCGCTTTATCTACCTTGGAACGTGTGATCGGCGAAATGTCCGACAGCGAAAGTTATCTGCGGAAGGGGGTAAAGAGATGAACCGCAAGCTCGTCATCGCTGTGGCCAGCGCCTTGCTGGCCGTTCTGTTGTCGGGATGAGTCGCTGCGGCGCAGGGGACGACGCCATTTCCCCAACACCCACATTCAGAAAACGACACAGTCGAGAGCATGTCGTTTCCGCCGGAATGGTTCTATGGTGGAAAGCCGCTCACTTTCCCCAATCGAGCCAACGAGACCGCCGTGCTGCCAGGGCCTCTCGGCATGACAGGCATCACAACCAGTCCTGTCTACACCGTCACGCCCGGTGACGAAGCTGGGATGAGCGCCGGCGCAACGGTGAACACCCAAATGACCCTGGGGCATCGGCCGATGCAGGAACCCCACCTCACGGTCCGCGCCAACCGCACCCACGACTGGGTGCAGGGGGACGCGCCGTCGAACACTACCGTCTACGTCACCGTCACCCGCGGCAGCGAGATCGTCGGCACCGGGCAAGCGTTCACCGGCGGCGGCGCCTGGTTCCACGTCGACCCGCAGGGGCCTGATGGCAATCGCGTGGACATCCGCACCGGCGATGTGGTCGAAGTCACCGCTGGTGAGTTCTCGGCTACGGTCGAGATGGTGGAGATGACCGGCACGGTGGACGCAGCGGAGGAGTTCGTCTCCGGCCAGATCCTCGGTGTGCCCATGCCGGCAAAAGTGCGCGTCGAAGTATGGGTGCAAAATGGCCAGAGCCGGGAGGTGCAGACCGCCGAGACCGGCAATTTCAGCGTGGACTTCGGTGACTTCGACATCCGCTCAGGTGATCACGTCGGCATCTGGTACGTGCAGCCTGACGGCCACATGGCCGGTATCGTGCGCAGCCACCTCCGGCTGGAAACCGACGTCACGGACAACGACGTGTGGGGCCAGACGACTCCCGGGGCGCGGGTGGACCTGACTCTCGGCACACCGGATGTTGCTGGCGCCCCTCTCCTCTCAGGAGAGGGGTCGGGGGTGAGGTCTGTCAGGGCCACGGCCACGACCTGGGCCAACGATGAGGGCAATTTCGGCGCCAGGTTCTACGACAAGGACGGCAACGAGGTGGACAGCGCCCCTGGCGACGTCATCAGCGCCCAGGCCGATGGCCGGGAAACCGGCCTGCAAATCCCTTCGCCCTACAGCGCCGAGTACGACCACCAGGCCAACACCGTCTGTGGAGAAGCGCCGCCAGGCCTGGAGCTGGAGGTGGAACTCTGGGGCTACGGTGATATGAGCGTCCTCGTAAGTGACGACGGCGCCTACTGTGCCGATCTCAGCGAGCTTGGCGACCCGCAGATTGAGGACCAGGGCGTGGTGAGCTTCCATAACGAGGACGGCCATCGCATCGCCGTGCGTTTCCGCACTCCTTCGCCTGACCTGGTGCTGGAGAAGTGGAGCGAGGCCGAGCCAGTCTCCGGCCGCACCCACAAGTGGCTCCTGCACTACCGCAATCGCGGAAACGTGGCGGCGATGACGGTCTCCCTGGAGGATACACTGCCCGGGGGCGTGAGCTTCGTTTCCGAGAGCACGGGCACGGCCGCGGTGATCGGCAACCGGGTCATCTGGGGCCTGGGCACGGTCGCACCGGGTGATTGGATCCCCATCACTCTTACCGTGCGGGTGAACGCGGAGCCGGGCACCGACCTGGAGAACTGCGCCCAGATCAGCACCACCACCTGGGAGCGAGACACGGGGAACAACGGCGCCTGCGACCGCCGCCAGGCCGTGCCCGACGAGGTGGACCTCTCGGTCAACAAGGGGGCCAGCCCCGGCGATCCAGCCCCGGGCCACGAATACGTCTACTGGATCAGCTTCAACAACTACCGCCCGGCCAGCGCGCTGAACGTGCGCATCACCGACACCCTGCCGGTCTCGGTCACGTTCGTCTCCGAGTGGCACCCGGCCGGCTGGAGTGTGGACACCAGCATCCCCGGCGTGGTGGTCTGGCAACGAGACGAGTTCCCCGGCTGGCGCGGTGAATACGTGGAACTGAGGGTGCGGGTGAACGATGACGTGCCGACCGACACTCAACTCCGCAACCACGTGGAGATCGGCACGACCAGCAACGACGTGGACCGCAACAACAACACCCAGGATTACGACGTCCGGACGCGCCAGCCCTACGCCAACCTGTTGGTGGGGAAATGGTACGCCAATGGCAGCCCGGTGGCCGGCCAGATCTACGGTACCTGGGTGCGGGTGCAAAACCAGGGCAACGTCCCCGCCACAGCGGTTGTCCTCACCGACACCTTCCCGATCTCCACCACGCTGGGTAAGACCTACCGCTACGACTGGAACCCGGCCACGGGGAACTACGACATCGAGGTGTTCTTCCCGCCCTCGGCGCAGGGTCCTGGCTGGGCACGGTGGGACCTGGGCTCGCTGGTCAATTGGCGCCAGGTGCAAATGCGCGTGGACCTTCGCATCGGCGACAATGTGCTACCCTGGACGCAACTGGTCAACCGGGTGGACGTGGCGGCCGCGGAGCCCGACGCCGACCCTGGCAACAACCGCGTCGAGTACCGCTTCATCACTCAGCCGCCCGGCCCCAACGTGCGCGCCTTCAAGTATTTCAACTGGGGCGAGCTGTTGCCGGGCAACACTCTCCAGTATTGGCTGCACTTCGACAACGACGGCACCCAGCCGGCCTACAACGTCACCTTCACCGATACTCTACCGACCGGCGTCACCTTCCAGGGCCACGGCTTCTGGCAGAACCCGACCGTGGTCGGCAATCAGTTGGTCTGGAACATAGACCAGATGAACCCCGGTGACGCCCACGGCTTCTGGGTGCAGGTGCGGGTCAACGACGACACGCCGGTCGGCGCGGTCCTCACCAACACGGCCGAAATCGGCGCCGGCAACCCCGAGGCACGCTACGACGACAATCGGGCCGAGGTCGTGCTGCGCGTCGGGCCGGATTTGCGGGTGGAAAAAGAGTTGCTGGACGAGCCGGTGCTGCCCGGCCGCCAGATCCGCTACCACATCCGGGTCTGGAACGAAGGACAGGCCTGGGCGCGCAACGCCGTCCTCACCGACACCCTGCCGGCCGGCTGCTCCTTCGCCTGGGGCCCGGGCGGCTATCAGGTTCACGACGGCGCGGTGGTCTGGCGCGGGTTCGACGTGCCTCCGAACTGGTGGACTGAATTCGATATCGGGGTGGAGGTCGGCCGTGACGTGCCCGTGGGCGCGGTGCTGGCCAACACCATCGAGATCACGAACGATGTGGGGGACGCCGACCCCGCGGACAATGCAGCGGTCGTCACGGCGACCGTCGCCAGCCCCTACCGCGTCCGGGTCCAGGAGACGCACAACTGGGTGGACGGCCAGGTGCTGCCAGACGCCCACGTGCAGGTCGTCCTGCGCGAGGGCGGCGGGGTGATCAAGCAGACGATCGAGACCGACGCCGACAACGACGGCCACTTCGGGGCCAGCTTCGGCCCGGACATCGCCCCTGGCGACACGGTGGAGGTGAACACCGAGGGCACGCCCACCATCGTCATTCCGGTGATCCGCATCGAGGGCACGGTG
>Ga0100396_1002033_pt1 | contig 13257 bp, 8 predicted proteins | sample CryGeymeta201520_FD_81551 | JGI IMG/M metagenome (GOLD analysis project Ga0100396, IMG submission 81551) | Groundwater microbial communities from Crystal Geyser aquifers in Utah, USA - Crystal Geyser metaG 2015-20 | ecosystem: Environmental > Aquatic > Deep subsurface > Groundwater | place: USA... | reverse complement strand
CATCATTCCACAAACAATTATACCACGTTGGTGCGACAGTATCCTCTCAATAGTCCGGGGCAGCTCAAGGCGGATCCGTGATCCGCCGCTCGCCCGCCGAGTCACGGACTCGGCTTGAGCAGATTCGTCCCCGCCTTTTTGAGAGGATACGTGCAACACGCTTTGCGCGCCCTCCCGCAGCGCGGTCAGAAGCCATTGTCGCCGGTCTACGTTACGACACCCATTACCCACCCGCGCTGGATCGACCGGCGCCGCGGTCAGCCAAACGTCAGACCAGACAGTGGCGAAAACTGGGCGAACGTGGTAATCTACCGGCATGTGGCATTCAGAAACCAGGTTGGCCTGGTTTCTCTCTTACGGGGGGAGGAAAACGATGAACCAAACTGAACTGATCAAACGGGCCTGGCGGATCACCTGGCGCTATCGCGTCCTCTGGCTCTTCGGCATCTTGCTGGCGCTGGCGGGCGGTGGGGGCGGTGGCGGTGGCGCAGGCGGTGGGGGCGGCAGGGGCGGCGACGGTGGGCGGGGTGGCGTTCCCCCCATCCGAGGCCTTGACAACTTCGACCCCGGCAAAATCATCGGGATCATCGCGGTGTGCTGCTGCATTCTGTTCGTGGTCGTGATCGTGATGACCATCGTGCAATACGTGGCCCGGGCCGCGCTCTATCGGTCGGTGGATCAAATCGAGAAGACCGGTGTGGCGCCGACCTGGCGCGAAGGGTTCGGCCTGGGCTGGACCAACCGGGCGTTCCGGTTGTTCCTGCTCGAACTGGTGGTCGGCATCGCGGTGGTCCTGGCCGCATTGCTGCTGGCGGCCGTGGCCGCGGCGCCGCTGCTGCTGCTGTTGGCCAAGAGCGGCGTGCTGAAAGGGATCGGGATTGGGCTGACGATCTGGCTGGGACTGGTCTGGATCCTGTTGCTGATCGTGGCTGCGGTGATCCTGAGCGTGCTGGGGCAGTTCTGGTCGCGGGAGATCATCCTGGCCGACCGGAGCATCGGCGAGGCGCTGGCTTCAGGCTACCACCTGGTGCGGGGCCGGCTGAAGGACGTGGCGATCATGTGGCTACTGATGTTCGCCATCGGCCTGGGCTTCGGCGTGGTGCTGATCCCGGTCGTCCTGGCCGTGATCGTCGGGGCCGGCGCGGTGGGCGCGGCGGTGGGCTTCGCCATCCACGCGGCCACCCACTCGATCATCTGGGCTGTGGCCGGCGGGTTGCCCCTCTTCCTGCTGATTACCGTCATCCCGCTAAGCATCATCCAGGGCATCTACCTGGCCTTCGAGACCACCGCGTGGACGTTGACCTACCGGGAGGTCGCGCTGGGCAAGCAGCCCACCCCGGACATCTTGCCCGCACCAGCGACCGCGTAGGCCGGAAATCCTCACAGCTACGAAGGCCCGGTGTTTCAGCCGGGCCTTCTCTATACTCGGTACGGTAGCAAATTGCGCTTTTCGGCGACTGTCATTCCTTCGACGGGCTCAGGACACCGTCTGAGCGTTGGCCCCGAACCTCTCGCGCCGGCGAGCATCCAGCATCCAGCGAAGCGAAGGGGTGACAAGACCCCTGTTGTTGTGCCCAAAGAAACGCAGTTTGTGCCCGGGGGCAGTATATTTGGACGTTACCCGCTCGCTCGCCGAGTCCTTGACTCGGCGAGCGAGCGGCAGATCACGGATCCGCCTTGAGCTGGCCCAGGTCATTCAGAGGGCGCCTCGCCTTGACACCTGCACAGGCTCTTGCGTTAGCGCACACCGTGTGATATGCTGTCGGCAAGTTGCGAGAGAATGATAGGGCCTAACCCCCGAAATTCTTGTTTTTTGTGCAAGGATTTTGGGAGTGGCGGCTGTCGTCTTTTTGGTTCCGGCTTGTCCGGGTTAGGATAGAACGTCGTAGCAGTAGAGGGCGTTGTGGGATCGTGAATCATCCTGCGCACCTTGCGTCGAGGACGGAAAAAAGCCAGTTACAACGATCATGCCCGGAGCACGCTCATGACTCAACCGTCCCTCGCTGAGCATCAGGCCGCGGTGGCGCACTGCCCGGCCGACAGCAAGGTCTTCCTGGAAGGCCCGGCCGGCGCGGGAAAGACGATCGCGGGCGTGGCGCGCGTGCTGCACTTGCTGCATGAAGGTGTGCCAGCGGACGCGATCCTGGTGATCGTGCCGCAACGCACCCTGGCGACACCCTACACCGACGCGCTGCGCACACCCCGCACGCCGGCCGGCGGCGCGGTCACCGTGGTCACGATGGGCGGGCTGGCGCAGCGGATGGCCGAGCTGTTCTGGCCGCTGGCCGCCGCAGGCGCCGGGTTCGCCGACCCCGACCGACCGCCCACTTTCCTGACGCTGGAGACCGCGCAGTACTACATGGCCCGGCTGGTCGACCCCCTGTTGAACGCCGGCTATTTCGAGTCGATCGTCATCAACCGCAACCGGCTCTACAGCCAGATCCTCGACAACCTGAACAAGGCCGCGCTGGTGGGTTTCCCTTACACCGAGATCGCCGCGCGGCTCAAGGCCGCGTGGGCCGGCGAATCGAGCCAGGCCCGGGTCTACGACGAGGCCCAGGAGTGCGCGACCCGTTTCCGGGAATATGGCCTGGCCCACAACCTGCTCGACTTCTCGCTGCAATTCGAGCTCTTCGCCAACCATCTCTGGCCGCTGCCCGCCTGCCGCGCCTACCTGCTGGGCCGCTACACCCATCTGATCGCGGACAACGTCGAGGAGGACACGCCGGTCGCCCACGACATCCTCGCCGAGTGGCTGACCGCCTGCCGATCCGCGTTGGTGATCTGGGACCGCGACGCGGGCTACCGGCGCTTCCTGGCCGCGGACCCGGAGAGCGCGTATCGGCTGGCCGCGTTGTGCCAGGTTCAGGCCTCCTTCACTGAATCTTATGTCACGTCGCCTGATATAACTGCGTTGGGTCGGGAGCTGGCGCGCGTGCTGGGGGCGCGGATGACCTCACCCCCCCGCCCCCCTCTCCCACAGGGAGAGGGGGGAGAGAGCGCTGCCCTGGCGGCGTTACGGTATCAGACCGACCCGCCTCTGCGCTACCACCCCGAAATGCTCGACTGGGTGGCGGCCGAGATTGCCGGCCTGGTGCACGACCAGGGGGTCCCGCCCGGAGAGATCGCGGTGCTGGCCCCGTTCCTCAGCGGCGCGCTGCGTTTCTCGCTGGCCAACCGGCTGGCCAGTCTGCGCATCCCAGTTCGCTCACACCGCCCTTCGCGGGCGCTGCGCGAGGAGCCCGCCACCGAGTGCCTGCTGACCCTGGCCGCGCTGTGTCATCCCGACTGGCGCCAGTTCCCCACGCGCGGCGACGTGGCCTACGCGCTGATGCAGGCCATCGAAGGGATGGACCTGGTGCGCGCCCACTTGCTGGCCGAGATCGTCTACCGCACCCGGGACGGCGCGCCGGTCCTGTTGCCGTTCGACGAGATCGAGCCCGAGATGCAGGAGCGCATCACCTTCGTGCTGGGCGGCCGCTATGAAGGGCTGCGGTCGTGGGTGAGCGCCCACACGGCGCGCCAGAGGAGGTCAGGAAATCCCGCCGGCGAGCTCGATCATTTCCTGAGCCGACTATTCGGTGAGCTGCTCTCGCAGCCCGGCTACGGCTTCCACGCGGACTACGACGCCGGAGAGATCACCGCCAACCTGATCGAGTCGGTGCGCAAGTTCCGCCGGGTGATGATCCGAAAATCGATCGATAGTCAGGACACCACCGTGGAGGACAAATCCCTGGGCCAGGAATACGTGGAGATGGTCCGAGACGGCGTGGTGGCGGCGCAATACATCCGCAGTTGGGCGCGGCAGCCGGAAGACGCGGTGCTGCTGGCCCCAGCCTACACGTTTCTGATGAGCAATCGACCGGTGGACCACCAGTTTTGGCTTGATGTGGGCAGTAGCGGCTGGTGGGAGCGGCTCAACCAACCGCTCACCCACCCCTACGTGCTGAGCCGCCGATGGTCCCCTGACACGAAGTGGACCGACGCCGCGGAGGTCGCCGCGCGCAAGGAGGCGCTCGCGACGCTGGTCATGGGTCTGGTGTATCGCTGCCGCCAGCAAATCCACCTGGGCCTCAGCGAGCTGAGCGAACAGGGCAGCGAACAGCGCGGCCCGCTGTTGCAGGCGATCCAGACGGTGCTGCGGGGCACACCTGACAAGGTGACAGGGTGACAGGGTGACGGGGTGACAAGGTAGTAACGATCAGGGAAGCTGGACCAAGGTTTCGATCTCGCCGAGAATGGTTACCAACTCTGGTGCAGATGAGGCCACGACCGCTTGCTCACTACCTTCATGTCTGTGGTGGGGATAGGTAGGAAGGTTCAACTTCTGATGGTGTCCCGTGTTGTCATAGCGAAACACCAGCCTCCCGGCGGAGTCCATGTACTGGTACACATAGGTCAGACGCTCGATGACACCCTCGACATCTGCGAACTCGCGCAGGTGGAGAACAGAACCATCTACGAAGTAAACTTCCCCGCGGACAAAACCTTCGTGACTGCCCCGTTTGTCGTAAGTCACGTTGAAAGAGCGAACGACCGAACAGGCATCGATAATCTTCCAGATGTGCTGAAAGTAGGCTTCAATTCGCAAACTGAATCCCCTGCAAGGTATCAGCTTTTTCCCGTAAACGCTCTAACAAGCGATACTCACCCACCCACTCCGTCAATTGCAGGGTTTCTTCCAGTTCATCCTGCTCGTAGCGGCGGATGAATTCTGCAGAGGATAGATCATATTGGCTCTCGAACTCTCGGAGCCTTTGCTGGGTACGGCGAATGCCGGCTTCCAGCAACCGGAGCTCGTTGTGTAGCGCTATTTCTACCAGCGGCTTCAATTGGTATCTGCGTGGAGAGATAAGCGTAAGCTCAGCCATTTCTTTTTCTCCTTCTGAATGCGATTATATGTCTCCCTGATGATGATGTCAAACCAGGGAACCGTGTAGACGACACCAGTCCGTTGTGCTATACTGGAACCGCAAGCGCGACCTGAGGCATAAACACCGGAATCTCATGTTCCAACCCAGACCCAAACAACTCGAAGTCCTGGCCTACAAGGGCGGCAAGATGGGTGTCTCGGCGGTGCCCGGTAGCGGCAAGACGCAGACCCTCTCCTATCTGGCCGCCAAGCTGGTGGCCGAAGGGGGGCTGGCCGACGACCAGGAGGTGCTGGTGGTCACCCTGGTCAACTCGGCTGTGGACAACTTCGCGCGCCGCGTGGCCGGGTTCGTCCAGGAGCGCGGCCTGCTGCCCCACGTCGGCTACCGGGTGCGCACCCTGCACGGCCTGGCCTACGACATCGTCCGGGAGCGGCCAGGGCTGGTCGGGCTGGCCGATGACTTCCAGATCGTGGATGAACGGGACGCCGGCCAGATCCTGCAAGACGCGGCCGAGGCCTGGCTGAGCGCCCATCCCTACGCGGCCGACGACTACCTGGACCCCCTCCTCGACGACCGCAAGCGCGATTGGGTGCGCCGTGATCAGTGGCCGCGACTGGTGAGCGACATCGCGGCCAGTTTCATCCGCCAGGCCAAGGACCTGCGCACGACGCCGCCCGTGCTGCGTTATGCGCTGGACGAGCTGCCCGCGACGCCGCCCCTGGTCGAGATGGGCTACGCCATCTACGCCGACTACCAGCGCGGCCTGACCTACCGCGGCGCGCTGGACTACGACGATCTGATCCGTCTGGCGCTGCTGGCGCTGGAGCTGGACGGCGACTACCTGGCCCGGCTGCGGGCGCGCTGGCCCTACATCCTGGAGGATGAAGCTCAGGACAGCAGCGAGCTGCAAGAGCGGATCCTGCGCCTCTTGGTCGAGCCGGACGGCAACCCTTCGACAAGCTCAGGACGCGGTTGGGTGCGCGTCGGCGACCCGAACCAGGCGATCTTCGAGACCTTCACCACGGCCAGCCCGCGCTTCCTGCGCGAGTTCCTGGCCGAGCCAGGCGTCATGCCGCGCGATCTGCCCAACTCCGGCCGGTCCACGCAGAGCATCATGGATCTGGCCAACTACCTGGTGGACTGGTCACGCGCTCACCATCCGGTCGCGGGCTGCCGCGACGCCCTGGCGCCATCGCACATCGAACCTACCCCGGCCGGCGATCCCCAGCTCAACCCGCCCGACGACCCGGCCGCCATCCACCTGATGGACCAGCCGTACACGCCCGAAGAGGAGCTAAAGGCCGTGGTCACGTCGCTGGTCCGCTGGCTGCCGGAAAACGGGGACAAGACCGTGGCGGTGCTGGTCCCGCGCAACGATCGCGGCGAGGCCGTGGTCAGCGCACTGAAGGCGCACGGGCTGGAGTGCATCGAGCTGCTGCGCAGCACCCGCGCCACGCGGGAAGCGGCCGGCGCGCTCGCCAACGTCGTCAACTACCTGGCCGACCCCGCGCAGCCGGTCAAACTCGCCACCGCGTACAAGGTGTGGCGCCGCGCCGATCGTGACGACGCCGAGGCCAACGCCCGGTTGGAGCGCGCGGACCGGGCGCTGCGGCGGTGTCGCCACGTGGAGGAATTCCTGTGGCCTCCTTACACGGGCACGCGCGGCGCGAACCTATCGGATCGAGACGGCCTGGATTGCGTCGACCTGCCCCAGGACGACGACCTCTCCCAGGCCTACCTGCAAGCTTTCCGCGACCTGGCGCGGCGCTGGCAGGGGGCCGCCCTGCTCCCGATCGACCAACTGCTTCTGACCATCGCCCAGGACCTGTTCGACCAGCCCGCTGACCTGGCCCTGGCGCACAAGCTGGCCGTCGTGCTGCGCCAGATTGGCGAGAGCCACCCCGACTGGCGCCTGCCGGAACTCACCGCGGAGCTGGCCGTGATCGCCAAGAACGAACGCAAGTTCCTGGGCTTCACCGACGCGGACACCGGTTTCGACCCCGAAAAGCACCGGGGGGTGGTCGTCGTCGCCACCGCGCACAAGGCCAAAGGGCTGGAGTGGGACCGCGTCTACCTGATGTCGGCCAACAACTACGACTTCCCGTCCGCCCAGTCCCACGACAGCTTCATCTCCGAACGCTGGTTCGTGCGTGATCGCCTGAATCTGGAGGCCGAGGCCCTGGCGCAGCTCAAAGCGGTGGTGGCGCGCGAGCTCGCTTCCCTCGCCGAGCCGGCAGGCCAGGCCACCGCCCAAGCCCGGATCGACTACGCGGCCGAACGGCTGCGCCTGCTATACGTCTGCATCACCCGGGCGAAGCGCGAGCTGATCATCACCTGGAACACCGGCCGCCGGCCCAGCGAGCCGCTCCAGCCGGCCACGCCGCTCATCGCATTGCAGACGTGGCGGGAAAAGCGCAAATGATACTTGACGCCGATGCTGCGCATCGGACGGTGACAAGGCGACAAGGTGACGCCGATGCTGTGCATCGAGACGATGCCCGCATCAGACAACCTCACTTTATGACCGTGGCGAGTAGAATTTGATTCACTGGACTTTCGGGCGCCTTGACTTCCTCTTGTTCGGCAGTATAATACGTGCGCTACACGTGCCAACCGACTGGAGGCGCTCGATGCAAACGAAACTCACCATTACCCTGGACAGACAAGTATATGAAGGACTATACCAGGTCATAGGGCCCCGCCGAATCAGCCGTTTCATCGAGGATCTGGTGCGCCCCTACGTCCTGTCCCCGGATCTGGAAGCTGCCTACCAGCAGATGGCCGCGGACGAGAAGCGGGAAACGGAGGCGTTGGAGTGGGCCGAGGCCACGGTAGGAGACGTGCGTGATGAGACGCGGTGAGGTGTGGTGGGTGAACCCCGACTTCCAGTTCAGCCAGGCCAACCTGCAAGACTACGTGGACTGCCCCAGGCGCTTCCAACTGCGCTACCTGCTCCAACTGGCGTGGCCCGCGGTGGAGGCCGAGCCAGCCGGTGAGTTCGAGGCGCACATCGCTCAGGGCGAGGCCTTTCACCGCCTGATCCACCAACACCTGCTGGGCCTGCCGGCCGAGCGCCTGTCGCGCATGGTGGCGGCCAGTGCGGCTGACGACGTCGAAGGAACGGGGGAAACCGGCCGTCTGAGCGACTGGTGGGCAGATTACCTGCGCGCCGGACCGGCCGATCTCCCGCCGCTACGCCATCCGGAGATCACTCTCTCCGCGGCGGTGAGCGGCCACCGGCTGCTGGCCAAGTACGACCTGATCGCGGTCGAGCCGGGCCGCCGGGCCGTGATCGTGGACTGGAAGACGTCCCGCAATCGTCCCCAGCGGGCATGGTTGACCGCCCGGCTGCAAACCCGCGTCTATCGCTACCTGCTGGTTCGGGCGGGCGCGCACCTGAACGGCGGCCGGCCGATCGACCCCGAAACGGTCGCCATGACCTACTGGTTCGCCAACCACCCGGACGACCCGGAGACTTTTCCATACGACGCGGTCCAACACCGGGCTGACGGCGAATACCTGGCCGCTCTGATCGCTGAGATCGTTCTCGAGCCGATCGCAGGCCTGGCCGATGATGACTTCCCGCTGACCGGTGACGAGGGGCGCTGCCGCTTCTGCCCCTACCGCTCGCTGTGCGACCGCGGCGTTGAGGCGGCTCCGCTCGGTCTGGATGAAGGCGCCGATGACATGGGTTGGGCCGAACCGGAAGCCGAGGCCGCCCTGGATACCGCCTTCGACTTCGACCAGATCGCCGAGATCGCGTTTTGAGATGAGAGCCTGGTCTGAGCCACCCGAAGTGACCGTCCCCGACGCGCTGCGCGCCGCAGTCGGCGGGCGCCCGCTGGTCGCGGAGATGCTGGCGCGGCGCGGGATCAGCGACGGCGCGACGGCGCACGCCTTCCTCGACCCTGACCACTACACCCCTGCCCCGCCGACCGAGCTGCCCGACCTGGAACGCGCGGCCGAGCGGCTGGAACGCGCCATCCGCGAGCGCGAGCCGATCTGCGTCTGGGGCGACTTCGACGTGGACGGCCAGACCGCCACGACCGTGCTGGTCGCCACGCTGCGCGACCTGGGCGCCGCCGTCACCTATCACATCCCGGTGCGCGAGACCGAATCGCACGGCGTCAACCTCCCGGTCCTGCAGCGGATCATCGCCGCGGGCGCCCGCCTGATCCTGACGTGCGACACCGGGATCGCGGCGCACGCGGCCGTGGACTATGCCCGCGATCGCGGGGTGGACGTGATCGTCACCGACCACCACGACCTCCCGCCGGAGCTGCCCGCGGCCTACGCCATCGTAAACCCCAAGTTACTGCCTGAGTCTCACCCGTTGCGAGAACTGCCCGGCGTTGGCTGCGCGTACAAGCTGGCTGAGGCGCTGTACGATCGGGCGAGCCGGCCCGATGACGTGGCCCGTCATCTCGACCTGGTCGCGCTGGGCATCGTAGCTGACGTGGCCGTGCAGACCGGCGACACGCGCTACCTGCTCCAGCGCGGCCTGGCCGTCCTCCGCCAAACGGAGCGGCTGGGCCTGCGCGTCCTCATGGAGACCGCCGGACTGAACCCGGCCTGGCTCTCCGAGGAGCACATCGGCTTCGTCCTGGGGCCGCGGCTCAACGCGCTGGGCCGGTTGGCCGACGCCAACACCGCGGTGGAATTCCTGACCACGACCGACCTGGCCCGCGCCCGCATCCTGACGATCGAATTGGAAGGGCTGAACGCCCGGCGCAAGCTGCTGTGCGACCAGGTCGAGGCCGCGGTCGAGGCGCAGCTCCGCCGGGAGCCCGCGCTGCTCGATCATGCCGCGCTCGTGCTCTCAGGGGTCGGGTGGCCGGCCGGGGTGATCGGCATCGTGGCCAGCCGGCTGGTCGAGCGGTACGGCAAGCCAACGATCCTGTTCGCCGAGCCGTCGCCGCACGCTGCGGCCGAAGGGACCGCGCTGGCCCGCGGCTCGGCGCGCTCGGTGGCCGGCTGCAACATCACCGCGGCCATCGCGGCCCACGCCGACATGCTGGCCGGGTTTGGCGGCCACCCGATGGCCGCCGGCCTCAGCATCGCCCTGGAGCGGATCCCCGAATTCCGGCGCGGCCTGTCCCGCACGGTCGCCGCACTGCTCGGCGAAGCGCGGTGGGAACCCGTCCTGAAAGTGGACACCTACCTGGCCTTGGGTGACCTGACCCTCGAACTGGTCGATGACCTGGGACGGCTGGCGCCCTTCGGGCCGGGCAACCCGCCCCTGACCCTGGCCAGTCGCGCATTACGGCTGGAGAACCACCGGTCGGTGGGCCGCAACGATGAGCATCGCCTGCTGGTGGTGGCGGACGCCGAAGGGGTGGCGCAGCGCGTGATCTGGTGGGACGGCGCGGGCCAGCCGCTGCCGGAGGGGACCTTCGACCTGGCCTACATCGTGCGCGCCAGCGACTACCGGGGGGAGCGCGACATCCAGGTCGAGTGGGTGGATGCCCGGCCCAGCGCGGGCGAGCCGGTCGTTCAGTTGGCGCCGCAAGCCGAGATCGAGGTGATCGACTGCCGGCGCGCGGCCAACCCGCGAGCAATGCTGGCAGATTTGGTCAGCGAAGGCGCGGTGGCAGTGTGGCGCGAAGGGGAAGCCACGGCTGAGATCACCGGTTACGATCGGCGGGATCTCCCCTGCGCCGAAACGCTGGTCATCTGGACCGCGGCGCCGGGGCCGACCGAGCTGCGCGCCGCGCTGGCGCAGGTCGCGCCAACGCGGGTCTACCTGTTCGGCCTGGAACCCGGCCCGAGCAGCCCGGACGCGCACCTGCGCCGGCTGGCCGGACTGGTCAAGTACGCGCTCACGGCCCGTGGCGGCCGCGTTCATATCTCGGACCTGGCCGCCGCCGCCGCTCAACGCGCCGAGACGATCCGGGCCGGCCTCGCGTGGCTGGCCGCGCGGGGGCACATTCGGATCGTGAGCGACACGGCCGGCGATGAGCTCCTGCTCGCTCCTGGCGAGGGCCTGGACACGGCCGATGTCTCACCGATCGTGGCGCGGATCAAAGCCTTGCTCGACGAGACGGCCGCGTATCGGGCCTACTTCCGGGAAGCGAGCGCCGCCGCGCTCATCAGGCTCCCCAAGCAAGCGCGCGTCGCGGCAGCGCGATGACGCTTCCTGATCGTTCGCCCGCACCTGCACTCCCCCTCCAACTTCCCCAACAACGCCGAACGTGATAAAATCTCGACAATGTTAGATTTGCCGCCAACCTGTCCCACCGGAGGCTGTTCGCCATTCGGCCGCCATCCGACCACGAGATGGAAGCCTCGTCGGGACTAACCTTGAGGCCCGTAGGCGACGTCCTGAGCAGCGTCGAAGGGGCCTTGCACTTCGTAGCCCGATCCGTTCACGGTCGGGCGAGCGGGAACTATCAAGTGCCTAACCCCCGAAATTCTTGTTTTTTGTGCAAGGATTTTGGGAGTGGCGGCTGTCGTCTTTTTGGTTCCGGCTTGTAAGCGTAGCGGCCTTGTCCGGGTTAGGAGGATAGTCCATGCAGCCACGCATCGGAATCCGTCGCGAGGACAAGAGCTGCTGGGAACGCCGCGTCCCGGTTACACCGGAAGACGCCAGGTCGCTCAAAGATGAACATGGCGTCGAGGTCTACGTGCAACCGTCCCCCAGCCGGGCCTTTTCGGAAGAGGAGTTCAGGGCCGCGGGTGCGGTGTTGCAGGAGGACCTATCGCCCTGCCCGGTCATCTTCGGCGTGAAGGAGATCCCGCCGGACCAGTTTGAGCCGGGGAAAACGTACGTGTTTTTCTCCCACGTGATCAAGGGTCAGCCCTACAATATGCCGATGCTCCGGCGCATCCTTGACCTGGGCTGCCACCTGATCGACTATGAGAAGATCGCGGACGACCAGGGCCGGCGGCTGATCTTCTTCGGCCGGTTCGCGGGGATCGCCGGCGCGTTGGAGACGCTCTGGGCGCTGGGCCGCCGGCTGGCGTGGGAAGGCGCGCCGACCCCGCTCACCGCTATCCGGCATCCGCACGCGTATCGCGACCTGGCCGAGGCCAAGGCGGCCGTGGCCGAAGTGGGCGCGGCGATCCGGGCCGAACGGCTGCCAGAAGCAGTGACGCCGCTCGTGATCGGGGTGGCCGGCTACGGCAACGTCGCCCGCGGCGCGTGGGAGATCCTGGATCTGCTGCCGATCAAGTCGATCGAGCCGGAGGCGCTTGCGGCGCTGGAGGGCGGCGCAAGCGCCCGGCACGTCATCTACGCCTCGACCTTCCGCGAAGAGCACATGGTCGAGCCGCTCTCACCGGGCGGACCGTTCGATTGCCAGCGCTACTACGACCATCCAGAGAAGTATCGAGGCATCTTCGAGCGCTACCTGCCCTACCTGTCGGTGCTCGTCAACGGCATCTACTGGGATGCGCGCTACCCCCGGCTGGTGACCAGGGAGAGCTTGCGGGCGCTTTACGGGCAGGGCACGCCCCGGCTGAAGGTGATCGGCGACATCAGTTGTGACATCGAGGGGTCCATCGAATGCACCGTGCGCGCCACGGAAGAGGACGCGCCGGTCTACGTGTATGATCCCTTCACCGGCCAGACAACCGACGGCTACGCGGGGGCGGGGCCGGTGGTGATGGCGGTGGACATCCTGCCCGCAGAGCTGCCTCGCGACGCGTCGGCCGAGTTCAGCGCCGTGCTGGCGCCCTTCATCCCGGCCATCGCCCACGCCGATTTCGGCGCGCCGTTCGAGCAGTTGGCCCTGCCGCCGGCGATCAAACGGGCGGTGATCGTGCATCGGGGAACGCTTACGCCGGATTTTCGGTATATCGAGCAGTATTTGTGATTGCGGAGTGAGGATTTGGTATTGGGTATTGGGTATTGGGTATTGGGTATTGGGTATTTGCCGTCACCTTGTCACCTTGTCAAGCATACATCGAGGAGGATGTCATCCATGAAGAAGGTGCTCGTTTTGGGCGCCGGCAGGGTAGCCGGCGCGCACGTCCGCTACCTGCTGAACCAGCCTGACTTTCACGTCACCGTGGCCAGCCGCACACTGAGCAAAGCCCAGGACATCGTCCAGGACCATCCCAGGGGCGCCGCGCGCCAGCTCGACTCGGACGACGAGGCGGCCCTGGAGCGCCTGATCAGCCAGGCGGACCTGGCGGTCAGCCTGCTGCCTTACGCCTACCACCCGGTAGTCGCGAAATACTGCGTCAAGCATCGCGTCCACATGGTCACCACATCTTATGTCAAAGAGACGATGGCCGCGCTCGACCGCGACGCCAGGGCCGCGGGTGTCATCCTGCTCAACGAGATCGGCGTGGATCCGGGCATCGACCACATGACCGCCATGCGGGTCATCCACAAAGCGCAGGCAGCGGGCGGCGAGATCACCGGCTTCACCTCGTGGTG
>Ga0100396_1002021_pt1 | contig 13283 bp, 9 predicted proteins | sample CryGeymeta201520_FD_81551 | JGI IMG/M metagenome (GOLD analysis project Ga0100396, IMG submission 81551) | Groundwater microbial communities from Crystal Geyser aquifers in Utah, USA - Crystal Geyser metaG 2015-20 | ecosystem: Environmental > Aquatic > Deep subsurface > Groundwater | place: USA... | reverse complement strand
TTGGGGATGTCCAGAAGTGGTCTGTTCGTTTCCGAGGAGCCTTATCACTTGGCTGAGGTTGCCAGCGGATTCAACCGGAAAACCACCCTCTCCCCCTTGCACGGAGCCCTCATCGCGTCGGCTGTCCTCAATGGCGGGAAGCTCATGTCGCCGTCACTCATCGATCGGGTCACCAATGGGAAGGGTGAGACGGTTTATCGGGGTCAAACTTCCCAGATCAGCCAGGCGATCTCTCCAAACACCGCATCGGTTCTCTCGGACCTCATGCAGGCCACGATCCGATCCGGGACCTCCCGGAGAGCCTTCAGCGGGTACCGTTATGACAGGGTGTTGTCGAAGCTGATCATCGGAGGAAAAACCGGTTCCATTTCCAATGTCACCCAAACTTCCAAATACGACTGGTTCGTCGGATTTGCCAAGGAAAAAGGGAGGGCGGAAAGCATCGCCATCTCGGTGCTCGTGGTTCACGGAGAAACGCTTTCCAGGAAAGCCGGATCCTATGCGAGAATGGCCATTAAGGCCTATTATGAGGAGTATTTCAATGGAAAAAATAGCAACAGGCGTTCCTGACATAGAAACCGCCCGCTTTTAAAAAGATATCCATTGAATCCCGCAAGATTCGACCGGCGGTATCAAAGTATAAAACCTAAAAACCTGTGAGGAGATCGAACATGCCCGGATTTGAACGGTTTGACGATGCGGAGAGGAAAGAAGTCCAGGAAGTCCTGGAAACCGGGGTCCTGTTTCGATACGGATTCGATTCGGCCAGGCGCGGCCGGTGGAAAGCTTTTGAGTTCGAAAAAGCTTTTGCAAGGCGACTGGGAGTCAGGTTCTGCCATCTGTGCTCCAACGGAACCGCTTCCCTCAGCATCGCCCTGGCATCCTGCGGCATCGGTGCCGGAGACGAAGTCATCGTTCCGCCCTTTACCTTCGTGGCCACCGTTGAAGCAGTCCTTCTTGCCGGAGCGATACCGATCTTTGCCGAAATCGATGAAACCCTTTGTCTGGACCCCGATGCCGTTAAAAAGACCATCTCCGGCCGCACAAAAGCGGTCATCGTCGTCCACATGTGCGGCGCCATGGCCAGAATCGACGAGATGCAGTCCGTATGCCGGGAACATGATGTGGTGCTCATCGAGGATGCCTGCCAGTCCGTCGGCGCCACCTTTCAAGGTCAAGCAATAGGCACCTTCGGCCACATGGGATGCTTTTCCTTTGACCCGGTCAAGACCATCACCTGCGGGGAAGGTGGCGCCGTGGCCACCGACGACGAAAAGCGATACCGTACAGCCATGGCTTTTGCCGATCACGGGCACGATCATATCGGAACCGATCGGGGCCGCGAGGGGCATCCGATCTTGGGAACCAATTTCCGTATCAGCGAACTCAATGCCGCAGTGGGCCTGGCCCAGTTGAAAAAACTCGATACCTTCCTGGAGATACAACGGACACATAAACATCGGCTCTTGGAAATGATGCGGGCGTTTCCCCGTATCACACCCCGGCACATTCCGGATGACGACGGAGATTCGGCCACCTTTCTTTCCTTCTCCCTTCCAGACGAAGCCGGCGCACGGAAAACCGCCAGCGCATTGGCCGAAAAAGGGGTCGATGGATGCTTTTACTGGTATGACAACAATTGGCATTACCTGCGGCAATGGGACCACATCAAGGGACTCAAGGCGCCCGCGAAGTTGCCTATCAGACTCATCGAGTCACGACCGGACTATCAGAAGCTTCATCTTCCCCGGTCGGACAGCATCATGAGCCGGATGATTTCCATGCAGATCAAGCTCTCCTGGACTGAAGTGGATATTAAAAAAAGAATGGATGCGATGGCTGATATATTTTCCGAAATTTGACGAAGTTCCTTTACCTCATTCCGGGGAGCACTCAGATCGGATAATTTATAACACCGATAATTTGAAAACGACAAGGACGGATAATCATGTTTCGTAACTTTAAAACAGTCTCACGGGTTCTCTATGGCCGTGGCAGCTTCGATCAGCTGGAGGGTATCCTTCAAGAAAAGCGGAAGGGAAATGGATCCTATATCGTCTTTATATTGGATGATGTGTTCAAGGACCACCCTTTTCGGGATCGCATTCCCGCCCTTGAAACAGACCGGGTTATTTTTGTCAGCGTCGATGAAGAACCCACCACCGCCTATGTGGATGATCTAACTCTCAGGGTTCAGCGTTTTTCCGGAATACTTCCGGCCGGCGTAGTGGGAATCGGAGGGGGAAGCACCATGGATCTGGCAAAGGCCGTGTCATTGATGCTGACCAATCCCGGATCGTCAGCCGACTACCAGGGTTGGGACCTCATCCGAAACCCCGCGATTTACCATGTGGGGGTGCCGACCCTTTCAGGAACCGGAGCCGAGGTATCTCGAACCACCGTGCTGATCGGTCCTCAACGAAAACTAGGGATCAACTCCGACCATACGGTTTTTGACCAGATCGTCCTCGACCCGGATCTGATCGCATCGCCGCCGGCCGATCAACGGTTTTATACCGGGATGGATTGCTACATCCATTGTGTGGAATCCCTGACCGGAACCTATTTGAATGCCTTCAGCAAGGCGTACGGTGAAAAAGCCATGACCCTTTGCCGTGAAGTCTTCCTGACGCCGACCCCTGACGCGGATGAAAAGATGATGATGGCATCTTATTTCGGAGGTATGAGCATCGTTTATTCACAAGTGGGTGTCTGTCACGCCTTATCCTACGGTCTTTCTTTCGTATTGGGGATCCACCATGGCATCGGAAATTGCATCGTCTTCAACCAGCTCGAAGAATTCTATCCCGAAGGTGTTCGAGAATTCAGGCGGATGATGGATTTCAACGGGATCTCTTTGCCGGAAAATCGGGTCTTTGGCATCGAGGTCCAAAAACTGGAAAAGATGATCGACGTCTCTTTAACACTGGATCCCCTTTGGGAGAATGCGCTGGGAAAAGCCTGGAAAAGTGTCATAACCCGAGATCGGATCAAGGAACTGTATTTGCGGATGTAATTCGAAAATGAAAATTCTGCATTTTTTTGAAACGAAAGTGTGGCCTCGGATAGCCGGCATTGCCGGATGGCTTACGCCGTATCTTAAGGCCAACATCTTTTTCGCCAGGGCCTTATCAAGCGTCCCGGCTGATTCCATCGTCTTTTTTCCGGTTACGATGACCCGCCTGTGTTGCGGTATTGCCGGAATCATATCCTTCGTCCCTCCAAAGGAAATGCAACAGACACCGGATATTGAGGCTGCCGAAAAGCTGTTTGCCCGCATTCGATCTAACCCGATTTTCTTGCAGGTCGAAAAGGATCCTGTAAGCGGGGACCCGGAAAATCTGCGATCCCGCCTTTTTGATGCCGTTCGAATACTCAAGCAAGATGTTCTCTTTTCCCACATCCTTTTGAATCCGAACAGTTACAAAGACCTGTTGCAACTTGGCCGGGATATCTCCGATTTTGCGATATCGGAAGACACGTGGCTAGCCGGGAAGATGGGAGTCTTAAAGCCCGAAACCGTGGAGTACGCCGTGCATGGCATCGAAACCCTGAAGGATATATCCTGGTCTTTGCTTTCTGAAATCGGCGAAAATGTGGTCAGGGTGAAGGGACTCCTGAAGGATCAGGAAAAGGACTACCCCTTACACGCGATCCTTATGGCCAAAAAGATCAATTCCGTACTCAACAGCATCGACCGTCTTGAGGTGAGGGGCCGGGACTCTGCCGGCATCTCCCTGATCGTTCTTCTCGAAAAGCCGGTCTTTGATGATTTTCAAAAGGCACTGGATGCCCAGGACCTGACCGCATCTTTTCGAGACCGTATGGAGGCAGAATATTTGGCTAACCGGGGGATCGATTGCCGCGAAACCACCGATGAAAACAGTCGCCCCCTCGTCAGCGTGACTCTGACTTACAAAGTCGCTGCGGAAATCGGCAAACTGGGGGACAATGTCCGTTTTCTTCGAGGTCAAATCCGAAACGATTCCATTTTTCATGCCTTGATCCAACGCGTTCCCCATTATTACTCGATATTGTGCCACACTCGATGGGCTTCCGTCGGGGGCATCACCGAAGCCAACTGCCATCCTGTGGACAACCATTGTCCGGGCACATCATCTCAAAAATCCGGCGTCATTCATGTCTGCTTGAACGGTGATATCGACAATTACCGGGACCTGAAAAGAACCCTTGAAGAAAACGGGACCCGCATCCACCCCGAGGTCTCAACAGACACCAAAATCATCCCCCTACAAATTGAAAGTTATCTCAAAAAGGGCTTCGGAGTGGCGGAAGCATTCCGCCTGGCGGTCAACGGGTTCGACGGGTCCCACGCCATTGCCATGCACACGGACTTAGCGCCGGGAAAGCTCTTTTTAGCCCAAAGGGGAAGCGGACAAGCGATCTTCGTCGGCATTGCCCCCAACCATTACATCCCCACCTCAGAAGTGTATGGTTTCGTGGAAGAAACTCCCATTTATGTCAAGTTGGAAGGCGATAAAGAAACGACGGGAAAAACCAAAGGACAGATCTTCATCCTCGACCAGGCTTGCGCCGGCGGGCTTTCAGGCATTTCCGCAATGGGGTATGACGGTTCCCCAATCTTGCTTTCGGATGCCGACTTGAAGACCACGGCGATTACTTCCCGGGACATCGATCGACAGGGTTTCTCTCATTACTTTCTGAAAGAAATCTCCGAATCCCCGAATTCTGTGAAACAGACCCTCCGGAATCGATGGTATATCGAGGAAGGCCCTCATCGACTTCATAAAATAAGGCTCGACGAGAAGTCCTTTCCGTCCGCCTTGCGGCAGGCATTCCTTGACGACAAAATCCGACGGATCTTTTTCATCGGCCAGGGAACGGCCGGAGTTGCCGCCGCCGCCTGCGCTGAGATTTTCAACTATTACCTCAATGATTCTTTGCTGCACATCCATGCAATGAAAGCCACCGAGCTGAGCGGGTTCCGTCTTGACGAAAAAGATGGGGCGACCGACATGGCCGACGCCTTGGTGGTTGCCATCTCCCAGTCCGGAACCACCACCGATACCAATCGGACCGTAGACATGGTCAGGGAAAGAGGGGCGCATACTCTGGCTATCGTGAATCGGAGGGACTCGGACATCACTTTCAAGGTTGACGGCATCCTCTATACCAGCAGTGGCCGGGACATCGAGATGTCCGTGGCTTCCACAAAGGCCTTCTATTCCCAAATCGTGGCCGGGGCGCTCTTAGGCCTTTACATCACTGCTCTGAAAAATCGGCGGGATACCGCGTTTATTTCCAAAGAAATCCAAAACCTTCTCCGAATCCCGGAGCAGATGGAAACAATTCTTTCCACGAAAGATAAAATTGCTGCATCGGCTGCTAGGCTGGCCGTCACAAAAACCTATTGGGCCGTGGTGGGAAGCGGTCCCAACAAGGTATCCGCAGACGAAATCCGGATCAAACTGAGCGAGTTGTGTTATAAAACCATCTCTTCGGACTATGTAGAGGACAAAAAGCATATCGACCTTTCCTCGGAACCCTTGATCATCGTATGTGCCGCCGGCACCAAAACCACCGTCATTTCCGACATCGTCAAAGACACGGCCATCTTTCATGCTCACAAGGCAACCCCCATCGTCATCACCGACGATGGGGATCATCGGTTCGATCCCTATGCCGCCGACGTCTTTCATGTCCCCATGGTCGACCAGCACCTTGCCCCCATATTGAATACCCTGGTGGGACACATTTGGGGGTATTACGCCGCGTTGGCCATCAATGATGGCTCCCGCTTCCTCTTTGATTTTCGGTCAACTCTACAGAAAACCATCGATGACCACGCAGCAAAGGGGATGGATATCTACGAATTGATGTTGGAGGAAACCTTCCGGGAAAAAATCGTTTCATTTTACCATGCGTTCCGCAAGAAAAAGGCCGACCACCGGTTCTCCGGCACCATCGGTTTCGACACCGCATCGGAGCTGCCCCTTTTGCTCAAATATCTATCCGGCAGGCTCCCGGTGACAGACTTCGAGCTCGATTTCGGCCTCAAGGGGACAGCCTCCAACATGCTGCGATCCCTGTTTCATTACCTGGGCGAATCCATCAACCAGATGGCCCGACCGGTGGATGCCATCAAGCATCAGGCCAAGACCGTCACTGTCGGGACCAGCCGGATCCGGGAAAAGGTGGAGGGGATACTTTTTGACGCTCTTTTTGCACGCCGGTTCGACATCTCCCAGATCACCAACAAGAACGTCATCGTCTTGAAAAACCTGCAGGCAATCATCCGGGCGATCAATGGATCGACCCTGTATCGAATCCACGGATTGAATCTTTTGGGAGAACCCTCCGACGAAACCACCATCGAACTGGCGGCAAGGGATGGCACATCCCTTACGATCCCTTCCCGCGTCGAAAAAGATACAACACTGAAAGGTACCAAACGGATCATCGTCCGGGAGGGAAATGTTTACATCGGCAAAGGGCGAAAAGACGACCGCAGCATCTTGATCATTCCCGTCATCTCCCTTTCCAGCGATCGGCCGAACTTCATCGAACACTTATTGCTTTTGAATATCTCCTTCAAAACGGATGTCTCCTTGCCGGACAAGATAAAGGCCCTCGGCGGTAAATACGAGCGGATCAAAAACATCGTTCAGGAAAACAGCCTGTCCTGGGAGGACGCCTATCTGAATGCCGTCAAGATGGATGAGCTGTTTGGAAGGTCGGCGGAAAAAATCGGTGAGCAGATCGTCGATCGCTTTAAGAAGGAATGAGTTGCCCCAGGCTCAAGGCGTGTTCCAAAAAAGCCGGGCTCCCAAAGCATCCAAAAATGCATCCGGGGCATGAGCTTTTAACCAGACCAAACCCGATTCCTCTAACGATTTAAAGCCCGATTCAATGAAGAGGATCCCCAACTCCTGAGAGCCTTCGGTTTGAAGGATAAAGATGAGTTCAGAAACGATAGATTCCTGAAAAAGCTCCATAAGGGCATGCAGGGCAAACTCTCTTTTACGAAAATCCCCCTGGCGTAGATCGGATAAAAGAATTTCCCTGGCCAGGGTCGCTTCAGGAGTCGCCCTCCGGTCGGATAGGGCCAGATCGTAATAAAGTTGTTCCGCCTGCGTTTTCGGCCCCCATCCGAACCCGGCAAGGGCCGCCGCCGCTTGACGCCCTGCCCATCGATCCGGCAGGGAATCCACCAAGGAGGGTATCGCCTTTGGATCCTTGATCTTTCCCAGACCCTGGACCGCAAAATATCGGACCTGCGGGCTTCGATGGGATACGACTCCCATCAATGCGCCAACGGCCGCCGGATCCCCGATCTCCGCCAGAGCTTTGACCGCCCTCCATAGACGGTCCGGGTCCTGTATTTCAACCAACTGCACCAGAGGTAAAACAGCAGGTTCACCGATTTGAACAAGGATATCCGAGCACCGGCTTTGAATCACCGGATCCGAATCGGACAGGTGTTCGATCAAACCCGGAACAGCCGACGCTCCGTTTTCAATCAAAATCCCGGCAACCTTTTCTTGGATATTTACATCCGCCCGGTTCAGCAATCCGATCAGCGATTCCACAGCCGGAGCACCGATTTTTCTTAAAGTGGCTTCGGCCAGGCTTTGAATGGGTGATTCCGGATCCTCCATGGCCCGGATCAAGGGCAAAACCGCCGGCTTGCCTATTTTAGCCAGGGCTTCTGCAGAAGCATCCCGCATCTCCGGTTCTTCAGCCTCCAAGGTTTTCACCAGAGGGGTGACACCCTTTTCATCTCCGATCTCTCCGAGGGCTTTGGCGCAACGGATCCGCATTGCCAAATCTTCGGTTTTCAATCCTTCTGTGAGAAACGGTACTGCCGGAGAGCCGATGGCCGAAAGAAGTCGAACCGCCAGATCTCCTGTGAAAAGATTATCCTCTTTGAGAATGGACATCAAAGGCTCCACAGCCGAAACCCCGATGGCAGGCACCACGTCCATCGCCAAGCTTTCGAATCGGGTTGGATCGGATGCCGTTTCAATGAACAGGGGAGGCACGGCCTTGGCTCCGATTGCAATCAGTGTGGTGACAGCCACCTGCCGGGCACTTTCGTTTGCCGCTGCCGCCTGCATGAGAGAAATGACGGATGCTTCTCCTATGCCAATCAGTGCATCGGATGCGGCCCGACTTAGAAAAGGATCCTCCTTTTCGAGTGCTCCGATCAGGATTTCGACCGTCCGTTCATCTTTGATCTCGCCCAATGCTTTCGCGGCCAGCCGGGCAACCTCCAAGTCCGTATCTTCAACGGCCCGGATCAGCGGTTCCACAACAACAGATCCTATCTTCGCTAGGGCATGCGGTATCTCGTGCAGTCCCGGTGAGGCTTTTTCATAGAGCGCTTCCATGATCGGCCCTACGGCTCTTTCATCGCCGAGATCGCCAAGGGCGATCGTTGCCGCAATGCGAACCCTGTCCGGAAAGGGTGATCCAAAAACCACAAGTAAAGGCGGAAGCGCCGACGGATCCTTGATCTTTCCTAGAATTCGGGCCGATGCTTCCTGAATATGAACATCGACATGTTTCAGTGAAGCGATCAAAGGCACAACCGCCTCTGACCCGAACCCGATGAGCACCTGTTCCGTCACATACCGCACGCCCGGGTCATCGTGATTCAAAAGGCGGATCAAGGGCGCTACAGCTCCTGGGTTTTTGATGGATCCCAGAGCCAAAACAGCGCTTTGAACCACTTCGGGATCCGGATCCTGCAACAGCACCATCAGATTCGGCATCCATCCGGGGTCCTTTGTCCGACCCAAAGTCCGGGCTGCGGCCATTCTAGTTTCCGGCTCAGGGTCTCCGAGATTCAAGACCGTTTGTCGAGAAACGGAGGCACACCCCTGTACGAACATCAGAATGGAGAGGGCAGCCGAAAAGAGACTGTGACAGAATGTCTTCCACCCACATATCCGTTGTCGGGAGCAGGCAAGCCCGTCTCGGCAAATCAAGCCGGCGCTAAACCAAGTCCCTTTTTGAGCCTGGATGTTGATGTTTTTTTCCGGCACCTTAAAATTTTCCTTTCCGACGGACTGCATTTGCTGAAACGCGATAAAGTCGAACCGACGGGCTTTGCATCTTAGCGGATGATCCCCTTCGGTTGTCAATGAAAAAGCGGCAACCTTGTCAAAACTTGCGTTTCAAGAACGGGATATTTTTTTCTCCTTGAAAAAAGTCGCTGATTTTCTTAAAGTTCAGAATATGGGATACGTCTTTGACTTTAATGACGCTCGAGCATATGAAATTTGGCTGGCGGATCCGAAAAATCAGTCCACCTTGAGGCTTCAAACACAGCTTGTCCTTGATTTGCTCCAACCGTCTCCCGGAGAAACGCTTCTTGACATCGGGTGCGGCGTCGGATTTCATCTGTCGGTGTTTGCGAGCCGAAAACTTCAAGTCACCGGAGTCGATCCTTCCCCATACATGCTCGATAACGCTCATAAAACCCTGGGAAATCGGGCGGACCTGCATCGAGGTTTTGCCGAAGATCTTCCCTTTGACGACAATGAGTTCAATTATGCGTGCCTGATTACCGTTTTGGAATTCGCGGAAAGTCCACAAAAAGCCCTTCAGGAGGCGTTTCGGGTGGCCAAGGATCGGGTGATCCTGGGGATATTGAACCGATATGCCCTCAAGGGATTGGAACGCCGAATTAAAGGGATTTTCACTCATACCATTTATAACAGAGCCCGATTTTTCAGTGTCTGGGAGATCAAGCGTATGGCTTTTTCGCTCTTGGGAGAGGTCCCTATTGCCTGGGGAACGGTATGCCACCTCCCTATCTCTACCAGCCGAATGGCCAGACGGATCCAGGTGTCTCCGATGATACAGCGGTGGCCCTTTGGGGCCTTTGCAGCCGTTTCCGTAACGCTGACACCGCATTTCAGGACCTGGTCTCTTCCACTGGAATTTGGAGCCAAAAACACCATCAGCTCTTTAGCGGGGTGAGATATGGAAGCGGTTCTCTACGATAAACAGGCGCATAAGCTATCGGTCAAGTGCCGGCTTTGCAACCATCGCTGCCTCATACCGGAAGGAAAACGCGGGATCTGCGGGGTTCGGGAAAACCAATCCGGCATTCTGAAAACCCTGGTCTACGGCAAACTCGTCGCCCAACACGTTGACCCTATTGAGAAGAAGCCGCTTTTTCATTTTTTACCCGGAACCCTTTCTTATTCCATCGCTACGGCAGGATGCAATTTTAAGTGTGATTTTTGCCAGAATGCAGACATCTCCCAGATGCCCTCGGATAGAGGGGGCATGATCCTGGGGAAAAATTCAACACCAAAAGACGTTGTGGACGCCGCCCTTGGATCTCAATGCGCCAGCATTTCTTATACCTACACGGAACCCACCGTCTTTTTCGAATTTGCATTCGATACGGCCCGCCTCGCCCATGAGAAGGGGCTTAAAAATGTTTTTGTGACCAATGGATATATGACCTTAGAGGCTCTGGATCGGATCCGGCCTCACCTGGATGCAGCCAATGTGGATCTCAAGGCTTTCCGCGACAGCTTTTACAAGAAGCACTGCGGTGCCAAACTTGAACCGGTTAAAGAAACTCTGATCCATATGAAATCTTTGGGGATCCTTGTTGAGGTAACCACCTTGTTGATTCCGGAGCTTAACGACGATTCCGCAGAACTAAAGGAGCTGGCCGCTTTTTTAGCCGAATCCCTCGGGACGGATACGCCATGGCATATCAGCCGGTTTCATCCCACCTACCGGCTGATGGATCGCCCCGTCACTCCGATGCAAACCCTCAAGAACGCCCGTCTCATAGGCACCGAGGCGGGGTTGAAATACGTCTACATGGGAAATGTCCCCGGGGAAGACGGAGAAAAAACCTTTTGCCCTGCCTGCAAGACGCTGCTCATTGACCGATGGGGATTCTTTGTAAAGAAAAATGTCATTGTGGCCGGCCGGTGTCCCCGCTGCGGTGCCGCGATCGAAGGGGTCTGGGGATGACACCGTGGGCTATCCCTTATTTCAAACCGGCCTCGTAACAGCGGCGCTCCATATAAAATCGGGTTTTGGGGTCATACACCGCTTCACTTTCATGGATATATTTCGCGCCCCCCTCCCAGGCTCCGCCAGCTAGTACCACGGTGTCCCCAAGCGAAAAATTTTTGCCGCATGCCGGACACCCCTCCGCATTGAGGGAGTTGACCTTCTCAAGATCGAGCATGAGTTTTTCACCTTTTTTCACAAAACCTCCCGGTCTTCGATTCCCAAAATTCGACAACCTTCGTCGCCTGATTATATTGGATAAAATCGTAAAAACTCAAAATTGATGGTTTCGTAAAAAGTCGAAAATGCTCTCTTTCCGTCATTCCGGAAAAAGCCGGAATCCGGTGTTCTCAAGCACTTATGAAACTCCTGGACCCCGTTTTTCAACGGGGTGACGACTTTTTACGAAGCCATCATATTTTAAGCTCCGGCCAACTTCAGGCGTACACGTTTTTTAAGGCGCTGAGCGCTCTTTTCATCCCTGAAGGAGACGAGTGTGATCGGTGAGTGACGGAACAGTTTTTCCGCCACAGATCCCACCAGGAAATGTTCCAATTCCGTGTGCGCCTTGATCCCGGCGACGATCATATCGGCCCCTTCTTCAACGGCAACATGGATCAGGGTTTCCGTCGGATGGCCGACCTTGAAGATCGATTTGAATCTTTTCTGAGGGAATGCCGTTTCTTGAATCAGGGAATCAAGAAGGCGCTGCCGGTCCTCTTTCAACCGAGCCACATAATTCTCACCGCTGATTTCATACCCCATCAGGGCAACTTTCGAGATGCCGTCCACGTCTCTTTCATTGATGACATTGACGGCTACCAGATCGGAATTCAACTTTGAAGCAAGCCCTACGGCAAAATCAAACAGCTCGGATGCATTCTCCGAAAATTCAATGGCAACCATCAGTTTGCGGATTTCTTTCATAAGGGCCTCCTCATATTTGGAAAGGGCTTTTCAATTCATTTTGAATGAAGCCAAAATGCTTTTTGTTTCGGACTCCACGGGCACAATTTCTCATGTGAAACAACTACCTGCAGAATAGAACCTCCCCCAAATCATCTATGGAGAGGATGAACCGGGAAAACAACATTCGGAATGACCATCAAACAGGATTTTATTGATTTATATCAAAACAAAATCCGCTGCACAAGCCAGGATTAAAAACGCTTTTCGGTATCCTTGAAAAAGAAACGCCTGGCCTAAACTATCGGCCGGGCGTTTCTTTGAATGATCCTATCCGGAGCAGGTGATCCGGAACGTTTTATCGTCTATCCTTCCTGCGGTGCTTAATCCACCTTGGGGCGAGGCAAGACTTTGGCCATCTCGGCGATTTCCGGGACCCTATGCTCCCATTCAATGGCCATGAGGTGCACGCCGGCCACCCCTTTCATTTCCTTAAACTCTTCGATCTGCTCCACAGCCATCTTAATCCCTTCATCACTCTGTTTTTTCTTGTCCACCCCTTGCAGGCGGCTGATGATCTCGTCAGGAACATCCATCCCGGGAACCTTGTTCTTCATGTACTTGGCCATGCCGACACCTTTCATGGGAGTGACCCCCGCCAGAATATAGGCTTTTTCCGTCAACCCCATATCGTTGGCTTGTTTGATGAATTCCCGGAATTTATTCATGTTGTAGATGCATTGGGTCTGAATGAAATCGACGCCGGCGGCAACCTTTTTGGCCAGACGGTGCACCCGCCATTCAAAAGGATCGGCGAAGGGGTTCGCAGCCGCTCCGATAAACATTTTTGGAACCCCGTCCAGATCGGCGCCGCTTAAAAATTTCCCCTCGTCCCGCATCTTTTTGACCGTAGCGATCAACTGTATGGAGTCGATATCAAAAACTCCTTTGGCCTGAGGGTGATCCCCGAATTTGCAGTGGTCCCCGGATAAACATAAAATATTACGAATGCCATGCGCATAAGCACCCAGAATGTCGGATTGCATGGCAAGGCGATTCCGGTCCCGGCACACCATCTGGTAGTTGGGCTCGATTCCCTCCTGGATCAAAATGATGCAGCAAGCCCAGCTTGACATTCGGACCATGGCGGTCTGGTTATCCGTGATGTTTACCGAATCGACATTTCCCTTCAAGAAAGCGGCCTTTTTCCGCACTTCTTCGGCGTTTGCACCCCTGGGTGGGCCCAATTCGCCGGTAAATGCAAAATGCCCCGCCCCTAAAACCTTTTCCAAGTTGCTTCCTGATTTCATGGTCGTCTTTCCCTGCTATATTCCATTTTTAACGAT
>Ga0100396_1002016_pt1 | contig 13296 bp, 9 predicted proteins | sample CryGeymeta201520_FD_81551 | JGI IMG/M metagenome (GOLD analysis project Ga0100396, IMG submission 81551) | Groundwater microbial communities from Crystal Geyser aquifers in Utah, USA - Crystal Geyser metaG 2015-20 | ecosystem: Environmental > Aquatic > Deep subsurface > Groundwater | place: USA... | reverse complement strand
CAGGTTTCCCGAAGTAGCGTTTCAAGCCGGATTCGGTCTCATCAGATGTGGATGTATGCTGAAAAGTGACCCCGACAACCTGTCAGGTCTGGGCTAGTTCCCTTATCTTAATGACATTGATCTCCAACTAAAGCCTCGAGTCCAAATCAGTATCCATCAGCTTCGCCTCTCCACCACTGCGCTCTCCTCGTCCGTCAGGCCGTGCAACTGATACACGATCTGGTCGATGAGCGTGTTCATCGGCTCAGGCCAGCCCCAGCTCGTGGATGTACTTCTCCAGTTTGCGCCACGTCCGCTCGTACGATGCCAGCGCGGTGCGGGCGGTGGTGACCCGGCGTTGGAACTCGTCGCCGTACTTCGGGCCACCCAGGAAGATGCCGGGCGTGAAGGTCCGGTAGCCGCCGTATTCGGTCGTGAGCCGGCCGATCAACCAGCAGTTCTCCTCGTGTTTGCCCATCGTCTGCTCGGACAACCCGGTCGCCTCCAGATTATCCAGGAACTGGAACAGGAAGGCGCCCATCTGGCGGGCAAACGCGTGCGTTGGCTCGTCGTCGTACCATTCTTCGATGAACGCCTCGAGCTGCTCCTTTTCAAAGCCGGCCGTCTGAAACTCTCGTATCTCCGGCAGGTCCACCGGAAAACGCAGGGTGATCTGCTGGCCGCCGTGGATGTTGGGCAGGGCATAGGTTGCTTCGGCCGGGCGCGGCGCGCCCTGGCTAGCGCGCACGTGGCGGGTGACGAAATCGTCGACGACGCGCGCCACAGCCGCCAGCGTAGCGGTCTCTGTGGCGGTCGGCAGGCTGATCAGAGCGGGCGGGGTGACCTTGATGAGGTTTGGGTACGCCAGCGCCGCGGCTACCGGCCAACCATACTTCTCGATCGCGTCCAGGTCATCGAAAGACAACAGTTGCGGGTCGTCGAAGGTCAAGCTGACGGCCGTCAATCGGTTGGCTGACAGGGCGGGATCCGTAGCCTGGTCGATACCGGCGTACTGGACGCGCAGATCGTCCAGCGATGCGTACAGGGATACGCCGAACGTCTCGCCGCCAAAGCCGAGCAGAATGATGTAACGCGCCGGACCGTCGGCGGGGTAGTGGATCTCGATGGGCGACAGATTATCCAGCCAACGCCATGGCGCCTGGCGGTAGAATTCGGCCGCGGCCTCGAAGAGCTCCGCGGCGAGCGGCAGCGTCACGCCAGGGACGGACATGAGTCCGGGCCGCGGCTCGCGGCGGGTGAAGTGGGCCTCCATGTCACGCAAGGTGTCTGTGAGCGCGGGGACTGACGGCGCGTAACTACAGCGGACGCTCAGCTCAGCCAACTGCGGCTTCAACGCTTCGGCCAGCTCGACGTCATCCAGGACAATGCGCGTGGGCCGAAACGCTTTGCCAGATCCGAAGATGGGCCGGGTCATGGCGCGCAGCAGTTGTCCCATCACGCTTTCCGCTGTCGGGCGTTCATCCTGGATGTCACTCCTCCGGATCCGGTCAGCGTGGGCATCCACGACCAACACGAGGTACGGTCGATAGGGTGGCTGATCGTTTGGGGTGATCCAGACAGGCGCGCGGCGCGCGGTGCACTGCCAGGTGACGTCGCGCTGGGGCAAACGAGCGGCTTTTTCCGTGGGATTTCGGGCCATGATGCCTCCGTTTCGTGCGGGCAAAAAGCGATAGCACTTCATTATACCGCGTTCTCTTGCATTGCGAAACTTACCGGCAGGTGGTGTACAGCATACTGCACTGGCAGGCCGCCCTGGCCCGCCTGGAGCCGCGCCTGAGCTGCAACAAAGCCATCGTCGCCATCGCCCGCAAGCTGCTGGTCGCCGTTTGGCACGTGCTGACCGAAGGCTGTGCTGATCGCCATGCCGACCCCGAACGGGTCGCTCGCAAACTGTTGCAGCACGCCTACCGCCTGGGCCGGACCCGCCGCCCTGCTGGCCAGACGCCCGCCCACTGCTCCCACCCACGCGAACACGGCCTGTCCGCAAACTCGAGACACTTCGTATCTTCTCAATAATCTGGGGACAGCTCGGGCCGGTCTCCGACCGTGCCCGTCGTGGCTCGGTCAGGAGACCGGCCACAGCGTAAGGCCCCGGAAAATTGAGCAAATACTGCAAACGCTGCCCCCACCAGGATCAGACCACAGCACAGACAACCAGACCGCGACTGGCGCTCGCAGCCGCCCCACACTAGAAGCCCGATTGCAGAAAATCGGCCCTCTTCTGCTACAATAGCCGTAGATCGTATAACAGCGCACAGCCCCGAGACGCCAGGGCTGCTGCAGGGTCATTTCACTGTCCAGGCGCCAGGCACTTTGGGCGGTCGCTGACCGATGAGAAGTCGTGGCGCAAACGATTGCCAGGAACGGCGAAAAGCCTGCTGGAAGTGCCTGGCGCCTCTGGCTCACAGGAGACACCCATGCGCATCACATTCTACGGCGCGGCCCAGGAAGTCACCGGCTCCATGCACCTGATCGAAGTCAACGACCAGCGGATCCTGCTGGAGTGCGGGCTGTTCCAGGGCCGCCGCTCGGAAACTTACGAACGCAACCTGCACTTCCCGTTCGACCCGCAGACGATCGACGCGCTGGTCCTCAGCCACGCGCACATCGACCATTCGGGCAACATCCCGAACCTGGTAAAACAAGGCTTCCGGGGCAACATCTGGTGCACGGCCGCGACGCGCAACCTGGGCGCCTACATGCTGTTGGACAGCGGCTACATCCAGGAAAATGACGTCGAGTACCTCAACAAGAAGCGTCTGAAGCGGGGCGAGCCACCGGTCGAGCCGATCTACACCAAGGCGGACGCCCAGGCCGCGTTGGGCCAGTTCATCAGCGTGGGCCTGCACCGCACGGTGACGGTGGCCGATGGGGTCAAGGCCACCTTCTACAACGCCGGCCACATCCTGGGCTCGGCTTTCGTGGCCCTGGACATCCAGGAACACGCCACTGCGAAGAGCTGGCGGCTGGTCTTCAGCGGCGACATCGGCCGCGAGGGGCTGTCGATTCTGCGGTCCCCCGAAACGCTGAACGCCGCCGACATCCTGATCATCGAGAGCACCTATGGCGACCGGCTGCACGAGCCGTATCAGGCCGCTCGCAAGCAGTTACGGGACGTGATCCGGGACACGGCCCGCCGTCGCGGCAAGGTGATCATTCCGGCCTTCGCGGTGGAGCGCACGCAGGAGATTATCTACGCGTTGAACCAGTTGGAGGCCGCCGGCGATATCCCCGAGCTGCCGGTCTTCGTGGACAGTCCATTGGCGGTCAACGCGACCGAGGTGTTCCGCATGCACCCCGAGGAGTGGGACGAGGAGGTGCAGGCGTTCCTGGCTGCTACCAATGGCCGGAACCCGTTCGATGCCAGCCGGATCGAATATGTGCGGGACGTGCGGCGTAGCAAGCAGATCAACTTCATGTCGCAGCCCGCGGTGATCATCAGCGCCAGCGGCATGGCTGAAAACGGCCGCATCCTGCACCACCTGAAGAACAACATCGAGAACAGTGAGAACACGATCCTGTTTGTGGGCTTTCAGGCGCAAAACACCCTGGGCCGGCGCATCCTGGACGGGGTCAGCCCGGTGCGGATCCTGGGGGATGAGCATAAGGTGCGGGCGCAGATTGTGTCCATCGACGGCTACAGCGCGCATGCGGATCAGGCGGAGCTGCTGGCCTGGGCGCGGCCGTTCGATCGAGAGCGGCTGGCGCAGGTCTTTGTGGTGCACGGCGAACAGGCCGCGAGCTTCACCTTCGCCGAGAAGCTGCGCGGGGAGGGCGCGCGGCAGGTCAACGTGCCGGAGCGGGGGCAGAGCTTCGAGTTCTAGCGTCAGACGCAAAGAAACCAGGTTTGTATCCTCTCAATAATCCGGGGTGGCTGTGGCCGGTCTCCTGACCGAGCCACGGTGGCTCGGTCAGGAGACCGGCCACAGCGATTCCCCGAAGAATTGAGAAGATACCCAGGTTTCTCCGAGAAACCTGGTTTCTTTGTGTCGTCACGGCTCCACCGGCGTCAGCCAGCGGTCCCCTTCCTGGCCCTCCGCGGCCCAACCTTTGACCTCTTCGCCCTCCAACTGCCACCAGAGGAAGCCGTCCAGGCGCACCGGGCCGCCGCGCACGACGAATTGCGTGCCGGGCAGGACCCGGGCGACGGCCGTCGCGTCGATGCCGGCCGCCTCGCGCACCGTCAGCACTTTGCCCTCCTCAGTGGTCACCTGGACGCGATCCCCCAGCCGCACTGCGCGGTTGCTCAGCTCGCCGCCGCCCGTCGCGGGCCCAGCCCCGGCATCGGGCGCCAACCATTTGTCCTCTAACGTGCCGGCCGCCACCCAGCCCACCACGCCCGCGCCGTCGTCGATTTGCCACCAGGTGTAGTTCTCGCCCTGGACCGGCCCCCCGATCACCTTGACCACCGCGTCCGCGTTCAGCTTGCCGACCTGGTTGCCCGTTGTCGCGGCCTGATCGCGCACGTTCAGGCCGCCGCTGGCTGCCACGCGGGCCGTCTGACCCACCGCCAGGCCCGGGGCCGGGATGGAGGTCGGCGTGGGCAACGCGGTCGGCGTGGGTGCAACGGCCTGTGCCGCGGTCGTCGGGGTTGGGGTAGCCGCGGTAGTGGGCGGAGCCGTCGCCGCGGGTGCGGCCGGCGTCGGCCCCACGGTCGGCGTTACCCGCACCTGAAAACCGCCACACGCCAGGGACGCCAGGACCAGCATCCCCAGTGGGAGCAATATTCGCCATCGACCTTGTCCCCCTCGCATTCTCGCCCTCCTTGGCCCCATGCCGATTGCGGAGTACCCAAAATCCCAAATCCGCAATCCGCAATCCGCAATCGCTACATACTATCCGGCGCGTTCACGCCCATCAGCCCCAGCACCCGGGCGAACACGGCCTTGGTCGCCGCTACCAGCCGCAGCCGAGCGTAGCTCACCCCCACGTCAGCCGGGTCGGACGAAACGACGCGGCAGTCCCGGTAGAACGCGTGGAACACCCCCGCCAGCTCCAGCGCGTAGAACGCCAGGTGGTGCGGCGCGAGTTGCGTGGCGGCTTTCTCGATCACTTCGGCCAGCTCGACCATCTTGCGCAGCAGCGCCATCTCGGCGGGATGCTGCAATAGGGCGGTATCCGCTACCGCCCACCGGTCCGGCTGGAAGCCGCGTTCGGCGGCCGTGGTCAGAATGCTGGCCATGCGCGCGTGCGCGTATTGGACGTAGTACACCGGGTTCTCGTCGCTCTGTTGCACGGCCAGGTTCAGGTCGAAGTCCATCACCGAGTTGTTGGAGCGGGTCAGCAGCAGGAAACGCACCGCGTCCGCGCCGACCTCCTCCAGCACCTCGTCCACGGTGACGATGTCGCCGGAGCGCTTGGACAGCTTGACCTCCTGGCCGTCCCGGTAGAGCCGCACCAGGTCGTAGAGCACGATGGTAAGTCGGTCGGGGTCCAGCCCCAACGCCTTCATCAGGTGCGGCATACGCCGCGCCTGGTTCTGATGATCCACCGCCCAGACGTCGATCACCCGGTCGAAGCCGCGCTGGACGAACTTGTCGTAGTGATAGGCCACGTCCGACGCGTAGTAGCCGGGCCGGCCATCGGAGCGGATCAGCACCTCGTCCCGGTCGGAGCCCAACGCGCTGGTGCGCAGCCACACCGCGCCGTCCTTGAGCTCGGTCAGCCCGGCCTGGCGCAGCCGGGCCATCACCCTTTCGAAGATGCCGTCGTCGTAGAGGCTCTTTTCCGTGAACCAGCGGTCGAAGTGGATGCGCAGGCCGGCCGCCGACTCCCGGATGCTGGCCAACTCCAATGTTTCACCGATGGCGCTGAGCGCGGCGATGGCATCCTCTTCGGCCATGCTCAGGAACCGGTCGCCGTGCTCGGCGATCACCGCGGCCGCCAGGTCGAGCATGTACGTGCCCTGGTAGTGATGCGGCTCCAGCGGCGCGGCCTGCCCCAACGCCTGTTGGTAGCGCCGATAGAGGGTCTCGGCAAAGGTGCGCATCTGGGTGCCCGCGTCGTTGACGTAGTACTCGCGCTGCACCGCGTAGCCGGCCGCGTCCAACAGACTGGCCACGACATCGCCCAGCACTGCGTTGCGCGCCGAGCCCATGTGCAGCGGCCCGGTCGGGTTGGCGCTGATGAACTCCACCTGGCACGTCTGGCCATGCCCCAGGTCCACGTCCCCGTAACGGCCGGCCGCGGCCTCGATCGCGGCCACCTGCCCGGCCAGCCACCGTTCGCTCAATCGAAAATTGATGAACCCGGGCGGGACCACTTCCGCTGCGTCCAGGTAATCGACCTGCGGCAGCCGCTTGGCGATAGCCTGGCCAATGGCCATTGGCGCCATGCGCGCGAACCGTGCCGACTGCATCGCCACCGCGGTGGTGTAGTCGCCGTGGCCGGTGTCCTTGGGCCGCGCGATCTCCACCGGCGGCGAAGCGTATTTCGGCAAGTCGCCTTTGTGCTGGGCTTTCTTGATAGCTTTGGTGACCAACTCAGCGATTTGGTCTCGGATCACAAAAACACGCCTCCTGCGATGTGGTTTCTACAAGGTACTCAACCCGCTGTTCCGCAAAACGGTCGCCCCCGCAAAACGGACATACAGTCTTTTTGCTATTCATTGCCGCGCGAATGGTATCCTCTCAATAATCCGGGGTGGCTGTGGCCGGTCTCCTGACCGAGCCACCGTGGCTCGGTCAGGATGTAAATGCTCATAGGGTTTGACCCCTGAATGCTCATTAACAACTTACCCCACACCTTCCGGAAACGGCAGCGGTAGTTGCTGCGGCACCGAGTGTGCCGAGTGATCAGTAATACCGGTGATGTCAGCCACGGATAGTCGCTTAGCGGGGCGCCGACAGATCTCCACGTCGGGTTTGTCGGCGTCCGTGAAAACGAAATGGCAGTCGCCAGGGTCGAAACGGACCAAGACGGTGTGACCACGATGGGCAGCACCGACTCCGACAATGACCGTCAGCATTTCGTGAAGGAAAAGGGGTAAGTTGTTAATGAGCAACTGCAGGTCAAACCATATGAGCTTCTACAAGGAGACCGGCCACAGCGAGCGATTCCTCGAAGAATTGAGAAGATACCGCGAATGTACTGGGTCAACATGTGCAGGCTCTCCAGTCACGTTAGAATATAGGAGGAATTCCAGCTTGCTTGCACAACTCATTGGCCGTGATTCTATCAAGCGTCCGGTGCCGTTTCACCGGGATGACCTTATCTCCATTTGTGTAGATGGAATGCTTTGCGCCCTCTCTCAAGAGCCAGAATCCATGCTTCTCGAAGTGGCGAATCAAGTCTCGACGCCGAACCGACATCAGACCTCCATGGCTATGGCTTCCATCAGGAAACGCCCAACAGGTATCTCTTTTCCCAATTGCCGATACGCTGCGATCATTTCCTGTAAGGCATCGGTCAGGCTCTCACGGCACTCGGTCAGGGTTGCGCCTTCTGTAACCACCTCTGGCCACTCCACAAGCTGCCCCATGTAACCCGAAGGAATTTCAGTATACTTCACAAGGTAGTTTTGCAGCATGGTCCCTTTTGTCCCCTTCCACACCTGAATCACGACCGAAAACAACTTTCAACCGTCCACCGCTGCCAACTCATACCAGTTCGGCCCGGCCTCCAGGTCCACCACCAGCGCGGCCTTGAGATCGTACGCGCCTTCCATCGTCTCCTTCACGAGCCGGCCGACCGCGACCAGCTCCGCGTCCGGCGTCTCCAGCACCAGCTCGTCGTGCACCTGCAAGGTGATGCGCGCCCGATAACCGCCCTGCTGCAACGCCCGGTGGAGCCGGATCATGGCAATTTTGATGATGTCGGCCGCGGTGCCCTGGATCGGATGGTTGATCGCCGCGCGCTCCGCGGCCTGGCGGGTGTTGAACGCGCGATTGCCGGTCGCAGTGGTTTGGAGCACCGGGAAATAGCGGCGCCGGCCGAGCAGCGTCTCCACGTAGCCGTGCTGGTAGGCGAACGCCTTGGTGTCCTCCAGATAGCGTTTCACGCCGGGGTAGGTGGCGAAATAGCGCGCCAGAAATTGCTCGGCATCGGCCCGGCTCAGCCCCGTGCGCTGCGCCAGACCGTACGCGCTGACCCCGTACGACGTGGCGAAGTTCATCATCTTGGCCACGCTCCGCTGCTCCTTGGTCACCTGGCTGAGCGGTACCCCGTAGACCTTGGTCGCCGCGCTGGCGTGGATGTCCTCACCCCGGGCAAAGGCCGCCAACAGGTAGTCGTCACCGGAAATGTGGGCCAGGATGCGCAGCTCCACCTGCGAGTAGTCGGCCGAGAGCAGTTGCCAGCCCGGCTCGGCCACGAACGCCCGCCGGATTTCCCGGCCGATCTCGGTGCGCACCGGGATGTTCTGCAGGTTCGGCGCGCTGGAGCTGAGCCGGCCGGTCTCGGCGCCGGTCTGGTTGAACGAGGTGTGCAGCCGGCCCGTGCGCGGGTTGACCATGGTCGGCAGCGCGTTCACGTAGGTGCTGAGCAGTTTGCTCAATTGGCGCTGTTCGAGGATGAGATCGACGATCTCGTGCTTGCCGCGCAGCCCCTCCAGCACGTCGGCGGCCGTGGAATAGGCGCCTGCCTTGGTCTTCTTCAAACCCTGCGTGGGCAGGCCCAGTTTGCCGAACAGCACATCGGAGAGCTGTTGCGTGGAGTTGATGTTGAACGCGTAGCCGGCGATCTGTTGGATCTCCAGCTCGATCTGCTGGAGCCGCGCGGTCAGCTCGACCGACATCTGCGCCAGGTAGTCGACGTCCAGTTTGATGCCGGCCGTCTCCATCGCCACCAGCACCGGCACAAGCGGCATCTCCACGTCCCGGAAAAGGGACGTCAGCCCTTTCTCGGCCAGTTCAGGCAACAATTGATCGGCCAGAGCCAACGTCATGGCCGCGTCCGCGCTGGCGTAGGCCGCGGCCTGGGCCGCCGGCGCCTGGTCCATGGTGATCTGGTTCTTGCCCGTGCCGATCAGCTCGCTGATGGGGGTCATCTCGACCTTGAGCCGTGTCCACGCCTGGTCCTTCAGCCCGAGCCCGCGGCTGCCGGGATCGATCAGCCACGCCCCGATCATGGTGTCCACCAGGTCGCCGGCCACGGGCAGGCCGTTGCGGGCCAGCATCGTCAGATCGTAGCTGGCGTTGTGCGCGATCTTGGTGATCCGGGCATCGGCAAACGCGGGTCTGAGCGCCTGGCGCACCACCTCCCAGGGCAGCGGGGTCACATCCCCGTGCCGCACCGGGATGTAGGCGGCTTCCGGCCGCGTCGAGCCCCCCGGTTTCCCCGAAAAACCGGGGGGCTGATCTTTCCACGCCAGCGCCACCCCCACCAGTTCAGCCATCTGCGGGTCCGTGCTGGTGGTCTCCGTGTCGAACGCGATCATCGGCGCGGCGGCCAGGCGCGCGGCCACGTCGGCCAGCGTCGCGGCGTCGGTGACCAGGAAAGCGGTAGGTTGGTAAATTGGTAAATTGGTAGATTGGTAGATTGGTAGGTTGGTAGATTGGTAGATTGGTAAATTGGTAGATTGGTAGATTGGTAGATTGGTAGGTTGGTCGGCTGGTCCGTTGGTGGATTGGGGAGTCGCCTCGGTGGGGAAGAGTGCCATCTGCGCCTCCGCGCCCCCGCTCCCTGGCACCCCCGCTCCCACACCCCCCTGCTCCCCTGCTTCCGCGCCCCCCCGCGCTCCCGTCGGCGTCGGCAGGCGATCCGCCAACGAGCGGAACGCCAGATCCTGGAACAAGTCGATGACGCGCGCCCGATCATAGTCGCGCGTGTGGCAAGCCGCCAGGTCGAGCCGGACCGGGACATCGGTGATGATGCGGCCTAGCTTTCGGCTGAGCTGGGCGTCCTCCTTGCCCTCGACCAGAGCGCCTTGTGTCCGTTTGGCCGTGATCTCACCCACGTGTTCGTAGATCGCGTCCAGGGTGCCGTATTCCTGCAACAGGGCCGTGGCGCCTTTCTCGCCCACGCCGCGCACGCCGGGGATGTTGTCCGACTTGTCCCCGATCAACGCCTTGAGGTCCACCAGTTGGTCGGGGCGCAGTCCGTAGCGTTCTTGCACCGTCTCCGGGGTGTAGACGATGGTGTCGGAGAACTTGCGGCCCGAGGTGAGCACGCTGATGTGCTCATCCACCACCTGGAGGATATCCCGGTCGCCCGTGACGATCAGGGTGTCCACCCCTTGCGTCTCGGCCTGCTGCGCCAGCGTCGCCAGCACGTCGTCCGCCTCGAACCCATCTTTGGTGAAGATGGGGATGTTCAGCGCCTCGACGACCTCCTTGATGCGCTCGACCTGTGTCCGCAGCTCGTCGGGCATCCGCTCCCGGTGGCCTTTGTACGCCGCGTACATCTCATGCCGGAAGGTCTTGCCCACGTCGAACGCCACCGCCACGTATTCCGGCGCTTGATCGCGCAGCACGTTCAGCAGCATCGACACGAAGCCGAACACCGCGTTGGTCAGCTCGCCGGTGGGCGCGGTCAGGGTCAGCGGCAAGGCGTGAAACGCCCGAAACGCCAGGCTGTGGCCGTCGATCAGGACCAGTTTGGGTTTGGACATTGGGCGGCTCCTTTCCTCACCCCATCCCCTTAACCTCTTGTGATGAAGCCAAAAGAGGGCCGGGGACACCCGACAAGACACGGGTCACAGGGAAGGTGTCTACTCGCGATGGATTCGATGAGATGGTTGCACCTTGAGTTTGTACGGTGCAGCTTTGATCTTACCGGCATCCAACAGCGCTTTCACCTTTGGTTGCTCCATCGCTGATGCGGTCAGGCGCAGGGTTCGGCCGATATCCAAACGTAGCTGGCCGCTCTCCAGTTCCAGCATGATGTTCTCATCGCTGGCGTTGGCCACCTCGACGACGTCAGTGGGTTTCCAGGTAAACGGTTGTTTCTGAGCCATGCATCAATCTCCCAAGCTGAGCGTTGAACGTGAGCACGTTACAAGTGCCTAACCCCCGAAATTCCCGTTTTTTGTGCAAGGATTTTGGGAGTGGCGGCTGTCGTCTTTTTGGTTCCGTCTTATAAGCGCAGCGGCGCTTGTAAGCGCAGCGGCCTTATCCGGGTTAGGTTCAACGTGCTATGACCCATTTTACCCTGCCGGCCCCGGAAAGTCAACGCATAGGCGCGACCAGCCTTGATCCCGATTACCAACCCACGCCGCGATCTGCTATAATATCGTCAGATCGCGCAACTCGCAAATACGCAGCACGCACTCCCAGGTGACCCATGCCCGACGATTTTGTGCACCTGCACGTCCACAGTGAATACTCTCTGCTCGACGGTCTGGGCAGCACCCGCCGGCTGGCCGAGCGCGCGGCCGAGCTGGGGCAACCGGCCCTGGCGATTACCGATCATGGCGCCATGCACGGTGCGATCGAGTTCTCGCGTACCGCCCACAAGGCGGGCATCAAGCCGATCTTGGGCGTGGAAGCCTACCTGACCCAGTATGGTCGGCCGATGCAGGGCCGCGACGGCGAGCTGGACAGGGGGCGCCACCACCTGCTGCTGCTGGCGCAGAACCTCACGGGCTACCGCAACCTGCTGAAGCTGTGCAGCGACGCCCAGTTGCAAGGCTACTACTACCGGCCGCGCGTCGACGCCGACTATCTGGCCGCGCACAGCGCCGGGCTGATCTGCACCTCCGGTTGTCTCGCGGCCGAGCTGCCCACGTTGCTCAAGAATGGCCAGGAAGACCTGGCGCTCAAACGGCTGCAGTGGTACCGGGATGTGTTTGGACCGGATCGGTGGTACATCGAGTTCCAGGAACACAACATCCCCGAACTGACCCAGGTCAACAAGCAGCTCTTTGCCTGGGCGCGGCAATATGACCTGCCTATGATCGTCACCAACGATGTGCACTACGTCAAGGAGGAGGATGCCGGCCCGCACGACATGCTGTTGTGCGTCCAGACGTCGTCGTTGGTCACCGACCCAAACCGGATGCGCTACGAAGGCGGGTCCTATTTCCTCAAGGACCTGGCGCAGATGCGTCAGACGTTCTTGCCGCTGGCCGACCTGCCCGAGAGCGCCTTCAGCAACACCGTCAAGATCGCCGAGATGTGCGATGTCGATCCTGAGGACAGCACCTACCACCTGCCGGACATGGTCATCCCCGCTGGCTACACGTATCAGACCTATCTGCGGCGCCTGACTGAGGAGGGCATGCGGCACCGCTACCGGGATCGCGCCGATGATCCCGAGGTGCTCGCCCGCAAGGAGCACGAGCTTCAGATCATCCACGAGATGGGCTTCGACGTCTACTACCTGATCGTCTGGGACCTGTGCATGTATGCCAAACAGCGCGGCATCTGGTGGAATGTGCGCGGGTCGGGCGCCGGCTCCATCGTGGCCTACGCCCTTGGCGTCACCAACCTGGACCCGCTGCGCAACAAGCTGATCTTCGAGCGCTTCCTGAACCCGGGCCGCGTCACCATGCCCGACTTCGACCTGGATTTCCCCGACGACCAGCGCGAAGAATTGATCCGCTACACCGTAGACAAATACGGCCAGGATCAGGTGGCCCAGATCGTCACCTTCGGGCGGATGAAGGCCCGGGCTGCGGTGCGCGACGTGGGGCGGGCCATGGATGTGCCATTGCCCGAGGTCGATCGCCTGGCCAAGATGATCCCGGCTATCCCCGGCAAGCCGGTGACGATCAACGATGTGCTTACCGAAGGCAACGAGTTCTATTCCACCGAATTGCGGCAGCGTTACGAGAGCGAGGAGCATGTTCGCCAGTTGCTGGACACGGCCAGCCATCTGGAAGGCGTGGCGCGGCACTCCTCCATCCACGCCGCGGCCGTGATCGTGGCCGACAAGCCCCTGACGCACTACACGCCGCTGATGCGGCCGCCCAGGTCCGCGATCACCGAGACTGTCACCCAATACGAATACCCGATCCTGGAGTCGATCGGGCTGCTCAAGATCGACTTTTTGGGGCTGGCCACCCTCACGCTGATGCGCGAGGCTACCCGGCTGATCCGGGAACGCCACGGCGTCGAGTACACACTGGAAAACCTGCCGATCGACGACCCCACGACCTACGAGCTGCTGACCAGTGGAGATGTGCTGGGCGTGTTCCAGGTCGAAAGTCAGGGCATGCGCCGCTGTCTGATGGACCTGCGCCCCACTGAGTTCGACCACATCACCGCCACCATCTCGCTCTACCGCCCCGGCCCCATGGAGTTCATCCCGGACTTCATCGCCGTGTTGCATGGCGAGCAGGCGGCCCACTACGTCCACCCGATCCTGGAGCCGATCCTGGCCGAGACGATGGGGGTGTGCGTGAGCGGCGACGCCCTG
>Ga0100396_1001997_pt1 | contig 13356 bp, 8 predicted proteins | sample CryGeymeta201520_FD_81551 | JGI IMG/M metagenome (GOLD analysis project Ga0100396, IMG submission 81551) | Groundwater microbial communities from Crystal Geyser aquifers in Utah, USA - Crystal Geyser metaG 2015-20 | ecosystem: Environmental > Aquatic > Deep subsurface > Groundwater | place: USA... | reverse complement strand
TGCACCATCCGAACGTCGTCTCGATCTTCGATCTCGGCGAACAGGACGGCGCCTACTTCATCGCCATGGAGTACGTCGCTGGCTGCGATCTCGCGACCGCGGTGGCGCATCATCCGTCGCCCTGGCTCGAGCAGGGAGAGCTCGGGCTGTCGTTGCCGCTGCGCCTCTTCATCGTCGCCGAGGCGGCGCGCGCCCTCGACTACGCGCATCGTCGCCAGGACGACGAGGGCCGACCGCTGCACATCGTCCACCGCGACATCTCGCCCCAGAACATCCTCCTGGGCTTCGAGGGCGAGGTGAAGGTCGCGGACTTCGGCATCGCGCGTGCGGACGCGGCGGGGCTCGGGGCCGAGGAGGATCCCCGTCTCTTGCGCGGCAAGTTCGCGTACATGTCGCCCGAGCAGGCGTGCTCCGAGAGCCTGGATGGACGCAGTGACGTCTTCGCGCTGGGCGTCGTGCTCTGGGAGCTGGTGGCGGGGCGCCGACTGTTCAAGGCGCCGACGACCGAGGAGACGCTCGACAGGGTGCGCCGCGCAGACGTGCCCGAGGTCTCGACCCAGGCCTGGCCGCCCGGCTTGGCGGAGGTGCTCTCGCTGGCCCTGGCACCGACGCGCGAGCAGCGCTTCGCCACCGCGGGAGAGTTCGGCGACGCCCTGGTGGCCGTGCTCCATCGCTCCTTCGACGCGTGGGACAACGCGGACCTGGCGCGCGTCCTGGTGGAGCTCTTGCCCAACGCGGCGGAGCAGCGCGTCAACAAGCTGCGCGTCGATCTCGGACAGCGCGTCGACGGGGACGCCGCGCGGACCATGACCGCGCTCACCGCCGCGCCCGTCGTGGACGAGCAGACGCGCGCCTTCCCGGTCTCCAGGCGCATGAGCGTGCTGGTTCGGCCCGTGCCTTCTATCGTGGCGCGCCCGGAGCATGGATCCGCCGAAGCGCTCGAGCAGATCGCGCTCGCCCATGGGGCCGTGGCCGGCGCGGCGCCCGGCGCGGAGGTGGTCTGGAGCTTCGCGGACGGAGACCACGACGCGTTGGCGGCGGCGCTGAGAGTCGTGCACGAGTGGCGCACGGGGCAGGGTCTGGGGCCGGCCCTGGTGATCGAGGGTGAGGCGCGCGTGTGGCAGGGAGGCCGCGCGGCCGAGGTCGACCGCGAGGTGCTGGCCGAGGCGCGCTCGCGGCTGGCCGAGGCGTCCACGGACGAGACCCGCTGCGCACCCGAGGTGGCGGGGCGCATGGAGGCTCGCTACCGCTTCGGCGACGAAGAGTGGCCCGTGCTCCACGGCTATCGGCTGCGGGTGGAGCGGGACTTCGCCGCGCATCTGCGCTTGCCTCTGATCGGTCGGCGCGCGGAGCTGACTCGCCTGGTCGAGGCCCTCGAGCAGAGCGCCGCCGGCGGCCGCGCCATCTGGGTCGTGGGCGAGGCGGGCAGCGGCAAGTCGCGTCTGCTGGCCGAGTTGCACGCGCGCGCGAGCTCGGCGCTCTTGCTGACGGGTCGTGGCGGCAGCGGCGGTTCGCGCTCCTTCGCGCTCCTGGCCGATCTCTTCGCGGATCTGACGGGCGTGGACGACAGCGACGACGAGGCGACGCGCGCCGAGAAGGTCAACCGCCTGCGGGTGCTCGGCCTGGGGGAGCGCCTGCTCTCGCGCGTGCGTGAGCTCGTCTCGAACGCGGACGCCGAACCACTGGACCGACCGGGTCGCCCACGCGGGCTCGATCTGTGCGCGGCCCTGGGCAAGGCGGTCGCGGCGCTGGCGCACGACACGCCGGTCGTGGTGGCGCTGGAGGATCTTCAGGGCGCGGACGAGGCGAGCTTGCAGCTCTTGCCGTGGCTGCGGGCGTCCCTCGAACGCCCGCGCGTGCTGACCGTCTTCACCACGCGTCCGCCATCGCCCGTGGCTCCGCTGGCGGAACCTCAGGTTCGTCTCGATGCCCTCGATTCGGGCTCCGCGGGTCGGCTCTTCGCGCGCGCGGCCGGCGGCCGTGCGGTGGAGGCGGAGCTCGGGGAGCTGCTCGACGCCGAGCTCGACGGCACGCCGGGGGCCATCGTGGACGTGGCGCGTCTGCTGGTCGATCAGCAGCGCCTGGCCGAGGAGGCGGGGGTCTTTCGTCTGCTGGGCAGCGAGCCCTTGCCCATCCCCTCGCGCTGGCGATCGAGCCGCATGCTGGGCCTCGCCGAATTGTCCACGGACGATCGCGGCGTGCTCGCGGCCTTGGCCGTGCTGCGTCAGCCCACGGACATCGCGACCCTGGCCGCGATCTGCGCCGAACCCGTGGTGCGCGTGGAGCTGTGCCTGCGACGCCTGCTCGATCTGGGGCTCGTCGGTGGCGCGCAGGGCGAAAGCCATCGGGTGGAAGGTCGTTGGGGCGGAGTCGGCGGGGACGTGCGGTTGCCGGCGGAGCTGGAGCTGCGCGGTGGAGCCATGGCGCGCCGCGCCTTGGTGACGGCGCTCGGCGACGAGCGCGTGCAGGCGCTCCACGGTCGCGTGTCGCGGGTGTTGGGTTCCGCCGGCGCGGCGGCGGATGAACGCATCGAGCGTCTGGCGTTCCATGCGGCCCGCGCGAGCGATCGACGAGAGGCGCCGCGCTGGCTCGCGCTCTCGGCGGCGCGCGCGCGGGCGCGAGGCGAGCTCAGTCTCGCTGCGGAGCGCTACGCGGAGGCCGCGCGGATCGGTCTCGAGCTTCGCTTCGAGCGCGACTTGGAGGAGGAAGACGACGACGCGTGTACGCTCTTCGCGCTCGCCGCCGAGACGGCCCTCGAGGCGGGAGACGCCGACCTCGCCGCGCAGCTCCTGGCCGCCGCGCCGCGAGACGCATCGGACGCGAAGGGCTACGCCCGCTTGGCTGGCGCCCGCGCGACGGTCGCCGAGGCTCGCGGCGACTACCGTGGCGCGTCGGACTACCTACAGAGCGTTCTGGACGCGGAGCGCGCGCTCGATCCCGAGGGCCGCGTTCGGCTCGCGCTGCGTCGAGGCATCTGCGAGCTCCGCGTCGGCGATCCGAGCGAAGCGGGACGCTGCTTCGAGCTCGTCGTCGCGGGGGCGGAGCCACTCGAAAACGCCATCTCGATCAGCCTCTGCGCGCAGGGACACGCGTGGTTGTCCGTTGCGCATGGCAACGTCGGCGACGAGCGCGCCGCCGAGCGGGCCTCTCGGGTGGCGATGCGTCTGTCGCTGCGAGCGGGCGACGGCGAGTCGCGCCTGGCCGCGCTCTTCGCCGCGGCTGCGCGCGCCGAGGCACGGCTCCATCTCGATGACGCCGCATCCCTCTGGGCCGACGCGCACGCCCTGGCGACCGAGGAGGACTCGACCATGCACGCCCCCGAGGTCGCGGTGCGCGCGGCGCTCACGGCAGCCTTGATCGCGGACGAGGGCAGCGCGGCGGTCTTCGCCGAGCACGCCGCCCGACTCGGACACGCGCGGCGCGACGTGGGTGCGACCGCGCTGGCTGCGGCGGTGAGAGGCGCGCTCGCGGCTCGGGCTCATCCCGAACCGGACTTCGTACCCGCCGTCGTGCGCGGCATCGACGGCCTTGAAGCCGCGGGCCGTTCACGCGAAGCAGCCCTCGCGTTGGAGATGCTCGCCGTGGCGCATTTGGCCCTTGGCGATCCGCCGGCCGCGATCCGCACCTTGGGTCGCGCGCTGCCCTTGGCCGAGCGAGCGCAGAATCGCCCGCTGGCGCAGCGTCTTGGACGTGCGGCCGAGCGTTTGGCGGAGGGCCAGGATCCCTATCTCGAAATGCGTGAACGCGGCTGATTGCCCCGGGGAGGTCCGTGCTTTAGTCTCCCGGCCCCTCCGCCGCGGCCCACTTGCCGCGCGTCCGGGGCTAGGATCGTGATGACTCAGGAAACTCCCCAAAACCCCCAGTCGACCATCGACCCTGCTGTCGAGGATTCTGCCTCGATGAGCGCGTCGTCCACCCCCACGCCGGAGGTTCAGGCCCACGAGGCCGAGTCCGCCGCGAGCGAAGCCGCAGCGCCCGAAGGCGAAGCCGCAGCGCCCGGAGGCGAAGCCGCAGCCTCCGAAGGCGAAGCCGCAGCCTCCGAAGGCGAAGGTGCCGAGGGTGAGGCTGCTGCCGCCGAGGGCGAGACCGCGGAGGGCGAGGACGGCAAGAAGCGTCGCCGCCGCAAGCGCAAGAAGAAGGGGGCGAGCGAAGAGCCCGTCGTGGATCACAAGGAGGGCGTGCTCGCGCGCTTCCTGGGGACCCACGCGCACCGTCGTCACGTCGTGCACGCGTTCTCCGTCGGTGAGGTCGTAGGCGGTCGCGTCGAGAGCGTGGCCGACGGGGCCATCATCCTCGACCTCTTTGGCAAGGGCATGGCGAGCGTCGACGTGCTCGAGCCCCGTGAGGTGCCGGTGCTGCCGGACCCGCCCGAGGCCGAGGCCGCCGACGCGATGGAGTCCTCCTCGGAGGAAGCCAGCGAAGCGTCGCCGAGCGGCGACGAGGCAGACGCCGCCACGGACGAAACCACGGTCGACGAAGCGGAGGCTGTCAGCGCCGACGCGGCGTCCACCGACGGCGACGACGCGGCATCCACCGACGGCGACGACGCGGCATCCACCGACGGCGACGACGAGGAGCTGCCCGCGCACGTCTCCCTCGAGCCGGCTCCCGAGCCTCCCGCGATCGGCTCCGTCTTCCGCGGCCGCATCGCGGGTGTCGCCGAGAGCGGCCACATGGCGCTGGTCAACCGCATCATCGACAGGCCCGCCGCCAAGGCTGCCATCGCTGCGGCGCGCGACGAGCATCGTCGTCTCTACGGTCTCGTCTACGGCTTCAACCGAGGCGGCTTCGACGTCATCCTCGAGGGCATCCGCGTCTTCTGTCCCGCCAGCGGCATGTCCCTGACGGGCATCGGGGACCCGCACGACTTCCTGGGCAAGAAGCTCGAGTTCAGCGTGCCTCCGGGCAAGACCGGCCGCAGCATCGTGGTCAGTCGGCGCTCCATCCTCGAGCGCGACGCGCGCCGTCAGGCGCGTGACCGCATGGCCGCGCTGAAGCCGGGTCAGCGCTTGCATGGTCACGTCTCGCAGGTGCGCGAGTTCGGCCTGCTGGTGGACGTGGGCGATGGCCTCGAGGGTCTCGTGCACATGAGCGAGGTCGCGTGGGCGCGCGGCACGCGCCCGTTGGATGTGGCCAAGATCGGCGACGAGGTCGACGTTCAGGTCTTGAAAGTGCAGCTGGGCAACCGCAAGGATCGCTACGGCAAGCTCTCGCTCTCGATCAAGGCTTGCCTGCCCGATCCCTGGGACGAACAGGCCAAGCTCCTGACCATCGGTGGCGCGCGCAAGGGCAAGGTCACGAGCACCACGGACTTCGGTGCCTTCGTCGAGCTCGCGCCGGGCCTCGAGGGGCTCCTGCACATCTCCGAGCTCGGTGGCCAGGGTGTGAAGCACGCGAGCCAGGTGGTGCGCGAAGGCGAAGAGCTCGACATCGTGGTCGAGCGCATCGATCGCGGTCAGCGTCGCATCTCCCTGTCACGCCTCTCGCCCGCGGACGCGGAAGCCATCGCGCGCGGAGACATCGATGCCGAGAAGGCGCCTCGCTCGCTCAAGCAGGGAGCCCACGTGACCGTGGTCGTCGAACGCGTCGACCGTCACGGCATGAAGGTGCAAGTGCAGGGCGTGCTGGGCAAGCGCGGTCGGGGCTTCATCTCCAGCCGTGACATGGGTGACGCCACCGGCGACGGTCGTCAGGCCATGGCCGTGGGCACCGTGCTCGAGGTCAAGGTCACGGGCACGGATCGCGACGGATCCTTGCGCTGCTCCATTCGCGGCAAGGAACAGGACGAAGAGCGTTCCGCCGTGCAGGCCTACCGCAAAGAGGCTGCGCAGCAGGGCTTCGGCACCTTCGGCGATCTCCTTCGCGCGAAGATTGGTGGGGGCGACGACGCTTGAGTCGGCGCCTGCAAGGGTCGGCCCGTCGAAGGGCGACCGAGCTTGGCAATTGTCGCTTGAAACAGAGTCACGGGGCTGCTACAAAATGCGCCCCACGGGCGATTAACTCAGGGGTAGAGTGCCTTCTTCACACGGAGGACGTCGCTGGTTCAAATCCAGCATCGCCCACTAGCCGCAGGTCAGGTTTTCCACGACGCGGCGCCTCACGAGCCACCGGAGTCATTCGGTGGCTCGTGGCGCATGTGGGGCCTGCCAGGCGCTCGGGCCCGGCGTCCGACGCCCAGAATTCGGGTCGATTCTCGGCCGGACTCGCGTCCCCGCCTCGCTGCTGTGAGAGAGCACGGTTGACAGCCTCGAGGGGCGTGATGAGATCAGCGCCCGCGCGCAGACGCACGAAGGAGTGAGACCATGACCGACCGAGACGTGTTCATCGTGGGGGCCGCGAGGACTCCCATCGCATCCTTCCAGGGAGCCTTCGCCAGCGTGACGGCCCCCCAACTCGGAGCTCACGCCATCGCCGGCGCCGTCGAACGCTCCGGCCTCTCGCCCGACGCGGTCGACGAGGTCTGGATGGGCAACGTGCTCACCGCGGGCGTGGGCCAAGCGCCCGCGCGGCAGGCGGCCAAGGGCGCGTCCATCCCCGACTCAGCCCCGGCGACCACCGTGGGCAAGGTCTGCGGCTCGGGCATGATGGCCGTGATCCTCGGCACCAAGAGCGTGCTCCTCGGCGACGCGAACGTGGTCGTCACCGGTGGCATGGAGTCCATGTCGATGGCGCCCTATCTGCTGCCCAACGCCCGCGGCGGCTACCGTATGGGCGACGGCAAACTCATCGACTCCATGGTCCACGACGGCCTCTGGGATCCCTACTCCGACGTGCACATGGGCATGTGCGGCGAGCTGTGCGCGCGCGAGCTCGACTTCACGCGGGAAGCCCAGGACGACTTCTCGGTGGAGTCCTGCCGCCGGGCGCAGGCGGCCCAGGAGCGTGGCGCCTTCGCGCAGGAGATCGTGCCCTTCACGGTCAAGGGCCGAAAGGGCGACGTCGTGGTGAGCGACGACGAGGAGCCGACTCGCGTGCAGCTCGATCGCCTGCGCACGCTGCGCCCCGCCTTCGACAAGCAGGGCACCATCACCGCCGCCAGCGCCTCCAAGATCGACGACGGCGCGGCCGCGCTCGTGCTCGCCAGCGGCGCCGCCGTGCGTGAGCGAGGCCTGAAGCCGCTCGCCCGCATCGTGGGCTACGGGGGCCACGCGCAGGATCCCCAGTGGTTCACCACGGCTCCCGTGTATGCGATCGAGAAGACGCTGGCGAAGACGGGCCTCACCGTCGACGACATCGACCTGTGGGAGGTCAACGAGGCCTTCGCCGTCGTGGCCATGGCCGCCATGAAGAAGTCGGGCATCCCGCACGAGAAGCTCAACGTGCGCGGTGGCGCCGTGGCGCTCGGTCACCCCATCGGGTGTTCGGGTGCGCGTATCCTGGTCACGCTCCTGTATTCCATGATCGAGCGGGACGTGAAGCGTGGTCTCGCCACGCTGTGCATCGGTGGCGGTGAGGCCACGGCGGTGGTCGTGGAGCGCGTCTGATCTCCGAGCCCCATCGCAGCGGAGGTCACGCCCACAGCGCCCTGTTCCCGGACTGCCTAAGGGCCCGAGCCGGGCTCGGGGAGCAGGCGCGCGAGCTCTTGGAGCTCAGCGCGGCGGGTGTGCCGCTGGTGCCAGGGGAGCTCGTCGCCCTCGGCACGCAGGATGCGGCCGGCCACGTGCTGGAGCGCGCGCGGGCGCTGGCGCTGGAGGTCGGCGTCGTGCGCATGCGACCGCTCATGCCCAATCACGTGGGCGCCGATCGCTACGCGCGCAGGTTCGCCGAGCTCTCGGACTGCGTGGGCCCCGACGGCATCGCCGCACGCGTCGAGCGCATCTTCGAGGTGCTCTCCTCACCCCAGGTGATGGCCTCGGGCACGGGCACGTTGGCGGGCACGGAGCTCCTACTCTACGGCTGCTCCGACGAGCGCTACGGTACGGCCGCGAGCGCTGGCCTCGACGACGGGGATCCCGACCAGCTCTCCGCCTGCTCGCGGGTGCAGGGGGCCCAGCACTATCGCGTGGATCGCCGCAGCGCCCGCGTGCTCGCCGTGGGCACGGGGCTCGATTCCGGTCTCGCGGCTGCGGCTGCGGACCTGGCCGACCGCGCCCAGCTCGCGCTCGGCTATCCCGTGCGCATCGAGTGGGTGATGGCGCGCGGCAGACCGCACGTGGCGGCGCTGTGTCGCTTGCCCCTGCCCGTGAGCTTCACTCCGCAGAGTTGGCGCCGCGTCGCGCTCGTGGCCGCGGACGAGGGGACGGTGGCGCCGCTCGCCGTCGACGCCCTCGATCGCGCTCTGCGCGTGGGACCGAGCATCGTGCGACGCATCTACGCGCGACCCTACCGGCGCTTCGAGAGTTCGGGCACGCCGCCCGAGGCGGCGATGGTCTCCGTCGCGCGCGCGACGCAGCGGGCGACCCGTCTCGGCTCCGACGTGATCGGTCCCATCGCCGTGGCGCGCAAGCTCGAGCGCAGCGCGCGCCATCGCCTGCGCGGCTTCGACGATCAGCGTCTGTCGGAGCTGTCTCGCACGCTGTTGATGGCCACCATGCGTGACCGCGAGGCCCTGATTCGCGAGGCCTTCGTGCTGCTCGACCGTCAGCTCGACGCCACGCGCGCGACGCTCAGCGTGCTCTCGGCGGCCGTGGGGCCGCTGCCCCGAGCCGTGGCCCCCGCGCTGGCCGCGCCACGGGTCACTCGTGCTCGTGTGCGTGCCCTGGCCGAGATGGAGCGCCTCTGGCGCAGCCTCGGCGCTCCAGCGCAGCTCGACGCCGCCACCCGTTCAGCGGGCAAGGCGCGCGCCTGGGAGACGGCGCGACAACGGGTGGCGACCCTGCGACTCCTCGGGATTGACATCATGCCGCTGCCCTTCGGGGTCAACGACGAGCACTTCGCCCGGGCTCTCGCCATGCATCCGGCCCACGCCCACGAGAACGCCGAGCGCGCGCGCAGCGACGTCTCTCGACGCCTGCTGGCCACGGGTCGCTCACGCTCCATCGGAGTGGGTCGCCGCAGCCTGGCCGCGTCGCTGGTGCTGGTGCTGGGTCGTCTGGCGTCGGCCAAGGGTTCCACCGCGGAGGTGCTCGCCGCCGCCATGCTGCGCCTTCGGGCGGCCGCCGTGGAGGTGGGCGCCCGCCTGGCCGAGGAGGGCTTGCTGGAGGAGGCGGAGGACGCCCTCTACCTGACCTTCACCGAGCTGGAGGAGGCCATCCGCCTCGAGCCGGGGGCCTACGCCTCCCGGGCGCGCTTTCGGCGCGAAGACGACAGACGCTGGCGCGCGTTCGCCGCACCCGATCGGGTGGGTGGGGCGGACGCGAGTTGAACTGGACGCGGGCCCTTGGTACGGGGCCATCGTCGTCCGTGACCTGATGAAATGAGGAAAGCATGGCTGAGATTCGAAGCTTCGGAGTGATCGGGGCGGGCCAGATGGGCCGCGGCATCGCCGAGGTCGCAGCGACCTGCGGCCTCGACGTCGTCTTGCTCGACGCGAGCGAGGAGTTGGCGTCCGCCGGGCGCGCCCGCATCGGCGCCGCGCTCCAGAAGCTGGAGGAGAAGCAGCGCCTCGAGGTCGGGCAGGCGAAGGTCGTCCTCGCTCGCATCACGGCGGCGGGCGACTACGCGGCCCTGGGAAGCTGCGACCTCGTGGTCGAGGCGGCCACCGAAGAGCTCGCGGTGAAGCAGAAGATCTTCCAGGCGGCCGACGCCGCGATGAAGCCGGGGGCCCTGCTCGCGAGCAACACCTCGAGCATCTCCCTGACCAAGCTCGCTGCCGTCACCTCGCGGCCGGAGCAGGTCGTGGGCATGCACTTCATGAACCCCGTCCCACGCATGAAGCTGGTCGAGATCGTGCGCGCTCTGCAGACGAGCGAGGACACCTATCAGTCCGTATGCGCCGTCGCGACCCAGATGGGCAAGACGCTGGTGACGACCAAGGACATGCCCGGCTTCATCGTGAACCGGATGCTCATCCCGTTCTTGAACGAGGCCTGCTTCGCGCTCCAAGAGGGGCTGGGCACGGCCGACGACATCGACACCGCGGGCAAGCTCGGGCTGAACCATCCCATGGGGCCCTTCGAGCTGGCCGATCTGATCGGGCTCGACACCGTGCTCTACATCGCCGAGGTGCTGCAGCGGGAGTTCGGGGACGACAAGTACCGGCCGCCGGCCATCCTGCGGAACTACGTGGCCGCCGGTTGGCTCGGGCGCAAGAGCGGCCGCGGCTTCTACCGCTACGACGCGCGGGGCAAGCGGGTATGAGTTCGGACGCCTATGTGCGCGTGGAGCGCGAGGGCGCTATCGCGCGCCTGACCCTCGATCGACCCGACAAGCTGAACGCCTTGAGCGCCGAGGTGCTGGAGCAGTTCGGACGCGGCCTCGATCAGATCGAGGCCATGGACGGGGTGCGCGTTCTGGTGATCACGGGCGCGGGCAAGGCCTTCGTGGCGGGCGCCGACATCTCGGCCATGCAGAACATGAGCGAGGACGAGGCGCGTCATTTCTCCGCCGCTGGGCAAGCGCTCTTCGCACGCCTCGAGGCCATGCCCATCGCCATCCTCGCCGCGGTCAACGGCTTCGCCCTCGGTGGCGGCTGCGAGCTCGCCCTGGCGTGTGACTTCATCTACGCCTCGGAGCGCGCGCGCTTCGGTCAGCCCGAGGTGAAGCTCGGCGTGATCCCGGGCTTCGGGGGCACGCAACGTCTGGCACGGCGCGTGGGTGTGGCCATGGCCCGCGAGTGGGTGTTCACGGGCCGCATGATCAAGGCCGACGAGGCGCTCAGGGTGGGCTTGGTCAACGCCGTCGTCGAGCCCGAGGTGCTCATGGACCGGGCGACCGCCGTCGCCAAGGAGATCGCCGCGACAGGTCCTTTGGCCATCGCCGCGGCCAAGCGTGTGATCGCCGAAGGGGAGGGCGAGCGCCTCGCCGACGCCAACGCCCGTGAGGTCGAGGCCTTCGCGGGCTGCTTCAACAGCGCCGATCAGAAGGAGGGCATGGCCGCCTTCCTGAGCAAGCGAGAGCCTGACTTTCAGGGACGCTGAGCGTCGTCCGCGGGGCCCTGCGCCAAGCAGTGCGTGATGTACGTCGGCGGCAGCGCCGAGATGCCGAGCTGAAGCGGGTGATCGAGCACGCCCTCGAAGGCCTCGGCGGCGCGCACGCGTAGCGCGCCCTCGAAGCGGGCGTAGCTCTCTTCGCAATCACCTCGGGCGGCGGAGAGCTCGGCGAAGAAGTCCAGGGTGGAGGCGGCGTCGGCGTCGAGTTGAACCGCCCGCTCCGCCAGGGCTTCGGCGCGGTCGAGATGTCCCGTGCGCCGCGCCTCCCAGGCCAGCACCAGCTGCGCGTCGCCATCCCAGGGCTTGAGCCGCAGGCGCATGTGGGCGCGCGCGCTCGAGCTGGTGGCGATGGCCTCGGTCGCTATCGCGCTCGTCTCCAAGACCGCGGCGGCGGCGGCCCAGGTCGCGGCGCCGAGGGTGAACGCGAGCACGACGGCTGCCCAGGCGACCTCGCCCCGAGGTCGGGTCCTCGGTCGCATATGCCAAACGAGCAGCGCCAGCACGGCGCCGCCGAGCGCCCCGAAGATCACGAGCGTTCGTGGCCAGACGCTGAATCCCAGCGCGAGCGCCAGGGGGAGCAGGAAGGCGGCGCCCCAGGCGAGGTGCACGCGAGGCCGGGTCGCCCGATCCGGCTCGCGTCGAGCTTCGACGCGGGCCGCCGCCACCAGGGTCAGTCCCGCCGCAGCCAGCGCGAAGGCCTGCGCGACCCAACCGCCCGAGCGCGAGTCCAGCTCGGGGCCGACCAGATCGAGCGCGATGCGATAGGCGAGCGCCGCGAGCATCGCTTCCAACAGCGCCAACGGCAGGGCGACGCTGCGCTTCGGTGCCGTCCCCGGCTGGCCCACGGGCAGCGCGAGCAGCAGCAGGCGGCCCACGAGCGAGCTTACGACCGGCGCCAAGAGCAGCAGCGTGATCGGTGCCAAGAGCGCATCCACCAGGCTCATGGGCGCTTCATTCGAGGTCGAGGAAGACGGGGGCGTGGTCCGAGGGCTGCTTGCCCTTGCGCTCGTCCCGGTCGATGAAGGCGTCGATGGATCGCGCCGCGAGCGGCTCCGTCCCGTAGACGTGATCGATGCGCAGACCATCTCCCTTGGGGAAGGCCAGCTTCCGGTAGTCCCACCACGAGAACAGGCCGTCCTCTGGATGGTGTCGCCGAAACACGTCGACCAAGCCGAAGGCCTGGATCTCCGTCAGGGCCGCGCGCACCTCGTCCGAGGTGAGGGTCGTGTCTCGCCAGCGCTCCGGCATGGCGACGTCGGCCTCCACGGGCGCGACGTTGTAGTCACCGACCAGCGCCCAGGCCTGGGACGCGTCCGCGTGCCGGTCGAGCCAGCGCCTCAGCCGACGCATCCACGCCAGCTTGTAGGCATATTTGTCGGAGCCGAGCTCGCCGCCGTTGGGGAAGTAGGCCGAGATCACGTGCGTGTCTCCGAAGCGCGCCGCCAACAGGCGCGCCTGGGGGTCTTCTTCTTCGCCGTCGTCGAAGCCCTGGATCACGTCCTCGGCGGGCGTCCGGCTCAGCAGCGCCACGCCGTTGTAGGTCTTCTGTCCGTAGGCCGTGACGTGGTAGCCCAGCGCCTCGACTCCCTCCCTCGGGAAGGCGTGGCTCTCCACTTTGATCTCCTGCAGGGCCAGCACATCCGGCGCGTGCCGCTCCAGCAATCCGAGCAGTCGATCCTCTCGGACGCGCACGGAGTTCACGTTCCAGGTTCCTATTCGCATCACCATCTCCAGAGGCCTCGGCAAGGGCGCGCGATCGTGTAGCATGGATCCCATGGACCTCGACATGCTGAGCAGCGACGCGGCCCCCGCGGCCATCGGACCCTACTCCCAGGCCGTGCGCGCCGGAGACTTCCTCTTCTGCTCCGGACAGATCGCCCTCGATCCCGAGACGGGCGAGATGGTCGGCGCGGGTGACGTCACGGCCGAGACGGAGCGCGTGATGCAGAACCTCCACGCGGTGCTCGACGCGGCGGGGCTCGAGTTCGCGCGCGTGGTGAAGGCGACCATCTACCTGGTGGACATGGCCGACTTCAGCGCGGTGAACGAGGTCTACGCGCGCTCCTTCGACGCCGAACATCGCCCGGCGCGGGCGACCGTGGAGGTGTCCAAGCTGCCGCGAGGAGCGCGGGTCGAGATCGAAGTCGTCGCGGCCTACTGAAGGTCGAAGGGATCGGCGAGATCCGCCGTGGCTTCGCGATCGGCGCCCACGCTGACGGGCCCGATGGCCACGCCCACGAGCTCCTCGAGGCGCGCGAGGTACCGGCGCGCGTTCGTGGGCAGATCTTCGACCCGGCGTGCGCTCGAGAGGTCACCCTCGAAGCCC
>Ga0100396_1001986_pt1 | contig 13394 bp, 14 predicted proteins | sample CryGeymeta201520_FD_81551 | JGI IMG/M metagenome (GOLD analysis project Ga0100396, IMG submission 81551) | Groundwater microbial communities from Crystal Geyser aquifers in Utah, USA - Crystal Geyser metaG 2015-20 | ecosystem: Environmental > Aquatic > Deep subsurface > Groundwater | place: USA... | reverse complement strand
CCAAAAATTGCCTCTACGCGTGCCAGTTTCCCCTTCTTTTCTCTATCGAAAAATAATTCCGTAACGAAAAACCCATTCATAAGCGATTTTTCTTCCTTTCATCTACTTCACCGAGAATTGCTGGAAAATCCTTGCCCATTTCCAATAATTAGCTTATGTTTTTTATCGGCGGAAACTTAAACAAGAATTATTCATGAGGGAGTGAAGAAAATTGCATTTAATCAACCGTATTGAAATTGATCCGATGGTGTGTAACGGAAAGCCGGTAATTAGAGGAACCAGAATTCCCGTTTCGGTCATTTTAGAGCAGATTGCCGCAGGGGAGTCTTGGGCAAAATTACTTGCCGGGTATCCGGAATTGAAAGAAGAAGATATTCGGGCCGCTTTATTTTATGCCAGGAAAATCTCTTGATCACTCTGAAATAAGAGCTGCCAATGCCTGATAATTACCGAAAGATAGTAATATGTAAGGGCAACCCGGTGCGGTCGGGGACATGATGCGGAAGCCCGCAGGAATCGCATCGTGTCCCCGGAAGTATAATGCCTGGATCGGAGGGAGGCATTATGGGAGAGCAACTTTTTCTGGAGAGGTTTTTCTGGTTTGACGCCGAAGCGAAAAAAAATAACTTCCCCAATGCGTCAAACTTTTCCCGACAATTTGAATGCTCCGTCAAGACGGCCCAGCGTTCCATCGAGTTCTTCCGCTGCCGGCTGCATGCGCCCCTTGAATATGATCCCGCCCGGAGAGGCTTCTATTACGTTGATTCCACCTTCCAGCTTCCCGTCATGCGTCTCAATGAAAAGGAACTACTGTCGCTCCTCATATCGAAAAAACTGCTCAGCGACGCAGCCGCAGGCCCTCTGGGCGATGAGTTGGGATGTATTGCAGGGAAGCTCGGCACCGTGCTCTCAGAAAATGTGCCCCGGCACACCGATCCCGACCGGGCGTTTTCCTTTCGCTCCAGTGAATTCACCCCTGCCACCCCAATGTTGTTCGAGTGTATCAGCAATGCCCTTTTAATGTTCCGCCTGCTCACCTTCAATTACTACTCGCCGGCCGGTAATCGGACCACATCCAGAACAGTGGAACCGCACCACCTTGTGAATTACATGGGCGCCTGGCATCTGATTGCTTTTTGCCGGATGCGTAACGATTGGCGCGATTTTCACAGAGTGTCACATGAAGCCGAAATTCTAATGGAGATTCTCAGGCACGGATCAGAGGTGGAGGCGCTGGAACCAAAATGGCTGAGGGACAAGGTCAAAGAAGAAATAAAAAAAATGATAAAAAAATATCGGACATAGGACGCTATATGTCGGGGGTGGGGGAGTATAATAACGCAACAAAAGAAAAATAGGAGGTATTCCCATAGCAAATGAAGCTCATAAAACCGAACACTCCGGCCCCAAAAAAGGACGCGGCGCTTACTGGGGCCGGAAAAAGGCGGCCAAGAAGGAATCCAACAGAGTGCGGAGGGAGATGGATAAGTCAGAAGAAAAGCCAAAGTCCGAGGAGTGAGATCGGGGACATGGTACGGACACCCGCCTGATACGGGTGGTTCATGGCAGCATTGCATAAGATGGAAAGGAGAATCCGACATGGGTGAACGTCAACTGCTTACCTCCGTCGCAGATATAGAAAGCCGCATCTTTTTCATTCGCGGTCAGAAGGTCATGCCGAGTACGCACTTGGCGGAACTTTACGAAGTGGAACCCAGGATTCTCTTACAAGCAGTGAAAAGAAACAGCGAACGTTTTCCACCTGATTTCATGTTTCAGTTGACATTACAAGAAATTACCAACTTGAAATCACAATTTGTGACTTCAAGTTGGGGCGGGCGTCGGGTAATGCCGTACGCTTTTACGGAGCAAGGGGTTGCGATGCTCTCAGCATTTTGAACAGCAAGAGAGCCATACAGGTCAACATCCAGATCATGAGGACTTTTACGAAGCTTCGTGAAATGCTGCTGACGCATAAAGAACTTCAGCGGAAGATCGAGGAAATGGGGAAGAAGTACGACCATCAGTTCAAGATTGTTTTTGACGCGATAAAGCAGTTGCTGACGCCGCCGGTCAAGCCGCGCCGGAAAATCGGCTTCGAAGGGAAGGATGGGTAGATCGACAGGGAGAATGAGGGGGGCACTGGGGAAAAACGGTCATGTCCCCCGAATGCGGAAGTCGTATTGGAGATATCGCAAATGACAAAAACCTTTTACGCGCATACGAAAGACAACGAGCCACCGAAACGATGGCAGCCCCTGGAGGATCATCTGACCGGAACTGCTGACCGGGCATCAGCTTTTGCCGCAGTTTTCAATTCCGCTGACTGGGCACGGGCTGCCGGAAAACTGCACGACATAGGCAAGGCACATCCAGATTTCCAGGCATACCTGCGTAGCTCAGGAGGCCTCGACGCCTCGGAATACGACGATCAGGGTACCGGTTCCCACCCCAACCACTCAGGAGCGGGCGCTATTTTGGTCTATGAAAAGTGGCACAATATCACCGGTAAAACCCTCGCCTACATTATCGCCGGACATCATGCAGGATTGTCGGACTGGTTCGGCGGTCGAGATTCTCTCCCCTATCGCCTTGAGAGTGAGAAGATTGTTGCAGATAATGTCCGTAATTATGCCGAACCATTCTTTGATGCCTTCCCTGTTAAATTCCGGCCTCCAGACTTCGCAATGCATTGCCACAATCAGGATGCCGTTGCCTACCATCTCTGGGTCAGGATGGTCTATTCTTGCCTTGTTGACGCCGACTTCCTCGACACGGAAGCTTTCATGGACTCAGAAAAACATGCCCAACGCCCATCTTTCCCGTCGCTTATCGAACTGAAAGCGCGCTTTGACCGGCAAATGCGGAAGATGACGGAGGAGGCACTGGACACTTTCGTGAATCGTATCAGGGCAGAAATTCTTAACGCATGCCGGACTGCTGCTGTGCAACCTTCGGGAATATTCTCACTCACCGTCCCAACCGGCGGCGGCAAGACACTTTCGGGAACTGCTTTCGCTTTGGATCATGCGACCCAACCCCGACACAACAAGTGCCGTATCATCTACGTTATCCCTTACACCAGCATCATTGAGCAGACAGCCGATGAGCTTCGGAAATACTTTGGATCGGATAATGTAGTTGAGCATCACAGCAACATTGCCACGGAAAGAGAGAAGGAATCGCCGCGACTCACCCTCGCGGCAGAAAATTGGGATGCCCCGGTTATCGTTACCACCAGCGTCCAATTTTTCGAGTCACTTTATGCTGCCAAGCCGGGGCGCTGTCGTAAGCTGCACAACATTGTCAATAGCGTGGTAATCCTCGACGAAGCACAACTTCTTCCGCCGGAACTACTCCACCCATGCGTTGAGGCGCTGAATCGGCTGATTTCCGATTATGACGTCACTGTTGTGCTGACCACTGCCACCCAGCCGGCATTGCCGAACCTCTGTCAGACCCCATGCGAGATTATCCCTCAGCCCGCTTCTCTTTACGAGCAACTCAAGCGCACCCATATCGTTTTCCCCCAAGACATGAACCTATCCCGCGACTGGCCTTCCCTCGCTGCCGAACTTGCCGAACATGAGCAGGTGTTATGCGTCGTTAACACCCGTCCGGACTGTTACGCGCTATGGAAAGAAATGCCGGAAGGCACGATCCATCTCTCCGCGCTTATGTGCGGTGAGCATCGCTCGAAAATTATTGCCGATATCAAGGAGCGATTGCCACGTGGAGAGACGTGCCGTGTAATCAGCACTCAACTCGTCGAAGCGGGTGTGGATATTGATTTTCCCGTCGTTTATCGTGCGCTGGCGGGGCTTGACTCGATCAATCAGGCTGCCGGTCGCTGCAACCGTGAAGGGAAACAACCAGATTACGGAAAGGTGCATGTTTTCATAGCTCCTAAATCCGCCCCGCCTGGATTGCTCCGTAAGGGCGAAGACACAACCAGAGAGCTGGCATCGTTGCCCGACTTCACACCAGAAACACCGGGCATATTTCGCCGTTATTTTGAAAAATACTATGCAAGCATTAATGACACCGGAGAGAACTGGTGGAGGGATAACCTGGTAAAAAACGTCAATCCCGAAGGCAATGTCCAGTTCCGCACTGCGGGAAAGGAATTCCGTCTGATCAAAGACCCGTCAGTGCCAATAATCGTCTGCTACGGCGGCAGTTACAAGATAATCAAAACATTGCGTTTTGCCGGACCATCCCGTGAGGTGATGCGTGCGCTTCAGCGCTTTACCGTCAGCATCAAACCGGGCGTAGCCAGTCGCTTGTTGGCCGAGCATCGTATTGAAGAAATCCACGACGGTATTCTTGTTCAGACTGACTCTAAACTCTATAATCCCAATATCGGTCTGGACATTTACCGCGAGGTTTATGATCCGGAAGATTTGTACATTTAACCCTTTATGAAAGGAGGATAATGCCTATGAAAGGATTCTGTCTTGAAGTAAGCGGCGACTACGCCTGCTTCACTCGGCCGGAAATGAAGGTTGAACGCGTTAGTTATGATGTGATCACCCCTTCCGCTGCGCGGGCCGTTTTTGATGCCATCCTTTGGAAGCCAGCCATTTACTGGCTGGTGAAAAAAATCGAAGTGCTTGCACCTGTGAAGTGGATTTCCGTTCGTCGCAATGAGGTCGGCAAAGTTGCCTCGCCTCGCTCGGATGGCATATTCATCGAGGACGACCGCCAGCAGAGAGCCGGACTCTTCCTGCGCGATGTGAAATATCGCCTCCACGCCGAGTTCTTATTTATTCCACAGGAGAAGCGTAGCAGAGTGTTCAACCCCGTTCCCGAATGGCTTGTTGACCCCGATGAGGCTAATGACCTCAAAAAATCTGACATCCGCAAAGACGAAACAGAGGCAAAGTACGCCGCCATGTTTGAACGCCGCGCCCGCAAAGGCCAGCATTTCCATCAACCCTACCTCGGTTGCCGCGAGTTTGCCGCCGCCGTGCGCCTGGTCGATCCGGCTACCGAACCGGCCACGCCTATCCCCGAAACGCGCGACCTCGGCTGGATGCTCTACGATTTGGACCATTCCGAACCGACAGACATCAAACCGATGTTTTTCCGGGCCACGATCGAAAGCGGCATCATCATTGTCCCGCCGCCTGATAGCGAGGAGGTGCGTAAATGATCCTGCAAGCACTCAAAGAATACTATGAACGCAAGGCCTCAGACCCGGATATCGATATTGCGCCGGAAGGCTTTGAAAAAAAGGGACTTCCATTTTTAGTTGTAATCAAGCCTGATGGAGAGTTCGTCAACCTTGAAGATACCAGGGAAAAAGTTGGGCAGAAACTTATTAGCAAGCTTTTTTTGTTACCACGTTCCCAAACTCGCACAGGAAGCAAGGCTTATACAAAACCTTTTTTGCTGTGGGATCACAAAGGCTTCCTATTCCAAGTTTCCGAAGATGATGAAGGCAAAGAAAAGGCGGTCCATCAACACCAAGCATGGTTATTATCCTTGAACAATTTGCCAAACGCATTGAAGGCTGACGATGGCGTTGCCGCCATTCTTGCTTTTTATGCTGCGAATGGTGTTGAAAAAGTTAAGGCTGCGGGAAACTGGGCGGAATGCGCAAAGTTGAAGTCCTGTAATATGACATTCCGTGTGGTTGGAGACAATGTTCCTGTTCCATGCAGACCTGCGGTGCAACATCATGTGCGGACTTCTGTATTAAAAAAAGCAGCATCTGCAGCATCTGATGAAGATGAACAAGATGAGAAGAAGATATTCGCTCATTGTCTGATTACAGGAGAATATGGCGAAATAGCCAGAACTCACGGGCGCACTCCCATCAATAAAGACACCAAGAGCCTTGTCGCTTTTCAAAAAAATTCAGGATACGACTCCTTCGGCAAGGAACAAAGCTATAATGCTCCTGTATGCAAATCTGCGGAGTTCTCCTATACGACGGGTTTGAACACTCTTCTCAAATCAGAGAGGCAACGAATCCAGATCGGCGACGCTACCACCGTCTTCTGGTCGGGAAAAGAATCCTCTTTGGAAAACGATGCGTTTTTCTTTTTTTCCGAGCCGCCTAAAGACGACCCGGACCGCAACACGGAAGCAGTCAAGGCGCTATATGAAACAATCTGGAGCGGGACATATGTTGTTCCGGACGACAGCACTCGCTTCTATGTCCTCGGCCTTTCCCCAAACGCCGCCCGCATCGCCGTCCGCTTTTGGCATGTCGGCACGGTTCGGGAAATGGGGACAAGATTCAAACAGCACGTTGACGATCTTGCCATAGCGCATGGTGTCAAGATAGAACCGGCCCTGCCAATGAGAAGGCTTCTTCGTTCAATTGCTGCACAGGAAAAGGATGATAACATTCCTCCCAATCTTGCAGGGGAGATGATGCGGGCAATTCTTGACGGTACCCCCTATCCGGCCACACTTCTTCAGGCTGCCATACGACGCAATCGCGCTGAACAGGATGTACCATATCCCCGGGCAGCGCTTATCAAAGCCTGCTTAAATCGCGCAATGCGCTTCAATAACCCTAAAAACGAAAAGGAGATCACCATGTGCCTCGACCCAGAAAACACCAATATCGGCTATCGTCTTGGGCGCCTCTTCGCCGCGCTGGAAAAAATTCAGTCCGATGCCAATCCCGGCATCAATGCCACCATCCGCGACCGCTTTTACGGTGCCGCTTCCAGCACCCCCGTCACGGTATTCGCTAACCTGATGCGTCTCTCCAACCACCATCTGTCGAAATTGGAAAAGGAAAAACCAGGGCTGTTTATCGTGCGCAAACAACTGATCGGGGAGATCATGTGTCCCATCTCCGATTTTCCGCCACATCTCGATTTAGCGGATCAGGGGCGCTTTGCCATAGGTTACTATCATCAAACGCACGATCTGTGGAAAAAGAAGACTGACAATCCATCATAATCTAACCCCAATAGAAAGGAGAAAACCGTGAGTACATCTATCAAAAACCGTTACGATTTCGTTCTTGTCTTTGATGTTCAGGATGGCAACCCCAATGGAGATCCTGACGCCGGAAACCTCCCGCGCGTAGATCCGGAAACAGGCAGGGGACTTGTTACCGATGTCTGCCTCAAGCGCAAGGTGCGCAACTATGTCCAGATCACCAAGACAGCGGAAGATGGAAAGCCGACTACAGGTTTCAACATCTTTGTCAAAGAAAAGGGCATCCTCAATATTGAAATAGACAATGGATATAAAGCTGCGGGCCTTGATCCACAGGCAGCAAAAAAAGCGGAAAAAAAGAAGGACAAGAGTCAAGAACGGCGGGAACAGATTGCGAAAGCTCGCCGGAATATGTGTGACATTTTTTATGATATTAGAACCTTTGGCGCCGTATTGTCCACCGGGGCTAACGCAGGCCAGGTCCGTGGCCCGGTGCAGATGACTTTTGCTCGCTCCGTTGACCCCATCGTCACACTGGAGCATTCCATCACGCGGCTTGCCGTGACGAGCGAAGATGATGCCAAGAGCAAGGAAACTGAAATGGGCCGCAAGCACACAGTGCCCTATGGTGTGTATGTCGCCCATGGCTTTGTTTCCGCACATCTTGCAGCCCAGACCAAATTTTCCGAAGATGATCTGGACATCTTCTGGAAAGCACTGGTGGATATGTTCGAGCATGACCGCTCCGCCGCCCGTGGCCTTATGTCCACTCGCTGCTTGATCATTTTTAAGCATGATTCGGCTCTCGGCAATGCCTCGGCTCATAAATTATTTGAGCTTGTACAGGTCAAACGCAAAACCGACCCCGCAAAACCGGCAAGAGAATTTGGGGATTATGAAATTATTGTAGATAACGCCCAGGTGCCTACCGGTGTGACGATTGATGTAAGAAGTTGAATCAGTGAGCGTTGCCTGGTGGTGAAATGATTTTTCAACAGGAGTTTGAAAAGGTCTGCTGATGAAAAAAAGAAAGAACAGATTCCACTCAAGAGCGAATTGATTCTGTACCAGACGGAGGACGGGAAAACAAAAGTTGAAGTCCGGCTTCAGGACGACACGGTCTGGCTGAGCCAGAAGCTTATGGCCGAGCTGTTTCAGACTACCCATCAAAATATCACCACGCACCTGAGAAACATTTTCAACGAGGGGGAGTTGGCCGAAGGGGCAACTTGTAAGGATTTCTTACAAGTTCAACTTGAGGGGAGCTTACGACGGAATCAGTTATCCGGAAATTCCGGATAACTGCCGTTGACGGGAATATAATGAGGGAGAGGAGAACTGACGGATGCCGCGAAAACCCGCAAAGTTGAAGACGGCGCCTTGTGCGCCGAACTTCGCTGCATTGGTAGAAGCAGTGCGGCTGGTACATGATCAAAGCGCCGCTGTAGCAAGCCGGGCAGTGAACGTAAGTCTCACTATGCGCAATTGGCTTATCGGCTGGCACATTTATGAATACGAGCAGCACGGCGCCGACAGGGCGGAATATGGCGAGTGCCTGCTTGATAGACTGGCCGACGCATTGCGGAAAGAGGGCATGGCCGGCATGTCTTCCCGTTCATTGCGCCTCTACCGGCAGTTTTACGTTGTTTATCCGGAAATTTGGCAATCGGCGATTGCCAAATCCGGACAGGATATGTCAACACCGATTTGGCAATCACTGATTGCCAAATCCGGGGCCGGGAATCGGCAAATTCGGGAGACACCGACTCCCAAAACAAAGGCTATGCAACGATTGGGCGTTGACAGCCACATGCTGATTACCCGCCTATCGTTTACCCATCTGGCTGAGTTTGTAACCATTGACGATCCCCTCAAACGCGCCTTCTATGAGATCGAGTGCATCCGCGGCAACTGGTCGGTGCGGGCGCTCAAGCGCCAGATTGCCGCCCTGTACTACGAAAGGTCGGGGCTTTCCACGGACAAGGAAAAGCTGGCTGTCCTGACTCATGCCGCCGCCGAACAGGCCGAGCCGAAACTCGCCATTCATGATCCTTATGTCTTTGAGTTTCTTGGTTTGCGGTCGAAGGAAGCTGTAAGCGAATCAGACCTGGAAGCCGCATTGCTCGAGAAATTGCAGGATTTCCTTTTGGAATTGGGGTATGGCTTCTGTTTTGAGGCGCGACAGAAAAGCATAATTATCGGCAGAACCCGCGGCTTTGTGGATCTCGTCTTCTACCACCGCATACTCAAGTGCCATGTGCTCATTGAGTTGAAGGTGGATGAATTCCGTCATGAACACCTGGGTCAGCTCAACACCTACGTGACCTGGTACCGCAAACACATGATGGCCGAGAGCGATAATCCCCCGGTCGGTTTGCTCCTCTGCACGCAAAAAGATCACGCTCTCGTAGAATATGCCCTCGCCGGGATTGATAACAGATTGTTTGTATCCAAATACCAGATTGAACTACCGCGGAAGGAAGACCTCCAGCACTTTTTGGAGGAAAAGCGTAAGGAGATGGAGGCAGACTAACCCTTTGACAAATAATAATCTTTACCCTCTTTGCAAAATATGCTATGTATAATAAGCATAATTGGAATATGGGAGGTTTTGTCTTGCAATACAAAGAGTTATTGATGCCATACAATCCGTGGTGGCCGGATGCCGACAGGGCTTTTGAGCGCTTGCCGTTGTTTCACCGGCCGATATTCGATGAAATCTTTACGGGATTCAAAAATGTTCCGCAAATTATCTCGATTACAGGCCCCCGAAGGGTCGGCAAGAGCACGCTTATCAGGCAAATCATCAGAAAATTGATCGGGGAAGGGATGCCGCCGGAAAAGATAATCTACTATTCGATGGATGACCCGGCCCTCCTTCGTTCCGACATTGATCACGACAGGTTCTTTGACAGCCTTATGGACGAAGCGCGGGCAAAGGCAGGCAACGGCCTGATATATCTCTTTCTGGACGAGATACAGCGTTTTGAGCGGTGGGAGCTTTTCCTGAAAAAGTATTACGACCTCCACTACCCTGTCAGGTTTGCCGTATCAGGATCTGCGTCGTCTCCTATATTCAAAAAAAGCAGAGAGAGCCTTCTTGGACGCATAAAGGACTTTCACCTGCTGCCTTTCTCATTCAGGGAGTTCTTGCTGTTTCACAACAGCGGCGATCCCGCCTTGATAAAACGCTTTAATGAGATTTCAAAGACCGGCGAAGCAGTCATGGGGATGTTTACGAAACACCCGGAGCATACTGATTTGCAAAAGGTGGCTATACCGGCGGTACCTCAGGATATCCGGCAAAATATAGAAGAATACCTTGCAAAATTCCTTTTGGAAGGCGGTTTCCCGGAAGTGTGGCGGTTGCCCGATTGGGAAACGAAGCAGTCTTATCTTTTCGACAATCAGGTGGAGAAAGTCATTCTCGAAGACCTTGTCCTCGCGGTTGAACTGAGGAAACCCGAGATGCTCAAGAGGTTTTACATATCATTGCTTGAAAATCCCGGACGGGAAATAAACTTCCAGCAATTATCGCATGACCTCGGGATCAACCGTGCCAGCATAGAGAAATATTTTCCACTGCTTGAAATGACTGATCTGATACATCATGCTGAGAGGTTCACCAAAAGCGCCATAAAGGTGAGACGGGGCAATATCAAGTGCTATCTTGTAGATCTTGCCTTGAGAAATGCTATTTTGCGGATTCAGGAAAGCCTTTTGAAAGACGCACAAACGCTCGGTCTTTATGCTGAGAATCTCGTGTTTAATGCCCTGAAGAAGTGGGAAGGCACGATCTCCATAAGCTATTGGCGGGAAAAGAGCGCTGAAGTTGATTTCATCGTACATGCCGGGGCGGGGAAATATCTGCCGGTCGAAGTGAAATACAAGGAAGATGTGGGTAACGCAGAATTAAGGACTATAAGGAATTTTTGCGAAAGGCTCAAATGTTCTACCGGCATAGTCGTTACAAAAAACTGGCATGACTTCGGCATCAGGGATAGGCTTTTTTACATGCCTCTGCCGCACTTCCTTTTGCTGTTCGATTAGGGTGCAGGTTAAGACATGAAGGTCAAGCGCAAGCGGCTATTCTACAAGAATATCTTCTTAGGCACTGTGTCGTTGAATGCCGTAAAACTTGGGGCGCTAAAAAGTGTATGCCCTGATCCGTCAGGAGAACAGGGAATCAGGTAATAACAGTAAATATAGGCAATAAATTAGGTAACAAGTGACAACATGTACAGTCCAGAAGATCTGATTCAGCTTTCCGCCCTGCAGCATTTGGTGTTCTGCCCCCGCCAGTGCGCGCTCATCCATGTTGAGCAGACATGGACGGAGAGCGGGCGCACCGCCGAAGGCCGGATCATGCACGAGCGAGTGCATGACGAGAGCCGGGAATCGCGGGGTGATATGCGGATCGAATATGGTGTGGCGTTGCGGTCTCTTCGTCTTGGGCTGATCGGGAAGGCCGACGTCGTGGAGTTTCACCGCAGGCCGGACGGTTCCTGGTTGCCCTTTCCCGTGGAGTACAAGCGGGGCAAGCCCAAGGCAGACGATTGCGATAAGGTTCAGCTTTGCGCCCAGGCGGTCTGCCTGGAAGAGATGCTCTCCGTCGCGATCCCGGCGGGTGCGCTGTTCTATGGACAGACACGTCACCGTCTCGACGTCGTCTTCGACGAGGTACTGAGGCGGGAAACGGAAGAAACGGCCCGGCGGACGCATGATCTTATCGCCTCCGGCCGGACGCCCTCGCCGTTGTATAAAAAGCGGTGCGAAAGCTGTTCGTTGATGGCCGAGTGCCTGCCGAAGACGATTCAGAAGCGGCGTTCGGTGAAAAGCTATCTGACAAGGATGCTTGGTGAACCATGAAGAAACATTTGAATACCCTTTTTGTCACGACGCAAGGCGCTTATTTGGCCAAAGAGGGAGAGACAATCGTCGTCAAGGTGGAGAAGGAGGTTCGTCTGCGGCTTCCTGTCCATACCATCGGCGGCATCGTCTGCTTCGGCAATGTGGCGTGCAGTCCCTTTCTAATGGGCTTCTGCGCGGAAAACGGTGTCGGCATCAGTTTTCTGACGGAACATGGCCGGTTCCTGGCGCGGGTGCAGGGTCCGGTCTCAGGTAATGTCCTCCTGCGCCGGGAACAGTATCGGCAGGCCGATGATCCACAGGCTTCCGCCGATATGGCACGGGCGGTTTTGACCGGCAAGATTGCCAACAGCCGGACGGTTCTCCAGCGGGCGCTCCGTGATCATGCGGAGAAACTGGCTGCGGATCAGGTGGGATTTGCCGTAAAGCGCCTGAGCAACTATCTGGGACTGTTGAATCAGGATCAGCCGCTGGACGTTCTCAGAGGTTGCGAGGGGGATGCCGCCCATATCTATTTCAGCGTCTTCGATCACCTAATCGTGGCACAGAAAGACACCTTTTCCTTCCAGGAGCGAAACCGCCGGCCGCCGCTGGACAACGTTAATGCCTTGCTTTCCTTCATTTATACACTCCTTGTGCATGATATCCGGTCGGCCTTGGAAACGGTGGGGCTTGATCCGGCGGTAGGATTTCTGCACAGGGATCGTCCCGGAAGGCCGGGGCTCGCTCTTGACATGATGGAGGAATTCAGGCCATTTTTGGCGGACAGGCTGACCCTTTCCCTGATCAACCTCCGTCAGGTACAGGGGAAGGGCTTTGATAAGACCGATTCCGGCGCGGTACTGATGACGGACGATACCCGCAAAATGGTGCTCGTAGCTTATCAGGAACGGAAACAGGAGGAGATCGTCCATCCCTTTCTGGACGAGAAGGTGACGATCGGAACGCTGTTTCATATCCAGGCTCTGTTGATGGCGCGGCATCTGCGGGGCGATCTCGACGGTTATCCGCCGTTTATCTGGAAGTAAGGGGATTTCATTATGCTTGTGCTCGTCAGCTATGATGTTTCTACAATTGATCCGGGTGGCCCGCGGCGTTTACACCGGGTGGCCAAGACCTGCCAGAACTACGGCCAAAGGGTGCAATACTCCGTTTTTGAATGTATAGTTGATCCGGCACAATGGGCAGCTCTACGGCAGAAGTTAATTGATGAAATCGAGCCCAATAAAGACAGTCTGCGATTTTATTTTTTGGGGTCGAACTGGAAACGCCGTGTCGAGCATATTGGCGCAAAGAAAGCGTTGGATCAGGAAGGGCCGCTGATCGTTTGAAAGGCTTGTGCGAACCCCATGCGGACATGATTTTCCCGTATGCTTCGCACTGTTGGTAACCGGCTGATTTTACGGATTATGGGGAAGATGTTCTTTGACAACTGAATATAAAACGTACCTTTTCAGAGCAGATACGCGGAATGATGAGGATATTCTTTGCTATTTTAACAAGTTATGAGAAGTAAGTCGCCCCCTGCGCGGGGGCGTGGATTGAAACCCAGATACTTCGTCTTGAGACAACAACTCCACTGGTCGCCCCCTGCGCGGGGGCGTGGATTGAAACCAGGT
>Ga0100396_1001980_pt1 | contig 13404 bp, 9 predicted proteins | sample CryGeymeta201520_FD_81551 | JGI IMG/M metagenome (GOLD analysis project Ga0100396, IMG submission 81551) | Groundwater microbial communities from Crystal Geyser aquifers in Utah, USA - Crystal Geyser metaG 2015-20 | ecosystem: Environmental > Aquatic > Deep subsurface > Groundwater | place: USA... | reverse complement strand
GAGGTGACCGTTTTCAGCGCTGTCACCACCAGCCGGTCGCCGTTGTTCAACCCGCCGCTCACCCAGGCGTCGTTGCCGCTAAAGCGCGCCACCATGACCGGCTGGAAGCGGATCTTTTGTTCCTGGTCCAGGACCCAGACCAGGTCCCCGTCCCGGATCAGAGACCGGGAAATGACGGCGGTATCGGTCAACACCGTGCCCTGGATGGCCACCTTGACGAACAGGCCGGCCAGCAGCGGCGGCGCTTCGGCGTAGGGGTGATCGACCCGCACCACCAGCGGCACCAACCGGGTGCGTTCGTCGATTTTCCCTTCCGCTCGCACCACCCGGCCGCGCCACTCGCGGCTGCGCCCGGCCACCACCGCTTTCACCAGGGCGTTCGAGCCGGCCCCGTCGCTGGTGGTCAGTCCCGGCACCTCCAGCCAGGCCAGGTCGCGATCTTCCAGCGGCACCATGATTTCGGCCGCGGTGGTGGAAAAGATGGTGGCCAGCACCTGGCCGGGATTCACCACCTGACCGATATCCACGCTTTCCGCGCTGACCCGCCCGGCGAACGGTGCCCGGATCACGGTGCGTTCAAGATTGAGCCGGGCCCGTTCGAGATCGGCCCGGGCCCCGGCCAGGCGCGCTTCGGCCGCGGCCAACTGGGGCTGCTTCATGGCCAGCGCGGTTGGGGCCCGCTCCGGTGCCTGCCGGGAAAAGAATTTATCCCATTCATCCTTGGCCGATGTGGCTTCCTGGCGAATCACGCTGAGTTCGCTTTCGGCCGCCTTGACCACTGCCTGGGCCAGGGTGATGGCCAGTGCGTAATCGGCCGGATCGATCCGGATCAGCTCCGTTCCGACTTCGAACATACCGCCGTTGACCAGGGCCGGGGACACTTTCAGGATTTTGCCGCCGACCTGAGGAATCAGCTGGATCTGCTGTTCCGGCTGCACGGTCCCCTGAGCCTCGATCACCAGGGTGCGGGTCGCCGTCGCCACCGTCACCACGCTCACCGCGGGCATCGGCACCGCCGTCGCCGCCTTCTTCACTTGAGGCCTGGTCGCCGTCAACCGAACCAGAGCCAGGACGCCTCCGCCCAGGATCACCAGGGCCAGCACCAACTGCGTGAAACCGCGAAGTCTTCCGTTCATGATCGTGTCCTTTGGTGCCAAGCAACCGGTGGTTGCTCAGGATTTCTTGCTTGACAGCACCCCGTTAAGCCTGCGGTGGTTAAGCGGGAATCCAGGGCGGCACTCATTTTTCGTCCAGCGTGGCGAAAGGTTGCGCGCAACCAAATGGAGGAGCGGATTCGTAGGTCGGGTTGCGACCGGCGGGAGCTACCCGACGATTCGCCAGCGTCTCCAATCCGTGGTCATCCACCGGATTGTCAGGGAGTGCTACGCACACCCCGACCTACCGGGTTGGATAATGGTTGGCAGCGTCATTGGGCATTCCAGCCCGAAGCGTGGGGGGAACCGATTGCGATACCGATAGCGAACCGCGGGAACGACGATCCCGTGTGGTTCCCCATTGAACCATGACCGTTAACCTCATTCGGATCTGGTGGGTTCCCGGCCGGCCCGCGGCCTGGAAGCGACGGGCGCAATTGGCGCGGGGCTTTGCGGCCGGGTGCTACCGACTGAACCAACCGGGCCGGGGTCCGCCCAGCCCCCGCCCAGTGCCCGGTGGAGAGCCACCTGATTGGTGAGCACCGCGAGTCCCACCAGCACCACCTGGTCTTCCGCCTGAAACCGGGTCTGCTGAGCGTTCAGCACGGTGAGGTAATCCACCAGCCCCTGAACATAGCGATTTTGGGCCACCCGTTGGGTTTCCAGGGCTTCGTCCCGAAAGGTCCGGAGCCGTTCCAGCCGCTCCAGTTCCTCGCGCCGGGTGAGCAGGGCCTTTTCCACATCGAAGAATGCGTTCAGCACCGCCGCCGCGTAATCGGCCGCCGCCTGCTCGTAGGCGGCCCGCGCTTCATCTTCAACCGCTCGCAGCCGACCGGCGTCGAACAGGGCCTGAGTGAGGCCGGCCGCCAGTTGGTAGATTTCGCTCTGGGGCTCGATCAGCCGGCTGAGTTCGCTGCTGCTGTAGCCGTACTGGCCGGTCAGGCTGAGTCGCGGGAAGCGGCCGGCGCGGGCCGCGCCGATCCGGGCGTTGGCCGCTTGCAGCCGGGCTTCCGCCGCTCTGAGATCGGGCCGCCGCTCCAGCAGTTCCGACGGCAGCCCGGCCGGGACTTCCGGCAGCGGCTGGTAGTCCAAGACAGCGCTCGACCCCGGGGCGACCGCCAGCGGATAATCCCCCACCAGCACATGGAGCTGCTGGGTGCTGGTGCCCAGTTCCCGCCTGAGCGCCGGCAGCACCGCTTCGCCCTGAGCCAGGGTACGCCGCGCCTGGCGCACATCGAGGATCGACACCAGCCCGCTCTGATAGCGGCCCATCACGAATTCCAGGCTGTTGCGGTAGCTTTCAACGCTGCTGCGGGCGATCTCGAGCCGTCCTTCGAGCGCTTCGATCTGAAGATAAAGCGCCACCACTTCGGCCGTCACCGTCTGCGCCAGGCCAGCCGATTTTCCTCGGCCGCCAGCAGGTCGGCCACGCCCGCTTCACTGGCCCGGGCCAACCGACCCCAAAGATCGACTTCAAAGGAAGCGGCGAGAGCGAGATTGTAAGATTCGGTGATATAAGTTTGCGGTTCCGCGGCCGCTCCCAGCCCAGGCAGGCTGAATGTCTGCTGAGCGCGCCCGGCCTGGGCTTCCAAACCGAGCTGGGGAGCGCGCTCGGCATGGGTCGCAACCAGCCGTGCCCGCAGTTGCAGCACCGTGGCGGCCGCCTTCTTCAGGTCCAGGTTGGTGGTGAGCGCCTGGGCCACCAGCCGGTCCAGCTCAGGGCGGTTGAACCGGCGCCACCAGGGATCATCGTGAAAGGGCAGGGCGGCACCGCCGGCGGCGTTCTGAAACTGCGCGGGCACCGCCACCGGGCTTCCCGGCCGCGCGAAGTCCGGCCCCAGCCGCGGGCAGCCGGAAAGGCCCAGCGACAGCAGCACCATGAAGATGAAAGTACGCATGTTATTGCCGTCCATGGCACGGTCCCTTGGCCTGGGCATTCAGCCCATAAAGCGAAAAAGCCACCAGGTGAGCGGTGATCCGGGCCTGAAAGGCGGCATCCAATTCGGATCCGGTGAGGCGAGTCATCGCCGGGCGAGCAAAGTTATACTGGTTTAGGATCAGATGTTTCATTTTCAAAAGCGGGCAAGATGCTCGCGCTCCCGGGAAAGAGCGCACACGAAATGAAACTTTTTACCCTTAACCGCTATATTCCCCCAGATAGGCTTTTCGCACCCGCTGGTCCTGGAGCAGTTCGCGGCCGACGCCCTCGAGGGTGATCCGGCCGGTTTCCAGAACGTAGGCGTAATCGGCTACAAACAGGGCGGCCATGGCGTTTTGTTCCACCAGCAGGATGGTCGCTCCCTGTTGGTTGATGGTCTGGACGGTCCGAAACACTTCTTCCACCACCAATGGGGCGAGACCGAGTGAAGGTTCGTCGAGCAGCACCAGTTTTGGGCGGCTCATGAGGGCGCGACCGACCGCCAGCATCTGCTGTTCGCCGCCGCTGAGAGTGCCGGCCAGTTGGCGGCGGCGTTCCTCGAGCCGGGGGAAAAGCGAATAGACCCAGTCGAGGCCATCCCGGAGTTGCTCGGGCGTGCGGTGGTAGGCGCCCATTTCCAGGTTTTCCAAAACGGTGAGGTTGGGGAACACGTGGCGGCCTTCGGGGCTGATCCCGATGCCGCGCTGAATGATCTGATGAGTCGGGGTTGTGCTCAGGTCTTCACCGGCGAACTTGATGGAACCGGAACGCGGCCGCACCAACCCGGCGATGCTCCTCAGCGTGGTGCTTTTTCCCGCGCCGTTGGCGCCGATCAAGGTCACCACGGTGCCCTCCTTGACCTTCAGATTGACGCCTTTAAGAGCATGAATACCGCCGTAGAAGACGTTGAGATTGGTGACTTCAAGCATGCTTCGGTGCTCCCAGGTAGGCCTTGATCACTTCCGGATTGCCCTGAATTTCCGCAGGCGTGCCCTCGGCGATGGTGGTGCCGTAATCGAGCACCTTGATCCGCTCGACCAGACCCATGACGAATTTCATGTCGTGCTCGATCAGGAAAATGGTGAGTTCATGACGATCGCGCAGTTCCCGCACCAGGTTGGCCAGTTCCATGGTTTCCTGGGGGTTCATTCCGGCCGCCGGTTCGTCGAGGAGCAGCACCTTGGGCTGGGTGGCCAGGGCCCGGGCGATTTCCAGGCGCCGCTGACGACCGTAGGGAAGGCTTCCCGCCTTTTCCTCGGCGACGTGGGCCAGGCCCAGCTCCTGCAAGTAATCCATGGCTTCCCGGTGGATCCTCTGATCTTCGCGAACGTAGGCGGGCAGCCCCAGCATGGCGCTCCAGAACCCGGCCCGGATCTTTTGATGGAACGAAACCATGACGTTTTCCAGCACGCTCATATCGGTGAACAGGCGGATGTTCTGGAAGGTGCGGGCAATGCCTCGGGCGGTGATCCGGTGCAGCGGCATGCCGGTGAGGTCCTGGCCGAGCCAGTGGATGGTGCCCGAAGTGGGCGGGTAGACGCCGGTGATCATATTGAATACGGTGGTTTTGCCGGCGCCGTTGGGGCCGATCAGACCGACCAGTTCGCCCGGCCGCAGTTCCAGCGAAAAGCCGTTGACGGCGGTGAGACCGCCGAACTGCATGACCAGGTTGTCCAGTTTGAAAAAGCTGCTCATCCGCGTTCCTTTTACCGAGCGGGCCGGTGCAGGCGCGCCCAGAGGGCGTCCCAGGAAAATTCGGAGCGACCCATCATGCCTCGCCGGGCGAAAATAATGACCCCCATCAGGATGATGCTGAAGATCACCATGCGCATGCCGGGGATTCCAGGGATCCGCAGGAAGCCCAAATCGATCGGGCTTTCCACCACCCGCAGCGCTTCTCCGCCCCAGGCGAACAGGGCCGCGCCGAGGACCGCGCCGGTGGTGCTGCCGAGGCCGCCCACCACGATGATGATGAGCAGATTGAAGGTGAAAAAGAAGGTGAAAAGGGTGGGCGAGATGGTGGTGATGAGATGGGCCAAGAGTCCGCCGGCCACCCCGGAAAAGAAGGCGCTCACCAGAAACGCCAGCAGCAGGTGCTTGAACGGATCGATGCCCATGGCGCGGGCCGCCGTTTCGTCTTCTCGGATCGCCTTCATGGCGCGCCCGTAGCTGCTGTTCACCAGTTTGGTGGTGACCGCAATGGTGAAAATCGCCACGCCCCAGGTCCACCACAGATTGGTGTAGGGCGAAAGCCCCTTGAGTCCAAGTGGACCGTTGGTGACGCTCTGAAAAGCGTTGCACAGCACCCGCACCACTTCGCCGAAGCCGAGGGTGACAATGGCCAAGTAGTCGCCGCGTACCCGCAGCACCGGGAAGCTGATCAGGAACGCGAACAGACTGGCCAGCAGTCCGCCGGCCAGCAGCGACAGCACGAAGGGAGCGTGGACCACGCTGAGTGGCCAGATCAGGGGTTCGATAATGAAGTTCATCATTTTTTCGTTGGCGGTCATGGTGAGCAGCGCCGAGGTGTAGGCGCCGATGGTGATGAAGGCGTTGGGGCCGAGATGCAGCAGGCCGCAGATACCGTTCACCAGGTTGTAGCTCACCGCCAGGGTGATGAAGATGGCCATGTTGTTGAGGATACGGACCTGGTACAGACTGCCGTGGCGCTCGAACAGCAACAGCACCAGGAACACCAGCAGAATGCCGGCCAGGTTGAGTAACAGATGGCGTTGCGACTTGGCCATGCCGGGAGTCCTTTGCGCGGATCAGGTTTTATCGGTAATGGGTTCACCCATGATACCGGTCGGGCGAAACAACAGCACCAGGATCAAGATCACGAACGAGAACGCATCGCGATACTGGGACAGCTCCGGAATCAGGGCGACGATCATGATTTCCCCAAGTCCCAGCAGGAAACCGCCGATGACCGCGCCGACGATGTTGCCGATCCCGCCGAGTACGGCGGCGATGAAGGCCTTGAGACCGGGGATCACGCCCATGAACGGATTCACCTGGGGATATTTGAGCGCCCACATGATGCCCCCGGCGGCGGCCAAGGAAGAGCCGATGAGGAAGGTGATGGCGATGATGCGATCGACATTGATGCCCATCAGGCGGGTGGTTTCGAAATCCACCGAGGCGGCCCGCATCGCCTTGCCCACCCGGGTGCGATAGATGATATAGAGCAGCCCGGCCAGAAAGATCAGGGTAAGGATCGGGATATAAATAGTCAGCACCTGGATCCGGAGCCCCAGGACATCGATCACCTTGGCGAACATGGCGGGTCTGGGAAAGCCCTTGGGAATGCCGCCGATCACCACCAGCGCCATATTCTCCAGAAGAAACGAAGCCCCGATGGCGGAGATCAGGAGTGAAATACGGGGGGCGTCCCGCAGCGGTTTATAGGCCCCCCGGTCCAGCACAATGCCCATGCAGCCGGTGAAGGCTATCGCCAGGGGAAAGCTCACGAACCACGGCAGGCTGAACAGGGCGACCCCGTAAATGGCGGCGTAGGAAGCCACCATCAGGAGATCGCCGTGGGCGAAGTTGATCAGCCGCAGAATCCCGTAGACCATGGTGTAGCCGATGGCCACCAGGCCATAGAGGCTGCCCAGGGAGATGCCGTTGATCAGTTGTTGCAGCAGGATGGTTGCGGTCACGTTGGGTTCCTTTGTTCACCCGGCGGTTCGCGGTCACCGGCGAAGGATCGGCCCGGGCGCGCGGCGAAGGCCCAAAAAAGGGGCAGGGCCGACTGAAGTCCGCCCTGCCCGAAAAAGGGTTCAACCGGAATGTTGTGCCCTTCGCTTGCGGGCAATCGGCGCTCGCCCAAGGACCAAACGGCTGGGCATTGCCCCGGTGCGCTTCACTGGGCTAGGGATTGATCACGGTCACGAAGGCGAACTTGCCGTTTTCCACCTTGTTGATGACCATGCTCTTCACCGGATTGCCGCTCTCTCCCATGGTGATCACCCCGGAAACTCCCTGGAAATCCTTGACCGCGGCGAGGGCGTCACGGACCTTGGTGCCGTCCGTGGTTCCGGCGGCCTTGATCGATTCCACCAGCAGGAAGTAAGCATCGGCGCCGAGCGCGCCGAACGCATCGGCTTCCTTGCCTTTCTGCTGTTGAAAACGTTTGATGTATTCCTTGGAGCGCTCGGTGCTGGCCGCGTCTTTGTGGAAATGGCCGGTGAAGTACATGTTTTCCACCGCCTTGCCGCCGACTTCAATGAGCGCATCGGCCTGGGCTCCGTCACCGGTCAGGATCGGAACATTGATCCCGAGGTCCCGGGCCTGCTTGGCCATCAGCGCATCTTCCGTGTAGTAGTTGGGCGCGTAAATGATGTCCGGCTTGGTGGCCTGAACGGCGGAGAGTTGAGCCGAGAAATCCTGGTCACCGGTCTGAATGTAGGTGGTCGATACCACTTTGCCGCCCAGCTTGACGAATTCCTTGACGAAGAAGTTGGCCAGACCGACACAATAGTCCTGGGCGATATCGATGATCACCGCGGCGCTGCCCGCTTTCAGCTTGTCACGGGCGAACTGGGCGGCCACCTGACCCTGGAAGGGGTCGATGAAGCAGGCGCGGAAGGCGTAGTTCTTGCCCTGATTCACCAGGGGGTTGGTGGCGGTGGGGCTGACCGTGGGGATCTTGGCCGCTTCCGAAATGGGATTGCCGGCCATGGAATTGCCGCTGATCGCCTCACCGAGGATGCCCACCACTTTTTCCTTTTCGATCAGGCGGCTCACGGCGTTGGCGGCTTCGATCTTGTCGCTCTTGGTGTCCACCAGCACCAGTTCGATCTTCTTGCCCAGCACTTCCGGCATCATCGCATTGGCGATCTGGATGCCGTCCCATTCCATCTGGCCGTAGGCGGCCACCGCCCCGGTCATGGGCAAATAGAGGCCGATCTTGATGGTATCGGCGGCCACCGCGGGTGACAGGGCGCCGGCCACCAGAAACATGACCGCGATCAGGGCAATAAAGCTGGTACGTCGCATGGATGCCTCCTTTTCGAAAAGTGTTCAGTCAATCTTTCACAAAAGACCTCTCGGTCTCGCCCGGAGCCTGCAATACTGCCAGGTGCTTACTCTACCCGCCGTTTTTCTGTCAACAAAAAAGGTTTGCTCAAAAGCTCGTTAAATGTCCGCGAACTATCTGAAATTCCGTTTGAAAAAGAGATCCAACCAGCGTGAGCGGGAAAGGGTGGGGGCGCGCCGAGAAGCCGCCCCCAGGGGTCGAGAACGCCGCGGCGGCCACGCGGCCGCCGCGGCGTGCCTGGATCAGACGATGTTCTTGGTTTTCCACTCCTGCAATTGGGTTTTCCCAATTCCAAGATACTTCTGGTAGATATACTCGTTGTCGGCGCCGATCGGACGGCAGACCCATTTGATCCGGCCCGGAGTGCCGGTCATCTTCCACACCGGCGCCTGCAGGGCCAGGTCCCCGTAGACCGGGTCGGTGCCCTTGTCGAACACGCCGCGTTCCCACCAGTTCTCGTCTTCAAAGTTCTCCTTGACGTCGGCCATCCTGGCGGTGGCCACCACGCCGGGTCCCCGGCGGTTCAAGGTGTAGTCCTGAACCTTCTCGAACACCTCCTGAGACGTGAAATTTTTCGACCATGCCTCGATGGCCTTGTGGATTTCCGGCTGAAAGTCGGGATTCAGGCGGTCGAAGATGGTGGGGTATTTCTTTCGCAGTTCCGGGTCTCCCATGATGTTGGTGAGGCCTTCCCAGTTGACGTCACTGAACCCGGCGATGAACGAATAGGAATCCTTGGTCTTAACGATGGTGTAAGGGAACACGGCACTGTCGTAAGCGCCCACCAGACCACGGATCTTGCCGGTGGTGTGGTAATAAGCGACATGATAGTCGCAAAAACTCAGCTCCGCCTCGGGCGGCGCCACATCCACCATCTGGCCTTCACCGGTCACATGGCGGTAATGAAGCGCACCCAGTACGCCGAAAGCGGCCCAGGCGCCGCCGGCGTACCAGCCCATCCAACTGCCTTCCTTGGTGGGGATATTCCAGGGCTGCGGGCCTTCCGGACCGACCGGTTCCCCGGTCACCGCCATAACCCCGCTGCGGGCTTGATCGATAATGTCATAACTGACCTTGCCGCAGCCGGCGTCCGGGCCGAAATGACCGTAGGTGTTGATCGCGGCGTAAATGAGCCGCGGATTGATGTCCTTCAGATAGCGGTAACTCAGACCGTAACCGTCCATCACTCCCGCCGCCGCGGTTTCGATCACCACATCGGCCTGGGCGGCCAGTCGGCGAAACACTTCCTGACCTTCGCTGGTGGCCAGATTGGCGGTGATGTGGAGTTTATTGCGGGCTTCCACCAGGTAGCCGAGTCCGGTGTCCTGGTGTTTGTAACCGAACGGGCTGAATTCCCGGGCCAGGTCGCCCTCGGGCGGTTCCACCCGGATCACTTCGGCGCCGAATTCGGCCAGGATCGAGGAACAGAACAGGCCGGCGATACTGCCGTAACTGGCATCGATCACCGTCAGGTCGTCGAGGGCCTCGGGTTTCAGGTAATTCTGCTTGGGATCGTCCATGTCGTGGATCCAGTCCACCCAGGTCCGATCGGTTTCCGGGGAAAAGTCTTCATAAGGCAAATTGGTCGTGATCTTAGGCAATGTCATAGGGAGATCTCCTTTCGCCATGAGCGGTTGTGCTGCTGGTCCGTTGCTACATGATGACGCCGGCCTTGCCGTCCCAATCCGCGGGAGGCTTCCGCCCTGGAGGATTCTCAACCCATTTGCCGATCACTTTCTGTTCAGCCAGCGCCTTGAGCTGGTAGGTGCGCAGGCCGAGCAGTTTACGCAGCACGAAATCGTTGTCCAAACCGACCGGCTTGTTGGCCCATTTGATCCGGCCGGGGGTTTTACAAAGCTTTGCGGGGCAGCAGGTTTCCACCATCTTGCCATACATGGGGTCTTCGTATTCGAACACCGTGGCGCGGGCGCGCATGTGCGGCGATTCGTAGAGGTCCTTGGCATCGAGGATCGGGGAAGCGGCGAACCCGTGCTTGGATCCCAGGGCATCCACTTCGGCCACGGTCTTGGTCTTGGCCCAGTCGCGGATGATGGCCAGGAGCGCCACGGCGTTTTCATCCTTGAGGCGGGCGCTGATGGTGCTGAACCTGGCATCCTTCGCCAGTTCCGGTTTGCCCATGGCGGTGCACAGCCCCTGGAATTCCTGATTGCTGGCGGCGGCCACCGCGACCGGTGCGTCTTGACACGAGAACACATCGGATGGGCAAATCGCCAGGTCACGGTTGCCGGTTTGCGGTCGATTGTATTTTTCCAAGTAATAGTACAACCAGCTCCAGTCGAGCACCCGCATCAGGCCTTCACCCTGACTGAATTCGATGAACTGGCCGTGGCCGGTGCGATCGCGATGATGCAGCGCCGCCATGACGCCGATGGTGCCCTGGAGCGCACCGAAATAGTCACCGACAAAAACCCCGGTTTTCAGCGGCAACCGCCCGGGGAACCCGGTGGTGGCGAGCAGCCCGCTCACGGTTTGGGCCACCGCATCGTAGGAAGCGCGGCCGACCGAGTATTCGCCCCACTGACCGAAGCCGTTCAGGGCGATATAGATGATGCCCGGGTTGATTTCGCGCAACTGCTCATAGCCGATGCCCCAGCGATCCATGGTGCCGGCCCGCAGGTTTTCCACCACCACGTCGCATTTCTTGGCCAGCCGGCGGAAGATCTCGGCGCCCTGAGACACCCGCACATCCAGCGCCAGATGATATTTGCTGTGGTTTTGCGCAAATTGGCCGATGGATGCATTCTTCCAGAAGGTGCCGTACGGGGTGACCGAGCGCATGGTGTCCCCCGCTCCCGGCAGTTCCACCTTGATCACTTCGGCGCCCAATAGACCCAGATTATCGGGTACCGCGGGTCCCAGGATAAGCGTCGCCAACTCGAGAACGCGAATGCCATGGAGTGCTTCCGGTTTCGCAAAGATCTTGCTCGCGTCGAATGCTTTATTGGTCCAATTCAAATACTCTTCGCGGCTCATTGTTCCTCCTTAGTCGCATGATTTCAGCTCTAACTTTTCGGGACCAGTTGCTGTCTATCGGAACTGCTGCGGCTCACCTCCTTTTCTCGTGACATCGCTCATGCGTGCCGGCGCTCTTCGCCGGTCGCATAGCAGGCTGGATTGGACGGAATGGGAACGGTCAGCAAGGGCGGAAACAGGAGCAGGGAGCAAGGTCAACTCAGGAGGAAACGCCGACTGAGACGCAACGAGGCACAGGATCCGCCAACCCATTGTGGACGGTGATTAGCAGAAATGGGGAAAGCGGTCAAGAACGGGAAACGGAAACCATTGCCGACGCATGCGGCAACAGGGCATGATTCAGAAATACCTTGTTTCGGGTACCAATTGTTACTGTCATTCCCGCGAATACCATACTTCGAGCGGTCACAAACCGAGCTTTTCACCGCAAGGGCGCAAACAGCGCAAAGAAACGCAAGAACCTAATCTTTCAATAAAAACCTTTGCCACTCTCTGCGTCCTGTGCGTCTTCGCGGTGAACTAAAACCGGTAATCTATTCCCGTGCGTAGCCACCGTAGGTCAGGTTGCGACCAGCGGGAGCTACCTGACACGATCCGGCAACCGTGGCCTCACCACACCAGTCAGGGAGCGCCGCGCGCACCCTGACGTACCACGGTTGCGATGCTCTCCCTGGTGGCCATTGGGACGGCTGCCGCGATCTCGCGCGGCGCCCATGGGACGAAGCCGCCATGTCGAATATCCGGCGCGGCCACGCGTGCTGACGCATGAAGCAACAGCCGAGATCGTGGCGTCCAATAGCTGCGAGCTCTTGGGCACTCAGACCGTCCAGGAGGTGACTTCCCATCTGAACTTTGCGCGGTAATATCTCGTGGTTTGGCCGGTTCTTGTTTCCTCGCCATTCTATCAATCCCTGCAACGGTTGTCCCATGAACGTCTAGGGCAGCAGCACCCCGGTGCCCGCGATCTGGTCGCGTTTGAGGCGCAGCAGCGCTGCGTTGGCCTGCGCCAGGGGAAAAGTCTGGATCTCCGGCCGGATCGGAATGGCGGCGGCGATCTCGAGCAGTTGTTCGGCATCGCGGCGGGTGTTGGCGGTGACGCTGTGAATGTTCTTTTCGTAGAACAGGTGCTGTTCGTAATTCATTTGCGGAATATCGCTCATGTAGATGCCGGCGAGGGCGACCGTGCCGCCTTTCTTGACTCGGGTCAGGGCGGCCGGCAGCAGCGCTCCCGCCGGGGCGAAGATGATGGCGGTATCGCAGGCGATGGGCATCTCATCGGCCCTGGCGCCGGCCCAGGCGGCCCCCAGATTGAGGGCCAGGTGCTGGTGCCGTTCGGTGCGCGAAACGGCGTAGACATCATAATTCCAGGAACGGGCGATCTGGATCACGATGTGGGCGGAGGAACCGAAGCCGTACAGAGCAAGGCTTCCGCGGCCGCCGCTTTGGGGCCCGCAACCGGCCCGGGCCAGGCTGCGGTAGCCGATGATCCCGGCGCAAAGCAGTGGGGTCGCTTCCTGATCGCTAAACAGTTCAGGAATGGGGTAGGCGAAATCCTCGGCCACCACCGCGTATTCGGCGTATCCGCCGGGTGCGTGATAGCCGGTGAACAGCGCGCTTTCGCAAAGGTTTTCGTGGCCGGAGCGGCAGTGATCGCAACTCCCGCAAGTGTGTCTCAGCCAGGCGATCCCGACCCGGCGGCCGATTTCGAAGCGGTCTGCTCCGCTCCCGATCTCATCCACGATCCCCACCACCTGGTGGCCCGGGATCACCGGGTGTTCCAGGGCCGGCAGTTCCCCTTCAATCACGTGCAGATCGGTTCGGCAAATGGCGCAGGCCCGAACTCGAACCCGGATTTCCCCGGGTCCCGGATGCGGATCGGATACGGTTTCCAGACGCAAGGGCGCGGTTTCGATCCCCGCGCAGCCTCTCAAGACCATGGCCTTCATGGTGTTACCTCCTCTGGTGAAGAACACCTGAGCAAAAGCGGGTGGAAAAGTGAACATGGAAAAACGAAAATTGAACATGGAAAAATCGAAAATGTGAGGTTGGAACGGGGGAAAGGAGCGAACGAGCGGTGCCATTGAGGAGCAACGAGGCGACCAGAAGCGTACGTGGGCGATATCTCCGGTTCAGTATTTGACGGCCGATCGATTAAGCAATATACCTGCTCTGGGGCGTAATGGGAAGATCCGCGACAGTCACCGGCATCGGAAAATCCCTTCGGATTCCGGCAAAGCCCACCACATCGAGCCCCCGTATGCGCCGGTTGGTTCCGTCCTCCGACGCTGGAAGCCCGT
>Ga0100396_1001941_pt1 | contig 13497 bp, 10 predicted proteins | sample CryGeymeta201520_FD_81551 | JGI IMG/M metagenome (GOLD analysis project Ga0100396, IMG submission 81551) | Groundwater microbial communities from Crystal Geyser aquifers in Utah, USA - Crystal Geyser metaG 2015-20 | ecosystem: Environmental > Aquatic > Deep subsurface > Groundwater | place: USA... | reverse complement strand
CGCTGCTGGAACAACAGGCGATCCTGGTCGGACGCGGCCCGCGGCGGGTCAGCCCCTTCACCATCCCCGGCCTGATGTTGAACAGCGCCGCGGCGCACATCAGCATCATGCTGGGCGCGCGCGGCCCCAACCTGGCGCTGGCGACCGCCTGCGCCACCGGCACCCACGCCCTGGGCGAAGCCGCTGCTCTCATCCGCCGCGGTAGCGCCGATGTAGTGATCGCCGGCGGTTCCGAGGCGGCCATCGTGCCGATGGCGATGGCCGGTTTCGAGAACATGGGCGCGCTGAGCACGCGCAACGATGCGCCGGAACGGGCCAGCCGGCCGTTCGACGCGGACCGCGACGGCTTCGTCATGGGGGAAGGCGCGGGGATCGTGGTGCTGGAGCGATTGGACCTGGCCCTGGCCCGCGGCGCCCGCATCTACGCCGAGCTGGTCGGCTACGGGGTCAACAATGACGCTTTCCACCTCGCTGCCCCAGCCGAAGACGGTGGCGGGGCGGCCGAGTGTATGCAGATCGCGATCGAGGATTCTGGCCTGCCGCCCACGGCCGTGGACTACATCAACGCGCACGGCACCAGCACCCCGCTCAACGATGCCGGCGAGACGCGCGCGATCAAGGCGGTGTTCAGCGAGCACGCCTACCGGCTGGCCATCAGCTCGTCCAAGAGCATGACCGGTCACCTGATGGGCGCGGCCGGGGCGATCGAGGCGATCTTCTGCCTGCTGGTAATCCGGGACCAGGTGCTGCCCCCCACGATTAACTACGAGACACCCGATCCGGTTTGTGACCTCGACTACGTGCCCAATCAGGCCCGCCCGGCAACCGTGGATGTGGCGATGTCCAATTCCTTCGGTTTCGGCGGGCACAACGGCACAGTGATGTTTGCTCGCATCCCGGAGAGCTCGCGGGAGCCGGCTTTATGAACGGCGAGCGCTGCGCCCAGATCACCGGGTGGGGCATGGCGGTACCCGAACGCGTGCTCACCAACGCGGAGTTGGCGAAGGTCGTGGACACCACCGATGAGTGGATCGTCTCGCGCACCGGCATCCAACAACGGCACGTCGTCGCCAGCGAAAAGGAGAGCACCGCGACCCTGGCCACGCGCGCGGCGCGCACCGCGCTCCGCGTCGCCGATCTCGCCCCAACCCAACTCGGGCTGTGATCGTCGCCACGGCCACGCCGGAGTATGTCTTCCCGGCCACGGCCAGCCTGGTGCAAGATGCGTTGGGCGCGGCCAACGCGGGCGCCTTCGACCTGAGCGCCGGCTGCACCGGGTTCATCTACGCGTTGAGCATAGCCAGCGATATCGTCCGCAGCGGGGGTGCGGAGCACGTGTTGGTCATCGGCGCGGAGACGCTGACCCGGATTACCGACTGGACCGACCGCAACACCTGTGTGCTGTTTGGCGATGGGGCCGGCGCGGCGGTGGTCAGCGCGTGCGCAGGGCGCTGCGGCGTCCAGGCGACGGTGCTGGGGAGCGATGGTTCGGGCGGAGACGTCCTGATCCTGCCGGCGGGTGGCAGCCACACCCCGACCAGTCACGAGACGGTCAGCAGCGGCGGCCACTTCATCAAGATGAACGGCCGCGAGGTTTTCCGCTTTGCCACCACCATTGTCCCAAAAGCCACCGAAGCCGTGGTCGAAAAGGCGGGCTGGCAACTGGCAGAGGTCTCGTTAGTCATCCCGCATCAGGCCAACATCCGCATCATCGAGTCGGCGGCCAAACGGCTGGGCCTGCCCCTGGACAAGTTCTTCGTCAACCTGGAACGCTACGGGAACACTTCGGCCGCGTCCATCCCCATCGCGCTGTGCGAGGCGATCAACATGGGCCAGGTGAAGGCGGGAGACAAGCTGGTGCTGGTGGGGTTTGGCGCAGGCCTGACCTGGGCGGCCGCTGCTATCGAGTGGGGCGTGCCCACGCCGGTCAAGCCGCAACCGTGGCCGCGGCGGTGGTTCGCCAACCTCCGCTTTGCTTTGGCGACCGTGCGCTCGATCGTCCGTCGCGTGGAACGCCGTGTCTACAACTGGGCCATGGGGCCGGTGAGAAAAGATGACTGGCGCGGCCGGCTCAGACAACGCATAGACCGGTGGTGGGGACACGGTTAGGCCGTTCCAGAAAAATAGATGTCCCAAGATCGCCGATTTTCCTGGGAATCTCAGGAGGTTCTGGGATGAATATTTTTCTGGAACTAACTTAGCTCGCTGGCACGTTGCCAGGTCATCAGGTTGGCAGGTTGAGGGAACGTATCCTCTCAATAATCTGGGGAAAAGTGCCTGGCACTTCCGAAAAGTGCCAGGCACTTGAATAATCTGGGGAAAAGTGCCAGGCACTTGAATAAGCATGAAAATCCATTTTCAGATCAGAGCTCGTCGGCTCTACACTCACCCCAACCGCAGCAGCAACATCTTGAGATACGGCTCCGTACCGGCCGGCGCCGGGAAGTCCACGGCCGGCTCGTGGTAGACGCCGGCGACCTCCGCGGCCCGGCCGACCCCGGCCAGGCCCGCCAGCACCTGATCCCGGAAGCGCGGCCACGGCAGCTCAGCGACGTTGCAGCACGCCAGCAGCAGCCCGTCCGCCGCAGTGCAACCTGCGGCCAGCACGGCCAACTCGCCGTAGTCGCGCGCCGCGCTGAAACGCCGGCGCCTGGTCCGGGAGAAGCCGGGCGGGTCCAGGATCACCAGCTCGAAGCGGTCGCCGCGTTTGGCCAGCCGCGCCAGCCAGTCGAAAACGTCGCCGTAGACGAAATCGTACGGGTCCGGCTCGAATCCGTTGGCGCGATAGTTCTTCTGGCCCCATGCCAGCGCGGGCTTAGAGAGATCGAGGTTGAGGACACGGATCGCCCCGCCGGCGGCCGCGGCCACGCCGAAGCCGCAGGTGTACGCAAAGCAGTTCAGTACGCGACGGCCATCCGCCCAGGCCCGCACCCGCGCCCGACCCTCGCGCATGTCGCCGAACAGGCCCACGCTCAGCCCCTCACCGGGGCGGATCAGATAGGCCAGCCCCGCCTCGACCGCGACGAACTCCCCCAGGTCCGGCCCCCAGACCGGCTTGGGCGGCGCCAACATCTCCACTTGGTCCTCGGCGATGCGACCCGCCTCTTTGGGCCGATACTTGACGTAGAGCGCACGCGCCCCGATCGTCTCCGCCGTCTCCGCGAGCAACGCGATCAACGGCTCGGGCATCGGGCGGGGCGGGAGCCGGTCATCGTCGTCGTAGAGGCTGGCTACCAGCGCGTCGCCGTAGCGATCGACGGTCAGGCCGGGCAGCCCGTCGGCCGCGGCGTTGACCAGCCGGTAGATGGTCGTCGCGGGGTCGGTCGCCAGGGGCGCGCGGCGCTCGACCGCCAGCCGGAGCAGCTCTCGCAGCGCGTCGGGCTGGCGAACCGCGCCCCGGACGTGGGTTCCCGTACCGGCCAACTGGACCCCGGGCAGCCCGGACCCCAACCCCGCAAAGAGTGTGGGCCGCGGCGCGGTAAAGGTGACCGTCTCGCCCGTGGTCGGATGCGGCAGGGTCAGTTGGTAGGCGTGGAGACAAAGGCGCGGTGCGGGCCGATCGGCCGGCCCGTAGAGCAGGTCACCAACCACGGGCAGGCCGATGTGGGCCAGGTGGACGCGAATTTGGTGGCTGCGGCCGGTCTCCGGGATGATCTCCAGCAGACTGTAGCGCCGGTCGGGGGAGGTCTCCAGCAGCCGGTAGCGGGTGGCCGCGGGCTTGCCCTGCCGCTCCCCCGGCGCCGTGACCCGGTAGCGGCCGCCGCGATCCCGGACGATCGGCGCGTCGATCGCCCCTTGCGCCGGCTGTGGCGCACCGTGCACCAGCGCCAGGTAGACCTTGCGCACCTCGCGGCCCTCGAACGCCGCGGCCAGCGCGGGGTTCGCCTCCCGCCGCGCCGCAAACAGCAGCACGCCGGAGGTGTCCGCGTCCAGCCGCTGGTGCATCCCCAGGTAGTCCAGCCCGACCTGCGCCTGCACGATCCGCAGCGCGTCGCCGGGGTAGGGATCGCCCGGGTCCGGTGCATGGGTAGGCACGCCGACCGGCTTGTCGACGACGATGATGTCAGGGTCGTGGTAGAGGATGGGGATGCGCATGGTTGCCTGGTGGAATGGTAGATTGGTAGATTGGTAGATTGGTAAATTGGTAGATTGGTAGATTGGTAAATTGGTAGATTGGTGGGTTGGCGGCTCGCCGGGGAAGAGCGCCCAATCTACCAATGTACCATGTATCAATGTACCAGTTACGGAGCAAGCCGGCTCAAATCCCGCGGAAACAGCGTACCCAGGCGGATGTTGTCCAGCCCCAGCAGTTGCATGACGAAGCGCTCCAGGCCGATGGCGAAGCCGCCGTGGGGTGGCATGCCGAACTTGAACGCCTCCAGATAGGTCTCGAACGGCTTCAGGTCGGTGACGCCCTGCCGGGCCAGCGCGTCCAGGTAGTCCTGGTACAGGTGTAACCGCTGGCCGCCGGTGACCAGCTCGGTGCCGCGGAAGAGCAGGTCGAACGAGTTGGAGTAGGCCGGGTCGGCCGGGTTCGGGTGGGTGTAGAACGGCCGCTTGCCCATCGGGTAGCCGGTGACGAACAGGAAGTCGCTGCCGAATTCGGTCCTGGCCCACTCGCCCAGCCAGCGCTCGTGCTGCGGCGCCAGGTCCGGCTCGCCGCGGCAGTCCTCGCCCCAGCGCTGTAAGATCAGCTCCTGCGCGTCCGGGAAGTAGATGGCCGGGAACTCGGCCGGCGCGACCGGCAGCGCGGTCACGCCCAGCGTCTCCAGCTCGGCCGCGTAGTGCGCCTGGAGGTACGCCAGGATGCCCCGCATCACGGCCGAGGCCACCGCCATCACGTCCCGGTGGTCGCGGATGAAGCCGAACTCCGCGTCCAGGCTGACGTACTCGTTGATGTGGCGCACCGTGTCGTGCGGCTCCGCGCGGAACACCGGCCCTACCTCGTAAACCCGCTCGAACACCCCCACCATGATCTGCTTGTAGAACTGCGGGCTTTGGGCCAGGTAGGCGCGCTGGCCGAAGTAGTCCACCGCGAACACGTTGGCGCCGCTCTCGGTGGCCGACGCGACCAGCTTGGGGGTCTGGATCTCGGTGAAGCCGAGCCCATCTAGCGTGGCGCGGAACCCGGCCATGATGCCGGCCGAGAGGCGGAACAGGCCGCGCCTCTGGACGTGGCGCAGGCCGACCACCGCGTGATCCAGGAACACGGGCAGACTGGCCTTGAGCGCCGGCTTGTTCAGGCTGAACGGCAGCGCGGCGCGCACGGGTGACAGGATTTCGAAGCGCGGGGCACGGATCTCGATCCCGCCGGGCGCCTGCGGCTCCGCGACGACGAGCCCCTCGACCGCCAGCACCGTCTCCGGCAGCAGGCTTTCCAGGCTGGCCAGCGCCTCGGCCGTGTCGACCACGACCTGGACCGTGCCGCGGGCGTCGCGCAGCACCAGAAAATTGATGCCGCCCAGCCGGCGCAGCGTGTGCAGCGAGCCCGCGACGCGCACCCGCTCGCCGACGTGATGCGCGACCTCAGGGGTGTAGATTCTTTCCATGTGGCAACCTCCGGTAGTCAGGGACCAGGGGTCAGGAGGCAGGGATCAGGAGACAGGAGTCAGGCGACCGTCCGAATGATGCTGGGGCCGCCGTTCGTCAAGCTCTGAAGAGCCGCTCACGATGTGCTCTCCTGACCGTGCCCCGATTCTGTGACTTCTGATTCCCGGATCGATGCTTGGCCCTGGCGACAAAAACGCGCTCCCCCGTCCAGGGACACGGCCTCGTCCGAGAACGAGGCACAGTCCAAGGACGGGGAGCGCGCCCGCGGTGCCACCTTGGTTTGCCGGGACCTCACGGCCCCGGCCTCACATGGTCAACTTCGACCTGCCTGGTAACGGAAGGCGCCGGCCCTGGCCTACCCCCGATTCATCGGGCTCGACCGGGCAGCTCCGGAGTGTCTTTCCGAGGGGGCGCAGGCGGCCTTCCCAGCGACCAGCCGCTCTCTGAACTGCGTCCGTCCCCGTACTCTCTCCATCACGGCTGTTGGCTATCGGGTGATATACTGAGCGCACGTCAGTTTTCCAAGTCACACCCGCGAACGCGGGAACCAGGCTTCTGGATTCCCGCGTTCGCGGGAATGACGCGCGTTGAAATTCCAGCGTGCGTTTAGTATAGAAACCAGGTTTCTCGGAGAAGCTGGTTTCTGCACGTGTGCGCCGGAGGATACCACGACGGGGGGTGGGTTGTCAATTGGCGGCGAACCGGTTCGGGCCGGTTGCGAGGCGGTCTACTCCTCTCGAACTGCGTCTCTTACCCGAATGTTCAGAGTCTCGAGAGTAGGCGATTCAAACACAGGATGGACCGCCGCAGACTGTCGGCACGTGTCATGGCAGACTCCGGGCGCCAGTCCCCGTGCACGAACTCGATGATTCGCGAAGCATAGGCCGGACCAACGGCCCGACCACTGGCGGGACGCGGCACCATGTCTTGTCGAATGGCGCGACGACGGGAGCGACCCGCCAGATCAACCAGCGTGCGCTTGGGATCCGCCAACGATTCGGGGTCTGTGGGGATCTGGCTGACCGGGATGCTCAGAAACCGTGCTATCTGTTCGCGATCGGCCAGCAACCAGGCTTCCACTGCCCTGACGGCCACCCGGAAGCACATATAGGGCGCCGGATCGGGTAGCCATTGCGACACCACCAAAGGCGCACAGTCGGCATCTCGGTCAAGATCCACGAGAACCACCCAGAGAGGCGGGCGATGGGCAGCAAGATTGTACCCGTGGAGAGATCGAAGGACCGAGGGCTTACCCTGTTTTCCAAAGACAGATCTCAGGTCTGTCCCCACGTGTTGAGCCAAACGCCGCAGAACTGCTTCGTCGATGGGGCCTTCCACAGCAGCCAGGATGACGGTGTCAGGAGCGATCATCGATCTCAATCCCCAAAGAACGAGAGCTGCTCGACCTTCATGGGCCGCGTCAGTGGTATCACGGCTTCGGCGAGACTCGATCCGCCCTCCAGGAGGGCACGCACCTCTGCAAAGTCACCCGCAGGTCGCATCTCTGTGCCTTCGACCCCTGGCAACAGGAGAAGAACCTCGTCAAGGCCGATGCCTTCGTCACGCAACAGGTCCGTCGCATGTGTGCTTACGAGGATCTGCCGGCCGGTACGGCGCTGGGTACGGGCGAACATCTGCGGCACATAGCGAACTACTTCGGGATGCAAGGACAATTCGGGCTCTTCCAGCAGTAATGGGCCGGAGCCATCCAGTACAGCCCAGAGCAAGCCGATCAGACGCAGCGTTCCGTCCGAGAACTGCTCCTCGGTCTGCCACGCGCCTTGCGGTCGCCAATGCTCGTACTTGCCGCGCAAATGGGGTGTGCCGCGCGCCGGGTCGCGCCAAAGTTCGAGCTCCTTCAACTGTGGTACGGCTACCCGCAGCGCATCTGAGATGCGCCGGAGCCTCGCCTTTTGCGTTTTTTCGGAGGTGCGCGCAACCTGCTCCAGGAAGTCGCCGCCGAACGGATCGTTGCTCCGGCCCACCGAACGATCCGGCTCTCTCACCAGTTGCGGGACGATGTGCAGGTAGCGCACGGTGGCGAGGAAATCGGCCACGTCACGGAATTCCTGGTTGGCATTCACCTGCTCCAGGTAGGTCTGAGTCAGCCGCTCCGGATCCGTTTCGTCCTTGTCGTCGGGCCGACACATGATCTCCCGGCCGCCTCGGGCGACCCATTCCCGTTTGATGATCGGGCGCTGTCTGTTATCCTGCGTGAAGCGAAGTTCGTACTCCCAGGCGGTCGGGGTTTCATCATTTCCGATGCTGACGTGTACTGCCACATCAGGGTAGCGACGCGCAGACAAGCTCCTGAGTTTGGAGACGCCGCCGCGTTTGCGCACGGCCTCTTGAAAACCGCCGCCGACAGCGACAACGTCGTGGAGAAAACGGAACACGTCCAGAAAATTGGACTTGCCCGATGCGTTGGGGCCAACCAGGAAGACGCGGCGCTGCAAACCCACGTCAACCTGCGCGAAGTTCCGCCAGTTTTCCAGTTGCACCCCTGTAAGGTGCAATGGCTTGCCCGTCCCACGTGCCATACCGACTCCTCCCGGCCGTGTACCGCCACGAACCCCAACTGATCTCCCACACACGACACAACCATTTTACCACAATCCATCCCGATCGGCTACACCACGACCTCTTCCCCAACCCCTCTCCGCCGCGGAGAGGGGCGCGCGTTTTCCCATCACCCCCGGCGCCGCATCTCTCCCTTCCCTGCGAGGGACAGGTCTCCCGACACCAGCGGCGCACGCCCTTCCAACCACTTCCCATTTCGCCGAGCGTTGGCGTGGGCTGGAGGGGCAAGTAACGATGCTGTCCAGGAATCAACTTGCTGAGCACAGCTTGCAGCACAAGCCGGTCAGTCGGCCCTTCGACGACGGTCCCGATAATCATCTGCGGCTGCTCCTCAAAACAGGTCTGGCACGCCGCCCAATCGGCCCATCACCCATAGGTTGGACAGCGATAGCCCGCTGTCGATGGCTCGGAGCATCTCGTCGGATACCGGCACCCTGTCTACCCGCGTGGTGTCCTCCGCATCTCGCTCGATCGTGAAAAGTCGGGCGCGGTCGTCGCGCAGGTTCAGGCCGTCGAGCACCAGCGGATTGTGGGTCGTGAGAAGCGTCTGTCATTCCGGCCGGGCCTTCAGCATCAGTTCGCAGAAGAGGCGCACCGTCGCGCGCGCCAGCCGGGGATGCATGTTCTGGTCCAGGTTCTCGATGGCGAAGAGTCGCGGCGCCTTGGGATGGAGTGCCAGCACGAGCGCAAACAGCACGTAGAGCGCGCCTTCACTCGCCGTGTAAGCGGAGAGATGGCTTTGCCCCCTTGCCATCCAGCGATCAGTAAAGCGGATGACCTCGCTTAACGTCGGTACGCTCGCCGAGACGAGTTCCCTGGATGCCGGGACGACCGCGATCTGGTCGACCCAGTCCAACAGTTCCAGCAACTCATCCATCCTCAGACTGCCAAAGTGCTTCGATCTCGGCTTCAGCAATCCTTTGACCGCTTCAGCCAGTCGCCCTCCAGACAGTCCGACAGGCTCGCGTTGAGCCATGTCTGTCTCATTACCTCGCAACACAGGCGACGTGGGGGCAAAGATGCCGTAATCGGCGAGGGTCTCCGTTGTCAACAGCACGGCTTCGGGGGTTTGCATCCGCTGATACTCGCCGGGCCGCTCACGCAGCCGCAGAATGCTCTCCTGGTTGCTGACAATTCGTCCCCCGTGATAACGCCGCTCGCCCTTTTCGTCAAAGAGGAATCGGTCTTCGAGGCATGTCCACGAATCACCGTTGCCGTATGAGATGGCCACTGCATGCTCGACTCTGCCCTGGTCCGGCGCATCGGCCACGGCGCGAATCTGGATCTTATCCGGGGCCTCTGGCTTCCGAAACGCCGACCGATAAGATGCGCGCGGACCCAGACGCACGCCACGCCGCAACAGAGCCTGGTCATCCAATACGCCGCCCGCCGCAGCGCTCAGAAACCCCAGGGCTTCCAGTAGATTGCTCTTGCCGCTGCCGTTGGCGCCGATGAACACGTTGACCAGCCCAAGCGGCACAGTCACGCGCTGGAGCGACTTGAAACCATCGATCCTGATCTCGGTCAGCATGATCCACCTCTCTTCTCAACATCAACACGATTCTACCTGGCAAGTATAGCACAAAGGCCCCGAGCGCTCCAAGGTGTTTTTCTTTTACCGATCCGCCCCCATCTGCGCGTTGACCCCCGGCCACGCGACCAGGGTCACCGCAACCTGCACCGCCGCGGCGTCGCGCAAAAGGGTCAACACGGCCTCCTGGCCTGGCGTCATGGCTGCAAGCAGGTCGCCCAGGTCCGCGACCGTCTCCACCGGCCCCTCATCGAGCGCGACGATCACGTCCCCACCGACCATGATCCAGCTCCCGCCCAACGAGTACGCCTTGTAGCCGCCGCGCACGCCGGCCTCATCGGCCGGGCTGCCCGTGATCACGGTCTGCACCAGCACCCCGCGCTGCTCGGCCGGCAAGCCCATGACCTCGGCCAGCGCGGGGATCAGATTCACGCCGCTGACCCCGAGCCAGACCCCCTCTTTCGCAGGGCCGGCAGGCGCCGGCGTCTCGGCCGGCGCCTCGGGCCGCACGCCCACGACGACCGGCACATTGACCGGCTCGCCTTCGCGCAGGACCGTCAGGACGACCTCCTGGCCGGGGTCGGTGTGCCGCACCAGGTAGGTGTCGATCGCCTCCGGGACCAGGATCGGCTCGCCGTCGATGGCGACGATCAGGTCACCGCCGATCAGCATGTCCTCGTCTTCGATGGTGACGCGCTGGCTGCTGCCGCGCACGCCCGCCTGGTCGGCGGGGCCGTCCGCGGTCACGTCCAGGGTCAACGCGCCCTGCTGTTCGGGCGCCAGCTTCATCGCCTCGGCCAGCTCCGGCGTGAGCGCCATCGTGTTCAGGCCGAGCCACGGCGGCGAATACGCGCCTGTCTCGATGAGCGCCGGCGCCACCCGCGCCACGATCACTGACGGGATGGCGAACGCGATGCCGACGGACCAGCGCACGCCACCCGCGCCGTTGGAGGTCACGCCGATCACCCGGCCCGCCATGTCCACCAACACACCGCCCGAATTGCCGGGATTGATCGGCGCGTCGATCTGGATGACGTCGGGGATGATGTCGGACACACTCCCGAACGGCTGCGCCTCATCCCACACCGACAGCGAGCGAGCCAGCGCGCTCACGATGCCGAAAGTCATCGTGCCGGCGTAGTCCCACGGGTTGCCGATGGCGACCACGAACTGGCCCACCTGCACCGCGGTCGAATCCGCGATCGTCACCGGGTGCAACTGCCCGGCCGGCACGTCCACGTGCAGCACCGCCAGGTCACTGCGCTTGTCCTGGCCCACCACGGTCGCTTCCGCGATCAACCCGCTGGAGAAGGTGACGAAGAGGCGGTCCGCCCCCTCGATCACGTGGTTGTTGGTCACGATGTGGCCCTGATCGTCCCACACAAACCCGGAGCCCAACCCGTTGCGCCACGTCATCGGCCGGGTCGCCGCGGCCGGGTCGGGCTCCGAGTCCCAGGCGAACAGTTCCGCCAGCTTCTTGCGCTCCCAGATGTGGACCACCGACGGATTCACCTGCTGGTAGATCTCCTGAAGCGCAGATTGCATGCCGCCGAACAGCGCCAGCGCATCGGGTTGGGGCATCTGCGGCGGCGGGGGCGCAGGCGTGGCGGTCACGGGCGATTCGGCCGCCTGCGCGGGCACGACGACGTGAGGCGTCGCCGCGCTGGGTGGAGCGGTTTGCGCGGCCAAGGAAGCCGGCAAGATCGCCAGGGTCAGGACGATTAACAGGGACAGGATCAAGAACGGAGAACGTTTCACGAGACACCTCCAAAAGGTAGCGTTGACCGGCTGGCGGGGGAACCACAGCGGTCTGCGAGCGAACGACGCTGACATTATAGCAGGTTTATGGGGAGAAGTATAGCGCCCAACTTTCCCGCTCCCTGAGGCTAGCTCGCTATCCTGGCGGTAGGTGGGGATACCCTCGTGGTGGTCAGATGTGAGGTTGGCGGAGCGGAACAAATGACGTATACTGCGTATCCTGGACGCGTTGAGCGCCAGGGTTGCCCTTGCCCTGGCGCTCAAAAAAGGAGGAGAAGGAGAGAAAGCTCTTGAATCTCTCGAAAGCTATTATAACATAGAAAGCGCGCTGACGCTGGACGCGCGCCCCATTTTGAGGCTACACGCATCTTGCGTTTACCCTACGCACACCCTACGTTTTCCTGACTCAACGAGGCGAAAGGACTATGTCAACCCAAGAACCGATCAGCCCCCTCTGTGATCTGACCACCGGGGACTACGATGAGATCCTGGCGTTGTGGCAACGCGCCGGCCTATCGGTCCGGCCGGAAGGGCGGGATGGCCCGGCCGCATTCGCGCAGCAGATGGCCAGCGGGCGCCAGCGGATCGTGGGCCTGCGCGCCGGTCCCACGCTGGTGGCCGTGATCGTGCTGACCCACGATGGCCGCAAGGGATGGATCAACCGGCTGGCCGTGGATCCGGCCTATCGCCGCCGTGGCCTGGCCCGGGCGCTGATCGCCGAAGCCGAACGCTGGTTCACCGAGGAGCTCGACCTGGAGGTGTGGGCCGCGCTGATCGAAGGTTACAACCACGACTCCCAGGCGCTGTTCGATCGGCTGGGCTACCGCCGCCACGACATCGTCTACGTGAGCAAGCGCACGCGGCCGGAGGCATAGCCTCGGCGGGGGTCAGCCTCAGGCTTCTTCCCACTTCCGACCTCCGATGTTACAATAGCGTCACACCCGAACGAAACGGGTGATCTGTCCAGGAGGGTTCTCATGACCGTTCATATCCTGACCGATTCGAGCCATTATCTCGACCCGGCCGTCGTTAGCGAGTTGAATCTGCACGTCCTGCCGCTGGGGTTGATCATCAACCAGCGCGAGTACCACGAGCGGTTGGACATCACAACGGAGATGCTGTTCGAGATGTTGCAGGACAAAAGCAGCAGTTGGCCGACCACCGCCGCGGTTACGCCCGGCGCGATGCAGGCCGCGCTCGACGAGCTGACCGCCAATCCGGCCGACCAGGTGGTGGGGGTGTTCATGTCCCGCGGCACCAGCGTCACGGTCGAGGTGGCACAGAGCGTCGCGGCCGAGCACCCGGCTCGCGATCGTATCCACATCGTGGACTCGCAGGGGGTCTCCGGCGCGCTGGCGCTCACCTTGCTCACCGTCGGCAGGCTGGCGCAAGAGGGCGCGTCCGCGGCCCAGGTCGCGGACGTGGCCCGCCGCATGGGGCAGTCGATGCGGGTGATGTTCACTGTGGACACGCTGGAATACCTGCATCGCGGTGGCCGGATGAAGGGCAGCCAGGCGTTACTGGGCAGCCTGCTGGGGATCAAGCCGGTGCTCTGGCTCAACGCGGGCGCGATCGAGCTGTGGAGCAAGGCGCGGGGGAAGAAAAAGGCCCTGGCCACCATGTTGGACGAGAGCCTGGCCGCGATGCCGGACAGCGAGCCGATCCACGCGCTGGTGTTCGACGCGGCCGCGCCGGAGGACAGCGCGGCCATGCGCCGGGTCCTCGCCGAACGCGCGACCTGCGAACAGCTCTACCAGGCGCAGATCGGCCCGGTCGTCGCGGCGCACGTCGGCCCTGGCTGCCTGGCGATGGCGGTCTGCCCGGCCAGCGTGACCCGCGTGGGTGAGTGAGCGAATGAGCGAATCAGCGAATCAGCGAGTCAGCGAATTGGTAGACCGAGAGAGAGCGTGAGACAGTTGCCATCCCGCAGGCAAACCAGCCGGCGGATCACCCATCCAGCTTTTAGCTTCCAGCTTCCAGCTTCTAGCTTCCAGCACCCGGTATCCGACCCGCCCTGGGAGCCTGGCTACCTCCGCCTCCACCGCAGCGGCGAGCTGGCCGAGCGGGCGCGGGGCGCG
>Ga0100396_1001939_pt1 | contig 13500 bp, 12 predicted proteins | sample CryGeymeta201520_FD_81551 | JGI IMG/M metagenome (GOLD analysis project Ga0100396, IMG submission 81551) | Groundwater microbial communities from Crystal Geyser aquifers in Utah, USA - Crystal Geyser metaG 2015-20 | ecosystem: Environmental > Aquatic > Deep subsurface > Groundwater | place: USA... | reverse complement strand
TCCATCAATCGAGAGAAATGTCGCTATTCCCCCATAAGTAGGATTAAATCGTTCAAAATAATCCATGTACTCGTAATTCCCCTTTAGCGATAAATTAAAAATGCTGAAATTTGTTTGGTGACTTATAATTCCACCAAGCGTCTTGGTTTTTCTATCGGAAAGAAGAGTCGGAATATTGTACTGTCTTCCAAATTCATTTTGCCGGTATTCATCCAAATTAAAACGATAGTAAAAGGAAAGTTCGGACGTACTTTCTTCGTACAGATGCGTAAGCATCCGCAAAGAAAAATTGTGCTGTTTAACTTTTTGGTAACTTTCGCGGTCGACTACGGGAGAAGTCCGTTCGTTATACAAATAGAGCCACGGTTCCGTGGTTAACGTCGCAAGAGTATCATAATTTATTCCGCCGTTCAAACCGATATCCGATTTCACAAAATTGTAGCTCAAGAAAAAGTTTAGCGAATTGGAGTACAAATATTTTAGTTTCACCTTCGCCTGCCACAAACTGTAATCGGAATTAACAAATCCCGCATCCATTTTCCGGTTGGAAACATCAAAAGAGAAAATGTATTTTTTTGAAAAAAGGGAATTGAACTGCGCGTCAACATAACCTTCTCCCATCGGAGATTCGATATATTTTATGCGGGTGTACGGCGGCATGGCGACAAAATCTTTTGTGATAAAATTTACCGAAGCCAGATTGTTAAAAACTCCGTGTAAAAATCCGCGGGGAGAAGGAACCACTTCAATCGAATCAACATCTTCGGTTTGGTACAAGTTTAGATCGTAAACATTCCGTATTCTGTCGTTCAGCAGAATCCCATTTTCAAAATAACTGACGTTTCCGAATCCCGCCCCGTAAAAATTCATTTCTTCCGGAAGTCCGCTAAAACCGAGACTTCTTTTATAACTTACCGGAATCAGCGAGAAAAGATCGCCCGCATAACGGAGATTCATTCTTCTAATTTCTTCTTGCGGAATGATCGCGCTGAAAGGATATTCCGCAGAAAAAGTAATGGGAACAACCGTGTCACGAACCGCTTCAGCATTTAGCGAATCGGCTGCCGACGAATCAGCGATTCCTAAATGAGTAGTTCTTAACGAATCGAAAACAGTAACAGAATCGGAGGTAGACCCGCCATGAATGGAAAGCGAATCACCCATCGAAAAAGTTTGTGTTGCAAGAAAGAAAAATAGTAAGCCGAAGAATTTCATTATCTTTTTAATTGATTGATTATCTATTGGCAAATTAATAATTAAATTTGTAGTGAAAAAATTAAACAATAAAGGCGCACTGTGAAGCTTTCACTATTATTGCCGGGGATGGATGATCAATTCCTTTGGTTTAACAATTTATATGACGTTACGGGAAAGACCGTTTTGGTGGTTGGAGAAAGCTCCGACGAACTGGCAAAGTTTATCGAAGAGAATTTTCAAGCGAAAGTTTATTTCATTGTGCATGACGAAGATGCGCTATTCCGAAGCCGTTTGAAACTCGGCGCGAATAAAAATATTTCCGTCCGGCTGATGGAATTTTCCAATACCGATTTTAAGAATGACTTTTTTGATGCAGTATATGCGCAGGCATCGGTAACGGTTAAAGAAAGAAGAAAGATCGCAAAAGAATTTTTCCGCATTACAAAACCGGGGGGAGTTTTATGTGTAGGCGAAATGTGCAACTTGAAAAAAGAAGTTCCGCAAGTTATAACCGACGTTTGGAACCGCTCTACGCTTTCCCCGCTCTTTGTTGATGAGCTTGTTCCGTTTTATGAATCGGTGCACTGGAAACATAAAGAGTCGAAAGATCTTTCTGAAACGCTCGATGTTTTTTACGTTCAATTTGAAAAGAAAGCCGCGAGAAATCTTCCCAACGTTCCGGAAGGAGAAAAGAAACTCCACAAGAAATTCATTCACAAAATAAGCCATGAAGCGAATGTTTTTTTAAGACACGGCGGTTACAAAAATATCGGATTTTCTGCAATGCTTTTTGAAAAGGAAACTAAATGAAACGAAATGAAATTCTTGAATTAACGATTCAAAGTTACGCCTATGAAGGTTTGGGAGTTGCAAAAATTCCGGTTGAAAAGGATGGAGTGACAAAAGATTTTGTCATCTTCGTGCAGCATGCGTATCCGGGCGATACGGTTAAAGCGGAAATTAGAAAAATTAAAAAATCGTACGCCGAAGCCAAACTTGTTGAAGTGATTTCCCCTTCAGCAGAGCGGATAAAAGCGCGTTGCAATTTTTTTGGAACGTGCGGCGGCTGCAAACAGCAAGACCTTTTGTATCCCGCACAAGCGCGCTACAAACAAGAACAAGTAAAAGATATTTTTAACCGGCTGGGAGGTTTTACTGATTTTGCGCTTGAAGAGATCATCTCTGCGGAACAGAACTTTTACTACAGGAACAAAATGGAGTTTTCTTTTGCGGAACAGCGCTGGCTTACGTTGGAAGAAATTAATTCCAACGAAGAGATAGATAGAAATTTTGCGCTCGGACTCCACATCCCCAATATATTCGACAAAGTTTTAGACCTTGACGAATGCTTTTTGCAATCGGAAACCAGTAATAAAATTCTCAACTTCACACGGAAGTTTTTTAAAGATAAAAACACATCGATCTACACAACCAAAACACATACCGGTTATTTGCGGAATTTGGTAATCAAAGAATCGAAGCATTTCCCGGAACTAATGGTGAATCTTGTTACCCTTGAAGAAAATGATGAACTGATGGATGAATACACACACAGCTTAAAGAAAGCAATTCCCGCCGTAACCACGATCATCAACAATATCAGTACGAAGAAGGCGCTTGTCGCGATAGGCGAATATGAAAAAGTTTTTTACGGGAATGGAATTATTCACGACTCAATCGGTGACTATAAATTTAGAATAAGCGCCAACTCATTTTTCCAGACAAACACTTTGCAAGCGGTAAATCTCTACCAAACTGCTTTAGATTACGCCTGTCTTTCCGGTAACGAAGTTGTGTATGATCTATATTGCGGCGCCGGAACGATCTCAATTTTTGTTTCAAAGTTTGCTAAAGAAATTTATGGCTTTGAAGTTGTGCAATCAGCGATAAACGATGCGGAAGTGAACAAGAAACTTAATCACACGGAAAATGTAAAATTCTTTCTCGCCGATCTGTATGATTCTTTCTTAAATGTAATTGAAAGTCAGAATATTCCTCAGCCCGATGTAATCATTGCCGATCCTCCGCGAAACGGAATGCACAAAAACACCGTCGCCGATATTATAAAACTTTCCCCGCAGAAAATTGTGTATGTAAGCTGCAATCCTACAACTCAAGTCCGCGATTTAAAACTTTTCTGTGAAGCGGGATATAAATTGATCAAAGCTAAACCGGCAGATATGTTTCCGCAGACTTACCACATAGAGAACGTAATCCTTATGGAAAAATCCTAACAAGTGGTTGTATGAAAGCGAAAATTCAAAACAAAATTGAAGAATTTCTAAAAAATGGTTTTGCTAAAAGCAAAAATTCAGATTACACCGGAGCCATTCAAGATTTTACCAGAGTATTAGAAATCAAGCCTGATTACGCTAAGGCTTATTATTTTCGCGGGAATGTCAGAATTAAACTTTCAGATTATTCCGGTGCTATTTTGGATTACACCAAAGCAATCGAACTTGACCATGAATATGCCGAGGCTTATAATAATCGGGGCATTGCTAACGCTAACCTCTCAGCCTACACTTTAGCAATTCAAGACTTTAACCGGGCAATTGAGATCAGCCCTACTTACGTTGAAGCCTATATTGGTCGTGGTCTTGCTAAGTATAACCTTTCTGATTATAGCGCCGCTATACAAGATTTAAATAAAGCTATAAAAATTAATCCCGGTGACGGTGAGGCATACAATAAACGTGGCTGCGTTAAAGAAGAATTATTAGATTACAGCGGTGCGATAATAGATTACTCCACGGCAATAATGATTAATCCCAACGATGCTGAAGCTTATCATAATCGTGGGAATGCTAAAGCGAAACTTTCGGATTTTAAGGGAGCCATTAAAGATTGCAACAAAGCGATTGAAATTAATCCAGATGATGCCGAAGCTTATCATTCTCGTGGAAATATTGAAACAGAACTCTCAAACTATAGAGCAGCTATCAACGATTTTACGAAGGCTGTGGAGATTAACCAGAAATTTACAGATGCCTATTATGCCCGCGGCATCGCTAAAGCTAATTTGGGAGACTTCAGAGGGGCAATTCAAGATTTTGACACAGCAATAGCGACAAATCCGGAGTATGCAAAGGCATACCATAATCGCGGTAATGTTAAGACACAACTCTTAGACTTTAGAGGAGCTGTTCAAGACTTTAACAAATCAATCGAGATCAATCCTTACGATGCTGCGGCTTATTACAACCGTGGTAATGGGAAAACAAAACTCTCGGATTACAAGGGAGCGGTTCAAGATTATACTAAAGCAATAGATATTAACCCGAAGTTTGCTGCGGCTTATTATAATCGGGGAAATGATAAAGCAAAACTCTTAGACTTCAAAGGAGCGGTTCAAGACTATACCAAAGTAGTTGAATTAAACCCTCAGGATGCTCAAGCTTATAATAATTGTGCCGGTGCAAAAATCAAATTAAATGACTTTGCCGGAGCCATTCAAGATATTGATAAAGCAATTCAAATTAATCCAAACGATGAAGTGGCTTATACCAGACGCGGCAGCGCAAAAAGTAAACTAACGAACTATATCGGAGCAATTCAGGATTTTACCAAAGCTATAGAAATAAATCCTACGTTTACGGAGGCTTATTCAAATCGAGCTGCGGCTAAAGGTAATTTAAAAGATTTTCCCGGCGCCATCCAGGATTATACAAAAGCTATTGAAATTAACCCTGATCTTGCAGGGGCTTATGCCGAACGCGGTGTAGCTAAATATTTCTTTGGCGACAAAACCGGAGCCTGTTTTGATTGGAGAAAAGCAGCTGCGCTTGGTTATTCGAAAGCCAACGATCTCTTAAAACAGTATTGTAAATAGTTGGTTCACGGATCTCCCTACATTTATTGTTTCTCTTTTTTTAGACCTGATCAGTCGTATAAAATATTATTGGGTCTATATCCTATTTCGTCGGTTATCGAGCAAGAGAACAAATTCCCCTTTCAGATTTTTTGCTTCAACTTCTTTTAGAATTTCCTGTGCGGAATCGCGGAAAAACCTTTCGGTTGGGAGTGTGAGATCGAATGCAATTACCACTCTACAATATTTCCCGAAAACTCTTACAATATCACTTAACAGTGCTTTTAAACGATATGGAGTATCAAGCAGCACGATCAACTCTTTTCTATTTTTTAAGTTGAATAATTCCTTCTGCCGGATTTCTTTCTTTGGAGAAAGCCATCCATAATAATAAAATTTTTCAAAGTCCAAACCGGAACCTGTTAACGCCGGAAGCAATGAATTAGCGCCTGGAACCGGTATAATTTCAATGCTGTAGCTGATGCAGAGATCAACCAACTTATGTCCGGGATCGGAAAAAAGGGGAGTGCCGCAATCGGAAATTAACGCGGCGGTTTCTCCTTGAACAATCCGGAGCGCTATCTCATCTGCAAATTCTTTTTCATTATGTTCATTAATGGAGACAAGCGGTTTCTCAATTTTGAAATGTGAAAGAAGTCTACGTGCTTCTTTATATTCTTCGCAGATTATAAAATCGACTTCGGCTAATATCTTTAACGCTCGAAGAGTTATATCATCATAGTTGCCGATGGGAGTTGAGACAAGATAAAGTTGTTTTTTCATGGCGCTAAATTACGGTTATCGTTTGTAGAAAAAAAGATTGAAATAGAAATCAGAAGTGAGAATTCAGAATTCAGAATTTAGAATGAAATTTCCTCTGACTATTGCCTTCTGAGACAACCGGCTTTTAGTTTTTGGGTTCCGACTCTGCCGGGTTATGAATTAATGAAAATCTAAAAAGCCGGTAAACTCACTTACCGGCTTTTTTATGCTACTGTTGTAAATCGAAACTCTGTTTCGACAAAACTCAACCTAATTAAGACTATCTCCATATTTAACTGCACCGATAATTTCTTTTACAACTGATTCATCATAGAACAGCGCGAGAAAACCTCTATGACTTACATGACGAACCGCATCAAGATCGTTCTTTGTCTCTCTTCTTATTTCAATCAAGGTTTTTCCAACTTCGCTTGTTCCGGCGTTTCAAGTCCCAACAAGTCATATGGTTTTTTACTAAAATTATCGTTGAACATGAAAACGGTAAAGAAAATGTAGGCGATAAATCCGCAAACAATTAGCAGTTGCGCCCATGATGTTTTCTGAATATCCTGTTTTGATTTTACATCGCAAACTTCGCCGGGGCAGTATTGCGCTTTTTCTTTGAAGAACATTGAGTAAAATTTACAGCCGATACAAATTCCGAACGCAGTTTCAAAGAATAAAAAGATGAGGCAGATGAGACAGATTATTCCCGTTATCGGGCTGTAAGCGTTCATCACCACAAGATGTATGAACATTGTTAACGCTAATACCACACCGATTATCCACGCGAACTTTTTCTGCGCCGCGCCAACATATTCCGGAATTTGATTCCTAACTATCAACCGCCCGATAATTAATGACGGAGAAAATCGCGGACTGATAAAAACGCGTATTACAATATCCGTAAGAAAGATTACTACCGCGTATTTTAGCGGTACAAAATTCTGTCTAAAAATTACAATCAGGATTGTAAGGAACATCATTAAAAATAATATTCCGGCTGCTGCCCGTATTTCTCTCTCGTTTAATACCGGGATGTTGTAACCTTCAACATCCTCTCCAAATTTGATTAGTTTGCTCATTGGTACTCCTTTCTATTGTTTCTGGTATAGTTAGCTTCTGATTGTTGCAAAATCTATTTTTTGTTGATTTTGATTTTTCAATTCATAAAATCTTCAAAATCATATCCGGCAAAAACCCCTTCTTGGAGAATGAATTGTTCTCCATTATTTGCAATAACTCCTACAATTTGAGACAATTCATTTCTAACTATTAAGGTGTCCTCATTGTCCGTTATAATATGAAAAAAGTGTGCGTCAGAAAATTTTGCATCGATCGTAAGGCTGTCTTTATAGCTCTCTACTGATTGAGAACTGTAATAATTAAAATCCGCAATGAATTCATCTAATTCATGAGCGTCTTCATATTTGGCGAGTGAATCGTATTCCGTTTGAGAAATAGAGAAAAAAACAATTTGATTCTTTCCGATTTCAAGCGTATCGCCTTGTGCCTGAGCAAAAATTGTTATTGGAAAGAAAAGGAAAAGTAAAATATTTCGGTACATATGTTTTTTATTAGTATGTCATTAATAGAAATTGTTGCTGTGATGCCCCCCCAATTAGAGTGACAAATAACCACAACTATCTTCAACACGAACAAAGAAATAGAACCTCACGGATTGCTAATTAATCGCTAAAGAAAACTTAAAAAGAATTCATTTCAGTAACAAATAAAAACTTTCGGTTCAAGCATCTAATCCCTTATGCGACAACGGTGGATTGTATATTTGTGAACGGGGTTGATCCACTTTTGAATTTATTAAACTTCTTTGAACTTACCTGCAACATATTTATGAATGATACTTGCCACCAACGTTTGATAGGGTAATCCTTCTTCTAACGATTTAGCCTTCAAATTTGATAAATCTTTTTCTGATAGCCGGACATTAATTCTTCTGTTTTTAACGCTGTGTTCCTTGCAATCAGTTGATATTCAACCTTCTTTTTGTCTAAATCTTTAACCGGTACCCATTCATCATTTTCGTAGGATTCAAGTAATTCCTTTTCTTCGTTCATTTTTAAATATTTCATTTCCTGTTAATTTTTGTTCATAAGTTAATAAAAATGGATGCCTATTGTCAACCCATCTTTTGCCTTATTTAATGCAGTACTATCTCACCGATCAGAAAAGGGGGGGAAGTCAAAAGTCCAAAAATCACTCTAAACATCCGAACCACCTGCCAACTGCGAACTGCCGACTGCTGACTGCCGATTGCCAACTGCGACTGACCACCCTCCACCAACAACTAACCACCAACCAACTCCCGGTATTTTATCCCGCGCGCTTTATCTTTATATTTGCATTCAATTTAAAGGAACATATGGAAAACATTCGGAACTTTTGCATTATCGCTCATATCGACCACGGAAAGTCCACAATTGCGGACGCTCTGCTGGAATTTACGGGTACGGTTAGCCAGCGTGAAGCAAAAGCGCAATTACTTGACGACATGGATTTGGAACGCGAAAGGGGAATTACGATAAAATCTCACGCAATCCAGATGAATTATAAAGCTAAAAACGGTACAGATTATAAATTAAATTTAATTGATACGCCCGGACACGTTGACTTTTCCTACGAAGTTTCCCGCTCGTTAGCCGCTTGCGAAGGAGCAGTTTTAATTGTTGATGCGGCTCAAGGCGTTGAAGCGCAGACCATCAGCAATCTTTATCTTGCACTTGATGCCGGACTTGAGATAATACCGGTCTTAAACAAAATCGATCTCCCAAGCGCGGAAGTTGAGAAAGTAAAAGGGCAGGTTATTGATCTTATCGGTTGTAACGATAGCGACATTATTCTTGCCAGCGCAAAAGCAAGAATCGGGATTGAAGAAATTTTAGAAGCGGTCATCAAACGCATTCCCGCTCCAACAGGCGATGAAACAAAACCATTGCAAGCGCTTATTTTCGATTCCGTTTTCGATCAGTACAGAGGCGCTATCGCATACATACGTGTTTTTAATGGAACACTGAAGGAAAAACAGAAGATAAAATTCTTTGCGCACGATAAGGAATACGATACTGAAGATATCGGCATTTTGGGAATGAAGAAGATCAGAACCGGAGAACTTTCCGCCGGAAACGTCGGTTACATGATCACCGGAATTAAAGATGTGAACGATACCAAAGTCGGCGATACCGTCACTTTAGCCAAACATGGCGCGACTGAACGGCTTCCCGGATATAAGGAAGTTAAGCCGATGGTTTACAGCGGATTGTATCCAACAAACACTGAAGAATTTGAAAATTTGCGCGACGCACTTGATAAATTTCGCTTAAATGATTCCGCGCTTGTGTACGAACCGGAAACTTCTGCCGCTCTCGGATTCGGTTTTCGCTGCGGATTCCTCGGACTTCTCCACATGGAAATTGTGCAGGAAAGATTGTACCGGGAATTCAATCAATCAATTATAACAACACTTCCGAACGTGGAGTATATTGTTTATAAAAAGAATGGAACAAAACTGAGAGTTGATAACCCTGCAACAATGCCGGCAGTTGGCGATATTGAATTGATCGAAGAACCTTTCATGAAAGCGCAGATCGTTACTCCGAGCGAGTACGTTGGCAACATTATGAAATTGGCGATGGACAAACGGGGCGTTTACAAAAACACCACCTATCTTGACCCGACCCGCGCCGATCTTCAATTTGAATTTCCACTTTCGGAAATTATTTTCGATTTTTACGATAAGCTTAAATCAACTACACGCGGTTATGCTTCGTTCGATTATGAATATATCGGTTACAAAGAAGCTGATCTTGTAAAACTTGATATTCTGCTGAATGGTGAAACGGTTGACGCTCTTTCGATGATCGTTCACCGCAGCAAATCTTTTGATTGGGGAAGAAAAGTTTGTGAAAAGTTAAAAGATCTGATCCCCCGCCAGTTGTTTGAAATTTCAATTCAAGCGGCAATCGGCGCTAAGATCATTTCAAGATCAACCGTAAAAGCAATGCGGAAGAACGTACTTGCAAAATGTTACGGCGGTGATATTTCGCGTAAGCGGAAGTTGTTGGAAAAACAAAAAGAAGGAAAGAAGAGAATGAAGCAAGTCGGGAATGTGGAAATTCCCCAGGAAGCTTTTCTTGCCGTTCTCCAAATTGAAGATTGATATAAAGGAAGAATCTTATGAGAAAAATTATCTTTGCGATCTGTATTGTTAGCTTAACAACCTTTTCGATTTTCGCGCAGCAGAAGTACATGGTTTACTTTAAAGATAAAGGAATAACGGTTCAAACTTCGTTGCAAAAAACTTCCCAAGCTTATGCTGAAGCAGTTCAATCGCTTTCCGAAAGAAGTATTCAACGGAGAATAAAACACCGCGGCGCAGAAAATTTTATTCTAAATTCAAATAATAATTTTCACTATATTATATTATAAACAAGATAAGGTTATGATGTGATTATCTATCGATTGGAAATAAATAATTATAAATCCATAATTAATGTAGAACTAAAATATCCGAATCGTTTTTTAGCTTTTGTTGGTGCTAATTCTGTAGGAAAATCAAATATTTTTGAAGCCCTTGAATTTGCTAAAATTATTTTAACTTCTAAGGATAATGCTTTAAGTTTATTTGGTGGTATAAAAGAGATTAGTAGTCGAAATTCTCAAAAAGCTTTTAGATTTGTGTTAGAGAGTATATCCGATTCATCATTAATTGATAGTATTGAAATAGAATACTATGATACTCCCAAGGGTGCATCATTTGGTACAAAAGGACAGAATTTTGAAAAATTTTCTGTTTTTATCAAAAATTTTTCTAGAATTTTTATTGGTCACCCCGAATATGTAAAGTTGCCTTTTAAAGATGCAAAAGCTCTTAGTCTAGATTGCAGCAATTTGGAAAAGGTTCTTGGAAGATTATTGAAAGATAATGCACTAAGAGAAGAAATTTTAGATTGGCTCCTAACATTAATACCGGAGTTTAGGGATATTGAAATTAGACAAAATGAATTAACGGGTGAAGAGACATTATTGGTCTATGAAAAAAATGATGGTGAGCCTTTTTCTGGAAAATTAATTTCTGATGGGACAAAGAATATTTTATCTCTTCTATCAGTTGTTTTACAACAGGACGAGCCCCAATTTATATGCATTGAGGAACCTGAAAACGGATTAAACCCGAAAGTGATTAAAGAAATAGTCAATTTTTTTAGAGAAAAGTGCAAAGAGAAGGGACATTATATTTGGTTAACTACTCACTCACAAACATTAGTCTCATCCCTCAATCAGGATGAAATAATTATTGTAGATAAAGTTAATGGTGAAACCCAAGCAAAAAATATTGATGAAATTAATTTACATGGTCTGAAATTAGACGAGGCATGGCTTTCAAATATTTTAGGGGGAATTCCTTGGTGAAATGTGGATTTATTGTGGAAGGTGATAGTGAAATAATTGTTTTCAAGTCAAAAAACCTTAATGACATTTTCTATGAGAATGAGTTAGAATGTGTAGGGATATATTCTGCGGATGGTAGAGATAATATAATAAAATGTAATGGAGGAGTTGAATCTAAAGTTAAAATACTTCTTGAAAAAGGAGCGGAAGTTATATTTATTATCATGGATCTTGAAAAAGATGACTGTATCGTAAAGCTAAAAACCTCTTGTCATGAGTACTTTTCAAAACAATATATAATTATTTTAGTCCAAGCATTAGAGGCATGGTTCCTGGCAGATTCAATAACATTATCTTCTGTTTTGAAGAAAAATTTTTACTATGAGGAGCCGGAAGAGACAACAGAATTACCTTATGAAGTTATAAAAGAAGAGTTTATGAATAGTTATAAAGGACGAGGTCCGGGCAGTAAAGTCTCGTTAAGCAGAAAAATGATAAGAGAAGGTTTTTCATTTGAAAATATTTTAAAGCATCCAAATTGTAAAAGCGCTAAATATTTTAGCAGCAAATTAAAATCATTAAAAAATTACAACGAATAATTTTATGGAAATATTATTTCTTTTAATCGGAATCGTTAGCGGTACAGCCATAGCATGGTTAATTGCGAGGTCTAAGTTTGCAAATGTAAAAGGTGCCTCACTTGCCGAAGCCGAAGGTTTAAAAAATCAAATTAATAACTTGAAAATAGAAATCGGAACTCTCTCCGGTAAAAATGATTTGCTGGAAGGAGGAATAAAAAAATCAACGGAGGAACTTCAAATCGAAAGAGGAAAAGTTTTGGAGTTTAGCTCTTTATCTTCAGTGTTAAAATCTGAAAATTCAAACCTCATACAAAAGTTAGATGAACAGAAAAGAGAAATCGAAGAAATTCAGCAAAGATTTGTAAAAGAATTTGAAAATCTTGCAAACAGAATTTTTGACGAAAAAAGCAACAAATTTACAACGCAAAATAGAGATAATATTGACCAAATTTTGAAACCGTTAAACGAAAAAATTAAAGAATTCGAAAAGAAAGTTGAAGAAACGTACGACAAAGAATCAAAACAAAGATTTTCTTTGGAGGTTGAAATTAAAAAATTGTACGAAGCAAACTTACAAATAACAAAAGATGCAACTAATCTTACTAATGCTTTAAAAGGACAATCAAAAACGCAAGGCAATTGGGGCGAATTTATTCTTGAAAGCATTTTAGAAAAATCGGGACTAGTTAAAGGCAGAGAGTACATTGTTCAAGAAAGTTATACAGGAGAAGATAGAAAAAGATTTCAACCGGATATTATAATAAATCTTCCGGAACATAAAAGCTTGGTAATAGATTCAAAAGTCTCTTTGGTTGCCTATGAGCGCTATTCATCTGCTGAGGGTGAAACCGAAAGAGTGAATGCTTTGAGAGAACATATCGCCTCACTAAAAAACCATATCAAAGGATTAAGTGGAAAGAATTATCAGAATCTTTATCAAATTCAAAGTCTGGATTTTGTTTTGATGTTCATGCCGATTGAATCGGCGTTTAGTCTGGCTGTTCAATACGAACCGGGGTTGTTCAATGAAGCATTTGAAAAAAATATTGTGATTGTCAGTCCCTCAACATTGCTTGCAACTTTGAGAACCATTGCCAGTATTTGGCGGCAGGAAAAACAAAATAAAAATGCTCTCGAAATTGCCCGGCAAAGCGGAGCTTTGTATGATAAGTTTGTCGGTTTCATCGATGACTTAAAAAATGTTGGTAATAAGATTGACATAGCAAAGGATAGCTACGATAATGCATTTAAAAAACTTCACGAAGGCAGTGGTAATCTTATTTCGCGTGTAGAGAAAATAAAAAGTCTTGGCGCAAAAACAACAAAGTCACTTCCGCAAGCGTTGCTTGATAGAACAGAAAATAACGATGAAGATGAAAATCTACTTAACTGAAACAATTGCAAAAATTCACTCCTTTTATCTTTAGTTATTTGAAATTTCAATTCAAGCGGCAATTGGCGCTAAGTTCATTTCAAGATCAACCGTGAAAGCTTTACGTAAAAACGTACTTGCAAAATGTTACGGCGGTGATATTTCGCGTAAGCGGAAGTTGTTTGAAAAACAAAAAGAAGGAAAGAAGAGAATGAAACAAGTCGGGAATGTGGAAATTCCGCAGGAAGCTTTTCTTGCCGTTCTCCAAATTGAAGATTGAGATAAAGGAAGTAGTTTATGAGAAAAATTATCTTTACAGTCTGTGTTGTCGGCTTAACAACCTTTTCGATTTACGCCCAGCAGAAGTA
>Ga0100396_1001919_pt1 | contig 13584 bp, 11 predicted proteins | sample CryGeymeta201520_FD_81551 | JGI IMG/M metagenome (GOLD analysis project Ga0100396, IMG submission 81551) | Groundwater microbial communities from Crystal Geyser aquifers in Utah, USA - Crystal Geyser metaG 2015-20 | ecosystem: Environmental > Aquatic > Deep subsurface > Groundwater | place: USA... | reverse complement strand
GAGGCACCCTGCTCTCCGGGCAGTTTGGAAACCTGGATTTCATCGCCTGGCATTACCCTGTATTGATTCCCGCCAGATTTTATGACCGCGTACATATAGTTAGGCTCCTCTTATAAAATAAACCACTATATTAGGAACATTTGGTTTTTGAGTCAAGAAAAAATTAAACACCCCTCCTCTCATTGACCTTAGTCACGTCCATGCCTAATTTGTGTCCATCCGGAAATGGCTATTTTCACCGATTTCGGCGTTGGTCTCAAATTTTAATCTGCGAAATACGTCAATGTATTCATGTGGTTAAAATTATCGCCCGCCTTGAACTTGAAGAAACTATCTCATTTCCGGATGGACACTAATTTATTTACCGTGAAAATACACCCCCCACCCCGACCCTCCCCCGCGCAGGGGGGAGGGAAATCTGCGACCTCGCAGAGTGCGGAGCTGGCGGAGGATTTTCATTTGCGGGGGCGACAAAATTCTTTTGTCATGAGCGTTTACAGTATAACTTCTTTAACCGGGAGGCAACCCTTTATGGTTCAAGATTATCTTTATGTCACCTGCACAAAGTGCGGTGCTAAAAATCGCATTCCTGAGGTCAGGGCCAATGATCACCCTGCGTGCGGCAAATGCAAAGCGAAGCTCTCAATTCCCGGCGGGCATGATGGTCCTGTCGCAGTGAGCGATGCTGATTTTGCAAGGCAGGTTGTATCATATGATGGTCTTGTTATGCTTGACTGTTGGGCCCCTTGGTGCGGCCCGTGCCGCACGCTCGGCCCTGTGGTAGATCAGATGGCCAGGGATTACAGGGGAAGGATCAGGGTTGCAAAGCTCAACGTGGATGAAAATCCCCGGACAGCGTCAACATACGGGATACAGAGCATACCTACCGTATTGTTTTTCCGTGCCGGAAAGGTCGTGGACAGTGTCGTGGGTGCAGTTCCAAGGGCCGAGCTTGAAAGACATATCCGGTCGCTCATATCTTGAATTTTTGCGCAAGGGCTATGGCCTTCACCTGATCCTCTTGGATATGGTTTTGAAAGCTTCCGTACCGGCTCGCTCGAGGAGCTGAAACAACACTGTTTCGGTAGCGGTGATAACACCTCCGGCATCACGGATGAAATGCATGGCGGTCTTGTGGTTGCCCTTTTTCCTGGAGCACACGGCGTCTGCCGGCACCTGTACCGCGTAGCCGCTTTTCAGTAATCCCAGGGCTGTCTGAAGGATGCAGATGTGTGATTCCATTCCGGCAAGCACTATACTATTCCTGCCGTAAGAGGATACCTTAGGGATAAATCCGGCCTCCGAACAGCAGTCAAATGAGGTTTTTTCAAAGGGTTCATAGGAAGGAATTGCTTTTCTTATCTCATCGAGCGTCCTTCCAAGGCCCCTGGGATACTGTTCCGTCAAGACGACCGGTATGTCCAGGAGCTTTGAAAGTTCAATAAGATGAAGGCAATTTTCCACAACCGCGTCCTTCATCTTCATTGCGGCTGCAAGCTTTTCCTGGATATCTATCAAAACAAATATCGTCTCTGAGTGTTTCAAAAAGAATCTGTCCATCATGCCTCCTTTTTGTCTTCGAATTGGCAGCTAAGAGTAAGCATGCCCTCGACCACCGATTTTTTCATCTTGTAGGGAAGACCGTTGAATAGCCGGATCATCCTCTGGTTCTGGGCAATGGTGAAGGCAAAAATACCCTTGGCACCGCTTTCTATGGCCGACTGTGCGAGCTTCCTGATCAAAACGGAGCCGATTCTCTTTCCCTGCCACTCCTTGAGCACCGAGAAGGCGACCTCGGAGGTCTGTGTGGCAGGCTGAAAAAAAGATGCCCCTATTCCTAATATCTTCTCAAATCCCGGCTCCCCGGTTACTGCCAATATCGTCATGTCCCTTAGGTAATCAATCCGGCACATGCAGCATATATCCCTGCGCGGAAACACAAGCTTTTCATGCAGGAATCGGGCGACCACGTCATCGCTGTCCATAGCGTAGAAGTGCTCCTGTATCAAGCGTTCATCCGAAGCCCTGGCAGGCCTGAAGAGGACTGATTTCCCCTCTATCTCGCGTAACTCCTCAATAGATGCAGGATAAAGGCCGCAGATCGGGTCTTTGGTGTGCGGCTCATGTTTTATAAGTCCCATTTCGCAAGCCTCGGCAAGCAGTTCGTCCCGGAATGACGGATGAGCTATGCCAATAAGGGCTACGGCCCTTTCCTGAAGGTTCTTTCCTAAGAGATTCACGGCCCCGAATTCTGTTAATACAAAGTGCGCGTCCGCCATCGGCAGGAAAACGTCCTTTATCTCAAGGCGAGGCAGAACGCTGCTTTTCTTTCCTCCCTCGGATGTGGAAGGAAGTATGACGATGCTTTTGCCGCCCGGGGCCTCAGGGGCGGCCCGCAGGAAATTGGCCAGATCGCAGCCGAATCTAAAGCCTTTTCCATAATTGACGGAAATTCGGCCGGTAAGATCAACTGCCGCTACCTCGCAAAGAGAGACCATACGTTTCTGTGCTGCTATTACCGAAGGGTTCAGGACGTAATCAAATGCTCTCATTTCAAGGTAGGGATTCTCATTCATAAAAAAGTAGAGTTCCCTGGAACCCATCGCCGCTGCTGCAACCATCTTTCCCCTGTCCAGGGTCTTTCTACTGTTATTGATCGAACCGGCCTTGAAAAGCTCCATAGTTTCATTGTTAATAAATCCGGTGTGCAGGCCCAGATCGTTCTTATTCTCAAGTGCCTTGATCAGGTATTCCCCACGCGTCCCTTGACCTATATGAAGAGTCGAGGCGTCATCAACAAGCCTTGCAATATGAGCTGCTATTGCCTCGTCCTCCAGTGCTTGATACGGACCTTCCCATGTCAAAAGGTCTTCCTCATACTCCACGATCTTACCTGCCTGGTCTATATGCAGGAACCCTTCGCCGGAGGTCCTTGGCATCCTCGAATTGACCTGTGCTATAACCATGTCCGCTGCCTGTGCTGCTGCCAGGGTAATATCAACGGAGACCCCAAGACTCATTCTTCCAGCCTCGTCCGGCGGCGAGACCTGAATCAGCGCCAAATCTATGTGGAAAAGGCGTTCTTTGATGAGGCGGTTCAGCACGGATAAATTGACCGGCGCTGCGGATGACGTTCCAGCCTTCCCACTAATGCCGGGGCAAAAAAGCCTTCCGCTCAGGGATTCGTTGCCGGATTTTGAAAAGGCGTAATCAAGAGGCGAATCCTGTAGGGGCACAAGGCTTAGGATTTCAAGATCGCAGAAGCTCCCAATCCTTTGAGAAAGAGCCCTTGTAAGGCACTGAGGCTCTCCACAGGCAGATTCCACGAATATCCTCTGCCCGTGCCGAAGCAGGGAGAGGGCATCCTCGGCTGACGAGAGTTTTTTTCCATATCCGGCGGTCCAAGCATGTGCTACCACGGCTCACCCCTGTCAAGAAAAGTCCCTTTCCTCATTAACTGCCATGCCCGGAAAGGGGCACAACGCAGCATGAAAGTCAGCCCCCACCCACCCTCTTCCGTCAAGGGGGAGGCAATAGTAACGCCGCATCCCAACGTTTCGACGGTAAAGGGGGAGGGATAAAGGGAAGGGGCATTTTCATATAAAGAGACAGCATAACAGGATTATTTTCAAGACAAAAAAATCTTACAATCTCTAGCCAATTGAAAAACTATGGCCACTCGTCCTTACGGCGAAGGCTGTTCCGGACCCCGATCCGGGAGCCGGAATCCATAGCACATTGATTCAAGGACAGACTTGATTCCCCGATCAAGTAGGGGAATGACTAACGGTCATGCCCTGTTGGGGCACAACGAAAGATGAAAATATTCAATACATTGGCAGCATTTTCATATAAAACTGTTAATTTTGTAATTGCCTCTATCTTTTGTCTATTTCTTTGACTCGGAAGAGGTGGCTGTTAAGAATTTATATAAAGGCCTATACTGGCGTAACGCTATAGACTCTAAGTCTTATGGACTGTAAGGCTGTCTTAATATAACAAGCGCTATTGATAAAACACTAACTCCCTGACAGCACCCCGAGCTGACGGCTACCCTTTTCCGTTGTATTTCATGGGCGTAGGGGCTAAAAGGAAATAAATAGAGCGTATAATCCAAACGTTCATGTTCGGGTGGCTTTTGGCCACACCAGGGAAGGAAAAAACATGGGGTCTGTCATTCCGGGTTTGACCCTGAATTCATGTCCATAGTGCAGAGATGGATTCCGAACATACCTCGGGCATTCCGGGATGACAGGGGGTGTATTTTCACGGTAAATCTGGAAGCCGAAAGCGCGGCTGGGAAGAATTTCACGATTTATTGAGAAGATACACTAGATGGGACTTCTAAAATGAGGGGCTTTTGCAGATGAAATTCATCCATGCAGCAGACATACATCTGGACAGTCCGATGATAGGGCTTCAGCAATACGAAGGGGCTCCTGTGGAAGAGGTAAGAGATGCGCCCAGAAAGGCCCTCGTCAATCTCATTGATCTTGCCGCCTCAGAAAAGGTTGACTTTGTCCTGGTCGCCGGCGATCTTTTTGATGGGGACTGGAAGGACTACAACACAGGTCTTTTTCTGTCGGCCCAGATGGCAAGGCTTAAGGATGAAGGAATTGCCGTTTTCATAGTCTCGGGAAACCATGACGCGGCAAGCCGGATTACAAAGCATCTCAGGATGCCTGATAATGTTAAGCTTTTTTCAGTGAGGGAGCCCGAGACTATTTTTCTTGAGAAGCTGGGAGTCGCTATACACGGCCAGGGATACGCCTCCAGGGCCGTAAGCGACGATCTGGCGGCGGGATATCCAAAGGCACTGCCGCATTGCTTCAATATCGGGCTTCTCCATACAAGCCTGGACGGGAGACCGGGCCATGAGGCCTATGCCCCTACAAGTTCCGCTGGACTTGTGTCCAAGGGATATGACTACTGGGCCCTCGGACATGTTCATGCCAGGGAGGTGGTGAGGGAGGAACCCCGGATAGTTTTCCCCGGAAACATCCAGGGGAGAAACATCCGCGAGACAGGGCCTAAGGGTTGCACACTGGTCACTGTAAGTGAGAATGGCGAGGTGCGGACAGAGCACCGGGGTCTCGATGTCATGCGATGGGCTCTTATCAGGGTGGAAGGGGTAAAGGCCAAAGGCCTCGATGATCTGTGCGCCTTCATATCCAGAGTGCTCCAAACGGCATGGAAGGATAACAACCGGATGCCCCTTGCGGTTCGCCTTGAGGTGGAAGGCGCCGCGCGGAAGGCCATGCCGGAAGATCCGGAGCAGCTTCGAGGCGAGCTTCGTGCAGTAGCCTACCAGGCGGGTGAGGGTGGGATATGGCTTGAAAAGATTCGCTTTTTACAAAGTAGTCCTGATGACGCATTCCTTCCTTCATCGGAGGGCCAGGCCTTTTCGGTTCTTCTCGAAACCATAGAAGGGCTTAAAGGAGATAAGGAACTTATCGCCCAAGCTGCTCAAGCCCTTAGGAGTTTAAACGAAAAGCTTCCTTTTGAACTCAAGGGCGGGGAAGAGCCTATTCGCCTGGAAGAAGCCGAGACCATAAAGGCGGCCGCCGAGGATGTGAGGCGTTATCTTGCAAGCCGCTTGCTGTCAAAGGAGGTAGAGCCGTGAGGATACTCAGACTTGATCTTTCCGCGTTCGGGCCTTTTACGGGCAAAAGCATTGATCTGGGGGAAGGCCCTGAAGGCATTCATATCATTTACGGATCAAACGAGGCCGGAAAAAGCTCGGCCCTGCGAGCCCTTAAATGCCTCCTCTACGGGATACCCGCCAGGTCCCAGGATAACTTCATACACGATCACAAGGCCTTGAGGATTGGTGGATTGATTTCAGATTCCCTGGGTTCCGAACTGTATTTCATAAGGCGCAAGGGAAACAGGGATACCATTCTTGATTCCTCGGGCGCTCCCATAAAAGAGGCGGTGCTGGAGAGGTACCTTAAGGGGGTTACCAGAGAGCTTTTCGAGATGCTCTTCGGCATTGATCACCCGGCGCTTGTGACTGGAGGGCAGAATATCCTGGCGGGCAAAGGAGAGGCAGGGGGGAGTCTATTTGCTGCCGGCACCGGAGGGGCCAATCTCACAGATGTCCTTTCAGAAATGGAGGCCAAGACAGACGCCCTTTTTAAGCCCAGGGCACAAAATCCCTTAATAAACAAAGCCGTAGCAAGGTATCAAGACATAAAAAGGCAGGTATCGGATGCCTCTGTTTCAAGCAGTGACTGGACGGAAAAGGAGAGAAGTTTCAAGAAAGCGCTTTCTGAGCGGGACGAGGTTCAGGGCCTTATTGAGAATCGCTCCGGTGAGCAGAACCGCCTGAGGCGGATCAGGGAACTCATCCCCAAGGCATCTCTTAGGAGGGAGCTTGCGGCAAAGATTGAGGAATTCGGCCGCGTAGTGATCCTGCCCGAAGACTTTACCGGGAGACGTCACGAGGCAGAGAGCGCCCTTGCGGCGGCGAGGGAAGGAAAGAGAAGGGCGAAGCTTGATCTTGAGCGCCTCATTTCCGAGAAGGCAGGTATCAGGCTTCCCGAGAGGCTCCTTGAAAGAACAGAGGCAATCAAGGAAATCCATCAGAGGCTTGGCCAGCACAAGAAGGCTATATCGGATTTGGGTAAGCTCGAGGGCAGTTATGCCCAGAATATGGCAGATATTGAAGTGCTGTTATCCGAACTCAAGCCCGGCTTGGGAATGGAGGAGGTAAAATCCGGCAGGCCCAGGGCCACGGTCAAGGCTCGCATCCAGGGCCTTGGAAATACATATCAGGCCCTGAGCACAACTCTGGAAAGGGCCGAAAAGGATATACGGGAGGCAGGCGATAAGATCGGGAGACTAAAGGAAGACCTGGCATTGCTCGACGCCCCCAGAGATCCATCGAGGCTAAAGAAGGCGGTTTTAAGGGTAAACAAAAAGGGCGACCTTTTATCCGCCCTGAAGGATGCGGAAAAGGGACTAAGGGCCGAAGAAAAGAGTGTAAACGCGCTTCTGGGAAGGCTCAACCCTTGGTCGGGGACGCTTGAGGAGTTGGCTCGTCTTCCTGTACCTTCCATCGAGACAATAAACCTTTTTGCGGCGGAATTCTCCGAGATCAAGATGGAAACCGAGAACCGGCGTGGCCTTCTTAAGAAAGCCGAGGCGGAACTTAAGGCCTTCAGGCAGAAGATCCGGGCGGTTGAAATGGTCGGCCTGGTCCCTACCGAGAAGGAGCTTGACGAGCGAAGGGAAAGGCGCGCGGCGGGATGGGAACTGGTAAAGAGGGCCTGGCTTGAGGGGCAGTATGTCGGTGAAGAGGCGAAACACTATGATCCGGAAAGAAATCTCGCAGATGCCTATGAGAGGGCTGTCCTGGAGGCGGATGAAACTGCCGACCGCCTGAGGAGGGAGGCGGCCAGGGTGGCTGATTACGCTTCCCTTTTATCCCAGGCAGCAAGGATCGAAGAGGAAATAGAGCAGATTAAAGGGGAGATGCGAGGTCTTGATGAGGATAACCTTTGCATACAGGCCCGATGGAAGGGTATCTGGGCCCCTTGCTCCATTGATCCCCTTACTCCATCTGAGATGAGGGATTGGATCGGACGCTATGACAAGGCCTTGCAGCGTGAGGAGAGATTAAGTGAACTCAAGGCGGAACTTCAAAGTATAAGGGAACAGACGGAGATAAACAGATCAGAGCTGAGGGGCTGCCTTGCGACTCTTGGAGAGGTTGTGCCCGAAGGAGAGAGCCTTGATAAGCTCCTTGACAGGTGTGAGGCTGTCCTTGATCGAATCGGGGAGTGCTCAAGGCGCAGAACCGAGCTTGACTCCAGGATATCATCTCTAAATGAGACACTGGCCGACGCCTTAAGGAGCAAGGAGGAGACAAAGGAAAGGCTTTCCGCATGGAAGGTCCAGTGGTCGGAAGCCTTAAGGGAAGTGGGTCTCCCGGAAGGCACCGGCCCTGAGGCTGCCCTCCTATTGATTGCAAAGCTTGATGAGCTTTTCAAGAAACGGGATGACTGCGACTCCCTGGAGAAGCGCATCTCCGGTATAAAGCGGGATGCAGAAGTTTTCGCATCCGATATCAAAGAGATAGTTACACACGCTGCGCCGGAACTTATAAAACTCGGGCCGGAGCATGCCGCTTTGAGCCTTTACTCCGAGCTTTCAAAGGCCCTTCAGGCGGAAACCAGTTACAGATCCATCGAAAAGGAGATAGTGCGAAAGACAGCCGAAAAGGAGGAGGCGGAAAAGGATATGGCCGTCGCGGCGGAAAGACTTGCCGGGCTTTGCAGGCAGGCCGAATGCCGTGACCCTGAGGAGCTTGAGGGGCTGGAGCGGAGGTCTTCTGAGTTCAAGAAACTCAAAGAGACACTTGCTTCCCTTGAGTTACAGATAACAGAACTTGGAGGGGGCGCAAGCTTGGCTGAAACTATTAGGGAGGTTGAGTCCTACAATACGGACAGCGTTGAGGCGGGATTGGAGAAGCTTGAGGCGGAACTCTCCGATCTAAAGTCCCGCCAGAGGGACCTTGGAGAGAAGGTGGGGGCTTTAAGAAACGAGCTTTCCAGAACTGACGGCTCTGCCGCGGCCTTCCGAGCTTCGGAGGAAGGCCAGCAGGTACTTGCTGAGATAAGAAACTTGACCGAGGACTATATTGTGCTCCGGTTATCCTCCCTGGTCCTGCGAAAGGCTATAGAGACATATAGGACAAGAAACCAAGGTCCCCTTGTCACAAGGACGGGGGAGTTTTTTACTAGGCTCACCCTCGGCTCCTTTTCAGGCCTTAAGACAGATTACAGCGAAAGCGACGAGCCCATTCTCTATGGACTTAGACCCGGTGGGAGCCTGGTGGATGTGACCGGCATGAGCGACGGGACCGTTGATCAGCTCTACCTTGCGCTTCGGATGGCCACCCTGGAAAGATACCTGGAGAACAACGAGCCCATGCCTTTTATCGTTGACGATATCCTCATCCGATTCGATGACGACCGCTCAAAGGCAGCCCTTGAAATCCTCTCCGATCTCTCGCTCAAGACCCAGGTCCTCTTCTTCACCCACCACACCCGCATGCTGGATCTGGCTCAAAAAATAAACGGCGGCAGGAAGATATTCATCAAGAGGCTGAATTAGTTAGCGATATCAAAAATCAGGGGGCTGGTGCGGCTTTTCATGTACGCATGTCCTGATTTCCGAAAGACGTTCCCCCCCTGAATAACCTTTTCATTCCCGGCTCTCAAGTGCTCTTTCCCCCATCCGCATGGGTAGATGGATCGCCAGGGCGGTCAGAGCCGCGACTGTTGAAAATGACGCTGCGATGAAAAGCCACTGAAGGCCTGTAACGGTAATATTTTTTACACCTGCCATGAAAAGGATATAAACAGGGCCTGCCTCGAGCACAACTGTCACAGTTACAAAGAGCGCGCTTACTATCATGTAGGTCATGCCTCCAAAGCCGGTTGCCACCTGGGCGATGTTTTGATGCCTGAAATCAGGATAAACAGCGCCAAGACCTACGCCCATTGAAGTTATCCCCATGATCATGAAGATCATGGTCGCCGTTGTAAGCACCTTCATGAGCGGGGCAGCATCCATAAGCCTGTTTGTAGCGATTATAAGAATCTCACCGAGGATAAGAAGCGGGATTACATAGATTAGGAATTTGGCCCACAGGAAGCGCCTCGTCTTAAGGGGAGATGACTTTATGATCCAGTAGGCCTCGCCTTCGGAGCTGACCGCCGGAAACACAAACCTCGCGGACACCGCTGAGAGCACAAGCCCTGCAAGGGCAAGGTTGAGAAAACAGAGCTGGTTTTGAAAGAAGTCAACCCTGATGGGGCTCATGTCAATTGGAAGCACGCTGAAGTTATATAGATAAACCGCGACAAGGGCTCCCAGGAGAAGCAACTGCGACCATTGAGTGTTGTCCCTGAAAAACATCCTTATCTCCTTTGCAGCCAGCGCCCCTGCCTGGGGACCGAATATCCTTGCAGCTGCTTTTGCCGGAATCTCCAATAGGACTCCAGCTCCGTTGCGCCTCTTCTTTGCCTCCTGGGACTTGGAAAATCCTTCGAAGTAGAGGAAACTTGCGAGCCATATATTTATCACAACCGCAGCGCCTGCCGTGCTCCAGGCAAGGACGGCCTCGTGCAGAAATCCCCTTGCCTGTTCTCCTTTAAGGCACATCCATAGGCTGTCTGCGACCCACTGGGTGGGAAGATAAGGCGAGCGGGGGGCGTTCAAAGAGTTCAGATATTGGGCCACAGTAAAAAAGGTGTCCGGATTTACAAGCCGCTCGGGCTTCATGAACCTGAAGAGAAGATATATCCCAATACCCATCACTATGCCGAGGAGGGCCACAAAGTCCCTTGCCCTCTGGGCCGGAAAGATGTGGACGAGAATCATCGTGACAATGATGCCCGCCCCGGCTGCAATGATTACAAGTGTAAGGCTCAGATGGGCGAGTGTTACATAAAAGAGCGGACCGGGCCGATATACGTAGGAGTACGCCATGAAGACCGGAACTCCGAATACGGCAAGCATCCAGGAAGAGTCCATAACGGTTTGAATCGCCCGTGAGATGAATACATCCTCAATCATGGCCGGGGAAGCATGGATCAGTTCCAGATCCTTTGAGAGGTATAGATTTGAAAGAGCAGAGATCACGTTGCTGAATATGAGAAGCGAAAAAAAGCTTAAGAGCATCATGGAAAGCAGCAGCCTTGCAAGGAGATCGCCCAGGCCCGATATGGTTTGAAAGTGAAGGAGTACCCGGCAGGAAAGATAAAAGATGCCTCCGCAAAGTAATAAACCCAGGAACGCCATAATCAGGGAGCGCCTGCGTCCCTTTTTCCCTCCCCTCAAAATCGAGTTTTTAAGGGCTAGCGCCCTAGGCCTGCAAAGGAGCAAAAAACCGTTCATTTGGTTCCTCTCCTCCTTCCGTGAGCAACAGAAACGCTTTTTCAAGGTTCCCGTCTGTGCCTGCCTTGCTCCTCAGTTCAGCCGACGTCCCGTTAGAGATGATACGGCCGCTTTGTATGATGGCTATCCGGCCGCACAGCTCCTCCGCTACGGCCAGTGAGTGTGTGGACATAAATATCGGGGGCATCGTACATTTGTATGGGAGGCCCCTGTATATTGTGGTCATGGGCTGATGACCTGAAAGGCAACATTTTCTCTCCTTGGATACAGGTCAAGTCCTCCGCAATGAAAGTAGATAGCGGTCTTGTAATCGTCGCGATTCCTGTAGCCACAAAGAGCAGGACTGCCCCGGTTGTCACGTATGAGAAGCTAATGCTGGAGATTGCAGTATAAGGTGGGGTGATGGAGACTCCGTCTTTTTTGAACGGCATTTGAAGGTCTTGAAGTCTCTTATCAGCCAAGCTTTCCTCCTCTCCGCCATGGATCTATCCTGGAGTCGGGAATAACACCATACGAGCATAGAGAGAAGGCCTAAATCTCCTCTTCGATCATACCGGACGGCAGTAAGGCAGCGGCTTCCTCGGCGGGAAGCTCCTGCACATTGCGCAGTTTTCTTCCAACTACCCTTGACCTGACTTTGGCTTTCACGATTGTTTCCGACGCCTGAGTGAGTTTCTTCTGAACAGACTCCAGGATATCGCCATACTTCGTCCACTCGGTCTTGACCGCAGCAAGGAGATTCCACACCTCGCTTGGCCTTTCCTGAATTGCCAATGTGCGGAATCCCATCTGAAGGCTGCTCAAAATCGCCCAGAGAGTTGTAGGGCCGGCTATGACCACCCTGCAATCTCTCTGGATGGCCTCTGTCAAACCGGTCCTTCTTATCACTTCAGCAAAGAGGCCCTCTATGGGCAAGAACAGAATACCGAAATCAGTGGTCTTAGGTGTGGGTTCAGGTATTTTTCGCAGATGAGCCTTGCGCAGGCCTTTACACGGTTTTCAAGCTGCTTTCCCGCTGCATCCACACCTCCGGCATCGGTAGCATCCTGAGCCTCCAGCAGACGATGGTAATCCTCAATCGGGAACTTGGCATCTATCGGGAGCCAGACGGTTTCATCCCTGTCATCACCTTGGCCCGGCAGCCTGACTGCAAATTCCACGCGCTCCCCGCCCTCCTTGGTGGCCACGTTGGTTGAGAACTGATCCGAGTTGAGAACCTGATCGAGGAGGGCGCATAGCTGCACCTCGTCCCAGGTGCCTCGGGTCTTTACATTTGTGAGGAATACCTTCTGCGCAAGAGCAAGATGGTAGGGAATTACATGCCGCCGGAAGTCTCAGCTGAACCTCTCAGGCCAAACGGCAAATAGATTCAGGTGGGTGATGAAATGGATTAATGACCTTGATATCTCCAACAGATTGGTTTTCCTGGAGATCTTCAGTCAGGAGGTATCGGCATGCACTTGCCTGGGCTGCTGATACAACCAGTGCATCCCACCATGAGAGGCGGTAACGATCCTGAATGCGCCACGCTCCATCCATGAGAGGGGAGTCCAAAGGAATTGGCCGCCATGCCAGAAGTGCCCGCACATCTTCGCGCGCACGCGCCGGGTCCAGGCCCGGTTCGAGTTTGTGAGTGACCGTCACATAGAATTCACTAAGGATTTGAAAGCTCAATCGCCCCGTCTTTTGCCGCCATAAATGGGACATCCAGACCATGGCCTCCTTCTGTTTTGAGGGTTCTGATGCGTCCCTGGTGTAAACGAGAACGTTTGTGTCAACGAAGACCCTGTCGGTCATGAAGTTCCTCACGTTCGGGATAGTGATCTCCCTTCTTCTTTAGCACGCGAGGCTGTTGAGAAAGATAATGTTGCATAGATATCTCATAGCTATCTTCAGACAGCATCTTTTCTCGCAGCAATTCGCTTACCATGCGGGAAACACTGATGTCTTTCTCCGCGGCATGAATGCGGGCCCAGTGGGCGACTTCCTCATCAAGGGTAATGGTTACATTTTTCACATCACAATAATAGTGTAACACAAAATTCGTGTCAAGAATCAAATCACTGGAGCCCAAGTGGGATGCACTTGAGCAATCAAACTCTTATAAGGCCTCCAGCTGCCAAGGGTAAAAGGTATTCAGTAACGAAAAACCTTTTTCTTTTTTTTGCTTTCTACTTGCTGAGCTTTTTTGCCTGTTGGCAGCGATTCAGATTTTATTTCAAAGCGGGTGCTGGAGACTGGTATAGGGCTTTTTAAAATCGCTCACAGTAAAGCGCGCTGGCAACTTAAGGTAATGTGAGAGGCGGACAAATTAGAACAGCCAAACTGGAAAAGCTGGATCTCCGCATTCTGATAAAGTCCACTCAAAGAAAGGGCAGGCTATGAAAGAGATGGGAATAAGGACCCTGAGGTTTATGATTGCGCTGGCCTTTGTTCTATTAGGAACACAGGAAGCCTCTGCCATGCAAATATTTGTCAAGACCCCCACAGGCAAAACGATTACCTTGGAGATTGAGTCATCTGACTCCATAGAAAATGTTAAGCAAAAGATTCAGGTGGATAATCCGGGCCACTTTTTCCAATGAGTCCGGGGGTTCGTTCCAACCGTTCCGGTTTTAAGTTCCAATCGTTCCGGGCACTGGTTCCAATTCTACTATACACCTTTATAATGAATTC
>Ga0100396_1001915_pt1 | contig 13585 bp, 9 predicted proteins | sample CryGeymeta201520_FD_81551 | JGI IMG/M metagenome (GOLD analysis project Ga0100396, IMG submission 81551) | Groundwater microbial communities from Crystal Geyser aquifers in Utah, USA - Crystal Geyser metaG 2015-20 | ecosystem: Environmental > Aquatic > Deep subsurface > Groundwater | place: USA... | reverse complement strand
GGATCAAGGCGTCCCGACAATTTTAAGAAAGGCGATTATTCCGAATCAGCAAAGCCCGATCACTTCAAGAGGGAACTGGACCAGATAAACTTAAAGCTGGATAGGATTTTAAGCATATTGGAAGACGAATAAATCTTATTTTATGACCAAAAAGGAATAAAAGACCCTCTCTATCCAGGTAAAAATCGTTTATACAATTATTTGTAATTCAACTTTCCTCACCTAAATTGTGTATACTGTCCCCGGAATTCTCCCGGAATTCTGTCCCCGGAATTCTGCCCCGGAATTCTCCGGAATTCTGCCGAATTGAGTATTGTGTCCCCAGAACTCCTCAAAAAAAGGAATGTGCAAAAAATGCACATTCCCGGCTCCGACAAACCGGTAACAATTTTGCATTAAATAGCTTGCAAATTAGAAATATTATTTCTATAATGTAAACATGCCTTTGATAAAGCGCACTATCTCGGAGAAATTAGCCAAGTATCTCAAGCTGTTTCCCATTGTGGTGATTGTGGGACCGCGGCAATCAGGGAAAACCACCTTTGCGAAAATGGAATTGCCTGAATGGAGATATTTTGACATGGAGAAGCCTTCCGATTACGGCAGGGTCTCGTCTGATATAGAGTTTTTCATAGACCAGTACGGTGAACAGTGCATAATTGATGAGGCGCAGGTTTTGCCCAACCTGTTTCCGGCATTGAGAAATTATGTTGATCGCAAGAGGGGCAAAAAGGGCCGCATCGTTTTACTGGGTTCAGTTAATCCTTTGCTTGTCAAGAACATCTCCGAGAGCCTTGCCGGAAGGGTGGGATTCATTGAAATAAATCCCTTTAGCTATCCTGAAGCAAATGCGCTTCGTAAAATGGGTTTGGAGGAATTCTGGCTGAGCGGCGGTTATCCTGAACCGCTCTCGTGGAATGAAAAAGACCGGTCTATATGGATGGAACAGTATGTGAAAACATTTGTTGAGAGGGATGTCTTTGCTCTTTTAAAGACATCCCTCTCTCCGCCTCAGCAGATACGGTTATTAACAATGATAGCGCACAGTCATGCAAGGCTCTGGAATGCATCTCAGACGGCGTCAGCATTTGGGGTAAGCTATCACACCGTCAACCGGTATGTTGAATTGATGGAAACTTATTTTCTTGTTGATAAGCTATTACCGTATTATCAAAATGTAGGCAAGCGGCTGGCAAAAAGTTACAAGCTCTATTTTCGTGACTCAGGGCTTCTTCATTATCTGTTGAACATTGCATCTGTTGAGGCGTTAAGGACATCGCCATACCGGGGCTTCAGCTTTGAAGGGCTTGTGATAGAACAACTGAAGCGTAAGTATATGCAGGAGCCGGGTAGGGTGCATTTTTATTTTTACCGGACGTCGCAGGGGGATGAAATAGATTTTCTTGTTCATGACAAAAAGGGGTTGCATGCTTATGAAATTAAGACATCAATCACGATAGACTCAGGGGATTTAAAAGGCTTTAAGAGAAGCCTTGCACAGTTAGGACTGAAAAAAGGAACGGTAGTTTATTTCGGCGGCGAAGATTTTCAGCTCGACCGGCAAATCGAGGTTAAAGCAATAAAAAATCTACTGTAAGCTTTCTCAAGGGATGGCGAGGTTATCTTTGGCAGGAGGGATTTTTTATCGGAAGACAGATCAGAGTAGGAAAGAAGTGATCTGCGACATCAAGCGGCGCGGCAGGTGGGATTGAATATGGTGGGTGTTACGAAGGCAATCGTAGACATACGATCATTGGTGCGAAGAGAACGGAAAGAGCGCAGAGAAGGCATGATGTTATGGCTTGCAGCTTTAACAGGAATTATTGGTGCTTTAAGTGGACTACTTGCAGTTTGGAAATCCTAAGAGCTAGCAAGCAATTCGAGAGGGACCGGTTTCGTCGCTACGCTCCTCAACCGGACCCTCAATTGTGGCGTTGGATGGTTCAGACATTATGAAAGTTTTTATAAGCTCTACTGTTTATGATTTGATAGATATCCGTGCTGAGCTTTGCATTATGTTCAAAGAAATGGGGATTGACCCTATCCTTTCTGACGCAAATGATTCGGCCTTCGAGATATTCACCGACAAAAATACCATTGAGACATGTCTAATAAATCTTAGTAAAAGCGATTATGTCATCATAATTCTTTCACAAAGATATGGTTCATCTTTATCTAAATTTGGTTATGGTGATTTTTCTACTACGCATTTGGAGTATTTGAAAGCTATCGAGACACATAAACCAATTTTTATGTATGTGCGTGATCGTTTAGAGGCTGATTATAAGATTTGGAATATGGCAAAGGAAAAAGACCAAATATCTTATGTATGGGTGAGCCAAAAAGATATTAAGCTGTTTGATTTGCTGAGCCGTCATTCAAAACTTAGTCAAAAACGCTCCAACACGAACTGGTACAAAACATTTAAGGATTCAATTGAACTTAAAGAAATAATCAAAAGCGACTTTAAATATAAAGCAGCTAAAAGGCATATAAAAAATCTTTTGTCCGACAATAAGTTCCCTTTACTTGTCCCAGATTTGAATGTTGATACGGACGCGATCCGTACACATTCAAAATTAATTTTTAAAGTGAAAATTAAGAATGCAGGCGGGGCTCCAGCCTTCAATTATGTCCCGAAATGGCTTGGAGCCAATAGTGGATATTTTAAAGAATCTGATACAAAGGAGGTTGTTAGCATAATTGCTCCAGGCGATGAGACAATTTTGACAGCCATTTACCAACTTGGACCTGGCTATGTTGGCACAACAATAGAGTTGTCGCTGAGTTACTCAAATGCTGATGGATACCAAGTTACGGAAATTTATGATGTGAAGGCTCGCGTCATCGCCGATCCTAATATATCAGTGTTAAGTGGATGCATTCTAAAAACACGAAAGTTCGAACTGGGTAAACCGTTTGAGATCACAATAGAAGGGCAGGTGTAAATGCCAATTTTAGGAGCTATTTAGGGACGTTGCCTGACCCCATTCTTTTTGATCAATTCCAGGAAACACTCCCGTTTTACCTATCTTATATTGATAAGCTTATGTAACTGCATGCTCAATCGCCACTGCGGATGTTCGGCGACAAAATCCAGGCAGAGTTTAGTCGCTTCCTCGTGATTGTTTTCCGGCTGGATCGAGTGGCATGTTCCCCACGCTTCGTATTCCTCTGTAAAATCCAACGCCTCTTTCAAGTTGACGACGATTTTAATCTCGTTTGCCCGCTCAAGCATAGACTCAACAGGCCTCCGCTCTTTCTTGGGACTCACTACCAGCCAATCGCATGTAACGGGCTGGAATATCGTTCCGTTTGTCTCTATCTGAATCAGAGAACCATCCGCCTTCAGCTGCCTGGCCAATTCGTCCAGAGGTTGAATGAACGGCTCTCCGCCGGTTATGCAAACCCACTTTGAGGGGTACTTCCCCCTTTCGGATAGAATCTCCCCTACCATCATCTCCTTCCCTGCCTCGAACGCGTATTTAGTGTCGCAGAAGTCGCAGCGCAAGTTACAACCCGCGAGGCGGACAAAGACCATCGGTATGCCTGAGTTTTTCCCTTCCCCCTGTACCGAGTAAAAAATTTCGTTAACCTTCAAAAAAGCCGCCCCCAAATTCTCCGATTCCCAGACAACCACCTTTACCAAGCCCGTAATCCTTTCCTTCATCTGCTTGTAGAGGTATGCGGATAGGTTTTCGGCGGTCGGATTTGGGATAATGTCATTTAAAAGGGTGTGGTCGGGCAAAACCTCATTTAGCGCTTCTTTTACCTCAATAAAATCCATTACCATCCCATCGGTTATGAATTCCGAGCGTATCGTCAATTCAAACCGCCATGTATGACCGTGGAGATTTGCGCATTTACCTTTATAACCTGGTAGAAAATGGGCAGCTTCGAACTTCTGATTAATATAGATTTCGAACATTGATAGACTCGTAAAAAGTCAAAATTGGGATGGCAAAGTAAGTGCTCAGGTGGATAGGCTGTAGACAGTTAGCCTGTAGCCTTCAGTCTAAACAAAAGGATGCAGCGCAACACAGCAGATGGATTTTTTACGAAGCCATCAACATTAGTCCTCTGTAATCATCTGATAGACAATGGGATCCACCAGATCGTTAGCTTTAAACGCCTCGAGCCGCGATATGCAGGTTGCACAACGCCCGCAGGCTTTGTCCCAGCCCTGGTAGCAGGAGCGTGTCAACTCAAAAGGAGCGCTTAATTGTTTACCGAGCCCAACGATATCTGTCTTGTCCAGGCACTCGAGTGGGGTTGTCAGTCGTACTTTATGATACGTGCCGACCCAGACAGCGCTCTTCATCGCTCCCAAAAACTCTGGTGTGCAGTCCGGATACGCCCAGTTCATTGCGTCTTCCCTGTGAGCACCAAAATAAATCATCTCCGCGCCCATTTTCAAAGCGAAGGCTGCACCGACAGAGATGAGTATACCGTTTCTGAACGGCACATAGGTAGAAACGGGGCCGTCATCGTTTGGGTACGGCCCATGGGGAACCTTTACACCGGCATCAATAAGGCTTGAGCCAGCGCCCTTGAATAAAGATTCGGGCAGGGTTACTTCCTCGAATGCCCCCAAACTCAAGCGTTCTGCGACTGCTCTGGCTGCTTCGGACTCATTGGCATGCTTCTGTCCGTAAAGAACGTTGAGAGCAGCTATCTGTTCTGCCCCAAATGTCTTCACGGCAAGAACGGCACAAACAGTTGAGTCAATGCCTCCAGAAAGTAAGACGACCGCCTGCATCACAGTCCTCCACAGCCAACTGCCCCCCACACATTAATTTTCTGTTAGTAAAAAAACAAAACCGGCGGATAGCTGACAATCAGGTCGTTTTAGATTTTGTTTGTTTGATAAGAACTCTTTTGTACTGTAAGTATAATAGGGGAGTGCCTGTGTGTCAAGGTAATTTGACCAAAAGATACGGTGTTGGTTTGGGGAGAGGTCAAGGGTGGGGAGAAGGATTTGGGGTCAGGCTTTGGTAATTAGGTATTGACTTTCCCCTGATATGCTTATCTCTTTCTGTATTCCGTATTTCTCCATCCTCCGACGAAGGCTGTTTCTATTTATACCCAGAAGCTTTGCAGCCTTTACCTGATTCCCTTTTGTTTTCATAAGTGCCTTTATTACAAGCATTTTCTCCAGGGATGAGATCACATCCTTATCCCCGGTTGGCGATAAAGGGATTTCTTCAAGAAGTCTGTCTAAGATTCTATCCAACTCTGAGGCCAGCTCCCCTTCTTTTTCCAGGGGATGAGCCCTATTTGTTTCCTCCTCAAAAGAGAGGTCTTCCTGGACAATGACTTCCGACTTACATCTAATAATGGCCTTTTTGACAACGTTCTCCAGTTCTCTGACATTGCCGGGCCAATGATAACCCATCAATACATTGACTGCCGATGGAGTAATATCCTTTGTTTCTTTATTCAACTCAGGGCTTGACTTTTTTATGAAGTACCTTACCAAATCCTCTATGTCCCCCTTCCTTTCCCTCAAGGGCGGAAGGTAAATAGAGACTACGTTCAAACGGTAATAGAGGTCTTCTCTGAACCTTCCTTCAGCGACTTCCTTTCTCAGGTCCTTATTGGTGGCGGCTATCACCCTGATGTCAACCTTTATTGTTTCGTTTCCTCCCAATCGTTCAAACTCCATCTCCTGTAATACACGAAGCATCTTGGCTTGAAGAAGAAGAGACATGTCCCCGATTTCATCCAAAAATATGGTGCCTCCACTTAACTGTTCAAGCTTCCCGATCTTTCTTAGTCGAGCGTCGGTAAATGCCCCTTTCTCATAACCAAAAAGCTCCGATTCCAGGAGGTTATCCGGTATGGCAGCACAGTTTATGGCCATAAACAGTTTGTTTCTTCTCATACTGTGTTTATATATAGCCCTGGCAACCAGTTCTTTTCCAGTACCACTTTCTCCGGTTAAAAGAACCGTTATATCTTTCCCGGCCACCTGCCCTATGTACTTGTATACCTTTTGCATTTCAGGCGAGTTTCCAACCATGATGTCCCCGTTCGGTTCCCCTTCTTGGGAAGGGGACAGGGCAACCTTTCTCTTCATCATCTCTGTCACGGATAAGGCGCTGGATATAGTCGTCTTCATCCAATCGATATCAAAGGGTTTCAGGGTGTAGTCGTATGCCCCTAACCTCATGGCCTCCACCGCGGTTTCCATAGTTCCATACGCCGTCATAATTATAATATGGAGTTTGGGATCTATGCTCTTGATCTTTCTCAGGGTGGTGATTCCATCGATCCCGGGCATCCTGATATCCATTATTACCAGGTCTGGGGTATCCCTGCTGATGATGTCTACGGCTTCTTCCCCGGACGAGGCAGAAAGGACAACATAACTCTCGGAAAAGACCTTTTTAAAAGAGTAATGAACGTTGGGCTCATCATCAACGACCAGTATCTTTTTCATTGTACTACCTCTATGGGCAGGCTTACGGTAAATGTAGCACCAATATCCGGGGTACTATCCACTTCAATTTTCCCTCTATGCTCTTCAACAACCCGATGGACGATGGCCAGCCCCAGCCCCAGTCCTTTGGCCTTTGTGGTTACAAAAGGCTGAAATATCCTTTCCTTTATTGATTCCGGGATGCCAGAACCGCTATCCTTTATCTTGACCTGGATAAAACCTCCGATAGCCTCTGAGGAGACTTCCAGCTCTCCCCCATCTTCCATAGCGTCTATGGCATTAAGAAACAGGTTGAGAAATAGCTGAGCCGTCTTCTCAGGATAACAGGATATAGAGGGGAGTGGTAAAAGTGTCTTTTTGAGTTTCATCCTCTGTTGAGAAAGACGGTGCTCTACGAGAAGAAGGGTGTTTTCTAAGACCTGGTTTATATCCATTTTCTGCTGCTCTGGCTTTTCTCCCCGGGCGTAGTTCAAAAACTGGGTCACTATTCTATTCATGCGGTCCAGCTCGTTCTCGATTATAGTCGCATCCTTTTTATCGGGGATAGAAAGGGAGTGGAAAAGCATCTTGACTATGGTAAGGGGATTTCTAATCTCGTGGGCCACCTCAATTGCCATCTCTCCCAATACCCCGAGTTTCTCTGTCTCACGTATTCTCTCTTCCAGTCCTATCATCTGTTCATACAGCCTGGCATTCTCAATAGCAATGGCAGATTGGTCGGCAAGGCTGGAAAGGAGCTGGATTTCTTCTGAGGTAAACCTGTGTTGTGCAGCGGTATAGGTGTTAATAACCCCTATTATTCTCTCTTTGACCATCATAGGAACAGAAAGGAGGGAACATAGACCCACTTTTTTTGCCAGATCAAGATGTCTGTATCCCTTCTCTTTTCGAACATCCAGGATCATCAGAGGTTTTTTAGTCCTGACCACCTGACCTATTAAGCTCTCATCCACCTTAAGATTGGGCTTCAATGTATTATAGTCCATACCCCCTCCATGGACGGCTTTAATCACTAATTCGTCTCCACCCGAATTCAGCAGCATGAGTGAAGAGACTTTGGTATTCATCAGGTGTGAGGCTTTTTCCACGATTGTCTCAAGAACCTTTTCTAAGTTCAGGGTTTCGGTAATGACCTTTCCTATGTCAAATAAGGCTGAAAGCTCTTCTACTCTCCATTTCAGGGTCTCATAGAGCTTGGCGTTTTGAATGATTTTAGCCGATTGGCTGGCCAGGGTGAAGATCAGTTCCATATCTTCCTGGGTGAATGCGGATGCCCTTGTGCTGTCCACATTAACCACCCCTATAACCTCGTCTTCCAATATCAGGGGGACTGCCAGCTCTGATTTTACGTCTTTATCTATCTTTATGTATCTTTTATCTCTTGTCACATCAGGCACCAGGACCGGTTTCCCCTGTTTTGCTACCCAGCCTGTAATGCCTTCACCTATCTTGAGTTTGGTGTCACTAACCACCCGGGGAGGGAATCCACGGGCTACCTCGATATTCAAGATCCCAGAATCCCTGTCGATCAACATCAACGAACCTGTCGTAGCCTTTGTAATCTTTACTGCCGCATCTATAATCAGATTCAGAACCTCCTGGGGCTCCAGGGTTGAACTGATGACCCTCGACAGATTGTAAAGCTCGGTCAATCTGGAATTTTCAACCATCCCACTCTTCCAGCCCGTCTTCCGCTATGGTCTCTCCCCTTTTGGGCTGCACCTTTCTATAGACTTCAAGAGGGTCTCTCCTCTCTCCGCCAACCTTTAAGAGGTCATCTTCGATTGAAATCCCAAACAACCGCTCATTCTCTTGCAGGTAGGGAAGGATCAACTCCCAGTCTCTTCCTTCCAGCGGCACGATCTCTCCCCCGTTCAACCGCTGATCGTCCACCGTGCTGTGGGGGTCACGGACATAAATGGCGCCGCCTGATGCCAGGGAAAAGAGGTTGGAACCCGGGTACGGAACAGATTGAGGTATGACGGTCCCGTCACTGTTGAATTCCATACCGTTCAACACTACAAAGCCGCCTCCGTTATGAGGGTCGCCGGCCATAAACGACTCGGCAAGGTAATCGAGGCAAGTGCCGTTTATCACTACCCTTGGCCGACCCACTGCATTGATAAGCGGCCGACCGGCTGCGTTGCCCATAACATATACTTCGCCTCCCTTAGCGCCATACATGAAGGTCTGACCGGTATCTCCGTAGATGACCATCTTCCCTGACTTCATAATCTGTCCAACCTGGTCCTGTGCATTCCCATGGACATGAATGGAGAGCCCGTCAATCCCGGAGCCCAGATAATCACCGGAGCTGCCGTAGATATCGATCCTCACGCCATCTGACCCTGGGCCGAGGCCGCATCCGTGAAAGCGCTGCCCCTTGAGTCCAAATACAATAAACCGGCGCCAACCCATACAATAGGCATCTGCAAGCAGGCGGCTGTCACAGTCCTCCCCTTCGGGTGGGAAGAGTGAACCGTCAATAATCAAGACATCTTCCCCTTCAACCGGCCCCCTGAGAAGATTCCTGCTCTTACAGTCTATCAATCTGCATGAAACCCTATTGCCTTCCCCCTTTCTGCTGCCATCCGATGCCTCAAGGGAAGGGAACCCGCGGAATATACCCTCAAGGGTGCGGTCTGTCATTTGAAGGATAGACCGTCGTTTCTTGTCATAGGTTGGGTAATGTCTATCGATCAGTCTGGTCAGGGCATCCAGCGCCGTCTCAAAGCAGCCCTCTCCCCTTAATGCCCATGTCTTCACTTCCATCAGGCAATCGAAGAACTCTTCGTAGCCAGAGTCCTTGATCCTGTCTTTCAGATATTCATACAGGAGATCAGACTGCTTTTTATGAAAAAAAACGGACAGTTCAGCCCCTGTTTCCAACTCCTTATCCATCAGGGAATATCCCCTATCGGTTATATAGGCGTCTTGATTGGACGGCACAGTAATCTCACGCCCGAATTTGTCCACGCATGTCAATCTGCGCTCAAGATAGTTGCCATCGCTTTCTTCCAGATTGAATACAAATGCCCCTCCATCGGTATAGCTTCCCCCGCGTGCATTCCAGTATCGATCCGCCACCGTACCAACCCTTGGATCTTCCTCTGCCAGACTCTTCAATGCAGCGTCGATAGCCTGTTTCTCAGAACATACCAGCCCCACCTGGACTTCCCCGTCATGCAGGGCAAAGACCTGGGGTCTGAGCATCGAGGTATCGGTAATGCCAATGAGCTGTAAACGCTTATTCTCAGTCTCATTCCTCGCGATAATAAAAAACCATGGGCCGTCCGGAGATCCGTGAATATGGGTCGCCTGAATAGCCCGGTAGATCTTCTGTTTTTCTAAAGGCAACTGGTCAAAATCCCTCTCCATAGTGGGGGCAAGCGCTTCAATAACGTATTCCAGAGGATAACCATAGGTTCTGCTATATAAATCGAAGAGAAGGGCAGCCACCTCCGTATCGGTCAAAAATAGAGGGTAGATATTCCTCTGTCTCAAATATTCCGCGACTGAGCGGTAGTTTGCAAAATCTCCATTGTGGACAAGTGCCTCATTAAGACCGACAAAGGGATGTGCCCCACCCGGATGCCAGACCCTTCCTTTGGTAGGATAGCGTTGATGAGCGATCCAGATATGTGCCCTGAAATCTTCAAGTTTGTAGTATTGGACCACTTCCTCAGCATAGCCGACAATCTTAAGTATAATGAAGTTCCTGCCGTGGGAGACAACAAAGGCATGCTGCCTTCCTTCTGTCTAAACCCCTTAGACCTGTTTCATTTACAAAAACATCGAGAACGTCGGACTTTACACGGACAAAATAACGCCGGATTTCCGGGGGGCGCACTACCATGCCGGGAATGTCCCTGTAATCATCTATATGAGGCAAACGTTCCGAAAAATCTACCCTGAAGAATGGCTTTATAAAACGATTTTCCAGGTCACTCATGACCACTTCTTCCAGCACAGCGATCTGAAGTATATAATCCTCTTCCAGTACCTCCTTAGTCACCCCCAGAGCATTGTGGTCGAACCCCATAGCCGCGATTCCTCCTCCACGACCGTTCCCCCTGTTGTGCATCTGTTTTGAAGGCTCAAAGATATGCTTCCCCCTGACCGGCACGCTACAGGCAAATCCGGTAACGCCACAGCCGCCTTCTGCCTCTACCTCAAAATTCATCCTTCCGGGCAGATCCTGCACCAATGGCTTTCTCGATTCTACAATCCTTGAAATGACTCCCTTTCTTTCCATGGCTTTGGCACTTCCTCACATATAATCGAGGTGGACCAGACACTCTGTCCTCCCTACAAGCTCTTTTATGCTCTTCATACCCAGCTTCCTGAGTATCCTGATCAGCTCTTTTCGCCAGGCCAGGTACATATTGATTATCCGCTGCGCTCCCCACTCAATATTCATCAATTCTGACAATTCAGTATCTGTTGTGGCGATTCCACGGGCACACCCTCTCCCGCTTTCGCAGTTCTGGCATCGCACACACTCCAATGCCACCAGATCCGCCGTACCTGTGCAGACCCCGTCGGCCCCCAGGGCTATAATCTTTGCCACATCATGAGGCGTCCTTATACCGCCACTGGCAATAACCGTCATCTTGTCCCTCACGCCTTCTTCCTGTAAGAACCGGTGAACCTTGGGCACCGCATATTCGATAGGCATTGCAATATTCTTCTTGGCAATATCAGGGGCAGCGCCAGTGCCTCCATAGCTCCCATCGAGATGTATTATGATATGAGCGCCGGCGTAATAGCTCCCTACAGCCACCATATCAACGTCGGTGGGCGTAGATACCTTTACTGATACCAGCGCTTTTGGATTTATCGCTTTAATCCAGTCAACATGCTTCTTATGATCCTCTACGGAATATACGCTGTGGAATGGAAAAGGCGAAAAAAGAGGATATCCGACCACAGCCTCCCGCATACGCGCAACACCAGGGGTTACCTTATCCCCCAGGAGATGCCCGCCAAGACCCGGTTTTGCACCTTGGGCATATTTAAATTCAACAATCTTGACCCGCTGTATGGTCTCCTCTTTTACCCCGAAAAGGCCTGTTGCAACCTGAGTGATCATATGGTCATCATAAGGCTTCAGCTCATCCGGGTATCCGCCCTCACCTGTACAGGAAAGCGTCCCAAGCGCCGCGGCTGCCCTGGCCCTGCTCACCATAGTTGTAACGCTCACCGAACCATAGGACATTCCTCCTCCGTAAACAGGGACCTCAATCCTTATCCTGTAAGCGTTATCATCCCTCCGGTTCAATTCAAGGCTTACATCAATATCATCATCCGGAATATCCTCCAAGCGTGACCTGTTACCATTAAAAATCAGACGGAGTTTATCGAAGCCTCCCCCGGAGTTTCCGACCTTGTATTCTAAACCTGCGGAGGGGCTCTCACCAAATTCTGCCATATACCAGGTACTGGCCAGTAGTTCATTTGTCCATCTGAAATCCCCCAGTGTATCGAAAACAGGGTTCCTCCGGACAGAAAGCGCCTGCACCGGACAGGCTTTGTAACACGGCTCAGGGCACTCGGTACCTACGCACAGGTAATTGTTTTCAACAAAAACCTGCCCCCTTCTTTCCACGTGTACTCCATAAGGGCATATCTCCACACATTTTCCACAGGCTATGCAGTCATCTGTCCGGTTTACCCTGAATTTTCCAATGGGATTCCTAAAACGGGACCGCGTCCGCACAGTCTCCGGAAATTGAAAACCATTTTGACTACTCAAGCTCACATCCCTCCTCGACCTGTCCCATAGATTCAAAGGCGGCTCTATCCATATCATCAAAAAACATGGCGCGTCCTACCTCTCCCCTCAATCGGCGGGCATCCCTGATACCCATTGCTCCCATCACTTCGATTAGTTGATTGTGCCATGCCCCGATCAGGTTTACGACACGGGAGGCAACCCAGTTGGGTGAGGCTGTATCTATCTCCACAGGACATGAGAGCCCTTTGGTGCATCTGCGACACATACGGCATTCCAGGGCTATCAGAATAGGGAAGTCTACAAAGACAGTGTCTGCCCCGCATATTATTGCCTTAGCCACATGCTCTGCCATGGCCAGTCCACCGCTGGCAAGGAGAGTAACCCCATCCCTGATGTTCTCTTCAACAAGTTTCATATGGACCGATCTAATCCCATCTTTAAGATTACGGGTGTTATCATCCATAAACCGAGACATCAAGCTTCCTTCCAGATGGATAATGGAGATACCGCCTCTTGCCAGAGAAAGCGCCTTCTCATCCATACCTTCAGCCATAGGTATCCTTATGGATACAAAGATATTAGGGAAGCATCCTTTAATATCCTCAACAACCCCCTGCCATTCTTCTGTCCAGGGAATCTCTATAATTTTTGCATTCTTCGGGATATTGCCAATTGAAGTTCCTTTGGGTAAAACCAGCGGCATCAACCAGCCGCCCATGTCCTCCAATGCGGAATCGATCTTCTCCATGGGAAGGGCTATAAAAGTCCCAAGACGCCGCGCACCCATGGCCCAGCCTTTTATCGTGTTTGAGCTGATTGTGCCAAAAGAAGGCATCTTCAGGAGTATAGGCAGCGGAATGTCAATAATGGAAGGGACCTCCCCTTCAAGTGTATCGCTGTGATTGAACATCAAATGTTCCGGAGTCTTACCAATGTCCACTGCAGTGCTTATATATTCACGACCGTGAATACCGTCTCTTGTCGGACGGACTATCTCTGACATATCCGTCCACATGGAATCAAACCCGGGGCCGCTGAAAGGACCGGGATATCCGGCACCTGAAACCGGTATCTTTCCTGTTTGAGACTGCTTCCACAACCTGACAATAATCGGCGGTGACCAGTGAGAATCCCCCATGGCATTAAACTCGGGATTCAACGACTTATGTATCAGTTCCTTAGGGCAATTCTGAACGCACCTGTAACAGTTCATACACAGGTTGTCAATGGATTCGATCATGTGACGGGAATCAATGCCCCTTTTATCATAGACGTCGTAAATACACCTCTTCTTAACGCAGACGGCGCACTTCAAACAACCCTCTTCCCATGCAATAATCCCCGATCTGCTTACAGGCTCGAAGCGATTAGGCACAGGTTTTGTGTGTATCATATATTTGGACGGC
>Ga0100396_1001906_pt1 | contig 13619 bp, 11 predicted proteins | sample CryGeymeta201520_FD_81551 | JGI IMG/M metagenome (GOLD analysis project Ga0100396, IMG submission 81551) | Groundwater microbial communities from Crystal Geyser aquifers in Utah, USA - Crystal Geyser metaG 2015-20 | ecosystem: Environmental > Aquatic > Deep subsurface > Groundwater | place: USA... | reverse complement strand
TCCGGGGCCGAGACATTCCATCACCTCCTGAGTGGGTTGACTACGACCCTATTGAAGCACAATTTCCCAAGAATGTCCCGGCATTTATTGGTGCGCCCGCATTTTTCCCGCCACGGATTCAGGAATATCCTCTACGGTATGAAACTGGGCGCCTTCATGGTGGACAAGGGGCTGACCGAAGCCAACCTGACCCTGGCGCAAAAAGGCTGGCCCATGGTGCGGAAAAACATGGACCGGATCGCCCACCTGACCCTCGATATGCTGAGCTACGCTCGCGACGATACCCGCCATCGCCAACCGACGGCGCTCAACCGGCTGGTGCGGGAAGCCTGTAGCGAGGTTCGCGGTCGGGCCGAGGAACTGGGCGTGAGCCTGGTGGAAGACCTGGCCGAGGGGCTGGCGAACGTCATCGCCGATCCGGAAAACCTGCTGATCTGCCTGCACAACCTGCTCGGCAACGCGCTCGAAGCCTTCGCCGAAGATGCCCCGGATAAGCGGGTGCGGGTCCAGACCCGAGCCCTCGCCAACGGCACTCAACTGCTGCGGGTGGAAGACAACGGCCGCGGTATCAGCCCGGAAGTCCAGGCCCAGATATTTAAGCCGCTGTTCACCACCAAGCGTGCTCGAGGCACCGGACTGGGCCTGGCCATCACCCAGAAAATCGTGCATGAACACGGCGGCACCATCAGGGTTCAGTCCAAACCCAACCGGGGCACCGCGTTCGAGATCGAGCTGCCGACAGCATAACCGTACTCGGAATGGTTATGCGGACCGTCCCGACCCTTAAGTCCAGGCAACAAATGATTGGGCCGATGCAAGAGTGCCCCTGCTTGGCCATATGTTTCCGTCAGTCCCGCACAATTGCATCGACGGACTTACGGGTTTTCCGCCGGAGAGCGAGTCCATGCTTCGAGCGGTCACAAACCGAGCTTTTCATCGCAAGGGCGCAAACAGCGCAAAGAAACGCAAGGATATAATTTTTCAATAAAAACCTCTGCCACTCTTGGCGTCCCTTGCGTCTTTGCGGTGAACAAAAATGGGCAATGTGATCCCGTGCCAAGTATATCGTGTATCGTACCAAGATGCTGTGGGCCGGGCGATTTAGGTTGAGCCAACCGCGATGGCCTTTGTCGGCCGTGCTGCCCTCGGGGGCGGCGCCAGTGCCGGTGTTAGGGATCGAGATCGATCAGCATGGCGGTTTCATCGCAGTCGGGGAACTTGGTGCAGTTGAGGCAATCGGACCAGATCTTCTGGGGCAGCACCTGTTTGTCCACAATCCTGAAGCCGACCCGGCGGAAAAATTCCGTTTCGTAGGTCAGGGCGAACACCCGGCTCAAGCCGAGTTCCCTGGCTTCGGCAAAACAGGCCTCGACCAGCCCGCGGCCGATACCGCGGCGTCGATGCGCCTTGGCCACTACCAGGGAGCGGATTTCGGCCAGGTCTTCCCACATCACATGCAGGGCGCACCAGCCGACGATGGTTTTGAGCCCGTCATCGATCCAGACATGCAGATCGCGGACATGGGTGTAGAGGTCATTCAGGGACCGCGGCAGGACTTTGCCTTCCGCGGCCAGTAGATTGATTTCCCGGTGAATCAAGCGGATATCATCGACCCGCGCCTTCCGATGCATCCGACAAGGCTCCTTTCAGCTCGAGGTCTCCTGCCGGAGCCCGCCTGGTCGAAAACCGGCAGCGGTCGGCAGCCGCTATTTTCTTACCACACCTGCGCCGGAAGCGCTCGCAAAACCAGCCGACGGCGGCACCGCGGGCGCAGACGAAAGGCCCGCCTGACGGTGGAACCATACCTGTTTAGCGTGAGAAGCTACGTTTTGTGTTCCCGCGGAAGCGCGGAGAGCGCGGAGAAGAGCCCTGAAATCAACCTCCGCGTCTCTGCGTCTCCGCGCGGAAATGAAACTTTTAAGCCTTCACAAGTATGCCAACGGGGATGCGCTGCAGCGGTCACTGGGATCGGCCGCGCCGACGCTTACCGATAAGCATGCGAACGGCTCGGAGCAGTTCATCGATGGCTTCATCGGTGCTGAAAAACCCCGGGGAAACCCGCACCGTTCCTTCCGGCAGGGTGCCGAGGGCGCGGTGAGCCAGGGGCGCGCAATGGAGTCCGGTGCGGACCGCGATGTCGAAGCCTTCATCCAAAAGCCGACCGAGGTCACCGGGGTTCATCCCCTCCACCCGGAAGGATACGGCGCCGGTGCCGCGCACCGGTGGCTGGATCACCTGGACCGCCGGGATTTCTTCGAGACCGCTTGCCAGTCGTTCGGCCAGGCGCAATTCGTGAGTGAGAATCCGGTCGCGACCGGTTGCCAGGATAAAGTCGATTCCCGCGCCCAGCCCGGCGATCCCCGGCAGGTTCGGGGTGCCGGATTCGTAGCGGTCCGGCGCTAGCAGGGGTTGTAGGAATTGTTCCGAGCGGCTGCCGGTGCCGCCTTCGAGCAGCGGCTGCAAGTCGAGGTCCGGGCGCAGGAACAGGAGTCCGGTGCCGGGCGGACCCAGCAGCCCCTTGTGCCCGGCGCAGGCGACCATGGCCAGGTCCCAACCATCGATTTCGAGCGGCTGCAGGCCGGCGGTCTGGGCCGCGTCCACCAGTATCGGCACGGCATGCCGGCGGCAGATCCGGGCCAGTTCCGGGAGCGGCTGCAGGGCCCCGGAAACATTGGAAGCGTGGTTGATCACCACCAGCCTGGGCGCGCGCTCCAGCAGGCGTTCCAAGGCCGCCGGATCGATCACGCCGCCCGGGTCGTGGCCGATCACCTCCACTTGAACATCGCGGTCCCGTTTCAGCCGTTCCAGGGGGCGGACCACGGCGTTGTGTTCCAGCGGCGAGATCGCCACCAGGTCGTGGGCTCGAAGCCGGCCTTTCAGCGCCAGGTTGAGGCCTTCGGTGGCGTTCTTGGTGAAGATCAGCCGGTCGGTGTAAACCGTTCCCAGCAGCAGCGCCGCCTGCCGGCGGGTGTGGTGAACCAGCGCGGCGGCATCGCGCGCCGCCCGGTGCGCGCCCCGGCCGGGGTTGGCGCCGATTTCCACCAGGGCCCGTTGCACCGCCCGGTAGACCGCTTCGGGCTTGGGATGGCTGGTGGCCGCATTGTCGAAGTAATGGCCCACGGCTTCACTCGATCCGGTCCGCGCCGGTGTAGACGGTGAAATTACCGGCGCGGACGTAGCCGATCAGGGTGATGTTGAGCGTTGCGGCCAACTCGATGGCCAGGGTGGTGGCGGTGTTGCGGCTGATCAGCAGTGGCATCCCCACCTTGGCCGCCTTGATCAGGATTTCCGAAGTGAGCCGGCCGGTGGTCAGCAGCATCTTGTCCTGGAGCGGCAGCCGTTGGAGAAAGGCGTGGCCCACCAGCATGTCCACCGCGTTGTGGCGGCCGATATCGTCGCGGAAGACCAGAATCCCGTCGGCGTCGGCGATAGCGGTGTTGTGGACCCCATGGGTGCGGCGGTAGGTCCGGCTGAGCTGGTTGAGTTCCGCCATCCGCTCCCGCACCGCCGCGGCCGGGACCCGCAGCGTCGATTCCACCGGGGCGGCGAGCAGGGCATCGAGCGCGTTGTAGAACAGGGTGCCCTTGCCGCAGCCGGAGGTGACGGTGCGTTTGGCCCAGAGATTTTCCGGAAGGTCCGAGGGGGCGCGCGTTTCCAAGTCCACCCGGCCGTGTTCCGCATCCACGTTGATCGCGGTCAGGTCTTCGGGGGTGTCCACAAAGCCTTCCGCATGGAAGAAGCCCACCGCCAGTTCATCCAGATGGTGGCCGGCGCAGAGCAGGGTGACCATTTCGCGGCCGTTGAGAAACAGGGTGACCGGGCGTTCTTCCACCACCCACTGGACCCCGCGGGTTTTGGTGCCGTCTTTCGGATAGAACCAGGTATCGACGGCGGCCACCCGTTCCCCATTTTGTCTGGCTTCGCGTGTGCTATCCGGCACCTTGGATCCTTTCCTCCACTCAGCTGGAATCGCCGCCCGGGAGCGGTCGGCCCCACCCAAGTTCAGCCGCTGCGGCGGCCCCCCGCGAGCGTTCCACCGTCGCGAAACCGCCGGTAATCGGCAAGGATTTGTTCATGATCGAAAGCCAGCGGGCGCGGCAGCGCGTCGAGAGTGAACCGGCCGAGAGCGGCGGCATCGTCGGCTGCCGCCGGCGTGCCGGCGGCGTCCGCCGTAAACACCAGGGTCACGGTGTGGTGCCTGGGGTCCCGACCGGGATCGCTGTAGGCTCGGAACTGCTTCAGGTTGGTCGGTTCCAACCCGGTTTCTTCCCGTGCCTCCCGGGCCGCGGCCGCTTCCAGGCTTTCTCCATAGTCGACGAAGCCGCCGGGCAGCGCCCAGCCGAAGGGCGGGTTCTTGCGTTCGATCAGGATGATCCCGCCGGCGGCATGGCTAATGATGAGGTCCACGGTGAGCAGCGGGTTGCGGTAGCGAGCCACGGTTTCGCCACAGTTCGGGCAGTGCAGGTGCATCCGATTCATTCCTTGGCCGCCGGGCGCGGCGCCGGCAGCAGGCAATGTTCCAGCAGCAGCACCAGAAAGATCCCGGCGATCAAACCGTTGCCCATGAGCACCCGGACCGGCCCGGGCAGGAGGGCGAGAAACGGTTCCGGCAGCAGACTGAGGAAGGTCCCGAGAACGATCGGGATGCCCACCACGAAGTAATCGCGGCTGGCCAGTTCCTTGCCGCCGGAAACGATCGCCAGTCCGGCTCCCACCTGTCCCCCCATGGCCACGCAAAGCGCCGCCGCCACCACGGAAGCGGGGACCAGGGCGAGCAGCGAAGACAATTTCGGCACCAGGGCCGCCAGGGCCAGGAGGACCCCACAGCCGGTCACGGCAAACCGGCTGGCCACCCGGTTCACCAGGAGCACCCCGGGGCTGGTGGAATAACTCACGGTGCCTACGATTCCCAAAGCTCCGCAGCAGATTCCGCCAATCGCGTTGACCATGAGGCCGCGCCGGATGGCTCGGGGCAGGCGCCCGGGCGCGGTGATGGCGGCGATTCCCTGAAGGCTCCCCAGGCTGTTGACCAAAACCGCCAGGTAGGCGAAGCCGTAGGACAATACCGCCGGCCAATAGAGGGTGGGGCTGAGCGAAGCCCAGGGCCGCGGCAGCGACACCCAGGCGGCGCTCTGCAGCGGAGCCGGATCGAGTCGGCCGAGCACCGCGAACACCGCCGTACCCAGGAGCATACCGAAAAAAACCGTCAGGGTCTTCCAGATTCCCGTCAGCCAGTGGGAACCGGTGGTGATCAGCAGCACCAGCACCAGGGCCAGCGCGAAAACAATCGGGTCGCCCTCGGGGTGAGCGCCGTCGCTGCCGATCACCGGCCGCACCAGATGGGGCAGCAGAGTGAAGGCGATCAGCATGAGGATGACCCCCACCACATTGGGGGTGATGAAGCGCAGCAGGCGTTGCACGGCCCCGGTCAGCACCAGCACGGCCAGGGCCACGCCGGCGATGATGGCGCCGCCCTGGATCACGCCGAGACCGTTGCGGGCGAGCAGCGCGTAGGTGAGCAGCACGGCGGTGGACGGCCCTTCCAACACCGGATAGCGGTGTCCGTACAGGGTCTGAAACACGGTAAAGAGGCCGGAAACCAGCAGCGTGAGCTGAACAAACCGGACTTCTTCAGCAGCGGTCAGGTTCAGCGCCTGGGCGCACAGGCGGGCCGCGATGATCAGGGCCGGAAATAGGATCACCGCCCACTGCAATGCGTACAGAACCAGCCAGTGCCAGGGCGGGCGTTCATCCAAATCGTAAAAATAAGCCGGCGGTCGCTTCATCCGAGGGTCACTGGGCGCTGCCTTGCAGGTGGCAAACCAAGGACGGCCTCCGGAGCCAGGTTCCAGGAAAGCCGGCCGAAGGGCGAACCGGTTGGTGGAGCTACGCTCCCCCCCGAAATTGGGAAGGGGCATGGCGGAGTGCCTGCTAGTGCAGGATATCAAACAGGGTGCTGATCGAATCTTCGTTGTGGATGTTGCGGATGGCCTGGGCAAACAGACGGGCCGCGCTGACCACCTGGATCTTCTTGCAGTGCGATGCCTGCGGCCGCAGCGGGAGCGTGTCGGTGACCACCAGGCTTTTCAGCTCGCTGGTCTCGATCCGGTCCACCGCCGGGCCCGACAAAATGGCGTGGGTCACACAGGCATGAACCTCGCGGGCGCCCCGTTCCAGCAGGGTCTTGGTGGCCTGCACCAGAGTCCCGGCGGTATCGGCCATATCATCCAGAACGATGGCGGTTTTTCCTTCCACTTCGCCGATGATGTTCATGGCTTCCGCTTCGTTGACATCAATCCGCCGCTTGTCGATCAGGGCCAGGGCCGCCTTGAGCCGCTGAGCATAGGCGCGGGCTCGAGGGACCCCACCGGCGTCGGGACTCACGATCACCAGATCATGATCGAAGTGTTCCTTGATGTAGGGCATCAGGATCGGGGAGGCGTAAAGGTTGTCCACCGGAATTTCGAAAAACCCCTGAATCTGACCGGCATGGAGATCCATGGTGAGGATCCGGTGGGTGCCCACGCTGACGATGAGATCGGCCACCAGGCGCGCCGTGATCGGCACCCGCGGCTTGTTCTTGCGATCCTGCCGGGCATAGCTGTAGTAGGGAATGACCGCGGTGATGCGACGCGCGGAAGCGCGCTTGAACGCATCGGTCATCACCAGCAGTTCCATCAGATGATCGTTCACCGGATGAGCCCCGGATTGGATCAGAAAGACGTCGGCCCCGCGGACGTTTTCGCCGATTTCCACCCGGATTTCGCCGTCGCTGAAGGTGCTCACCAGCGCCCGACCCAGGGGGATTTCCAACAGATCGCATATCTTCTGAGCCAGTTCAGGGTTGCTGTTGCCGGCAAAGATCTTCATTCCGTAGGTGGCCATGAACTTCTATCCTCCGCTGCGCAAAAGACGTTGTACGCTTTTTCTCAAAGCGGCCTTTTCATAGTATAGGCTGGAACGAATGGCAAGCCTTTTGCGGGGACGCCGGGCGGCCGGCGGTTGCGGCGGGTTCCGGACCGAAAGCGGCTGGAGCGACGGTGGCCGTGGGACTCACCGATGGCTGCGCGCCGCTAGAGGTTTTCGTAGTCGTCGCGGATCATACTGTATTGCTCGTGGTCGGGCCAGTAGATGAACCGATGGCAATGGGGGCAGAACATGATTTCGCGGTCGCGCTGTAATTCGATGAGCTTTTGCGGCGGCAGGTTCAGGTGGCAGCTCCGGCAAATACCGTGTTCGACCGCCGTGACCGCCGTGGTCCCCTGCCGTTGCAGGATAAGTTGCCAGCGTTGGTGAAGTTCGGGATCCAGTCGCTTCAGTACCTGCTGCTGGAGGCTTTCGAGGTGGGCGATGCGAGCTTCGACCTGGCCGCCGTCCTGTTCGATTTGCTGCTTCTGCCGAGCCAGTTCCGCTTTCCGTCGGGTCAGGTCCCGGTCCAGGGCCTTCACTTCCAGATTGAGGGATTCCAAGGTTTCCATCAGCTCCAGCGCGTGATCTTCACGGTCGCTGATCTCTTTTTGCCGATCTTCGATTTCCTTGAGGGTCGCCTGGTATTCCCGGTTGTTCTTGATTTCGCTCATGCGGGAACGAGTGCGTTTGAGTTTGGCGGCCAGATCGGCGATTTCCTGTTCCACCGCCCGATGGATCTTCTGGGTATGCTCAAGCTCCGCTTTTTTCAGCACCACCTCCCCTTCGAACCGGGAAAATTCCTGATCCAGGGTGGTCAGTTGCTGGGGAGCCCCCTGGCGGCTCTTGGAATAGGCCGCTTTCTTGTCTTCAAGGTACTGCAGTTCAACCAGGAACCTCAGTTGTTCAGACAAAACGATCTCCTTTCATGAGCACTGAGTTGCGATGAAACGGGTCCTCATCCGTTTGCGCCGCAAAAACTTCCAGGGCAACACCATCGCGGCGCGCCCGGTTGCGCAAATAAGACGCCAGGGGGGCGACAATCAGCCGTTCGGAGGCGAAATGGCCCACATCGATCAGGGCCAAACCCTGTTCCAGTGCCGCCTGGGCTTCGTGATAGCGGATATCTCCGGTAACGTAAGCGTCGCAGCGCTGCTCCAGGGCCAGCGCCATGAGGCCGGCGCCGCTGCCGGAGCAGATCGCGATGCGGCGGATCGGCCGGTCGGGAGCTCCGACCAACCGGACCTGATCGGTCCCCAGATCGGCCGCCAGGTCCGCGGCCAGCGCGGCCAGCGGGCGAGCCGCGGGGAGCAGTCCGATGCGGCCCATACCGCCGTATGCGGGCTGATCGGCCCATTGGGGATCCACCTCCAGCGCCTTCACATCTTGCAGTCCGAGGCGGGCGGCCAGATGCGCGTTGATCCCCTCGCGGGCGGCGTCCAGGTTGGTGTGCGCGGCCACCAGATGAATCCGGTTGAGGACGGCCGCCGCCACCAGAGATCCGGGGAAGGTGTCGAAACGGAGGAACTTGAGCGGTTGGAAAATCAGGGGGTGGTGGGTCACCAGGCACTGGCACTGGTTTCGGGCCGCTTCATCGAGGGTCCTGGAGGTGACGTCGAGCGCCACCAGCAGACGCTCGACCGGCGCGTCCGGATGGCCCACTTGCAGCCCGCAGTTGTCCCAGGGCGCACAATAATTGAATGGGGCGTGATCGTCCAACCAGGCCAGGATCTGCTTTAAAGGAACCATGTCATCACCTAAAAAGATGGGGGTGTTCCCGCCGGAACACCCCCATGGCACCGCTTACCGAATGAGCCTTTGCGTAGATCGCCTAGCGCCGTGCGGCAGCATCCTGGCGCGATTTTTACTTCCGGCGATCCGGGGCATGGCGTTTCGCCCTCCGCAGGTCTCGATGAATGTGAGTGGTGGGCCCACCTGGCCTCGAACCAGGGACCGACCGGTTATGAGCCGGTGGCTCTACCAACTGAGCTATGGGCCCGTCCCAGCTTGCGCTGGCTTATAGACGCAATGCAAACATTCTTATAAGAAGATGGTTTTTCAAATGTCAACCGCAATCGTTCCGCCCGTGGCGTCGGCTGTCCCGCAGGTTCGCCATGGCATCCTTGCCCATCGGGAGTCCATGGGGTTGCAACAGCCGGCTCAACGGCGCACGGCGGCATCAATAGCGTCAGGGTGCGCGCAGCGCTCCCCGACATCCGGAAGTAGGGGGCACGGCGCGGGATGCGTCAGGTAGCTCCCGCTGGTCGCAACCCGACCTACAGGATCGGAACCCAGCCTACGGGATCGCAGCCCAACCCACGGCTGTTCCGATCTGCTTCCAGCTAAGTTTCGATGAAGCTCTTCAGTTCCTTGCGCCGGCTCGGATGCCTCAGCTTGCGCAGCGCCTTGGCTTCGATCTGACGGATCCGTTCGCGGGTCACGGCAAAATCCTGGCCCACTTCTTCCAATGTGTGATCGGCTTTTTCGCCGATCCCGAAGCGCATCCGCAGCACTTTTTCTTCCCGTGGCGTCAACGTTGACAGGACCTTTTGGGTCTGCTCGCTCAAATTGAGATTGATCACCGCGTCCACCGGCGAAGTGACCCGTTTGTCCTCGATGAAATCGCCCAGATGGCTGTCTTCTTCCTCGCCGATGGGGGTTTCCAGGCTGATCGGTTCCTTGGCGATTTTGAGGACCTTACGCACCTTGTCCACGGGGAATTCCATCTTTTCGGCGATTTCTTCCGGGGTCGGTTCGCGTCCCAAATCCTGCACCAGGTAGCGCGATGTTCGAATGAGCTTGTTGATGGTTTCGATCATGTGCACCGGGATGCGAATGGTCCGCGCCTGATCGGCGATCGCCCGAGTGATCGCCTGCCGGATCCACCAGGTGGCGTAAGTGCTGAATTTGTAGCCGCGCTGATACTCGAATTTGTCCACCGCCTTCATCAGGCCGATGTTGCCTTCCTGGATCAGATCCAGAAACTGCAAGCCGCGGTTGGTGTATTTCTTGGCAATGCTCACCACCAGCCGCAGATTGGCCTCGATCAACTCGCTCTTGGCCAGCTTGGCCCACAGCATGCCGTCTTCCACCCGGCGCAGGATCTGGCGCAGGGTGCGGGAGTCCATCTTGGCCGTGAGTTCAAACTGAGTGATGAGTTCCTTGGCCTGGATCGCCCGTTCGGCCAGGCGCTGGAATTCTTCACCCTGCAGACCGAGGACCGCCGCGGCGTCGGTAAGAGCCCGAGCGCTCTGCCGTGCCTCTTCGTAGATCCGCTGCACCTCCTGAAACGGCTTGCGGCAGCGCAGCAGACAATGTTCCAGGTCCTTTTCCGCCGCTTCGATCGATTCCAGAAAGGACTTGAGCTTGTCGATAATTCGCTCGATTTGCCGTTTTCCGAGTTGCAACCCTTTGATCAAATTGACGATCTTCTCTTTTCTCTGCTGCACCTGGGACTTCAGTTTGTCCTGCTCCGGGTCACTCAGTCCATCGCCGATGAGGCTGGTTTGCATGCCGCGGTTTTCGTTGTTGAGATGCTCGACTTCATCAAGCATCTTGATGACCCGCTGCCTCGTGGCTTCACGCTCTTCCTCGGTCATTTCCTCATCGACTTCCAACAACACCGAACCGAGGCGGGAATTGGGGTCGCGCAGCCGCGCGCGGAGTCCCAGAACTTCTTCCACGCCAATGAAACTTTCCATGATGGCGTAAAAAATTTCCCGCTCCCCCGCCTCGATCCGTTTGGCGATTTCCACCTCGCCTTCGCGGGTGAGCAGTGACACCTGACCCATTTCGCGCAGGTACATCTTGACCGGATCGGTCACTCGGCTGGCGGCGTCTTCATCCGCCGCCAGTTCGTCCTCTTCCTGGCTGTCGTCGCCGCCGATCCGCTCCGGAACCACCTTGACCTGCTGCTCGGAATCGACAATCTCGATGTCCATTTCATCGAAAATCATCATCATGTCGTCGAGCTTTTCCGGAGAAATGAGGTTTTCCGGCAGCGCCTGATTCAATTCGTCGTAAGTCAGATAGCCCTTTTCCTTACCGACGGTAATCAGTTGCTTCAGTTTCTCGAGCCCCGGGTTCTTTTGAATGGTGCCGTTGATCTTGTGAATGGTGCCGTTGATCTTGGTGCGCTTGGCCTGATCTGTCATGTGTGGTCATCTCCCTGACAAGTCATCCGCGGTTGGGTCCGCCTCCAGGCAATTGCGAGCTGCCTGGAGGGTCTGCAGTTGTTTCATCAATTCGGCAATGCGCGCGCTGTCGCCCTGCTGTTCCGCCGCCTTCAAATCGGCCTGAAGTTCCTGGCGGTGGCGTTTGACCCGACGTTCCCTCAGGGTGCCGAGGCGGTCGGTGAGCATCACTCGGGCGGTTTCGAGATCGCCGGCACAGGCTTCTTCGAGCGCCAGTCGCGCGAACAGGGTCTTGCTGATGTCATCGGGCAGCAGGTCGTAGATCCGCTGCCGGAGTGGTTCCTCCTCAATGGTCGGGGCCTGGGCCGTGAGCACCTGGACGATGTTCCTGAGCGGGGTATCTTCGAACTGTGCGCACAAGCTGCTCGGATCCAGTTCGCTCACCAGGCCCGGTTGCTGAATCAGCAGGCGCACCACGGTTTCTTCCGCCGGGGCCACATGGCAGCTTTGCATGCTGGGGGTCCGCGGTCCGCGCCCGCTGCCGCCAACCAGCGCCCGCGGCGGTTGCAGTTGCCGGCGCACCACCGCTTCGGAAACCGCCAGCCGCTCCGCCACCACCTGCAGGTATTGCGCGTACACCACCGGCTGCCGAAGTTCCTGAAACAAGGGCGCCAGTTCCCTGAGCACCCGGTTCTTATCGGCGACCGTGCCGTCCCAGCCGCTGAGTTTTTCCTGGACCAGGCACAGCCCCAGGTCCTGACGCGCTTCCACCAGTTCGAGGAAGGCGGGGAGCCCCCGGGCCTTGAGGAAGTCGTCCGGGTCCTTGCCCACCGGCAGGGCGATCCGGCTCACCGGCAGCTGCTCCTGAAGAAACAAGGGCAGGGCGCGGAACATGGCGCGCTGTCCGGCTTCATCGGCATCATAAACCAGCAGGACTTCGTCGGCGATTCTCCGCAGCAGCCGCACCTGGGCCAGGGTGAGCGCGGTGCCCAGGGTGGCGGTCACCCGCTGGAACTGGTGGACGTGGAACGCCAGCAAGTCCATGTAGCCTTCCACCAGCACTACCTGCCGTTGGCCGCGGCAGGCTTCGCGTGCCTCTGGATAGCCGTAGAGGGTGCGGCCCTTGTGATAGATCGGGGTTTCCGGGCTGTTCAGGTACTTGGGTTCACTGCCGTCGAGACTACGGCCGCCGAACGCCACCAGCCGGCCCTGGGGGTCGCGGATCGGGAACATCAGCCGGTTGCGGAAGCGATCATAGATCTTGCCCTTCGGGGACTGGACCAAAAGCCCGGCGCGGACCCCCAGGTCGGGGCTGATCTTGGAGCGGCGCAGATGCGCCAGCAGTTGGTCCCAGCCCGCCGGGGCAAAACCCAGCTTCCGCTGTTCCAGCAATTCCGCCGGCAGGGCCCGCGATTCGGCGTAGCGACGGGCTTCGGCGCCCTGAGCGCGGTGGTGCAACTGGTGGTAAAAAAAATCGGCGGCGACCGCCACGATTTCACGCAATTCCTGAGCTTCGGATCCGCTGCCGGGAGCGTCCCCACTCATCCGCGGCAGAGCGATATGGTAGCGTTCGGCCAGGTAGGCAATGGCTTCGGCAAACGCCAGGTTCCAGTGCTTCATGGTGAAGCTGATCACATCACCACCGGCGCCGCAACCGAAGCAATGGTAGAATCCCTTGTCGGGATGCACCGTAAACGACGGGGTCTTTTCCTGATGAAAGGGGCACAACCCCTTGTGGTGGTTGCCGACCCGGCGCAACGGCACCACCTGCCCGATAACGTCAAGGATATCCACCGAATCCTTGATGAGTGCGGCCACATCGGAAGAGGTCACAAAAACCGCCCAGTTGCAATGATTTGGTTCGCTCTCTCATTCCGAGAAGCTCAAACTTACATTACATATCGATATCCAGGCGGGGAATCAATAGCAAATTGTCGCGGCGGTAGCCGCTGGTGACAGCGGCGGGGGGAGTCAATTCAGGCCAGTTGACGCCGAACGATTTGGTTGAGTTCCTTACCGTCGGCGCGGCCGGCCACCTTGGGCATGAGCTGTTTCATCACCCGGCCGAGATCTTTCAGGGACTGCGCGCCGGTTTCGGCGATGGCCTGGGCGACCAGTTGTTCCAACCGGTCCGGTCCCAGGGGTTGCGGCAGGAATTCCTGCAAGATATCGATTTCCTGCTGTTCGGCGCCGGCCAGATCGGCGCGTCCGCCCTGCCGGTATTGTTCCACCGATTCGCGCCGCTGCTTGATGCCGCCGGCGATCACCTGGCTCACTTCGGCGTCGGTCAATTCCCGCCGCAGCTCTTTGGCCTTGCTCTTGATCGCCGCCAAAATGAGGCGGATGGCGTCGCGACGGGTATCGTTGCGGTTCAACATGGCGGCCTTGAGGGCGGCTTCGATTTGGTGCTGCAGTTCCATGATGGTTTTCCTTCCGTTGCCGGTGAGGCTGCAGGGGGTGTGGCCGGTGGCGCGGCGGGCCGGATCAGACCGGTCGATCCGGCCCGGCCTTGGCCACCCGGAGCGCGTCTTTGAGCGTTAGAGCGCCGGTGTACAGCGCCTTGCCGGTGATCACGCCGGC
>Ga0100396_1001888_pt1 | contig 13678 bp, 8 predicted proteins | sample CryGeymeta201520_FD_81551 | JGI IMG/M metagenome (GOLD analysis project Ga0100396, IMG submission 81551) | Groundwater microbial communities from Crystal Geyser aquifers in Utah, USA - Crystal Geyser metaG 2015-20 | ecosystem: Environmental > Aquatic > Deep subsurface > Groundwater | place: USA... | reverse complement strand
GCTGACTTCCCGTTCGATATGGATTTCCGCTTTTGTGATATCGCATACGACACGGCGCGGGATGCGCTCCATGGCGGCGTTGCTCCTGGCTACGGAGAGGATGGCGCGGATCTGCCGGATGGAACGTTTAAGGTCGCTGGAATAGACGGCGTTTCCGATTTTCGGAAGCGTCAGCGCCAGGATGACGGATATAATCATCAGGGTGACGATCAGCTCAATCAGAGTGAACCCGCGCTCAGGATGACGGATCAAGGCGCCGCCGGGCCGGATCCTATTCAATGTTCCAGCTTTCGATGTCCGCATATTTTCCTTCGCCGCCTTCCTCGCCGTCCGCCCCATAGGATTTGATGTCGTATTCCTTATTGTGCACGCCGGGTGAGATGTAGACATAGGGATTATGCCAGGGGTCGAGCGGCACCTTGTTATTGTCCAGGTACCCCCCCTCGTGCCAGTTTTTGGGGGCGGGTTCTATGGACGGTTTCTCAATGAGGGCCTGGAGCCCCTGCTCGGTTGTGGGGAATGTCCCGTTGTCTCTCTCATAGAGCGCCAAGGCGCTTTGGATATTGCGTATCTGTGCCATGGCGGCGGTACGGCGGGCTTCATCGGTCCGGCCGAAGAGTTTCGGCCCTACGATGGAGGCCAGAACCGAAATGATGACCAGAACCACAAGGAGTTCGATCAGGGTGAATCCTTTTTTGTTGAGCATGAAAAACCTCCTTAATGACCGATTTCTTTTTTTCATTTTGGCAAAAACTTTATTTGTAAATTATGGTTCTTCTCCCATTTAGTGGGTAAAAGGGTTCAAGGGTTCAAGTGAAATACTTAAACGCAAACAAAATCTCCAGAGAAAAACACTGGAACCCTTGATCCTTGATATTTTTAGCACTTCACTCGACCCCTTGAATCCTTGACCCCTTGAACCCTTATGTTTTCACCCACTCTTTTGGAGATGATCCTAAATTACTAATGGATCAGTTGGTTGATCTCGAAAATGGGCAGCAGGATGGAGATCACAATAAACCCCACGACCAGCGCCAATCCCACAATCATAAACGGCTCCAGCAATGAAGTCAGGGTGTTGACGGTCGTGTCGATCTCGTTGTCCGTGATATCCGCCACCTTGTTCAGCATCTCCTCGAGCGTGCCGCTTTTTTCTCCGACATTGATCATATGGATCAGAATAGGCGGGAACACGCCGCTTCGTCTCAACGGTTCATGAATGGACGAGCCTTCCCCAATGTGTGTGCGGGCTTCCTCGATGGTCCTCTCCAGGAGTTTGTTTCCGACCACGTTTTTGACGATGTCGAGGGAGTTTAAGAGCGGGACGCCGTTCTTCAGGAGGGTCCCGAGGGTCCTTGAGAACCTGGAAATGGCGATCTTGCGGTAAAGGGACCCGAAGATCGGCATCTTCAGTTTGAATTGGTCGAAATGAATCCTCCCTTCCTCGGTTTTAATATAGGCCTTGATCCCGGTGAAAGCGGCGGCAAAGAGGAGGAGGAAAAGCCACCAGTAGGACCGGATGAAACTGCTGATTGCGATCAGAACTGCCGTGGGGATCGGGAGGGTCTGCTTCATGTCGGAGAAAATTTTGGTTACGGAGGGCACCACATAGGTCATCAGAAAGAGAAGGATACAGAAGGCGATCGAGACAATGACCGCAGGATAGATCAAGGCCGACTGGATCTTCCGTTTGGTCATGACCTGCTGTTCCAGGAAATCAGCCAGGCGAAGGAGGACGATTTCCAAGGACCCGCTGCTCTCACCGGACCGGATCATATTGACCATGAGAGGGGAAAAGGCCCGGGTGTGAGGGGAGAGGCTGTCGGCAAAACTTCTTCCTTCCCGAACCGATTCACGGACCTGGGAAAGGATCCTCTCGAGACCCTTGTTGTCGATCTGGTCGATAACGGCTGAAAGCGCCTCCACAAGCGGGATGCCGGCATTCAGCAGGGTAGAGATCTGACGGATAAGGATCGAGACCTCGATGGGACTGATGCGGGTAAAAAGGGTGATGCCTGCGGTCCGGTTTTTCCCCGGCATGGACAGCGTATCGGAGAGATCGGTGATGTAGACCTCTTGTTCACGCAGCTTCCCCCTGGCCTCCTGGGACGAGTCTGCATCCACGATTCCGGTGAGGGTCTTGCCTCTCTTGTCAAGGGCTTTGTATTCGTAAACCGGCATAGTTTATTCTTGCGTCACGCGCAGGACCTCTTCGATGGTGGTGATGCCGCTTAGAACCTTGGCGGCGCCGTCCTGACGGAGCGTTCTCATTCCCTCCTGGACCGAGGCCGCTCTGATCATATTGGAATCGACATTCTGGAAAATCAGCTTATTGATCTTCTCCGTGCTCAAAAGCATCTCATAAATTCCAGTCCGGCCGTGATAGCCGGTATGAAAACAGTAGTCGCATCCCTTGCCGTGATAAAAAACGGGATTTTTGAGCTGGGAGGGATCCAGCCCGAGCTCTTCAAGCTCGGCATGTGTGGGTTGGTGTGAAATCCTGCACTTGGGGCAGATGACCCGGACCAGGCGCTGTGCCAGAACGCCGAGCAGAGAAGAGGAGACCAGGAACGGCTCGATCCCCATATCCACCAGCCGGGTCATGGCGCCGGCGGAGTCGTTGGTATGCAGGGTGGAGAAGACCAGATGGCCGGTCAGCGATGCCTGAATGGCGATCTCGGCCGTCTCCCGATCTCGTATTTCACCGATCATGATGACATCGGGGTCTTGGCGGAGGATGGATCGCAGCCCCCGTGCGAAGGTCAGCTCAATCTTGGGATTGACCTGCATCTGTCCGATTCCTTTGATCTGGTACTCGATGGGATCCTCAATGGTGAGAATGTTCTGGTCCGGGGAATTGATTTTGTTCAGGGCGGCGTAGAGCGTCGTGCTCTTTCCGCTTCCCGTGGGTCCCGTGACCAGGATAATGCCGTGGCTCTTACGGATCAGTTTGGAGATCTGATGGTAGGTCTGATCGGGAAGTCCGATGTCCTCCAGGTCATAGATCGTGGCGTTCTTGTCCAGGAGCCGCAGCACCACCCGTTCGCCGAAGGCCGTAGGGATGATGGAAACACGGATATCGACCTCCTTGTTGGCGATTTTGATTTTGATCCGTCCGTCATGTGGAAGCCGCTTTTCCGCGATATTCAGGTTGGCCATGATCTTGATCCTTGAGATCAGGGCGGAGAGGAAACGTCTGGGAGGCTGGAGTCTCTCGTAGAGGACGCCGTCGATCCGGTACCGGACCAGCATCTCCTTTTCATAGGGTTCGATGTGGATGTCGCTGGCGCGGGATTCCACAGCCTGGTAGAGGATGAGGTTCATGAGCTTGATGATGGGCGCCTCGGTCTCGGCGTCCAGCAGGTCCTGGACTTCATCCAGTTCCTCGGCAATGGTTTCATATTCCTGACCGGCAAGATCATCGATCACACTCTCGGCCGTATCCGTGGCGCTTCCAAAGAAGAGGTTGATTTTCTGGTTGATCTGATTTTCCGAAGCCAGATAGGGCTCCACATTCTTCCGAAGCAGTTTCCCGAGGTCTTCCAGAGGGACGATGTTCGCCGGGTCGGAGACGGCCACACGGATCTCATGATCATCCTCAAAGAAAGGGAAGAGGACAAAGCGTTTGAGATAGCTGCGGGGGATCTTTTCCAGAGTCGCTTCGCTCAATTTCGGTTCCGGAATCTCCTGAAGAACAGGAATCCCGATGTTCAGGTGATCTGGGTTCATGGTTGATCTTCCGTCCTGATGGGGGTCCCCGGCGCGCTGTTTTCATTCCCCTGACCGTCCTGAACCGAAGGATCCGGGGCCGGCGGATCCGGATTTTCCTTCAAGGTCTCATCGGGAAGGGCTTTTGGTCCGGTCGGATCTCCCTTGTCTTGCTCTTGTTTTTCCGGAGAACCGTAGAAATCGTATGAAGGCTGCTGAGCCTTATAGTCCTTGTTGGACTCAAAATCCTGTTGTTTCTTTTCAGAGAGTCTCGCCGCCTCCGTGGGATTGGTGACAATGTGCGGCGTCAGGAAGATCATCAGGTTCGTTTTGTTGTTTTTGTTCTGATTTGAGCTGAAGAGATATTTTAAAAACGGCAGATCACCCAAACAGGGAATTTTGGAATGGGTATCATTGATATCATCCTGGATGAGACCCCCGATGACGATAGTATGGCTGTCTTTGACCACGATGGTGGTCTTGGCGGACCGCTTGGTGGTCACCGGCGCCGTGGCCCCGGTCCCGGCCGTGGCTGCGGCATCCACATTGGAGACTTCCTGAGAGAGTTCAAGCCGGACGAAACGGTTCTGGCTGATATGGGGCGTGACCTTGAGCGTGACTCCCACGTCCTTGAACTCAAAGGTCTGAAACACATCATTGACCCCTTGCTGCCCGGTTCGGGCCTGGGTCAGGAAGGGACGGTTCTCACCGACCTGGATCTCCGCCTCCTGGTTGTCCATGGTCAGGATCTGGGGGGTGGCGATGATGTTGGTGTCGGAACGGGTGGCCACGGCTGTGATCAGCGCCGAAATGGAAGGAAATTGGTGGCCGTTGAATGTAATAAAGTTTCCGAAGACGCCCAGGTTGAATCCGGTGACGGATGAGGGGATCGTCCCTTCATTGAGGGATCCTATGGTGGGAAGGAGGGCGCCCTGAGGAAGCGATCCGCCGAAACCCAGGCGGTCAATGGAGTCATCGGCGCCGATGCTCCCTCCAAAAGTTTCCCACTCCACACCGAGGTTGTAAGAATCGCTTCCGCGGACTTCCATGATCAGGGCCTCGATTAAGACCTGTGATCGAGGGATGTCCAGTTTTTCGATGACCGATTTGATCTGCTCATAATCTTCGGGATCGGCGTTGATGATCAGTGCGTTGGTGGCCTTGTCGGCAACGATCCTGATATCCGTCTGGGTCGGGATCTTCTCCGTCCCCTTATTGTCTTTGCCTTTTCCCGCCTTAATTCCGGAGACAAATTCATTCAGGACTGTAACGGCCTCCTCGGCCACGGCGTTCTGAAGATAATAGATGTTGACCCGCCCTTTTCCCTCGGGGGATGGCACATCCAGTCTCCGGACAAGATTGACGATGCTTTCATAATCGTTTTTGGTAGCGAGGACGATCAGGGAGTTGGTCCGTTCGTCCGCAATGATCTTGATTTCGGACGAGACACCGGAGACCGTGGTCGGTGCGGCGGACGGGGTCCTTCTCATCCTGACGCCGGGAGACGATCCTGAAGCGGCGGCGCTCCCTTGTCCGAGGATATCGTTTAAGTGCTCGGTTATGGTCTTGACCGAGGCATACTTGATGGGGATGACATAGAGTTCCGCATGGTATCCCTTGACATCCAGTTCGCCGATGATCTTCAGGATACGGTAAAGGTTGGAATTGAGATCGGTCATGATCAGCGTATTGGTCGGTTTGTAGGAGACCAGATAGCCGTCTTTCGAGAAGAGGGGCCGGATGAGGGCCGCCAGGTCATCGGCATTGACATATTCCAGCCGTGCGATCCGGGTAACGAATTCGTCCGTACGCTCTGAAAGAGAAGGGGCCTTTCCCACCACGGTCTCGATTCCTCTCTGTTTGGCTTCCGGGCTCGGGACGATCTTGATCACCTTATCAGCCGAGACTAGGGTGTATCCCCTGATCTCCAGGATGGATTCAAAAACCCTGTAGGCCTCATCCACAGTGATTTTTTCCGGAGAGACAACAGTGACCTTGCCTTTAACCGCTTCATCGATCAGGAAATTTTTATGCACCAGTTCACTGATGAACTTGATCAAAACACGGATGTCCGCATCCTCAAAGTTCATGGTGATCAGTTCATCTTTCCGGGGCATAGGAGAAGATCCTTGCGGCGGAACTGCAGGGACCGCCCCTGGTGACGGATGGGATCCGGGTATGGGTACGGACGGCGGCTGTACAGCAGGTCCAGGTCCCGGCGTCCGTTGTGCCGCCGTGGGCGCCCCTATGTCCGGCGTGGATCCAGGGGGAGTTCCCTGGGCAGCCGGTACGGCAGGCGGTGTTCCCGGCATCCGCTGCGTTGCAGGGGGAGCCGCCGGCGAAACTTGTTGCGCCTGCTCTGCCGAGGCGTAAGAGAGGAGCATAAAGATAGATCCTGCCAGCAGGACCAGGCAAGAGAGATACATGGTTTGATGATTTTTCATTCTGCGCCCCCGAGTTCAAGATCGATGTTACTCGACCGTATAATTGATGGTCAGGACCTGGTTGTCCCTTTCCACCTCCAGGTTGAGTGTTTTGGCATCTGAGTACTTGTTGAAAATTTCAAAGATGTTTTTAAATTCCTCAGACGAGGTTCCGTTGATGGCCTTGATGATATCATTTTTTTGGAGGCCGAGCTCCGACAGGCGGCTCCCTTCACGAAGATAGGTCACCGTGAATCCGTCTCGTTTCCCTGAAGTAAAATGGGGGATGATCCTCACGTCCCTCATGAGAGATCTGAGGTCACTGGCCGCTTCCTGGATTTCCTGCCGCTGGATCCTCTGAGGGGGTTCGGCAAGGGCGGTGGGTCGGGATTCCCCTTTTTTATCCTGCTTGTCTTCCTGGAACATCAGCAGGAGTTCCTTGCGTCCGTTCCGGTTGATCACCACCCGATCCTCAAAAATGGCGCTTAAGGTGACGCCGCTTCCGATGTTGTCGTTGATATGATAAAGGTTCTGTGCTTTTAAATTGGTATCCTCAATGATGGCAAAGGAACGTTCCCTGTTGCTGACCACCGTGCCCTTTAGGGTTAATTTTAAATCCGTTTTGGGGTGATCCAGGGAATCATCCGCGTTGTTCCCGGTTATCTGGGCGAAGGATGCCCCCTGGAACAGGTTCCGTTCAGTGATCTTGCCGTAAGCCGAAAAGGGTTTGGTCTCTTTTTTCAGGGAAAGCACGTTCTTGTTTGCGGCATCGTGTGGTTTCTCGACATATAGGTGACTGTTGATTATTTTCAAGGCGATATCGGCTGCAAAGAGGATGAATAAGGAGATCAAAATGATTTGAAAAACTCTCTTTTTATGCATTTCATAAACCTTAGAGGTTGTCTAAACCATTTATTTTTATAATAATTTACACATTTTGTCAAGAAAATTGGACTCCATTTTAATATAGCGGGAACTCCCCGCCTATAAAGGCGGGGAGTTCCCGCTATATTAAAAGACTCTTGTACCGAATGTATGATAAATGCCAAAAAAACCGATACATTTTTCTTGACTGGTACCGGTTGTATGATAAAATTTAATAGTAAATACAGTAAATTATCATTCTCTCAGAATAGATAAAAAACAGGGAGAAATCTATGTTAGATCGTCGATACTTGATCCTGGCCTCGGTTGTCTTCATTCTTTTTCCGGGTTGTTCTCATCTCCATCCGGAGGTCATGACCCTATCCGATTTTACCTGGTCCGTTGAAACCGGACCGGTCAATGCCGGACAGTATCGGGCTGTAACCGCCGCCGATCTGAACCAGGACGGCTTTCCGGATTTAATTGCCGGTTCGTTCAATCCGGGAGGGGTGACGATCTGGACGGGAGACGGGAAAGGAAAGTGGCGTCTGGCCAGGAAACCTCCGGTCAACGGGGATGTCCGCTCCATTGCCGTCTGTGATATCAACGGGGACGGGAACCAGGATCTGGCGGTCGTGGGCCAGAGAGATCTTAAAGGGGTGATGGTCCTCTTGCAGGGAGCGGACGGGTCCTGGAAACAAGGGAACTCGCCTGTGGAGACCGGAAGCTACGAGAGCGTGAAGTGTCTGGATGTCAATAAGGATGGGAATCCGGACATCGTCGCAGCCAACAGTTCCGGAGACCAGGAAGGGGGCATCCAGGTCTGGTTCGGCGACGGCAAAGGGGAATGGATCCAGCAGGCCGGGCCGGATGCAGCCCACATCTATCGGGATGCGGCTCTGACCGATATCAACGGCGATGGGAACCTGGATATCATCGCCACGTCCTGGGGGCGCCCCGGGGGAATTCATATCTATCTGGGAAGCGGTGACGGCGCCTGGTCCACATTCCCGAGTCCGGCCAAGGAAGGGGACTTCTGGGGGGTGGCGGTCGCGGATCTGAACCATGACGGATGGATGGACATCGCGGCCACAACCTACTATCAGGGGATCAAAATCTGGACCGGCAACGGCAAAGGAGACTGGCAGGACGTGACCTTTCCGGTGAACCGCGGATTTTACTGGTCTATCCTGGTCTCGGATTTCAACAAGGACGGAAGGATGGATATCGCCGCGAGCTCGGTGGACTCCGGCGGGGTCAGGGTCTGGTTTGGAGGAAAGGTCGGGGGGTGGCTCTCCATGGGAAAAGGGCTCCCGGAGTCCGGGAGTTTTTATGGGCTTACGGCCTCAGATCTGGATGGGGACGGGGTCCATGATCTGATCGCGGCCAGCTATAGTGAAGGCGTGCAGATCTGGTTTGGAGGACATGGAGAAAAACGGGCCGTCAAGGAGATCCAGGCCGTTCCTTCGGGCAGGGAAGCGAAAGAGGCGTCCAATCCTTTTCTGACGCGTTTTGCGGTTCCGTTTGAGCCCAATGGGGAGGATCTGTCCAAGGCTGCCCAGGTTGTGATTGCGGAAATCGTGAAGACATTGCGGAGCTCATCTTATGAGACGATCCGTATAGAAGGTCATGCGGACCGTCTTGAGAAACCCGAGGGACAGGGGTCCCTGATGGCGCTTTCGGAGGCGCGGGCGGAAAAGGTGAAAAAGATATTGGACGAGAGCCTTCAGATCGAACCCGGCAGGATATCCGTAACCGGTTTTGCCGACAGCCGGCCTGCCGAGGAATCCGTGTCCGGCGCCGGATCCGGGAACTCCGTGGTGGAGATCATCATCTCCCATCAGGCGGGCGTGGACGGGCATCCGGCGCCCAGTGAAGCAGAAAAGAAACAGCAGGATGAGTTCATCAAGAGTCAATTCCTGACTGAATACAAGGTCGGACCGGGGGACATCCTCAAGGTCGTTTTCTGGAAACAGTTCAGCGCCGATGAGTATGAAGTGCTGATCCGGCCGGATGGGACCCTATCGTTGTTCATGGTGGATGACCTTTCTGCCGGAGGATTGACCCTCACCGAACTGGATCGTCTGTTGACGGAGAAGTTGAGCCGTTATTTCAAGAATCCGAGGATTGATATTACGATTAAAGAGTTTCACAGCCAGGAGGTGATGATTCTGGGGGCCGTCAATTCCCTGGTACGGCAGCCTACCGGGCCTGGGGTTTATGTTTTAAAGAAACCGACAAAGATTGTTGAACTGCTGACCATTGCAGGGGGACCCCTTCCCACGGCCAACCTGAAAAAGGTGACGGTAACCCGGAAGAACGGGACCACCCTTTCGGTCAATCTCTATAAGGCGATTTTCCAAGCCAACGCCTCGGAGGATATCCCGATCTATCCTGGGGATTCGATTTTTATCCCCGAAACCTCAGAAGGGATGAGCAAGGTTTATGTCTTCGGCGAGGTCAAGAATCCAGGCATCTATGATCTCAAAGAGGGGATGAGCGTCCTGGATGCAGTGGGCAGGGCCGGAAGTTTTACCGAGGATGCCGTGGTCCAGAGCACGCACTTAATCCGCGGAGATCTCTCCAGGCCTGAAGTCATCCCCGTGGATGTCAAACGGTTCTTTCAGAAGGGCGATCTTTCCGCCAACCTGGTCCTGCAGAATAACGATATCATCTATTATGTTCCCAAAAACAGGATTGCAAGCGTTTCTTATCTCCTGACGAAAATCAAGCCCATGCTCGATTTCGTCCTTTTCCCGTATCAGTTTGAGTCGATGCGCACCACCATCGACCTGAACAAGGAGAATGTCAGGCCGCTGACGACGCCGTAATCCTGTGAGGCATATTGGGCGGACTCGTAAAAAGTCCACAAGGGGGACGGCAGAGTAAAAAGCTCCGGATGCAAGGCAAGATCATTGATCTTATCCATGATGAAAGGGAACCATGAAAGCTATTGATTCATCGCAGTATGAACTCGATCTGAGAGACTACGGCATCATTCTTCTGAAAAGGAAGCGTCTGATCATCATGACCACCTTCCTGATCAGCTTCTTGAGCTTTCTGTTCGCCTTCTCAAAAGAGGCTATTTATGAGTCTACTTCCAGTGTGAAGATCGAGCAGAGCAAAACCGTCGCCGGTCTTTTTCTGGAGGCCTTCAGCTGGAACTCCTGGGACAATATTGCCACTGAGTCCGAGGTCATCCGGAGCACACCGGTTGTGGTCAGGGTCTGCAAATCCCTCGGATTGATCCCGCAGGAGATCTCCTACGATGAGATCAAGGAATCCGGCAAGTATTCCGGCATCGTCAGGGGGATCCAGGGAAAGATCCGAACCGCGCAGGAAGGGAACACCAACATCATCAATATCATCGTCTCTTCCAACGATCCGGTCCAGGTCAAGACCATCGCCAACAGGGTTGCCGAGCAATACAAGGTTTATCATGTCTATGCAAAGACCAATGAGGCGCGCAGGACCCGGGAATTTATCGAGAATCAACTGATAGAGACTCAGAAGGTTCTCTCCAATTCGGAAAAGAAGCTTCAAGACTTCAAGGAAAAACACAAGTTCATTACCCTCGACGCCGAGGTGAATGCGACTCTGAACAGCCTCCAGGCCGCGCAGACGGAACATGAACAGGTCAAACGTCAGGCGCAGGAAACAGACATGATGATCAAACGCCTGGAAGGAACGCAGATTTCAGCCCTGGACCAGGTCCTTTCGGAACGTCCTTATGTCGAGTCGGCCGCATCCGTTCTCGGCCAGTTGAACAGCAAGCTGGTTGAGCTGATCCTCAGCAGGAACAACCTTTTGATTGATTACACCTCGGAGCACCCGCAGGTCAAGGACGTCGACGAGAAGATCATGGATATCAGAAGGGAGATGCTCAAGGAACTGAAGAGCCAGTATGCAGTCTATAACGACAGGGAAAAGACCCTTCAGGACCAGATATCGGGTATCATTGAAAAGAACAAGAACCTCCCCGAATACGAAGTTCAGTTAAGTCAGATCCAGAGAGACGTTCATGTCAATGAGGAACTCTTCTCCCTCCTGAAGACCAAATATCAGGAGGCGCAGATCCGGGAGAAGGAACAGGCCGATGAGGTTTCGGTGATCCGGGCGGCGGACCTGGGGACCCGTATGAATGACAAGCTCTGGTCAACCACTTTCGTGGGGTTGATCATCGGCCTGATGCTGGGCCTGATCATCGCCCTGGTCCGGGAAACCCTCGATACCTCCATCGGGACCATTGAGGACGTGGAGAGGTATCTCCAGATTCCCGTCCTGGGCGTCATTCCCCATATCGACATGTATGAGATCAAGGAGGTCGTCTCCCAGAACGACGAGAAGGATGCCAAGTTTGAGGATCTGCTTGGGAGTCATGCCCATCTCATCACCCAGCTCAAACCCAAGTCCTCTGTAGCGGAGAGCTACCGGACCTTGAGGACCAATATCCAGTTTACCAACCTGAAAAAAACAGGGCAGATCATCCTGTTTACGAGCTCCTCTTTAAAGGAAGGGAAGAGCACGACGGTAGCCAATCTGGCGATCACCAAGGCGCAGGAGGGGAACAAGGTGCTCCTGGTCAACTGCGATCTCCGTAAACCTTCCATCTACAAGATCTTCGGATTGGAGAAAGAGGTCGGCTTGACCGATATTATCCTCGGGAAGATCCCATGGAAGGATGCCGTCAAGGACATCACCGATCTCATGATGGGCAAGATCCGGATGGACGATATCATGAAGACCCCGGGTCTGGAAAACCTGCACGTCATTACGGCCGGGGGGATACCGCCCAATCCGGCGGAGCTTTTGAGTTCAAAGGGAATGAGCGACTTCATGGAGGAGATTCGGAAAGAGTATGATATGATCATCATGGACTGCCCGCCTCTCCTCCCCGTGACCGATGCGGCGATATTAGCTCCAAAAGTGGACGGGGTGGTCCTGGTCTATCAGGCCGGAAGGATACCGAGGAATGCCCTCAAACGGGCCAAGACGCACCTGGAGAATGTCCGGGCCAATATCCTCGGTATTGTTCTGAATGATATAACGGCTGAGATCAGCGGATATTATCCGATGTCTCAATATCAAACCAAATACTATGGTGAAGATACCGGGCGTGATCATGGCAGGAAGAAAGAATGGATGGCCCTGCTGGAGAAGTCTATTCAGAAGGCAAAAAGCCGGATCATGAAGACCCATGTCTCCATGTTTCAATTTTTTGTCCTGGCCCTTTCAGCAATATTGATTCTGGTCGGGTTCTTTTGGCAAAAGAAATAAACTCCATTTATTGATCTCCACTGGATTCAACCGACCTGACCTCTCTTGTGGGCTCGATATGATTGCAACCGACCGGACCAAAATTCATATTTTTTACATCATTCTGCTCTCCATGGCCGTGCTAACCACCCATTTCCTGACCCAACTGACCACAGGGACCTCCCTCAAGGTTGCGGCGGGATGCCTGATCCTGGTGGTTTCCATACTGAGAACCGAGGCGGCCCTCTACATCCTGATTCTTTCCATGCTTTTGTCGCCTGAAATCAAGGTTGCCGGCGGCGCTGGACGGGATGTAGTCCTGAGGGTGGATGATATTCTCCTGGTGATTATCGGCTTGTCCTGGCTTGCCAAGACAGCCCTCTTCAAAGAGATGGGGATATTCAGGAAGACTCCGATCAACCGTCCGATCCTGATCTATGCCGTGGTCTGCGCATTCTCCACCATTCTGGGCGTTCTCTTTGACCGAGTCAGGCCTGCGGACGGTTTTTTCTATGTCCTGAAATATCTGGAATATTTCGTGGTTTATTTTCTCGTCGTCAATCAACTCCGCGGCGGCGAGCAGATCCGGAGATTTGTCTGGGCGATTTTGATCACAGGAGTTCTGATATCCATTTATGGGATGATGCAGATTCCTTCGGGCGTCCGGGTTTCCGCTCCCTTTGAAGGGATCAACGGGGAACCCAACACCATGGGAGGGTATCTATTGCTGCTGATCTCGATAGTTTCAGGATTTTTTCTGACGGCAAAAACCCAGAAAACCAAGGTGATTTATATGGGGCTGGCCGTATTCTTTACGATTCCTTTTATCTATACCCTATCCAGGACCTCCTGGATTGCCGTGATCCCCATGGTCATGACTCTGATCTATTTCAGTTACCGGAAGACCGTGTTGATCTATTTCGTCATTCTGGCCGTTGCCCTGACCCCCATTTTTGCCCCGAAGAGCGCAAAAGAGCGTTTTTTATATACCTTTCAGAAACACCATACGAAATCCATCGTCGTGGCCGGGGTCACCCTTGACCCCTCTTCCTCGGATCGAATTACAAGCTGGGGGAGATGCCTCAATGATTTTGTCCATCACCCGGTCTTGGGATACGGAATCACCGGGTATGGATTCATTGACGGCCAGTACTTCAGGACCCTGGTGGAACTGGGTTTGGCCGGTCTGGTTTCATTGTGGTACTTGATGTTTGTCGTCTTCCGGGAGATCTTAAAAGTCTATCGGGTTTGTACCCGGCCCTATGACAAGGGGCTGGCCCTGGGCATGCTGGCCGGGTGTTCAGCCATGTTTATGCACTCTTTAGGGGCCAATACGTTTATTATTGTACGGATTATGGAACCCTTTTGGTTTCTCGTGGGTATGGTCCTCATTCTGCCCAGACTGCGGATGGCGGCTTGCGACGACG
>Ga0100396_1001883_pt1 | contig 13694 bp, 6 predicted proteins | sample CryGeymeta201520_FD_81551 | JGI IMG/M metagenome (GOLD analysis project Ga0100396, IMG submission 81551) | Groundwater microbial communities from Crystal Geyser aquifers in Utah, USA - Crystal Geyser metaG 2015-20 | ecosystem: Environmental > Aquatic > Deep subsurface > Groundwater | place: USA... | reverse complement strand
GGGTGACACCGAAAAGGCTGGCTGCTTCTGCACTAGGCTTCTAGTTCAATCTTGGCCAATAGCCGCCGGAGCTCCCGGATTTCCGTTTGGATCTGCTCGATTTCCCCCAACACCTTGGGTGAGACATCCAACAGGTCCCGGGCGCGAACCGCTTCCAACTCGACCAGCCGCCCGCGTTGCCCATTCAGCCGGGCCACCAGAAAACTCTTCTCCTGGCTCTGCTGGCGTTGCAAGGCGGTCTGCATCGCGGTTTCAGAGGTGCGCGCGGCCGGAATCCCGCTCACCGCGGCCGCCTCCGCGCTGAGCCAATTGGCCAGAAATTGGTTGCCGATGGCGATCTGGCCGTAGACCCGGCGCAAATAGCCGACGCGTTCCAGACCATGAAGCCGGCGGCGCAGGTCCGCGGGGTCGCCACCGAGCAGCTCGTGCAGCGCTGCTTCATCGATGACGTTGGCCCCTTGCACCGCCCACACAATCCGCCGATCGGCTTCGGTCAAAGCGCCGAAGTCGACGCTGAAGAAACCCTTCAGCAGCGGATCTACCTCCAGGTCACCTTCAGTGACCGGCCGCAGTCGCCCCTCTGCCTGGAACAGCCGGGAACACAGCAGTTGAATCAAGTATGGGTGGTCGTTGGTGTAGTCGCTGATCGTCTCGACCACATCCGCCGCGGCCTGCACCCCCCCATCCTCCGGTTCCTGGGCATCCAGGATCAGAGCCCTGGCGCTGTACGGCGTCAGGCTGCCCAAGGTCTGCGACATATCAAACCCCGCCAAAAACGGTGAGGTCGGCCAATCACTGCACACGTCATGCAGTTGATAGATGGCCCGCGTCGAGGTCGCAACAACCCGCAACCCGACGGCGCCCGTCAGCTCGCGATGCAGGCGTTGCATCGAGCGCGGCGCCCGCGCCGCAATGTTGATGAGCACCTCGGTCTCGTCGCACAGCAGTAACAGTCCGCGACCTGCGCGCACAGCCGCCCGGCGCAGTCTGGGCAGCAAAGTCAGCGCATTCTCATCCGCCAGCTCTGCCGGCCGCAGGCCCAGCGCCTCGAAACGCTCGTTGTGATCTTGCACGGCGTCTGCCAGGTATTGCCCCAGGGCCTTGAAGGTGTCACACCCTTGCATGTCCCAATAGAGCGGCGCCAACTGGCCTTCGGCCAGGGCAAGGGACTCCAGTTGCCGCAACAGGGAGGTCTTGCCGATGCGCCGATTCCCAACCACCCAATAGGCGCTGCTGTCACCGTGCAAGAGATAGTCGAGCATCTCTTTGCGGCCATAATGCTTGCGCCCCGTCACGTAAGCGCCTGTTACATAGGGATTTCGCATGGTTGCCATCCTCGCAGAACGCCAGTCAGCCCAAAACAACTCCTACTCCACGCGGGCCCGCTCGATCACTTCGTCGGCGGCCTGGACATCCGCCATAGTAATGCGAAAACGCTCAGCAGTCAACATATGGTTCACCGCTTCCAACGCGTATTGTTGCAGCCGATAAGGCCGGCCAGCCGCGTGGGCCAACACAAACTCGATCGCGGCGAGCTCCCACTCGTACACACCCCGCACCGGCTCGATCAACAGCTCGCGCGCCTGGTCATCGGTGAACGGTTCGAGCGGGATCTCGTTGAACAGGTTGTACCAGGGACTTTCGACCCGGTCCCACGCTTTGCTGATCTGGATGCCGGCCACCACCGCACCCAGGTTCTGCGCCAGAGAACTCATGAAAATCCGGCGCAACTGCTGCTGAACGATGGCCTCATAGGTATTGATGACGTCCATCTCATCCATAAGCAGGATCACCCGCACCTGCCTCGGTGCGACGACGTCTTTCAACGCTTCCAGTAGCACACGCAAATCCGCGATGAAGTCACGATCGCTGTATTGTCCGGCCGGCAGAGCGTCGAATCGCAACTGCGGCGAGTCATTCACCAGGTATGCGCGCAAGCTGCCGCGCGTGACCTCCATCAGCAGGCAGAAGAAATCCTCTTGCGCGGTGCCCTCCAGATCCACCGAGACCGGCACAAAGACCCACTCTGGATCGTCGGCCTGCCGCAGCGCCTGGGCCAACTGATACAGCAGCGTGGTCTTGCCCATCCGGCGTTCACCGTGAATCATGATGCTGTTCTGGTGCAATGCGTTGAGGATCTTGCCCAGCAAAGCCTCCCGACCGAAGAACATCTCCTCCCGGCGCACCGGTTCACCGGAGATATACGGGTTGAAATGCCGCGCCAGCGCTTCCCGCCGCCGGATGGCCAGCTCAGCCTCACGCTGCCGTTCGCGTGCGCGCGCCCGCCAACCTATTCCACCGGCAGTCATCACGCCGCCCAACGCCAACACGCTCAGGAACAGACCGACGTAGAAGGCCTGAGCCACTACCGTGCTCCCACCCGGCAACCGCACCATGCGCGGCGCCACGAGCTTGATCTCGACCGGCGGCGAATAGTTGAACGCTGCATCACGCGCCCACACGCGGAGGAGATGCGTGCCGGACTCCAACTGCCAGTCACGGTAGGAGATCTGCCCGCTCGAATGCACTTGCAGCATCGCATCCGCGCCATCCAGTTGTGTCAAGAAGATCAGATGTTCGGGACGGGTGGCCAGGTCACCGCCGATCAGACGCAAAGCCTGCAGCCTGTCCCCGGTCAGTTTCACCACGCCATCGACCGGCTCTATCAGATTCACGGTCTCGACGCGTACCCAAGGCGCGGTCTGCTCCGGCCGATAGCGAACCAGGCCCGCTTTGGTCCCGATCCAGATGACGCCATCGGCCCCCGGCGCGACCGCGAGCACCTCTGAGCTGGGCAGCACGTCGCCGACATACGACTGCCAGGTCCGATCGTCGAAACGATCGAGGCCCACGCGCGTCCCCACCCACAGGCTGCCCTCGGCGTAGGTCACCGACAGCACCAGCGGGCTGGCCAGAAAACTGTCGGATCGGCGCCAAACCTTGTCCTGGTAGCGCCAAAGTCCATCTCCGTAGGTACCCACCCACAACGCGCCATCAGGGCTCTCCGTGATCCCGTTCGCCACGATGAGGTTGAACGGCTTGCCGGTGGGTGCGTCCATCGTCCGCCACTCGCCGCCGGCCAACCGCCACAACCCGGCGCTCTCGGCGCCAAACCAGAGCGCGCCGTCGCGGCTGCGCTGGATCGCGCTCACCCGTTTGCCGGCGAACTCCGGCACGCTGGTGAAGCCGGTCGCTTCATTCCACCGGCTCACCCCCGCTCCCGTCGCAAACCAGAGATCGCCGCCAGCGTCTTGTTCGATAGCATAGACCGGCACACCGGCCAGGAAGGAGGCGCTGAAAAACTGCCACGCCCCGCTGCTTTCGGCCCAGTGTCCGACGCTCGTCCCGGCGCCAATCCACACGCGGTCCTGATCATCCTCGAACAGGGTTACCACGCGGTCGTCGGGCAGACCGTTCTGCACAGTGAAATGTTGCCAATAGGTCCCATTCCACATCGCCAGCCCGTTTCGTTCCGTGCCGGCCCAGGTTCGCCCCGATCTATCGATCAGCACCGTATTGATTCGCTGGTCGCGCAGTGCGGGGTCTGTGATCGTGGACCAGATATGGCCCGCATACCGGCTCACGCCGGCAATCGTTCCCATCCACAAGGCGCCGTCGGCATCGAACGCCATCGTCCGTACGTGGTCGTTGACCAACCCGTTGCCGCGCGCACGAAAATGGGTGAACGCACCGCCCGGCAGATCCTCGCCCGCCGCATAGAAACACCCCTGATCGGTGCCCACCCAGAAGCCATCCTCGCGATCGATGAGGAGGGCAAACACCCGCAAGCCGGCATCGTCCGCCAGGAGCGGCTGGCGCTGCCAGTGATCATCCTCGAAATAGATCAGCCCGTTTTGCGTGCCCGCCCAAAGCCGGCCAGTACGGTCCGGCCGCAACGCATACACGTCCCCGCTGATCACACCACTCCCATTCAGCAACCGCCAAGACCCGGCGCCGTCCCGCTGCCAAATACCCTCACCCTGGACGCTGATCCACACCGTCCCGTGCGAGTCGCGCACGATGCTCCACACCAACGATTCTGTCGGTCCCTCGACTCGCGCCACATTCCCGCCCTCCAGATGGGCCAGACCGGCGGCTGTGCCCACCCACAGGCTGTTCTCGCCGTCTGCCAGCAAGGCGCGCACATCGTTGCTCGGCAGGCCATCCGCAGTGGTCCAAATTCGGGTGAAATCACCATGGGGGTCTCGCCGGGCCAGGCCACCGGTCTCGGCTGCGAACCAGAGCGCGCCATCCTCGGTTTGGGCGATCGCGCGCACCGGTCCTTCCGGCAGCCCCGCCTCCGCAGTCCACGACTGCCAACTGCCATCGTAACGACTGACGCCACCTTCCGTCCCGAACCAAATCGAACCGTCATTGGTCGGGAGGATCGAAAGAATGCTATTGGAGAGAACGCCATCATCTGTGGTGAAGGTCTGCCACAAGTCGCCCGGACCGCCTTGCGCCTGGGCCGGCAGGTAGCCGAACAACAGGGCCGATCCGATCCAGAGGACAAACCACAGGATGGTCCGCCGCGTAAACAGCCGGAATGTGCGGAAAGATCGCGATTTTCGCATAGACGGCTCACCGGGTATGGTATGATGCGTCAAGGCGATATAGCCAGATGGTGATGTTGTCGTATCCTCTCAATAATCCGGGGTGGCTGTGGCCGGTCTCCTGACCGAGCCACCGTGGCTCGGTCAGGAGACCGGCCACAGCGAGCGATTCCCCGAAGAATTGAGAAGATACATGTTGTCGTGGCTTGGATTGTAACTTGACAATGTCAAGGTACCGTTCACACGATAGAGGACACTCAACCGTCCGAAACGAGTGCGGATTGGGCCGTTCCAGAAAAATAAATGTCCCAATGTCGCCGGTTTCTCTGGGCATCTCAGGAGGTTCTGGGATGAGTATTTTTCTGGAACTATCTTGGCCCAATCGTGACCCGCAAAACGGCGCACCCATTATGCTACATTCTTGCGAGGATGGGAACGGTACTTTTGTCCCATTGATTCACGGGCGGAGCCTGGTATAATCAACAGTGGTCTCAATGGGTCTTTGGCCCGGATGCGCTCGCAATTCGTAGACCGAAACGTTGTGAGCCCGGTGATTCGTCAAGCAAGGTCTGGGCGAAGGGCTGGAGAGAGACAAACCACCATGAAAAAAAGAGTCTGTTTCCCGATGGTTGTCCTGCTGATGGTCGTCACGTTGGCGGGGCCCACAACAGCAGTCCATGCCGGCCGGGCCGCCCAGTCCTACCAGGCCAGCCACATTGTCCAGGCAGGCGAGACACTCTCTCAAATCGCCGCGCGCTATGGCGTCACGGCCTCTGCGATTCAGGCGGCGAATGGCCTGGCGGACCCCAACCGCATCTACGTGGGCATGGTGCTGCAAATCCCGGCTTCCAGCTACGGCGCCAGCGGCGGGAGCTCAACCGGCCCCATCGTCAGCAGCCCGAGCGGCGCATCAACCCAGTCCCGAAGTACACCCGGTGGATGCGCCAACCCTTACACCGTCCAGCCTGGCGACACGCTCTCCGGTGTGGCCGCGCGTTGCGGGGTGTCCTTGTCAAGTCTGGCGAACGCCAACGGGCTCAACACCTCATCGATGCTCTACGTGGGGCAACGCCTCGTTCTGTCTGGCGCGACCCGGAGCACGACGGTGTCGGTTGAGCCGCCCTCAAGCTCTCTACCGAGCACGGGCAGCGGGTGTAGCAACCCCTACACGGTCACAAGAAACGACACGCTTTCCAGTATCGCCCGGCTGTGCAACGTGAGCATCGCCAACCTCAAGCAGTGGAACAACCTGATCACTGATTGGATCTGGGTTGGCCAGTCGCTGAAGACCCGACCAAGCACGTCGCCATATCAGCCGCCAACGGTTTTCGCGACACCGACGATCGACGTGGCGCCGGGGACACAAGCGCCTGCCGGGGCAGTCACGCCAGAACCCGCGGCAACGCCGGTCCCCCCCAGCCCAATTGTCGTGATCCCGCCTCCCCCTCCGGCTACGCCGAGCATTGAGCCGACCGTCAGACCGTAGGGCGTGCTGCGAGACCAAAGTGGGTGCATGATAGCATACGCACCCACAGAAGGCAACTCAGTTATTTGCCGACGACCACGCTGCTCAGCGCTCCGGCGACTTGTGGCGCGCTGACCGGCAACCCCACCGCCACCTGGGCCGGCCGGATCCCGTCCATTGCCTCGACCGCGCTATGGGCCGGCGCACCAACGGCGCCGACGAAGGCATGTCCCCACCGGAAAGCCCCCCGCAGATCATTGGCCACGCCCAGTGTATGCAGAGCGTCTACCGCGGCCTGGCCCAGATTCCAGGATGCTTCATCGCGGGCCGCGCCGGCCACCAACGCTCCAGCCGGTAACGCGCCGACCCACTCGGCCAGACGCACGTTCGCACCGGCATCCGCGTGCGTATCGAACGCCCCAGCCGCCAGGGGGTGGCCATCCGCCGGGTCCAGCGCGACCAGATTGTAGCCGCGCTGGTCGGGGGAGGTATCGATCCCATTCACGTAGATGTGGGCAAAGTCGCCCGTTTCCTCGCCCGCGCTGCGCACCAGGAGCGAGACCGGGCTGTCAGCGCCGGTTGAACCAACAGTCCAGGGGCCGTGCCCGATCTCGGCCACCGAAACCAGGGAGGAGAAGCGCAACCGCACGTCGCTGAGCAGTGGGCGCCCTGGGTTGGCCGGGATGTCAAAGGTCAACCAGCCCGTTTCCTGCGAGAAGGTTTGGGTTGCCAGGGTCCGGCCATCGACCGTGAGCGTCAGCCGCTGTTCGGGCGCCAGCGAGCGGCCGTAGAAGCGGACCTGGGTCGTCTGAGCGTCCAGCGGCAAGAGCAGCCGGGCGCCAGCGCGCTGCGCGTAGACCACGGCATCATCCCTCCCGACCGGTCCGAGAACGGAGGGACTCCACCCCTCAGCCAGAATCAACCGGCCGTCATCGCCGCCCACCTGGTAGTCTCGGGCCGGCTGCTGATCACCCATCACCTGATACAACGCCAGGTCTCCTTGCTCCGCGACCAGCGTGACCGGCAACACCGCCTGCAGAGCTGCCTCCGTGTCGGGCGGCAGCTTGTCCCGATGGACCATGACGTAACGGATGTTCAGCGCGGCCGCCCAATCCCGTGCACGCGCCTGATCGGCCGCGGTGATGGCGTCCGCGGCCAGCGCCGCGCGCAACGCGGTGTGTTGCGGCAGATCCGCGGCGTCCGTCAGCGCGATCAGCCGGGCCAGGGTGGGATCTTCGCTGAAGTACTGGAATTTGAACTCCGGGTTGCGCGAGGTGTTGCCGCCCAGAAGTCGTTTGCCGTGATACGTCTGGTACCACAACTGGCGCATGATCAGGATATCCGCTTTGCCGGCCACCCGCGCGCCGTTCCGCCAGCCCAACGGCAGCTCCAGGAGCGCAAAATCGCCGGGTTCGGCCGCCACCCGCTCGTAAAGCGCCGGCACGCGCAGATCGGAAAGCGGCAGCGGCATAACGAGGTGTTCGAAGAGGAGGAGGCTGAGGAGGAAAACGTGAAACGTGAAACGTGAAACGTGAAACGTGAAACGTGAAACGTAAAACGTAAAACGTAAAACGTAAGCTGGAATCCGCGGTCGAAAATCCGAAATCCGAAATCCGAAATCCGAAATCCGAAATCCGAACGCCACCAGCGGCGCCAGGCTCAGCAGCAGCATCACGCTGTACCGGCTGGGATAGCGGTTGCCTTCGAAAAACGGCAGTTTGGCCACCAATGCGAAGGGCAGCGACAGGCCCAGGTCACGGCCCGCCAGCCGTAAGCTCGGCCCCAGGGTCAGCGTGAAAAAGATCAGCGCGGCCGCCAGCCAAAACCAGACCTCGCGGCGGCGGCGCCAACGCCAAACGCCCACCGCCGCCAGCGCCAGCGCGACATAGCCCAGGTAGACCTGCTGGCCCTTGTCCACCGGGAACTGCGCGTCGGCACCCTGCGCGGCCACCCGGGCCGACCAGCCGCGCACAAGCCCGCCGAGCAAGGGATGGAGCTGAGTTGGCGCCAGGTAGCCGGCCAGGTCCGCGGAAAAAAGATCGGCAAACCCGCCACCGGACGCGAAGAAATCCCCTTCGGCGCGCAGATCGGGCAGCATGTTGGCGAGGAAGGGTGAGACGCCGAGCGCGAAGATGAGCGCGAGGAAGACGAAACGCGTAAGAAGAAACGAGTAATGAGTAATGAGTAATGAGTGAAACGCATGACGGGCCGGGTAGCGAGCGTTGGTCGTGTCAGCAGTGGCTTTTTCCTTTCGGCCTTCATCGCGGCTGGGCAGGACGATTCCCCAGATGAAAGCCAATCCCGCGAAGATCATCAGGAAGGTGGCGTAAGTCAGCTCTGCGTAGGCTTGCAGCAGCAGGAACAGCGCGGCCAGTGCGGCGTCCCGGAGTTTGCCCCCCGGCCGCGCAGCGCGCAGCAGATACAGCGCGGCAAACGGTATCCATTGAGAACTGGCGATGTTGCCCTGCCCCAGCGCCGCGTAGAACAGCTTGGCCGACGCGAACGCGTAGAGCGCACCGCCCGCAAACGCGGCGAGCGTGGCGTTGACACGGTGACCGGGTGAGCGGGTGACCGGGTGGCAAGGTGACAAAGTGACCGGGTGACTCTGACTCCTGCCCCCTGACTCCTCACCCCTGATTCCTGACCCCTGATTCCTGACCCCTGACCCCTGACCCCTGACCCCCGATTCCTTGTTTCCTTGTTTCCCTTGTTTCCCTGTCTCCTCGTCCACCCACCCCATCACCTCGCGGCACAACAGATACGCGCCGTAGCCGCTGAGCACGAACGAGGACAACAACACCACGTTGTACGCGACTATCGTGCCAAACACGCTCTGCAAAGGCACGCTGAGCATGCCGTTGAGGACGGTCAGGGTGTAGAAGGCCAGGTTGATGCCCACGGGCCAAAATTGCCAATCGCAGGCAAAGGGGTTTTGAGGCTGGTCCACCAGCGCATGCTTGACCCACCACAGATTCCACGCCAGCGACGGGTCATCGATGCCGTCGCCGGGCACGTGGCTGGCGAAGTGCGCGGCCAAGGGCCAGGTCAACAGGAGGCTGAGCCCGATGTAACCGAGAAGTACCCAAAGGTGTCTGCGGGTCACGGTGTTGCGTCACTCCGGTGCGGTTGGTGGGTTGCGCGGGTCATGGGACCGCAGGCGGTCGGCCACCATTATGCCATTGCCGGGGCGAAAGAGCAAAGCACCCACCGCATCACTCGGTAGGGTCATTTCATTGTCCAGGCGCCAGGCACTTTGGGCGGTCGTCGACCGGTGAGAAGTCGTGGTGCAAACGATTGCCCTGAACGGCGAAAGGCCCGCCGGCAGTGCCTGGCGCCTCTGGCGGCGAAAACGAAATTACCCTGGTATCACTCGATCGCGAGGTTTGTCTTTTAGCATCGATTGCGCTAGAATGGGTCGGTTGAAACTACGGTGGGCCGATGCCGCCCTTTTCGGGGAAGTTGAGGCTGCCAGAAAGGAAACGTGGCGACTCGATCAGGAGATCGGCAAGGCTGATCGAACCGCCTGGGGAGAGAACCATGGGCCGCTACCAGGATGCCCTGGACACCATTTTCGAATACGTCAACTACGAAAAACAGATGCGCTACCCCTACAACGCGGTCGCCTTCAACCTCGACCGGCTGAAGGAGTTGCTCGACCGCCTGGGAAACCCGCAAGACCGTTTCCAGTGCGTGCACATTGCCGGTACCAAAGGGAAGGGCTCCACCTCAGCCATGGTGGAATCGGTGCTGCGGACGGCCGGCTATCGCACCGGGCTCTATACGTCCCCGCACCTGCACACCTGGCGAGAGCGCATCCGGGTAGACGGCGCGCTGATGGCAAAGCGGGACCTGGTCGCGCTGCTGGACCGACACCGGTCGGCCATCGCAGCCACACCGGGCATTACCGCCTTCGAGATCATGACCGCCCTGGCCTTTTCCTATTTCGCCCAACAAGAGGTGGAGTGGACCATCTTGGAGGTCGGATTGGGAGGCCGGTTGGATGCCACCAATGTCGTTCACCCGGCGGCGTGCGGCATCACGTCGTTGAGCTACGATCACGTCGAGTTGCTCGGCCACACCCTGTCGTTGATCGCCTGGGAGAAGGCGGGCATCATCAAGGCCGGCGTGCCGGTCGTCAGCGCGCCGCAGGAACCGGAGGCGATGGGCGTCATCCAGCGCGTCTGCGCTGACACGGGCGCGCGCCTGGTGACCGTCGGCCAGGATTGGCAGTGGGAGCAGGACGGCATGGACCTGACCGGCCAATCGCTGGCGGTGCGCGGGCCAGGGGGCAAACCCACGCTGCCCAACCTGCGCATCCCGCTGCTGGGCCGCCACCAGTTGGTGAACGCGACGACGGCCGTGGCGATCCTCGCCGAGCTGAATGCGCAGGGCGTGCGCATCGAAGAGGAGGCCGTGCGCGCCGGTTTGGCGGCCACCCACTGGCCGGGCCGGCTGGAAGTGCTCCAGACCCGGCCGATCCTGGTTGCCGATAGCGCCCACAATGCCAATTCCGCGCTCAAGCTGCGCGCCGCGCTGGCCGAATGGTTCCCGCGGCCACCGCGACGTGAACTGGCGCTGATCTTCGGGGCATCGGCCGACAAGGACATCGACGGGATGCTCGAGATTTTCTTGACCCCCGACCCGGACAACGGCTACAAGCCGGCTGACAAAGTCATTGTCACCAAGAGCGGCCATCCGCGCTCGGCCGACCCGGTACAGCTCGCCGACCAGGTACGCGCCATCAGCGCCACCTGTCCGATCAGCGTACACTACACCGTAGATAGTTCGCTCACCGAGGCGTTGGCCTGGGCCGGCCCCGATGACCTGATCTGTGTCACCGGTTCGATTTTTGTCGTCGCCCAGGCCCGCCGCGCCTGGGCCAACCGGCATCCCGAAACTTTCCCGCCCGACGACTGGGTGTTTCACGATGAGACGTCCGTTGCGGTGATCCCGGACGACGAATAAAGAGAGATCGACGTGCGCAACGCACTTGGAGGTACCTTGGCCCATTGGGACCATGAAGGACAAGCTGAGATCGGGGTTGGGCTGTCTTTGCTCAGCCTGTTCGCCCGTCCGGAAAGTCGGACGCGGCGCAAGGAAGCCATCCGCCGCCAGAAGAGCCCCGAGTTGGATATGAATAGCCTGGACAATAACGAATACCCGGTGCTGCCGTTACAAGACATGGTGGTGTTCCCGAATCTGGTGACGCCGCTCTTCATCGGCCGCGATCTCTCGATCCGCGCGGTCGAAGCGGCCGAAGCGATGGAGGTGCCGCTGCTGGTCGTCGCGCAGCGCGACCCGGAGATCGAGGACCCGGACATCTCGGACCTCTACAGCATCGGCACGGCCGTGGAGATCGGCCGCGTGCTGCGCATGCCGGATGGCAGCAGCACGGTCCTGGTGCAAGGGATCGAACGGGTGCGGATCCTGGAATTGGTGGACACCGAGCCGTATCTGCGCGTGATCGGCGCGCCGCTGTACGAGGATGAACGCCACGACATGGCGAGCGAAGCGCTGATGCGTGCGGTCCTGGCGCTCTTCGAGAAGGTCGTCCAGCTCAACCCCAGCCTGCCTGAGGATGCCTACGTCGCGGCCATGAACGAGCACGAACCCGGCAATCTGGCCGACCTGCTGGCCCACATCCTTGACCTGGAGTTGGCCCAACGCCAGGAAGTGTTGGAAACCCTGGACGCCAACGTGCGCCTGCAACGCCTCAGCATCCTGCTCGGCCAGGAGTTGGACGTCTTGGAGCTGGAGAGCCGGATCCAGACGCAGGTGCAGCAAGAGGTTGACAAGAGCCAGCGCGAGTACTATCTGCGCGAACAACTGCACGCCATCCAAACCGAATTGGGCGAGGACGACGAGTCCCAGCACGAGATCGCCGAGATCCGGGAGCAACTGGAGACCGCTCACCTGCCCGACGATGTGCGTGCCAAGGCGGAAAAGGAGATCAAACGGCTGGTCGCCATGCCACCGGCGTCCCCCGAGACCACCGTGGTGCGGACCTATCTGGACTGGCTGCTCGGCCTGCCCTGGCGCGACGCGACCGAGGATAACCTGGACATCGCCCGCGCGGCAGCCATCCTCGAAAGAAACCACTACGGGCTGCCCAAGGTCAAGGAACGCATCCTGGAGCACATCGCCGTGCACAAGCTGGCCCAAGAGAAGATGAAAAGCCCCATCATCTGCTTCGTCGGCCCGCCCGGCACCGGCAAGACCAGCCTGGGCAAGTCGATCGCCGAAGCATTGGGGCGCAAGTTCGTGCGCTTCAGCCTGGGCGGGGTGCGGGACGAGGCGGAGATCCGCGGGCATCGCCGCACCTATATCGGCTCGCTGCCCGGCCGCATCCTCCAGACGATGCATACCGCGGGGAGCATCAACCCGCTCTTCATGTTGGACGAGGTCGATAAGCTGGGCACGGACTTCCGGGGTGATCCGTCATCGGCGCTGCTCGAGGTGTTGGACCCGGAGCAGAACCACGCGTTCAGCGATCACTACCTGGAGGTCCCCTACGATCTCAGCAAGGTGATGTTCATCACCACGGCCAACATCCTGGACCCGATCCCACCGGCCCTGCGCGACCGCATGGAGGTGATCGAGTTTCCCGGCTACATCGAAGAAGAGAAGCTGGCCATTGCGCGCCAGTTCCTGGTGCCGCGCCAACTCGAAGCGCATGGCCTGCGGCCTGAGCAGGCGCGTTTCGGTGAGGCAGCCCTGCGGACCATGATCCGGGAATACACTTACGAAGCTGGGGTGCGCAATCTGGAGCGGCACATCGCCAACGTCTGCCGCAAGGTGGCCCGCCGCGTGGCCGAGGAGAAAACCGTACCGCATCGCATCACGCCCCGGATGCTGAACCGATTCCTGGGGCCGCCGCAGTTCAACGAATGGCTCGCCAACGAGACGGACGACGTGGGCGTGGCCAACGGTTTGGCATGGACCGAGGCCGGTGGCGACGTCATGCAGGTCGAGGTGTCAGCCATGGAGGGCAAGGGTAGCCTGATCCTCACCGGCCAACTCGGCGAGGTGATGCAGGAGTCGGCGCAGGCCGCGCTCACATACACCCGCGCGCACGCTGCCGAATTCGGCCTGGGCGACCTGGACTTCGACAAGATCGACCTGCACATCCACGTGCCCGAGGGCGGTATCCCCAAGGATGGCCCCAGCGCGGGTGTGACGATGGCCACAGCTCTGATCTCAGCGCTCAGCGAGCGGCCCATCCGCCACGATGTCGCCATGACCGGCGAGATCACCTTGCGCGGGCGGGTGCTGCCCATCGGCGGGCTCAAAGAGAAGCTGATGGCCGCGCACCGCATGCATCTCAAGATGGTGCTGATCCCCAAGCGCAACGAGAAGGACCTGGTCGACGTCCCCCGCAACGTGCAGCACGACCTGGACCTGGTGTTGGTGGAGCGGATGGACGAGATCTTGAAGCGCGCGCTGTTGCCGATCCCACCGCCGCCACTGAAGGCCAGGCGAAGCCGGGCCAGGCCCAAGAAGACCGCGGCTGGGGAGCAGACAGGCGAAGCGCCGGCCACAGTGAGTTGATGCGGGTGCGTTCAGACGGTGATATACTTGACAAGGTGACAAGGCGCCGGGGTGACAGGGTGTAGAATCTGATCCTGTGACCGAGGCGAGCATAGTCACCGTGTCACCGTGTCACCGTGTCACCGTGT